>JGI24158J21664_10000141_pt1 | contig 49902 bp, 20 predicted proteins | sample Ectturendosymbi3_FD_21664 | JGI IMG/M metagenome (IMG submission 21664) | reverse complement strand
ACCTTCCGGTTCCTTCAATGCCCTGGCGTCCGTGCACTAATTTGTGTTTTTTTCTAGCTGAATATTAATTATCGCCAAATAAACTCAACACAACTCAACTCAGATGTAAAACTTTTTTGTACAGTGCATTTAGATGTACACCAGAAGTACACTTTTTCTAGATCTAAATGCACTGCATTTGTACATAACTTTTTATGTACAGTATCATGAACATTTGTATTGTCCCTTTGAAGTGTTAACCAAAGTGAAAAAGTATTTGTCACATTTCTTCTATGTACAAACAAATATTGGACTTGTAGCAACTGCGCAAAAGCACTAATTGCACATAAACACTATTTTCCTACTTTAACAAAGAGTATTTTCTATCCCACTTCTGTCTCAGCATTGCACAAACAACAGCATTCACTAGTTTCATTTTGCCACTTCACATTTTCACACAACTCAATTCAGCAGCAGTGGTAAATGCTATATTTTGTATTTTTGTAGCATTGCAGTTGGTTTCCTTGATTCGTATAAGAAGAGAAAAATTTTCAGTTCAAGCGAGTTGTTATTTTTGTTGATTTTTATGCAGCATCATTTCTCAGGTACACAGTCCATTGGCCACAAACGCGGAACAGCCATAACCTTACATGAACATTTCCAAGCTCCTTTCCAAATAAACGCAATATGTTTGGTGGCTGGCAAAGCTTGGGTCACCCTTAACTGCTGTGCACTACGTTTCTAGGAGAAATACTCAGTGAACTTGTTGGTTACTTGATGCGGATAGCTTTGCATAATGATTCTGTATTTTATGAGCTGATGGTGCTGAAAAATTGTTTTGCAATATTGTGTCTCTTTTTAAAAAAAATACAGTAAATTAATGTAAATCGCAGCTGATTTTTATTTTACACAAATTGGAAACATGCTTTCATCGCCTGGAAATTATAAGATCTGGTGAAATGTTTAAGCACTGTAAGTGTTGCACGTCCTCGCCAATATTCAAGCTTTTTGGCGAGTGAGCTGCTTTGAATTTATAAGCAAAGTAGGTGGTTCCCTTGCTGTTGAATCCAAATGTTTTTTTGTTTTATACATGGGACCTATGGCATTTTGTCATACTAATTGAAACGAGGGTTTCATATTTTTCACACTGCGGCCAATCGTTGATGGTATTTGTGATGTCCCGCCTTTCATGACTAACAAATGAACTTATTTACGCATGCCGTTAGTATTTATCATTTTCAAAAAAAACATTGTTTAATTTATTATTTTCATGCTAACGCCTTCCCGATTTGAAAAAGAAACCTAATCAAGTCTGAAGCGAATGATCCCTTCATATTTGAAAGTTGAAAATCACAATATGACCATTTGTTTGCATGTCAAAAGCAAGTAGTCACACGCACACTCGAGCATGGATTGTAAAATGCACAGATGAATAAATGAATCAATACGAAGGATTACCCAAAACTCCACAAGCAGCCTTTACACAAACACGACTTCAGCGAAAGAGAAGCATTGCCGCATCTTGGGGAAAAAAGTATGCTGTAATGTAAAAAGAAAAAAATGCTGAAAACGCATCTACTTTCAACTTGTAGCTTCCCGACGAGAAAAACAAAATACCTGGCAACATCGACTGGCGCTGTCGTTGGATTTTTGAAATGGTGAGCCGCCCTCGATTTGCGCATTTCAATGTGCTTTAGGCATTGAAGTCAGGAACGTATGCTGAGCTCCTTGAAGACTGCAGTGAAACTGCTGGAATGTATCACAAACTGAATTTCAGAGCGAAAACAATGATCATCCTTTGGTTTGCTTCGATAATGGCAATGAGCTTTGGAGCAAATGCACATAACAGCGATTATCTGATTTGCAAACCAGTTGAAGATATGTTCAAATTAGTTCAAACAGATAAGAATAAAACTAGGATTCTAGGGCCACAAGGTCCAGCAGGAGAGCGAGGACCACGCGGGTTTCCAGGCCCTCCTGGACCAGCGGGACCTAGAGCTGAGATAAATTGGAACGCCATTGATCAACGAATTGAAACAAAAATAAATGTTCTCTTCACCTCTCAGTTGCAAAATTGTATTGGTGTTACTTACAAAGGCTTTTGCTACAAACTCGTTTTGAAAGCTTTGAATAGTGGTCAAAGCACGGGAAAGTCTTGGTGCGCATCACAATGTGCATACCATGGTGGAGAGCTCGTGGACATCGAAAACGAAGAGCATTACAACTTATTGTATCGTTACATTCAAAGTACTTGGGTTGGGTATTTCGATGGCCCGACGTGGAACTTCGTTGATGTTTGGCTTGCTTCAACGTATCAAGATGGAATTATTACTAGTTCAACCGGAAACAAAACGTATGCGTTATGGTATCCTGGCTATCCTAACAGGAATCCATCCGATGTAATGTGGCAAATAGGAACAAAATATGGGAGAGCTGACGTCGGTATGTGGACACCACGTTCAAATTTTAACAGGGGCGCTCCGCTTTGTCGGTTTGTGCTAAATTGATTTTTAAGCGTAGCAACTGTTAATCATATATCACTGCCTGCTCTCTGCATTTCCTTCACAAACTTGCTCTGTAACTTCATGTTTTTTTGTTATCATTATTGCAAATCACGAGTAAACATTGTTGGATGAAACCCAGCCGCCACAGTACTGTTTGAGACCTTGTTTACAATAGATTTATCTTGGGATTATGAAAAAAATTTGAAATATTTCTTGTGGGTGCTCTTTTTCACGTATTTTGAGCACAGTCTCTTTTTGTCTTTTTTTACTCTAATGAAAAACACTTTTGCGTCTGTCACAAATTTCTATAGGGTTTGTTGAAAATCAGAACATGTTTCATTTTTTGTTGTATAGTTGCGCTTCTTTCTGGATTTGAACCCACAATTATCCTAATATAGTTTTAAAATTAATTAGATTTGTCTCAACAAAATACTTGGCATTTTGAAAACTATTTGGACTTCCTGTTTATGTAAAATACATCTATCATAAACAAGAAGTAAAAATAACAAATAATTAGACTTTCATTTATTTGTTGGCGAATGGTGAGTAGTGTGAAATTTATTGCAATGCTTGCAATAGAAGGTGCTTTCGTTTTTACTGCCGTCTCTTCACATTTGCTCTATTTTATTTTTCGTTCCTTAAGTGCATTATATTCGACGGCAGTGCTTGCACATACAGCGACACAAAACACACCAATTGAAACATCGTGTTCTGTGGCTATGAAAGTATGGGCATTTTTATGTGTTAAACAGTGGTTCACGTTACCAGAAAGCCTAAATCCTAACAACCAAAAAAGCTGGAGGTGTAATTGCCTTTAAATAATTTTAGCGTTGTAGTTAACAAAGCTTTGGCGGAAAGTGTGAATTCAAACTGTCACCGGTAGAAATGCATACAAAAATGATATAAACGATATTTCTGTGAATGATAAATGTTTCGACGTGCAGTTTTAATGCCTTTTTGTTGTGCAATCACATCTTAGCGTAGAACAAATTAAGTTATTCTAGAGCCCAGGCTTTCGCAACTGTTCCTTCAAAAATTTGTCCTTTGTATTGAAGAACTGGTAGCAGGAAAAAAGCAAGACGTTATAATTTTTTCAGGTGCACAGTTGATTTGCAAGGAATTCGTCAATCATGCGAGTCTGATAGAAGATTTTCAACCTTGCCATTGCAGTTAGGAAGGTCAGCTCACATTCTATAAACCTCACGTTCTACGAGAGCAAAACGTTGTTTAAACATAGAACTGTCAAAAGGTCATGATGTATTTTGTTCAAAATAACGCCTTTTGCTCTTTTGTTATTTTCGTACTTTCTGTTAATACAAGTTCAACAGCAGGAAATGCTCAAATGTTGGCTGCTTTTATGGTATAGCTCAGTGATGGCGAACCTTTTATANACCGAGTGTCTAAAAGGCAAGCCTAAACTCACATATGTAATCAAAAGTGCCAACACGGCACTTTAACCTGAATAGGTCAATTGATGTTTTGAGTTAAAAAAACAACTTAGATATTAACATCATTTGTCTTCAAAGTAATACACAATAACAGAGTTGCCAACGATACAAACAATTTCATTCAAAGGTAAGAATTCCCATTCGGCATGCATTTCAACAATTAATGTGATTTTTGTCGTTGCATGCTTGTATAGTGGACACATTGGTCTTACTGCGTAATTCCCAGTAGCCTAATATTCCATTCGTCATTCAACGCGATGTAGCCTACTTGTTTGCGAACAGTCGACACGTTAGCCTGCAAACCTACATAACCGCAGTCGGTCGCAGTTTCCTGTGGCGCATGCGAACGCTCAACGCTTTTGTTCGTCGTCATTCTACTTCTACATCGAAACGTATTGTTCTGACTTCACGCTCAAGCGTGTTGGAGGTTTTGCTGCATATCTGAATAAAATCGAAAGAAGCAATCAACTTAGAGTACTACTGGAGAGATTTGTTAACAAACAATGTGGTGAGGGCCTTTAACTTCACCTCTCTTTGGCCTGGCAACTTCAAGACGTCAGATTGCTTATATAGTTGTGAGACTGACCTGTGCTCCTGCAACAACTAGGTTGAACCCTCAACTAGTAGGGATCTTTGCGGAATCGTAATCGACCGACTAACCGGCACCCGCAACCAACCAACAACCGTACACCGGTTCCCTAAAAATATAGAAATTTAATGGAACTGTTAACTGCGATATCTTCAGTTTATGATTTGTATTTGTCCTATGGTAACTGACGAAGATCCGATTTCCGACCAGACAGCACAGCACGGAGATAGGTTTAGGCTACTACAACGACAAACTTGTTTTCAACAACATTTGGTAATACATTATTCCAAAACAATTTCAAAATGTTACTGTATTTCCTTTCAATTCCTCGCAACATGGGCAAACAAAGGATTTAGTACTGATTTTCCACGCAAGTAAATAGGCGGTACCTGCAACCAGTGGTTTCTATAAAAATATAGAGTAGTAACCGCTTATTAGGCCCACTTCGGGACCGGACGATTTCGGGCTTTTAAGCAGGTGGTCTTATTAACCGGGGGACAAATTTTCGCCATTCTCATGCGCATAAATGAGTACGGCTGTCTATAAAATCGCTAAAAGTTTCCAAATCTATTACACGGTGTGCAACAGATACAGGAAATGAACAATTTTCTTTGTTTGTTGCGGTAAAACAATATTCATTTCGTCTGCACGCTCCTTCGCCACTTTGAAAATAAATTCTACAGAGCACCAGTTGTCTTGCCTATCGATAGCGTAACGAAGGGTGAAACCGTCGAAACCAAGACAACGAGTGAGTTGCGATGCTTTTTCACACAAATTTAAGCAAATGTGTTCGAAAATTGGGGTTATTAAAGCGGGGTTTTGGGCTTACAAAGCCTTTTTTATTACAGGTATAAATGGAGTAATTCCGAACTGATCAATGTTGGGCTTAACAAGCGGGTGGGCTTGAAAAGTGCCAACACGGCACTTTAACCTGAATGGGTCAATTGATGTTTTGAGTTAGAAAAAACAGCTTAGGTATTAGCCTCCGTGCGGGGACTGCAGTATTATATATTTCATGGCAATCACTGGTTTAACTTGGGATTATACATGTAGTCTATTGTTACTTAACAATGGAACTTATGACCAGCACAACTTGTCCTCATAGTAACTTTGCTGTCAGGTGGACGGAATGTGTCAGCAGATAAGGGTAGCAATAAAGTCATTGTACCTGAAACTGAAGCCTACCTCAGTTAGTGTTGCTTGCTGTGGATTGCAGAAAAGATAACTATATTGATATTGAAATGCTAGGTCGCTGTCTTGCAGCAAAGGCACTCAAAGATCAAACCACGGTGGAGGGTTATGAGGGCTGGAAGTTAAGTTTGCCTAGCATAGGTTTGCCATTGGGCCGTAGTTCTAGCCCAGTGGTTCTTAGACTTTACAAACACACCGAACCCTTGCGTAGTTTTCAAAGCTTTTGTCGAACCCCATTTTTGCGCAACATAACAGAAAGTAAAAATGGGTTACATGTTTCAGCTGACCTTCGTCGAATCCCTGAAACGGCTCCGTCGAACCCTAGGGTTGGATCGAACCCAGTTTAAGAACCACTGTTCTAGCCCTTTTCGAAACAAATATTTCGCAGGTTTAAAGGTTCTGGGATGTGTCATGCCTTCAGTTGGTAACAATAACTGATGGTTTGCAAGGTTTGTAGCATTTTTTGTAGTCAATGGCAAACTGCCTTTATTATTTGTCACTTTGCCTAGGCTAAATTTACTTTCTGGTCAAAAAAGCTATGAATTTTTTATAGCCTTCCAAACGCACAATCCAGTTGTGTCAGACCTTCAGATCTTGTATCGGATCTTTTTCTTTGTTTTAGATACTCACGGCAATATCCTAAAATTTGCTACAATGCAAATAAAGCGAAAAAGTCCTACATGCCTGGTGAGGTGGCATATTGCAGAGAGTGGAAATGAGATTGCATTATAGCATAGCAACGCCGGTGGTGAGGCTAGTCCCTGAAGGTATAGGAATGTGGTTTTAACCTTGCTGGAGTAGTTTGACACAAGTGGATTGTGCGCTTGCAAGGATACGAAACGATGAAAAACTTTTTTGACCCAAAGGTAAATTTAGCCTAGGAAAACAGCAGAGCGCAGATTGTCAAAATTTTCGTTGGATTTTTTTAGAAAATTGATTTGGTGATCCTTTCAACAATTTTTGAAAAGATTTCTTTCCACCTTGAATTGCATCACCTCTACATTTCCATTAAGTTTTACATTTTGCTGTTTCCGATAATTTTGCTTTGTGGTGCGATTGGGAATTGCACGTTTATAACGATTTAGGCCAGAGATGTAAACGGACCCTCATTTTGAAGCCCGAACCTGGCCTGAGCCCTGCAATTGCTTTTGAAGCGCGATTTAGGCCCGGAAACCAGATATACCGAGTGAGCAGGTTTTTAAGGCATTTTAGGGACCCGATTCGGGTCCCCACAATTGAAAATCTGGTCCCAAGAATCAGGGAAAATTATCATCGGGTCCTTACAATCAGAGAAAATCGGGTCCCTAGAATCAGAGAAATCGGGTCCGTACTGGCCCATACCGGGTGCCTAACATTTAAAAAATACCTGCAAGTGAGTCAAAAAATGCGCAACTGCGGTGTATTCCTGACCTAGCAAGCTAAACATGACTAAATAATATATAATTCATCATTTTTGTTGAAGATTTAATCAATTCGATTGCCTCAACAGTGAATGGCAAAAAAAGTGTCCGTCGGTGAGAAAAAAATTAATGTACAGGCTGGAAATCGGTCCGAAAGATCTTGACAAACTGGGCCTGAACCCGGCCCGAAAAGCCCGTCCGACTTACAACGCTGATTTAGGCTATAGTGGGCGAAGTGAGAGAAGATGAATGCAAACATTCTTTGTCTGAAGAGTTTCTATGAGCACTATAAGCAACTTATTTTGATGTATATCTCTGTACTTGCAGGGCCGTCGCCAGCAGAGGCGCAATTGTGGCCCGCCCCCTATTTAAAATCTGCGCTCCACATTTCATGTCTGGCCCCCTTGTTGCTGCATATATCTATTATTGTACTTTTAAAATGTGGAACCCCCTTGTGGTTCTGAACCCCCCGCTACGAAATCATGGCGATGAGCGTGTGTGCTCGATGTGAATTTTGTGCGTTATTCACTTGAAGTACGAATTAAAATTTTTTGTTAGCTTCTTCCAATCATTCTTCATTATGACCCAGACGAAACAAATGTGTCATCTCAAAAATAGTTTGGGGAAATTCGTGGAAGTCCGTGAAATATACCCTAGTTTGCTTTTTGCAAGACGTTTAAAGAAACACAAGCCTTAGCTCATCAGAAAATAGAGGAGTAAGGCACTCATTTTCTCTTGAGAAACGTTTAAATGACATCAGGGAATAAGCTGGAAGCACAAAATTGTACAGAAAGAGTCAACTCTTATTGGAGCAATCCCAAAATTTTTGTCAGCGTGAAGTAAAGATGTTATTACCTTGCTTATCCAACCGCTCACATGAACAGATTTTTTTTCTCTTTTATTTAAAATCAGAGACAACTTACACTGCCATGCTTAAATTTGCAGACAAGAAAATTGCAACACTCAGTGGAGAAATAAGAAATATGTACAACTTGTGAAACAATCAGAAACAACACATTCGTTGGTTTCAAACGATTTCAAGCTGAGTGCTCACAGGTCGGCTGTCAAAATCGTTATCTGTTTTCAAGGAAAATCTTCTCAAGCTAGGTTTTGGTGCAGAGAATTTGCAAACATGAAAGTTATCTGCAGCGGAATGCCTAAGACTGGAACAAAATCTCTAAGTGCTGCTTTGCGTGTACTTGGATACACTGTTTATGATTTGGAGGAACAATTCTGGTACCGCGGAGCAGAGCTTACGAAATTAATGATGGAAGGTTGTTCCATTAAAGAAATCCGAGAAATTTACGAAGACGCTGACGCGGTAACTGACATTCCATCGAATGCTTTTTGGGAAGAAATTCTACAGGCCTTCCCCGATTCAAAGGTGCACCTTGTTTTTATCTTTAAGGCGACTATCGACACAAAATCATTTGGCAACTGTTGTTTTCAGGGACAGTTTTATTTCATGTTTTTAAAAACATTATTTTCCGTTGTTTCGTAAGGATAACAAATCAATTATTTTTTGTGACAGTGTCAAAAATCTGCGCTTTCCCAAACTTTAGAAATTTATTATTTCCCTAAACGTGCTGTAGATTGTGAAACGTGTAAATAATCATGTATGCAAGGAATATTCAAATATCTTTGCACAGGAAATTTCCCGTAGATTTAACTTGCCCACTTGCAAAGCCGAAAACGTGCGCTCCTCGTATGTCTCCAAACTTTTTGTGCGAAGTCCACATCAGTTATTACACAATAGTTCGAGGGCCGGACTTCTTATGTAACGCAATTGTTTCGGGAAAGATTGCATTCCACCAAATCAACACAATTCTCGGTAATTTATTATTTTTTCATCATTGACTAAACGGCTTCGCTGGCCGGATGAAATGCCTTGCGGGTAGTAGTTTGGAGACCCGTATGCAAACGGTGCCATGCTTGATTGCCAAACTCATGGTTATTGATTGACCGCACTTGTTGCAGTTCGTCACACTGTGCTCACAGCAGGCGTGCTCTTGCATTTTTTCAAAGCTCTAAAGTGTTAGCTTTTGCTACCGAACATTTAACCTCAAACTGTTGAAGTAAATTCTATTGTTTGAAACACGCAAGCGAAGGTTTAAAGCCTGAAACAAGTTCACTTGAAAACCAGAAACACTTTGTACCAAATCTTGCTGGTTTCAATTTATTCAGAAGAAATTTTCATAAATAAAAAACCGTCGCATTTTTAACTTTTGGTGGTCGCTCTTATGTTTTCTGCCACAAACAACCCTACAACCCTAACTTCCTCACACTATGGGAACTGACGCCGCAGACCTCAGGCTGAACCTGGGTAAGCGGCATATGGCGGTAGTCCTCACGCTGTAGTACAGCAGCACCCCTACAACTTGTGATTTACTAAAAGATAATTCACACCGAACGCGTCGATGAAGATGAATGGTACGCCAGTTACCTGCGCCAGACACAAGAAATAAGAAAGAACTGGTTTCTTTGGCTTCTGATCTCCTTCACACGAAGCGGTAGAGCCATGAAAGCCTACTTCGACAATGCAAGTAAGCAACTGATGTACTTAGTGATGATCGACCTTCAACCTTTTTGATTGGCAAACACTTCCCCAAAACATGTAATAAATTTTCATATTTTTATGTTGGAAATTTTAATCTTGGTCAAAAATTCAAAACCTAGTGGTTTTGAATTCACTCGAATAGTGTTTTACCAAGTAGTAGGTTATCTTTGAAAAAATATCACCTTTAAAATCACAAAACGCTACTTCAGATAACCAAATCTTTGCAGTTATACACTCGTTTACCGGTAAATTATATCTTCCGAGCGCTTCCTAATTCACCATGCGAGAGTTACTGTACACATAGTATGTCATCACTGTGTAAAGATGTATTCGTCAATGATTTTTGAACAACCGTAATAAAAATCGAAATTGGGAAAGAAGCTGCAAAGCATTTGCTCGAAGGATTTTGTGCGTCCATATTGTTTGTCTTCTTTCACAAAAAAGACAACTTACTGAGTGTTGCTATTTTACAAGGAATTTTGACAAACAGCGCAAAGTTTAAATGATTTGCAAAGGCACTTGACAATAAAATCAAAACCAGTGATTTGAATGAATCTATCTCAGACGTTGAACGACAACTGTTTCCTTTATGCTCGAAAACTTTAGTTGAACCTTGCTTACAAAAAAGCCTTGCGTAACGTGCAGTATTGTTTTATTGAAATCATTCGGGTTTTGATTTGCAGCTGCCACTGGTGTCAATCCTAACGTATATATTTGACAAGCTATGCATCAGCATATAGCTGTGCAATGCACGCAACCGATGAAAGTTTCCATTGGCATCACTTTCAGCAAGTTCGACTCCTTTGAGGTTCTAAATCCGCTGAGGGTGCTTTGTCTTTGCTGACATCATAAAATAGTAACACAAAAAAATAACATGCAACCGAAAAGATGTTGCTTGGCACAAGGTGATGCTAGTAGTATTTTTTTTGTTTTCTCACCGTCAGAGTTGTAAGTTGGCTTTATACCTATCATGCAGATCGAACCGTACTTCGAAATGCAACTGTTTTCGAGCATAAATTAGGAGTCTAGGACTCGCTTTCAAACTTCATTGAAACTGTCAAAGCTTTCCAAAGATTGCTCATGGTTTATTTTGAAACGTCTTTCATTGTCCTTAGTCTATTTTCAGTTGGAAATAAAGAAACGCTGAAGCAATGCAAGCAAGTCAAAGTTCTGACTATTTTAAAAATATAATGAATATCGAAAACTATTAAATCGACATCAACAAACGGTCCAGTCGACACGATTTAACCTCGTTTCGATTTCGACTATTTTGAAATTGAGTTTTGCTGTGCACTCAAAGATTATTACCAATGAAAAACAGTGGAATAAGATGGCAGGGTATTTTTCTGAAGACGCTGATTCTCAGTGATGCAAAACTTATTCACATCGGCTTATATTTGTTTATATTTGTCACAATAAAAGATTGCATTGTCATCAAATATACCACTGTTGCCAACAGACCGCATTGCGCTGTCTTGTCCCACCTCACCGGGCATTGTTGGAGATTGGAAAATAAGCTCGAACTTGGCCAAGCTGCGTTACAGGCAACACAACACTCGAGTAAGACAGGTGAGCTGTGTTTGTGTCAAGTATGGAAACGTACTGGTGAGTCATATTGAGGATGCCTTGAATGCTGCTTCAAAAAGTGTGAAAATGTAACAGCAAGGGCGCTGCCAGTGGTCAATTGTGTTACTTCCCATTCAACCGTTGTGCGATACGATAAAGATCTTGTTTCCGCAACATGAGAAAAATGAAAGTTAGAACTCGTCGTTCAAAATCCCATCACTTTGCTGCACGCTGGTACGTCGTCATTACCGTCTGCTTACGAGGTAAGAAAAAAGTAATCAGGAAGAACCACAAGTGTCGTTCAATCCTGTGAAAGTCAAGATGTGTGCGACAGGCACTTTGCGTTAATGCATGATTCGCACAAAATAACAAGTGAGATGAAACCTGTTTTTTTCGACAAATATTACCAAATATACATGTGGGTTTTGAAACCAGATTTAAGGAGGTCCGTAAAGGTTTCAAAAATTTGATCGCTACTGATGTTTATCGTCTGGGTCTGGTCGAAGCAGTGCTTTTTTTCGCCCAATCATCGGTCGAGCGCACTTATATTTTCGTAATTGTTGAAATCATTTCAGCAACGAAGCGACATTTTTGAATGCGCACCGCTTTCAGGTTGCTCCAAAAGACCGCCTGCTCATTTTCAACGTTTGCGAAGGCTGGGAGCCGCTGTGCAAGTTCCTTGGCACCCCGGTTCCGTCTCAGCCTTTCCCACACTTGAATAAAAAGGGAGAGATGGTCCACGAGTTGGTGGACAAGTCCTACATGTTCAAAGACGTGAAACGGGAGCTGGTTGCTGTTCTGTCCCTCTTTGCCGCTGGACTGTGTGCTTTGCTGTATCAACTTATAGCTTAATACAAGTGCAAGCCTACTGAACTGTGGGCGAAATGTTCACAAAACGTGTCTCTTGCAATCTGTTCTTTAATCTTTTAATGCATTTGTTTGCTTCTACAATCATGCATATCGGGTCAAAAATAATATCCAGTTAACCAGGAACGAGGAGCGCTTAAATAAGCAAGAAAACAGCATGCATTAGCACCGCTCATGACGCTTCAACTTTAGTTCAAGCGAACTTCATCTTCTCCTTGCACCCGGAACTTCTGCCAAGTTGCCACCTTGCAGTTGAAACATTGAAATCTGAACTCACGAAAACTCTTAAATTACTTTGTAATGCTGTATTTCATACGCTTACACTTCAGAATGCAGTCAAAACAGCGGATGTCCTGTGAGTTGAGCAGACATGGGTTAATCGTAATCGATTACAGTTTTTTGAGTAATCGTAATCGATTGAACTGACAAAAATGGCATGCAATCGTGATCGATTACATTGCAAATGTAATCGTAATCGACGATTAATTTCCCGATAAATCTTGAAAATCTTCACTCTATATCGCTCCGCGATGAATCGCAGTTTTGTTGGCTGGCTTTCCTCTTTTTGTCATCATTTGTTATGTTTATGTTTCAGGGAAGGGTATTTACCAGTCTGTGCGCGTTAAGTCCAGGTAGCAGCGGCAAGTAGAGCTTTTGTAGCTAATTTTCGCTTTGTTCCAGCTAGCCTTCCTGTTGGCCGCCAGAAGTAACGTAGTGAGTCAAGTAGTGAGAAGAAGCAACAAAAATAGGAGTTTTCCTCAAAAACCGGTAGGCACTTTGGCAGCAGACGAGACAGCGCTACATCATTATGTTTCGTTTATATATATTGAGGGTGAACCTATGAATGTAAATGCTGGAGTAGACTATGTANATATAGTAATTAGTACAGTACATTATNTAATTAANTTTTTTTTCAGAGGAAAAAGGTAATTTCACCCAAGTAGAAAGCACCTTTTCACAACGCTAATAACTAGCATGTGGACAGAGATCATCTACGGATACTGGTAAAAAAACTAAAAAGAAACCAGTGAGGCTTTTTTGACCATTGACTTTTGGTCCAACAGACAGATGCGCAGCTATACTGACATTACTGCTCATTTCATTGCTAATGAAAAGCTACAAAAGGCTATGCTGTGCTAGAAGACGATCCAAAGGCCATCACACAATTGAAAACAAGATAGTCTAACCGGCAGTTTGAAAAAAATAGTCAGAAATTTTGAAATTACCAACAAACGAGTTTTCAGCGTTGCTGCACGAATGTTCAAGACATAGATGTCGTCTGACTGACAAAAGATGCTAAGCGCTGATGCTATTAACATTAACAAACATTTTAAACATTGATATTATATTTGTTTAATCGATATTTAACGTATCTGATGCAGTGGCATATCTGACGGGAGGCAGAGGGGCTAATTGCCCCCCTGGCTAGCCAAATGCAAAAACTGGATCCCTACTTGGCTTGCATTTCAATTTTGATATTATTTTGGTTTTCAGTAGATTGTCGTTTTTTCGCATTTTTTCGGGGTATTTTCCGTTGAAATTTTAGGATTTAAGTATAGCCATTCTCATCCGTATTCAACATCGTTTTTCAAGTTTTTTCTGAGTGGTGGTTAGTGGTCCCCTACAGTGGCCAGTGGCCCTCATTCACCTATGGTTTCCCCTCGTTGCTCAAACCTCCTATCACTCCACTTGTTTGTTGACTGCACAAATGTCTCAGTAAACTATTAATGTGACTTTTTTTCCGGTGCTTAATCCTCACAGGTTGGTAGTATCGTTTATTGCATTCATTCATGCCGTATGTTGTTCTAAACATATACTTACATCAAACCATGCAAATGGATTTGTTTTCTTTCTCAGGATGTTTGGACAAATGCAATCGTGATTACGTTCAATGTAACCGTAATCGATTACATTGTGATTTTGTTTATTCGTAGTCGAGCATGAGACAAGCAATCGCAATCGATTACATTTGTGATGTAATTACCCCATGTCTGAAGTTGAGTTGGTTTTATTTGGCGATAACCGGGAAATTAAGACACGAAAAAGAAATCATTGCGAAGACGCCAGGGCACCAAAACAACAGAAGTTTATCGAGCCGTTTCCCCTTGACAGGTAGAAAATCTCTATCACAAACCAGGTTGTGATCAAAGTGTTGCGTATGCGCGTAAAATAGCTGCTAGATAATTAACACAGTTGCGCAGGGAGTGCTGGGTCAAAACCGGTTTCTCTCGGTGGAGGATGCGGATCTTGGCGTGACAAAGAAACTGTAAACCAAGCTAAAGCCGGCATGGCAAAAACATTTGTCAGGCAGCAGCCATGAGGAAGTTTCAAACAAGAATTGAGTGGTAAAACACATATGAAATTTTTCAAAATGGTGGAACGCTGCTATAAAATAGGCATAACCTCACTGGGACTATGAATTTGAAAAGGTGAAGCAACTTCAGCTTCCAATCAATTTTCAGTCAATTTGTATGTGCGTTACCGATAGAAAATACAAGTGAAATACCATTCGGTATTTTTGCGCGTTGGTTCAGGTTTGAAAATTCATCGAGGGCTTAAATCAAATGGAAGTAATGTTCAGTTTTCGTATTATGTCTATCAGGCCCCGGTTGTCATAGACTCAAATGCTACACTTGAGCCCAGTTATAATCTGAGTAACTAGTCCACAGAGACTGAGTTAATTTTTCGCAAACATTTGGTTTGTTGTGCGGTTTTGGTTTCATTTCTCAAGAGTTTGTATTGCTTTGGATAATTGCTTCCTAAAATACGTTTTCTTTTTTCAGCAAGGAAAGCTTCGTTCTGCTCGCATTTATCCCTTTGGTGGTGTGTCACGAATAGTCCGCGGACGCCCATATTGGTTTATTTCGCACTGTGGACCACGTCGCGTCGCTGGCAGTGAGGTGTTGCCTTCGGCCTGACATCAATGCAATAATTGATTATTGAATTCGTGTCAGACCAAAGGCAACGCCTCTCGTGAAGCTTTTCCTTGCACCCATTTATTACCGAGCGCGAGGTTGGAAAGGTCACAAGTATACCGTTCAAGCAAAAAGGAATGTTTGGCTGTTTTCCAACTACAGTATGCCGCTTATGCGATGAAGGTTTCTATAGATTTAAAGATGATTTTAGCGGTTTTGTTTCTGCCTTCGGGCCAGTCCAAAAAAAATAAAACCAATTTGTTTCAACACACTTGTTGTTACTGTACATCCGCCAGCTATATGATGTAATTGTGATTTTTGTTATTTTGACCACAGACATTCGAAAAGTAAACAAATAGGATCTTAAAGTCTTTTTATTATCAAACTTTTTTTGTTCATGATGTCTTAATGAGATTTCTTTTGCTGACCTAATAACGCTGCCATTAAAACTTTGGCGCTCTTGACGTAACTGGGTATAAATTATTCGGCATTTGCGGGCAGCAAAATTACAGCTCTCATTTTTCTACACCAGCCTGCAGTCGCGTGCTTCTGATGTTTATAAACTTCGTTTCAATGACTGGAAACGTTATTCACGATTAGACATTGCCTTCGCAAACATGCCACACGTTCACCCATGATTGGGAACCTGCAGCTCCCCCTCAATTTCAACCATGTGCCGCCATTGGTTGGCAATTACGGGATTATAAAATTCTTTCGTTTCACTGAATATTTCAGTACAGCGCACAGTTGGATGTTTTCAAAACCATTTTTGAAGAACATTTAACACCGAGTCGAAGCCGATAACTTTGGAGACAACCACTGAGATTAACATAACGTACCATGCGACGCATATCTCAACTTCGACCCCTGCTTCTTTTTGTCGAAAATGCAGTATGTTTGGAAAACACCAGATTGAATTTTCTTGACATGCAAGGCTGACTTCAAATGGCATTTTGGTGAAAAATAAATGCACCTGGTGGTTGCCTTTCTCATAGGCATGACTTAAAAAATGCAACAGCAATCATGGGAGACTGCAGTTCGTACACCTTGCCGATGAGCAAACACTGGTTTGGGTGCTGCGATTATTTGAGCAAACAAACCAACGTTCTTGCGTTTACACTGTACGATGTGAACACCTCGTCTCGCAAAGCCTCAGGAAATGTATGACAGAGGTAGCAGCATAGCGGCAGCACAAACTGCAAAATGAGGATTGCCAGCAAGAATAACCGAAATTGAGAGTATGGCGAAGTTGATGAGATAAAAGATCCTTTTTTTCCATTTCAACCATACGAGGTTGAAATTAGGTAGACCATGCATTATACTGCAGCTACGTTTCGCGCTTTAAAGTTGCCCGTGAGATACGTAGTCTATATTAACGTTAATTTTTTACAAGTGAACAGGAAACTTACATTACTAAATAGGCTCCAGCTGCTTTACCTCTTGTTTAATTATATTATCTGACAGAATGCTGAAATTCCTTTGGAAAGAATACTTTTTTTATATAAAATCGGACTAATTTACTTTGCAGTTTGCACAGCACTTAACTACGATTCTTCCACATCCAAGGGTTTCTTTACTGTAGTAAATTGACGTTAATCTACCTATGTAGACAAATGACCTAATCTATGCAATGAAATTAGGTAATCCACACACTGAAATAGGTTAATCTGTATGATGAAACGAATTAATCTAGGCAATGAAATGGGTTAATCCATAAAATGAAATGAGTTAATCTGTACAATGAAATAGCTAAACCTATAAAATGGTTTTGTAAATAGTACTGCGTTTTGTCAAAACCAATCCAGATGTTCTTTGGAAATGCTGTAATGTTGACTTAGAGAATCCGGTGCGAAGTGGAGGAATTTTCGAAACTTATTAGCGGTGCAACACTCTGGAAACTAAATTCGTGCCTGTTAACATTACATACAGAGATAATGTTACAAATGGTTGATAACACCAAACATCTTTAGAAGGTAGGCTGCAATCTCTCGTTACTTTAAAGTGCGGTTTCCTATTGCTTTTCCATGGTTCGTGACGAATGCTGTAGTGTGTCTAAAGCACACTTTTAAAATCGTGATATTTACCAAGCGTTGCAAAAGTGTCTTTGTAAAATTTTTTTAATCAAATTTTACATGGCACTGAAACACTAATAAAAAAAAAACAAAATCGAAAATATCAGGAGCTGTTATGTCGGAAATCTTGATTACGTCATTGATAAAATACTGCACAAATATAATGCCAGGTGTCTTAATTACCTGTTTCAACGTTTCGATGTAAAAATGCGCGTCCTTGGAGTCATGCGGAGGCAGTGCCAGCATAGTTCGAAGTCTGCGTGGAACACGCAGCCAAGGTTTCGCCAGCACATTTCAGGAATTCGGCAGGTGTGCCATCAGCTCCCGGTGTCAAACGAAGTTTCTGATATGTTGTTGTTTGTCAGTTATTTTGCTTCTCAGGGTAAAGGAATAAAGTTTGGCGATTACTCTTTTATGTGTGTTGTGTGAATTAAAACTTTCGGTCAGATGTCAGATGCCCACAAGAAGGTACCGAACGGGAACAAGTGCAACCACTGAACATTCTGGATTTAGTCCTAGACCAAACTCATTTTTCTTTTTCTAACCTAACCCGACACACATACCTAAACACCAAACCAAACCCTAATCATCACTTTTCTCAGCACATTTGATATGTAGAATATCACTCTGTGCATGCGCACATTGTGTGAAGTCGGACATTTCGTTTGACACCGGAGCTTTTTTTGTTTTTCAGCAATTTGATTGAATATTTCATCGAGCGAGCCGAGAAGGATGTCGACGTTCAGCTCAAGAAGCCTTAGAGGATACAAATGTTTGAAATAAAGTTTGGTACAATTAGGAATATTTAAATCAACTGTGGGAATTGATGATTCCATGGTACCATGCTATGTCCACCAAAGCGAAAAGACTTTCATTGATGTGCACACAATCTTTTATAGTTACAAAATATTGGCATTGTGCTGCGTAGAAAAATATCCCTATAATTTACATAAAAACAGCGTTGTGGAAATTATTTGACCCACTAGCAGAAAACAGGCATAAATAGGTTTTCGTTGGTTTGTTGCGGTGAAACTTATGCTGTTTGTAATATGTGATGTAATCATCTTTGTTTCTATTCGACATGTTTTGGCATCGATTCCACAACTTTTTGACAATCTCGAGCAATCTTATCATCACGGAACCACATGTCAATCATGGCCTCAGTAACCTTGGTTAGGGTAGTGCATCCTTTCCTTACAAACGTTTGGACGTTTCCATATTAGGGCAATACAAACAAATGCTGAAAAGTTAATCAATATTGCAAAAAGGAAAATAGGTCTTGGGTGATACAGCACTGTCAGAAATCCTGATTTAAAGTCACAAGTCTTGATCACTTCAGATAAACATTGAATTTCGGGAGTATTGGTTACAGACTACTTTATTCATGCACACTTTAAATCAGTGGTTCCCAACCTTTTCCGATGCATTCCTCCCTTTGCTCATTTTGGAACTTTTCATTCCTCCCCTATTACACAAATTCAGCAGGGCGGCTGAAAGAGTTAAATCGTCTTTTCACAAAGATAAAGTGATATAACTAATTGAAATATCCGATGTCAACTTAAAAAGAAATACAACATATGCAATGAATACCATAACTTAATTGTAAAGTGGAAATTCCTCCCCGGGGAGGAAATCCTCCACGGTTGGGAACCACAGTTTTAAATTTAACTTACGATATTGCAGCAGAAACAAGTCAATGAGATTTACATCGAACCACAAAACAAGCATTGCAGCAATTTGTTTTGGTCGTTTTTTGTCTTTCCAGCAGTATAAATAGATTTTGTGATCAATCACCATGAAAATTATATGCTGTGGAATGCCTAAAACAGGCACAAAATCTTTAAGTGCTGCTTTGCGAATACTGGGATTCACTGTTTATGACTATGATGATCAATATTGGCATCGAGGACCTCAAATACAAAAGCTGATGGATGAAGGATGTACTACCGATGAGATTCGAGAGATATTTGAAGAGGTTGATGCCACAGCTGATGTTCCGTCATATATCTTCTGGGAGGACATTTTGAAAGCTTTTCCGGATACAAAGGCATGTTTATGGTGTTGTTCGTAATTAGGAAAGATTTATTGTTAAACTAAACAAAAAAATAAATGCCAGGTGTTTCGTTTCGCAGAAACTGAAAAGAATCTTCAACGAAACAAAACGATGTTAAATCATTTGGAGGCAATTTAGTTACAAAAGCGGAAAAACACTTGTTTTCATCTTGAAATAGAAAACAATTTATACTGTATGAATTCAACATCAAAAAATAACAGCACATTAACTGAACTGTCTAGATTCTTTGATTTAAAATCAAACTACTGTAACTACTTTTAGAAAGCCTGCAGAATTGTTATCAAAGGGCTACATTATATTCAGTAGATTGACTTTACACAATAACACCAGACATACTGTATATAGTTCTTCCAAAACAGATCTACGTATTCACTCAACGTTTTTTAAAAGCAAATTTCTAAGGCCATCTTCACAATAGAATTACTAAAGAAATTTGATGTCAACGTTTTAACAAAAACTGACTATAGCTATTCATACCTAATAATACGAACGTTTAAAACGATGTCTTTATTTTCAACTAATTTTTTTGCAAAGCAACCTTCATTGATGGGTGATCCCATTCCAAATGTAGCGGAACTATCGAACTTTGCTGGGAACAGTTGCAGCTCCAAATGTTTCGCTGCAAGCAAAAAGTAGTATCATCCTAGTCCAGTTCCTACCTAAGTTCCAAAAGCAAGACAAGCCTTTTCTCAACAGAGCGAATCATCGAAACGTTGCTAAATCTTTGAATCTGCACCGTTTAACTCTGAAATCAGCAGCGCATGATATAAAATTACTGTATTTGCAAACAGTAATCATTTTTTCAAAGCAATGCCTTCGAAATATAGCAAATGTGCTAATAAACACTTTAAGCACTCATGGTCTCGAAACCTACGAAATCCTATAAGTAGTACAGGTGGTTATTTTTATATGAAAATTACTTTCCTTGGTTGTAAGCGGTAAGCAGTTTAGAACGGTCTTCATAAGCTGGCTTGATTTATTTATATATTAAATACTGTCCTCACTGTACCATATACGCCTGTCCTATCCGATAAAACTTCAGTATGCTACAATTCAATAGTTTTGAACAATTTATGTACCGTGACCCATCATAGCAACCCACAATAACGCAACTACCCCCCCCCTCCATGTAAATCTCGAACAAAGCAAATGAAATGCCGCAGTGTACATAAAATATCTATTCGCGACCCTAGGAAAAAGGTTGACGACCACTCTGAGGTCGCAAATCCCAGGATGAAACCCACTGCTTTAATCAATAGGATCAATTTATTGTGGATCTATTTACCAGAAAATTGCTGACGAAAACTTTGACTGAAAAATGTCAAATCTATAAAACGTCAGGTTCATCCACTGATCCTATTTTGTGTTTATAGACAGAAATATTTCAAACAATGACGGCCTATGGCTCATGGATTCTTGCCACTGATGTGAATAATTGATGTTTGCACTTGCAGATATCTTTCATTGGGTTTGGTCCTATCGCTGACCACCCAATTTAATTTGGCAAAAGATAAAATAGCCTAACTTCCTCTTTTCAAAGCAGTATGAATAATTGAAAAAGTGTTGTTCTAAATTAGTGATATTTAACAAGTGATGGATACATTCCTTATCAGTGATACCAGTAAATACGACACTTGTATCAACAAAACAGCAAGAATTGGCAAGCGTTGACATTGCAACGTAATTAAACTTGTGATGTAAGCATGAAGATTGTGACGTTTTCTGTTCAGCAGAAAAATTTCGCATCGCTTACAAATTACAAACCACTTTAAACATTAAAGTTCCCGGCAGCTTATTTGCTAACTGACTGGCAGAACAGGTTCAAGTTGTCATTTGCTTTTTCAAATTCGCGCTCCACCTCAATAAACCATCTTCTTTATTTCACTGACCTGGAACAAATAAAGAGTAGAACAACAATAAAAGTTGCAAAACCAGCTACTAGGATAACAATATCAAAAATCTTTCCTCAACTTTGTTATATTTTTTAAAAAACGGCACCGACGTTTCAGCCAACTAACATTAGTCTTTCATCAAGACCAATGGCAACTAGAACAGAAGAGTAGCAGACATCACCGAATGAGCATGATGTAGTGATAACAACGTTGGAAAGGCAGGGTAGATAACGGAGAGCAGGTTGTGACATAAAAGAATAGCGATAAAAATAAACTGTACGCTAATCTAAAACAAAGTAGGTGTATCCAATCTACTATTCATACAAGTATGGCGAAACAGTGCTTTTTAACTTGTGGCAAAAATTTGTTCATAGCTGATGTGCTGTATAAAAGCATTTTTCATTCTGACAAAACTGCGCTTGTAAAACACGTGGATTAGATACTCCTACTTGGTTTTCAGTTCCGTTTACAGATTACTTTACCGTTATCTGCCTTGCATTCTCTACGTTGTCATCACTGTCACCACTACGTCATGCAAGCATGCGCGTTTGATGAAACCTACTGTTCTCCTGTTATCATTGCCATTCGCCTTAAGAAAGCCTATTTTTAAATTGCTGAAACGTCCGTGCAGTTTTTAAAACATTCTGCTAAAATTGAGCAAAGGATACTATTATGTGAACAAAACATGTTGTGCGAGTAGAAATATTTGCAGAACGACACTAGCTTTTCTCGAGCATTGCGTGTTTGTACAGCATGGATGAACGTTAAAAGGCATTCATGACCTCGTCAAGCTCATAGATTATGGAATCGTTTGATGATACCAGACGGGCCCAGTCCTGCCAGTGGTGTCGTCGCCGAAAATGGCGCTCAATTTTCATAGCCCAAGAGCAAGCGGCAGTAAGGACTTCGATGCATGACCCTTTCTCGGTATAACAACCATCAGGCTCGCTCATAGCACTCGGTCGATGTTGCCATTCCATTGTGGAAAGTATGCTAAAAACTGTCGTTTCGTCTAGCACGGAAACGAAAACGAATAAATTGCAATTAGCTGAATTTTAGCTGCATAAATATGCTTTGAAATTGCGGTCAGTCAAATAGATCAGATTAGACAACAGAAAGAAAAAGCAGTAATTCTCCTTACTATAGTGGATACATTAGTGCTTTAATGTTTTGTGCATTCTTTCTGCGCAATGCTCAATACACCTGTTTGCGACCTACACGCAACCAACCAAGACCCCTGTATTGGTATCTACGTCGGTTCCTACATTACCATTACTTGCTCATCTTCGTTTTAATTCTTCAGTTGATTTTTACTGAGAAAGAAAACGAAGACAAATGGGTTGAGAGTTTAGAGAAGCAACTGCGTGAAAATCGAAGCAATTGGACTCTACGGCTTTGCTTCACGCTGACACCCAGTTGCAGAAGATTCAAGAAATATTATGACGCCGCACGTAGGTCGAACACAAATAAGAAACAATGTAGTGGCAAACAACATTTTCGAAACTCGTTTCATTGTTTGCAGTTAAGGTGTGTCTTGAGGTAATGACCATACTCTATAGCAGAATTTAATAATATCTGTAACAACTGACACCTAAAATATTTTGTCTAAAATTCGCGAGAAAGCTGTTCATATGTTTCATACAACGCTTTTAGATCGACATTTCAAAAGCAATTTATCTTTTATCTCTGATGAGAAACTCAAATCTGCAGAGCATGAATCTTCTATTACTATATTTCTTGCTTGTAGCGAGCAAGCAAATGAAGAGACACGAAAAGAGTGCGTAAACACTCCACACTGAAATGTGCTCTTCCAAGATAATTACACTGGAATTTGTTTTTCCCCGATTAGTTGCCAATAAAAACAATGGTGGAACAATGCGAAAACTGAGATGTTAATCCGAATTTGAAGTTGAAAACGTTCCACAAAATGTGCAGTGAATGACGAAAAGCAATTATTTTTGCACAAAATGTTCAAAGAATAGACGTTCAACAATTGTTTGTCTTCTCTAAACTAATTTAACTGCTGAGGGGCATCGACTCGACAACCTTGCGGTTTCTTCAATGCCCTGGCGGTCTTGCACTAATTTGAAGGTTACGGATTTGGCAGATTTTTCAGTTTTATTTCTTTATAATGTAATTATTTCACTCTCGCTATTTAATTCCTCGATTTATTTCATCTCTTGGACGCACTTCAGGTATTTGGGACTTCGTTCATTTTCATACTCGCTTTACCTCTGGGGATGGTCGCGGAAGACAGCAGCTTAGAAGGGCTCGAAATAACTCACTGAAATTTTAGATAATTCTGCTTGCTCCATACTAGGATGGGCAAAGCTAGGTTGGAGATGCAATTTAAGCCACCTGATCCTTGGTCGCCTTCTGGGCCCCTTTAAAGTCGGTGTAGCCAGCAAGAGTCGCATCGCCAATCTTTCCTGGGGAATTCTGATCATATTGCTGAAGCATCGTAGCTGAGATCGGTCGATTGGGAGAAGGGCTCTCGATGGTCAGAGGATTACAAATTTCATAGATGTCCACTTTGTCGCGGAGTGTCATACCGTGAAGCCTCCGCAAAAATCCCATCTCGCTGATTGTATTTGATTGTACTAGCACTCTTTCGGCTGATGCACATGGTTCATGGCCATAGTTGAGGACCGGAATAATAACCCACAACTCTGCGATATTTCGAAGTTCCCGTTTTGCAACCAGAGAGCGATAAACTTCGCACAGAGAACTGCGTTCGCTTTTCCAATCCATGTATCAATACCCTTTTTCTGTCTTCAATCACTTGTAATTACCATCCAAAGGTACTTGCACTTCCCGGCGTACGAAAAAACATGCGCAGACACATTTCGAATATCCAGAAGATTTCACGAAAATATGCGCGAGAGTTTTAATTTGTTTTTTAGTGTTACGGCCAAGACGAGTGCGCGTTCGTTTCATGTTAGTGAAGTGATGTTCCAGTTTCCCATTACTAGCTTAAGGCAAGATTGCCATTTACGCGTGTCTTTCACGTCTCTCAGAGTAGAAGTACTATGCAATGATCCCATTCCCCTCCCCAGATGCGTGATGGGTGCAACGTGGGTCATCCATTAATGGATTGCTGGTGAGGGAGACTGTCGCTAATTTTTCTAACGGACCTCTCTGCCCAAAGCCAGAATGCGGTCTTTGGTCACGTTCGAGACGGCTTATGCGCTTTGGTTTGGGTTAACTCTGCGAATTTCATGGTAGTAACTGCCAACATTATACCGTTGGATATACCCGTAGTGACATTTACACAGAAACGTACCGCACGCGACATCAGGGTGAATCAAGGGAAGGCATACTTTGTGAAGGAGAACCTAGCCTTGAGTTTAATGCAAGCGCAGTTTTGTGAAAATCTCCAGACCTAGAAAGGAGGGACTATGTTTTTGCCCGATCGCTTTTCTTACCGGAACAGTTTGGATGAAGTTGAATGTCCGTTTCTACCGCAACAGGAAAACTGTGTTTGACAACACATGAATGAACTTCAGAGTGAGAGCCAAACACAAAGGTGCAGAGACAGATGGTTCAATACGTTCTTGATTTGTCAGTCGCTAAATTGGAATAGTTTCAAGGCCGTTGAGGATGCTTACTTCAGCACATTCTTTTGACAAAGCTTGTTTATCATGAAACCAATGATGCAAAAGGTTTTTGCTTCGACTTCATCAATCATGCAGCATAATCCGTTGTGAAAAATGTCCCTCTCATTTTAACCAAGCAAATGGGGAGTGATATTATTTTACTTGATAGTAATGTTTGTCAGAAAATGAAAATGATTTGAAAAATTTTGAAGCAATAGCAGTTTAGAAATTTGATAAAGCAAAGGTTTGCAGATCCAAACAATTATATACAAAAAGTTAATCATGACAAACATCTTTATTTTGAACTGAAAACACATTGACTAGAGGAAGATAATTATTCTGACCGTTCAGTTGATTATCAGCTGATCCTATTGATGTTTATGAAGATATTACATCAATGTGAGAATGTGGCAATCAGTAGCGGATTTATGAGGATAATTTGGTGCAATTTCCCTCGCCGAGGCAATCTGACTACTTGTACAAATGACCCCACTTGTCCAAAAAGGTCCTGTTACGAAATGGATATTGTTTTGTTCAGCTCGTCACTATTTCACTGAGTTTTGGCGCCCTTTTTGACGACTAACATCAAATCACCAAGTGTATATCCGCCACTGGTGGCAATGCAATTTGCTCAACAGACATTGTATTTTTTGTTTGCAGTTCGGGCTCCACTTTGCCTTCCTCCCTTCCCAGGTCTTATCGGAGGTTTGACTTTGTGCCCGACCTTAACCAGAATCCGCTACAGACAACATAACACGCGTGTACTCTTGGTAAGATGGAAAATTTTTTTCATTTAAAGAAAAACGTTTGTTAATAAATTTGCACGCATTTCTGCAAAGTAGAAATTTTTCAACATTTTGAAACCGTTAATCCCTCTGAAAAGAGCCCCATGTACAAATTTATCATACAACCACGTTAGGAATTGAGGTTGATGTAGATCGTTATATTCGTTAAATACTTTCGTGTTTCGTTTTGTACTTTGTCTCCTTCCCTGAAGATTTAAATCTTATGACAATGAAAAAACGCAATATTTATGTTCAGTTTTTGTATCTTTTTCAATTAAACTCTCCTTCAGTTAAACATGCCTGAGTTTATCATTGCTGAAATATCGAAAAAAAATCTGTCATCTTCTTATAGTTCACATTTGTGAACTTTTTCAAACATTGTGATACTCTCCAAATCTTTGACCTTTTGATAAAACAGGCAGCTCCAAAACAAAACCTGCTTCGATATAACGTGCGAGAATGCTGGGGGCCCCTTTGCAAATTCCTGCACGTGCCTGTTCCCAATCAGCCGTTTCCTCATCGCAATAAAGGAGGACAGATTATTCATGAGTTGGTTGACAAATCACCGGTATTTCAAAGCATGAAACGGGAACTCATTACAGTCTGCTCTTTGAGTGTTTTATTTATAACAGTGTCAATTGCAATTTTTCTGTTTTAAGTATTGCATACATACACTTTTTGTTTCAGAATGTATTTATTTAAGTAAGCAACTGCATTTGGAACTTTGATAAAATCTCCAGCGATATTGAAATGATTTTTTTAATTGTTTTGGATGATTTTAGAATGTATGAGGTTGAACGCATAAAATTGTGAATTAAGTGGCTTCAAAAAGGTCATTGATCAGTGTGAACATATTTTTGAATATTACGAAAGTTTGGTTTCCAGCACCTCACAGAGATACTAGCACATTAATCTAACCGAGCGTTTTCCTGATTACTTCCCATTTGCAACGGCGGAGATTCAAGGCAACATTAATGAAAGTGAAATCTTCCTCGATGGTTCTTCGATGGTTATTCACTTTCTTATTCTCTAGAAGTTCTAAAATTTAAACGAAAAGCTAGTCTCCTCTTTTACGTGAGTCTGTGTTAATGATTGCAGACTTACAATGCCATTTACTTTTGCTCTCATTTTGTGCAGGCAATTTAGAGTAATTTGCTTACTTGCTACTACAGTATCAAAATATTGCACACTATTGCTTTCCTTCAACTCTCTCGTAAGCAAATATATTGTTATAATAAATACATGTCCTTCTGAAAGGTTGCCAACAATATCTCTTGAATTTATTTTTAAACTCAACCAGTGACAGCATGGTGGTATTTATTAGTGTGTGTGCACTGTATGTGATGTCACAATATGTTGTTGCGATCACAGAGCCCAAGCGGTAAACACGCAAATCTTCACACTGTGACAGCAAGCAACAGCGGAGATCACCGGACGAGATCACACTCGTCACCAGGTTCACAAGCATTTATCAGAGCTCACTCACTGGATTTAGTCACCACATAGATATAGGTGCTGTTTTTAGCGCACATCCCGTTCGTGGTGCATCGTGCATTCACCTCCGCGCCTACTGAGTGGTTACGTCATATCCACTCTTCCAATCCAACAATTTGCCCAAATTTGTCGACATAATATGTATATTATTCTACACGCACTCTACGTATTCGCTGTTGCACAATTGTATGCGTCATTTTGACTATAAAGTTTCAGAGCTCCACGTTAGGAGTCGGAGCAAAAATACACTAAGTACACCACGACTGAGCAGCTCAGAGATTCAAAAACATTGCGCTATCAGTTAAGACAGTAGAGTAAAGCACACTTAAATGTGTGACAGCGCAGTTCACAACTGAAACGTATCAGGCTGTGCGAATGTCTCGGCCAGGGCTGGGCAAACATTTTCTACGGAGGGCCAAGGTGAAGATTTTATTGCTACTGAGGGCCGCATCCTCGTATAACATATATTACATCTATAATCGCTTTAAAACTTGAAAAAAGGTTTCACATGAGCTGCCACAAAATGAAGGTAACAATGGTCACTTCTGGTTGAGTAAAAATGCGGTTTCGAATGAAACCTGTGGAAAAAACTTGAGAATTCTAATCAAATCGATAAAATTACTTTAACATACACTCCAAATATGTACTATCTATGTAAGTATGACCGTAGTTTGCCCACCTCTGGTCTCGGCAAATAGGAGCACTTGTGTGCGGCTGGAATGGCGCACACCCAGGATTGCTAGATCGAAACTAGCTGAATGAACTACATGAGAACTGAAAAAGCGTATAAAGTACGCAATAAAACCATCGTTTTTCAATTATTTGGCTGTTATATACACAACAACGTTTGGATTGAAGAGTTACTGGCTTGTTTGAGCCATTATGCTCAATCCGGCTGAATTAGTGACGAAGTTCGAATGTTTCCTGGTTTAAATGCTGATGCCCTCATTACAAGCACAGATGTGCCCCTACATTCAGGTCATTGTGATAGTTTCTGATGAAGCTTGTTGCAGACATCTTTGTACAGTCCTGAGGGGCTATTCTTGACCTCTCACCAGAGCCCGTTATAAATCTTTAAAGTACAATGAATGGAAAAACATTTCAGCATCGGGCGCGGGTCCCACTGGAAATTATTCCGTTGAACCTTGATTGCATTCGTATGAAGCTGCATATCGACTTAATTGGCAACGGCTAGGCAAGCGCCTTGATATCGCTACTAGTCAAAAGTTCAGAACAGTTGTATGCATTAGGAATCAAGCAGTTCCAAGTTGTATGGTGAACGGACAAGGTGTGAGTTTTGGTTGCGGTTCGCAAAACAGCTGAGTCATTGTGACTGGTCACACTATACGCAAACGCTTGTTTTTGTTTGCAGTGTGGAACGAATTTCGAAAAACGTACGTTCGACAATTGATGTACAGTAGGTAATCTTTGTATGACATTTCCGCATGTTGAAGTTATGCATTATGAAAAGAAAACATTACCACCCAGTGACGAAAACGTTCAACCCTACGGACATATTTTCGCAGTTTTTTTCATTTTTGTTTCGTTTGCAAGCAAAACCACTTCTACGTCACAGTAATTTTGGTAAAAAAAGGTCTAAACAAATTTTTTCTTGACGACTAAGACGTGTGAGTGGCAAGCACGTCTTGTTTTGTAGTTCGAATGCACAAATAGAGTTCTTGGAGGTGAAGAAAAAGGGTTGATTAAGGCAACTCGAATTGCTTGCTTGAGTGGTAACAAGGTGTTACACTATATGAAGAGTTTAGTTCTCTCAATAACAAAGTGGAACATGAAACACTTCATAATGCTTCCGAATTCATTAATTCTTGGAGCTAATTCTGACGATCAAACTCGAAAATCAGATAGCAAGGCAATTGTGGACCTGTATTTTGTCTTCCCAATTTGTACCAGAAAATGCCGTGCCGCACTTGTGGATGCTGACAAAATATAATAAGATTCACTCTTTAGTAACTATACTGTTGATGGGAGCAATGGATAGTTGTCCTCAAAACTTGACCAGAAAAATAAAAGGGTTGTTTGATAAAAATTAGTCATTTCACTGCGATCCGATGACAATTGGGTTAAATACTCTTTTTCGCGTCCGGACAGATCAGTGTATGCAACAAAAAAAAGTGTTGAGAATCCAATCAAAACTGCCATGTATCATTTTAAGAAAGTACTTATAGTTCTAGAAGCATTTAGGTGTTGACGAAAACATGTTACTGGCGATCCATTGATTGTATTCCTGCCCAGACGTTTGAGACCGTATCGGAAGGGTTGAGCATCACTTGTTCACAGTGTGTGTTGGACTTCAACAAGGGCGTGTGCTTAATCAGGTGCTGTTTTGAAATATTAAATTGTCGTTACGTCTGTGCAGTTGTTTCAACCAGAAACCACTACTTTTTGTGAAATCATGACCAGAATAGACACACGGCAAATAGACCAAAAATCAAGTGGTGCAAATCCGAAAATGAGCTTATGATTGGAATAGGCATGAACGTATTACATCGTTAGGTGTCATACCAGAAACGACAGATAGCGGAGGCACGACAGGGCATTGGCCTCCCTTTTAAAGGGAGACAACAGGAGTGGAAATCGTTTCTTTATAAGCAATTGCAATTCCATGGTCTACTGCACATGTCTATATGGTAATTCCATGGTCTAGAAATTTCTTCTTGCGGCAAGCTGGTTGCAGCTTCCCGCGTGTTCAGGCAATTTAAAGTGGTTGTCTGTACCATCGCATCGATATTTGGTGCCACAATTGTGGCGAAACATGTAAATGCGGCAATAATTTCCAATATGTCTGCGTTTTTGCTCTGAACGCAAGTACATAGATTTGTATACTCTTTTCACGTAAAAACGTAACAATGTCGCAATACCCAATACAGCTGCCTTACATGACCATACACCGTAACCGCATTGCCTGGAAAGACCTTTTGTGCTTTTCAGTCACTGTTTATCACTCCTGGAAACACTCCATGTAATGTTTATTTGCATCACTTTGTCTTGTTTGCTCATAAAATGCTTTTTTTCGTTTAGGCTCATTAAAATTGGCCTTTGGTTTCATGGTTTTATAAAATTTTCAGAAATGTTTTCCAGAGAACAAATCTCGAATTAGGTCAAATAAATTCTGTATTGGAAAGAAAAAATCGTATCGATTAGAACTGTTTCCTTCTTACAAATTTTCCATCGCCCTCAATTCTTTACTCAAACTCCCCTTATCCTTCGGCTGCTGCTCCGGTGTCCCTGCTTGTTGCCATGTATTACCAAACCATTTTTTCAGTGCAATGTAATTACCAATTATACATAACCATTAAAAACTAAATCCCCTAAATAAGTTTCTATCAAAAATATTTCTACCTGGTCGTTACATTTCAAAAGATGATATTTCACAATACACCTTCTAATGTGCACATTTCATTACTTTGCGCTGGAGAAAGATTGCCAAATATGAGCCCATGTTTTTACATTATCTCTACATTTAAGATAACAAATGCACGTAAGTTAAACAGGCCTATAAAAACTTTGTGAATCTTTATTATGAACTGCGAAATTTGGAATACTTTGTTGATGGCAATGCAACAAAGCAACAACATTTCATCATTGCATTTTTTCAGCCATTTAGTGTTTCAATTCAGTCCATATCAACGTATCCCTCAGTGAACTCAGTCGAAGTCAGTTCCCCTTTGTACGTTTTCGTCCAGCAGTTGACATAGTGAGGCTCGCACAAGTTGACATAGCTAGGCTCGCACAAGGGAGTCAAATACACAAAGAACTTTCGGGTCTGCTTCGCAAATTGTAATAAGCCTTATCTGTAGCTTGCAGCAATGAAAGCTGTGACCCGATGTTGCAACACGCTGAGACCGAAGTAGGTCTGTGAAGTGGTTTCACGCTATCTTCGGTGACGATTGATTTTGTCTGATGCCCACCTTCAGAAAACGTTTGATCTCTTTTCTTGAATTCAGTTGAAACTGTTTCTGGCTTTTCAACAGTGCACAACAGGTTTTTCCTATTCCAGTTTCCTTGGACTGCTGGATTTCCAGCCACAATAATTTCTGGTAAACGTATGGGAGTGTACTGTGCTCTTTGCGTTTGGTCTTCAAAGCGCATGTTGGAGTTGTGTTGTAGAAAAGTGCTAAGATGCCCCTCGTTAGTCGTGATTGTGTTCAAGTGATCATCATCATGATTTTGATTTTCCACCGTTGTCAAAGAGCGAGATGGTTTTCTTCGACCTTTGTTTTCGGCACACCACACGATTCCCCCGACAGCCCCGGCCAACATCAAACCAGCAGCTAACGAAACAGACACAAGGATAGCAAGAAAGGTTGCAATTGGTAGTGAGTTTATGGCTGGTGACGGAGATGACACCTCACTCTCAACTGTCGAGGGTGTCTCTTGACTAAAATCTTTCTTCGTTGGCATCAAGATGGAATAGTCAGCAGCAGCGGAATCCTTGTGCAGCAAATCAGAAGTGGAAAGGTCACTTTGTGTCATTACCACTTGCGGCCATCCGGTTGAGTTCGCNTGATNAAGTCCCTCCTTGAAACAAACCTTGTACCACGTTTTCCATAGATCTTTGCAAAAATTATTGCCATGCCCTTNTTGGAAACATTCATCTAAAATATTCCACCATGTGTAGTTGTAGACACACACATGATAGTTTTCTTCTGAATTATTGGTAGTTATCTGATTTTCAGTCTCGTTATATGATTGCACCCAAAGAACTTCTGATTGCTCTGATATTTCTTCACTTTTTGCTGAAAACAAAAATGAAATAACAGTTTCATCACCTAATTGCGCCACTATGTTTGAAGCACACTTGTTGGTTTGCTGTACATCGCACACAAATGTTACGCGGAAAACAACAAATAGGCAAAAACTGAAGGTTTTTCGGTATCACAAAACATGTTGCGAATGAGCTTCCTTTGAAAAAAAAAACACCAAGCAAATGAAATACACGAATAAAAACGATTCACGTTTCAACCTAAAAAAGTTGACTGTTTAGTTCTTCGAAGCACTGGGTCAGTTTTTATACACTGCTGATACAGTCAGCACAGTCTACAATAAGTGCCCTTCGGGATTAACCTCGAACTTCTACTTAATTGCATCAACTTTTATTTACGCAAGCTTTGTTGATAAGAACAATACCTTAAAACCAGAAAAAGGTGTTTTATTTTTTTATTCTTTGTGGACTTAACTCTATCACGAACGGTCTGGTAAATTGTTTGTGTTTTGTTATAAACTTTGCTCAAAACTTGCAATACACAAACGTGCAAAAGATATTTAAATTTTTCAAAAATGTGACAGAATTGCAAGTACAAGTTTACAATCAAAAAAGAAGGTTACAAAAAACAATTCATCAGGGACTTTCCTAATGCAACATGCTGAGTCGTTCGTAGACATGTAAATTGTTTTGATCATGATTTCAAATGTTTTGCAAGAAGATTCATATGGGCCTGATAGCATTTTGCTTGCACTGAATCTAAAACAGTATTTCACTGTTGGTGCATTACAAGTTATACATATTCACTCTTTGCACGTTGTGGGCTTGCACACATCGTCTACAATATGTTGGAAGCGGCAGTGGAATCACAAAGCAAAAACAAAAATCGTGAGACACCGCGAAGCACACAGAAGGTTTTGATTGCTGCGCAAAGGCAATACTGACGAGACACATACACCGATACAATGTACCAACAACTACTTCAGTTGGTCACCGTCATACAACAGCGTGAAATAATGGAGTAAAAATGAAGATTCGTAAAAATCATGAGACATTTGNAGCGATCGGATAAAAACGTGTTTAAGAGAAACCATTTATTAATTTGCATCTAATAAACAGCACGATGTTAACATGTAAAAAAGACTAATATTTCAAAGAAAGAGTACTGTATACAACGTTTTCATACCCAAGGTTGCGATTTCATTGCAGTTGTGTTGTTGCTTGTTGTTAGTTCAAACTTTTATAAAGTTTATAGTGCTTTGTTGAAAAGTGGTTTCAAAGCTCATGTATATGAATGCAAATTTACATCCTAACTTTCTAAAAATCAGCTTTGTATGCAACAACACGTACAAGCACATACACACGAAAAAACACGGATCTTCACAAAATAGTAGTGACACAATACTCGTCTGGAGTTTGCAACGACCAAATTTCAGAAAACCCATGCTCTACTGCTGATGAAGGTAAAAACTCCAAAATGAGACCTTACAGACATCGAGACAATGCACCTCTTTTCGTTCATACCATTTGAGGAAAAGGAATCCTTTCTAATGGTTTTGAATGACATTTAACGTTAATTTTTGAGTTTCCTTCTTTATTAATGAGAGTCAAATGTTGCGAAATGGCACGAAAAACGAAACACCACAGCTTTGCTTGTTTTCCGTTTATTAGTTCAGTATATTGGATAAGGCTAGCAATTGTTACAAAATTCAAATCACTACTGTAATACAAAAACGAATCAAAACTGAAAAAGCAACAGCACTTCATACAATCAGATTAACTTTGATTGTTTTTTCGATCTTGAATCAGCAAACCTATTTAAATTTCTATAGTTAGGTTCCCAAAAAGTGACAGTAAAATCAAAAAGAAATATTAATATCTGTACATCGATTTCATGTACTTCTCCGCATCCTCAAATCTAAAATCTATTTAAATAAGATTCAGAAACTTTATCAGAGAGTTATCTTTTGCCGTGCACCCCTTACCTGTGGGTAGAATCATGAGCAAAGGTAAAATTCTCAGACATTCTTTGATAAGAATCATCTTTTTCCAATCAGCGTCTTACTGCAACACAAGATGAAAAATGTTTTGAGAGAAAGCGATGCGGATCCGCGGATCTAAAAAAAAACGCTTTTCCGAATTCGCAGCCTAGAGTGACTTTCGTGAAGCCAACATTATTCTTTGAAAATGTTACTTTAATTATGTTGTTGGTGGTAGTAAGAAAATCAGATCTTTAGTATTTCCTTATTTTTCTCGAACTCTGTTTTGACAATAAAAGATTTCGAATTCGGGTGTTTTACAACAAGGAATCAATTTTCTGTGAGCCTGTTTTCAAATAATGACATTTCTTGTTGAAGAACATACTGAATTTCAAACAAATATTTATCTTCAGACTATGAAAAATGGATACAACTTTCAACTATTAACCTTTCTTAAAGTATCCTGAGCCTAGCATATTTGATCCCATAACATTGCTTTCAGCTATGTGTCTAATCGCTGATGCATTTGATGCCCAGTTTATGAAAACTCCGTCTAAAATGGACATTTCTCTTGTCAATATCTGAGAGATAGCCTTCTTTCTCTCACACCAGAGCAGGGTCGTTTTTATAAATGCATTGTTTCACAAATGACCTTTACTAAATTTTGGCAAATCTTCACTTTCAGTTTCCCCTGACTTTCTTTTGATACTTAGCGGTTCACAGAATCACCAAAGTTACAATCAACTATCTAAAAATTTGGTCATAAATAATCCATCAATTCAGCCTGAAATTTTGGCTGCTTAGTCGTCATTTCTCTGTTACGATCTGATGAAAAGTGCCTAAACACGGGTCACAACCGCTTCTCCCGATGTGGAATTTCATTTAAATTTTTTCACTTTGTTTGATTGCTATTGAATTGTGTGCTTCTGGTTGCGAGCAGCTTGTTTACAATGCCGTTGTGAACCGTAATTTATGTGCAATAAAGACGATAAAAAATGGGCACAGACTCTAATTCCCTGAAACAAGTCAATTTCCTGTTTGCTTGTGTGTAACTATTTTCTGAAAATATGATGGGGTGATCACCTTTCATCTCAGATTTTTAAATTAGTTTTCTTATTCAAAAGGAACATTTAGAAACTAGTCTCTGGGAAAGCGTGAGAGGTTGATGTAGTAACTATGTTAGACTTTATTGATCTCATTTAGCAGCGTTTTAAACCCTAAGTAATTTTCAGTAGTTCTGTCTCGCAATGCAATAACATTACAAACTTGTATCAAAAATTTACAGCATGCCTCATTTGTGGAAAAAAAACAGTGCAACGATACAAAACAAATATTACAACATAAGAGTCTGCAAAAGTTTGTGTCTAAGGGCCACATAAGCTATTATACCCAACAGTTTCTGGTTACCACGCACTGTATTGCTTCGCGATATGTGAAATTCCACCAAACAAACAATGTTTTGTAAATATATAATTTTCTCATAATTGACTAAATGCTTCGCGGGCCGGATGAAAGAGCTTCACTGGCTGGATTGAAATGATTGAACATAAAATGCACATGATAGGCAGTAGCAAACAAACAGGAAAGAAATGCTTAAATTTGTACATTTTCTGTGAAAAACCACAAAACAAGAACGTTTTAATTTACATCCGAAAGCGTGTGGAGGTCCGCAGTTTTATTGGGGCAGCATCTTTATCTAGAAAGATCTTACTTACGGTGGAAACATTTTGTTTATAACAGTAGAAATTTCGAAGTAGGCATCAGTGATGGCTATACCAGCAGAATGATGCACTCTGTGTATATTACACATACACAACATTTAGCATTGTGAAGGCAAAAATCACCGAACGCAACACTTGGCTTAGCAATTTGAAACTGCAACACTGTTTTAACACTTTCCTTACGAGCACATTGGATAAAAACATAATTTATCAAATAGTTTCGCAGTAATTTACATCTTACAACAGGTAATTTCTGGTGATAACATTATTTCTATTGCAGACGTAAAATAGACAAACATTGGCACAAGGCATAGACGCTTTTCTCACAAATAGAGTTAGAATGTTCAACGCCTTTTGACAAGTCCACATTAAAGATCGCTCTGGCCCTGCTGCATTTGTTGACATCAGGGGGTGTAGTAATCCGACAACGTTATTACCTTGTTACTCAACACGTTCTGATAGCCATGTCAGTCGGGCGACGTTTTTTGTGTTGAATTACATCACGCTGCGTCAACGTTTGAACCTTATCAACTTTTTGAGGCAATCAGAACATAACGTCTAAGTAAATGAACTGAAGACTACCACGAACAACTTTGCGTCGTTACGGAATAAAAAACAAAACGTCGTTTATAGACAGGTAATAATTACTCACCAGACTTGCAACTTCAACTCTTCTCAAGGGCAGTGCTCCCTAAAGTTCATTAGATCCAAAGTACGGTCAGATATACCTGACTACATTTCGATTTCAGTGTGACTTCAAACAATACGCGTACAAAACCTACCTACTATCTCAGCTAGATGGTAGAAAGTAACAACTGTAATTCGTTTAACTCACCCTGTGTTGTTCATTTTTTGTTCTTTCATATCATGTGATTATTTAAATTTTGTTTTCTTAGAGTATTTTATGCTCAACGGACACGGTGAACTTTCCCTTTGCCCATCTCCTGGGGATTAGTCGTTTTCACCTGTCTGTGATTTGGCATTTTTCCAACTTGTTTGTGTCTCCTATTATATCATTTGCATTGCCGAACAAATGTGCATTAACTTCAGTGCTGTTCTCTCCACGCCTATGAAATTAAATATCTCATCATGATCACCGTGTGTGCGTAGGTATGCACTCATCTGTAAAAATTTTTGGTTTTTATCACCTTGTCTTTCCCTTCACGTGGGTAATAAAAGCTGTGAAACTTTATCCCTCAAACTCACCGCTATTCAGTACTCTCGTTTGACTTAAATTGCTCTAATTGCGTTAATAATAACCTCGGTTGTCAGATATCGTTTGCACGGACAATAATTATAACGAAATGCTCGTTCTTCCATTCTCGTTTCTCATTACTTGCAAAAATACTTTTCTAACTAGTTTTGCTATGGACAGCACTATGCAAATTTTGCACGCAATCTGTTCGCTTGCATACGCCTGGGTTTCTGAGGAAAAAATCATTTACGAACACCTATTTAAGTTCACTATAGATCTGTAAATTAAGATTTATTACGCGCTTCCCAACACTTTTAAATCCATATTTCGTACGCCATCTGTTCCTTGTTTCCTTTTTGGTCATGGAAAAAGCAAACAGAAGCCAAACACCCAAACAATCAAATTGCTTTCGTGACCTTATTAGATTTACCGTCAGTAGATCAAAGTAATGCCGTGTGGTTGACCAAAGCTACACTTTAATAGCACTTTATGTACATCAAAATTAAAATTCAAGCAATTGGAACCGTTCGGAAGTTTTTGTATGAATTTCTCCCTGAAAAAGCAGAGAACCATCTGCCTCAATCACTTTGCTGCAAGTTTTTTCACCGAGCAAATGCCTGTAAAACTGCGGAAAAGTCGGAGACATTTCTTGACGCACAGCCCCGCACAACAGATGCTGTTTGATGCATGTAGAACCCATGGCACTGTTCTTAAATTGCTTTTCACTACAACACCCTCCTTAAACGTACAGCGCAAACTGGCAGTTAGGCGACATATGGCGCAAATGAAAGCTGTGCGCTTGTTTTCAACATCAGTAGCGCCTGTACCGTTAAAACCTATTTTGAATTGCCTGGAATTTTTCCACATGCTAAAGACCCCGTTTCACCAGGTTTATCACTAGGTTTATCGTTTCAGCAACATGCCGTAAGCTACAGATTTGACTTGAATTTCCGTTCATCAGCTACAAACACCCAAGATGACTTTGTATAGAAATTGGAGGGTGAATGTTATTTACTACATTATTTTGAAGGTTAGGCTGGTGACACCCAGTTAGTGTAGTAAGCACTTAGTGAAAATCTTGCAGATTCAGTTCATCAATTTCTGTATCAGCTGATATGACTTAAAACAATTAATTGCGCCAAGTCGCGTTTGTAATTTTCTAGACAGAATGTATGAGTTGCTTTTGCATGTGAATAAAAGCAGTTAGAGAAAATCATCTCTGTTTATGCCATTATGTATAGGTGCAAATGGAAACACTCTCGATGAAATCTTTTATTACAATAACTAAGAGTGAAGGATCGCAGAGAAAACCTCGTTAGCAAAATAGTGGTTTTGCAGTTTTGTTGGGATTTATCGATGATTACGCAACATCTTATTACCAAAACAAAGCAAATTTGATAGAATGTTTCTTGGTTATGCAAATGTTTCTGACTTTGGATCAATATTAAATACTGTTATTTATATTCAACGTCAGTTAAAGTGAATTCATTCACTATTTGTGTTACTCCATTTTAGAGAAATTACACTAACGATTCAAAAAAATAACAAGCACCGATTCTTCTTCTTTTGTATTTGAAAACAATTTGGTATAGGATGAAAATGAGAGGGCTTTCAAGAAATTCTCCGTCAACGTTCACCCCTACAAACACGTCGCTCACTTCCATAGAACCTTCTGGTACTCCTCTTTCAACCACGCTGTCGTCAAAAGTAGCCGCATATGAAGGATATGTTACTTTGAGTGTGTGGCTGCCAATGACCGTCTTGTTTTTCATCGTGGTGCTGCTACTGGCATTAGGAATGCTTATTGTGCACAGGAGAGTTCAAACGTTACGTGGCGCAATCAATCTCAAACAAAGTGGCTCCAAAAGCAAAGGTAGATCACTGAAAAGTACGAGCATACTAGAAAATAATCACAGTTCCACTAGCAAAAAGAACACATTTTGCGATAATCAACAAAAAAACTTAGAAGAAAGCAGCTGTAGCAAACTTGAATTTGCGATCGAGCTGGAAACGAAAGAATCACGTGAATCGCCGTCAGGCAAGGAGCCTTATATGCCTGAAATGTTCAGTAAACCATATGAAAGTGTTCGGATTATTAAAACAAGTCAATCACGAAAAAACTCTGAGTCGCACACGGTACCCTCCGATTATTATAACGAAATAGAGATTTTCAATGATGTTCAAGCAGACATGAGAAAAAATAACCTCATCAAAGATGCATCAAATTTGGAATGCCCGATGCAGGAGAATTCTGAACAGTTTTCGTCCACTTCGACAAAGGAAGTCGTTGAAAATACTTTGTATTCAAGTATTATGCCAGACGATGAAAGAGACGTCTCACGCAAAGATCACCGAACGGTGGCAATTCAAATTGAAAATGAAATATATGGATCTTTTCAACACAAAGACGACATATTTGCCTTAGGTGCAAGAAAACTGGAAAGAGGCAGTGATCAAGAGCACTCCGTGTATGCTCGCAGCAGAAATCGGCCAAGTGTTGGAGAAAGCAACATTGTTTTGGTAAAATCAGCAAAAGGAAGCAACACCAAACTGTCTTTGGATGATCACACCTGCACTGCATCAACGGATGACAGAGAATGTTTGCATAAAGCAGCTGATGAAGAAATTGTAAAACGTGAAAGGCTGACGTCTCAATCAATGTTTTATTGTCAAACAGAAGACGGCGTAACTCCATGCCATATTGAGGTCGTCCTGCTGAAGCATTAGAAAGATTCACTGAAAGGTAAAAGTTAGAAAGTGTTTTTTGCCTTTCGAAAACGAAGATCGGGATATCACCTGAAAAAAAACAATTCAGGAAAATAGCTTTCTACAGTGACGTTGTTCTCAGAGTTGATTTAAACTTTTTTTCATGATTATTTCAAGCCACGTTTCTAAGTTCGTGTAAAAATTATATCATTTCACTGCGATATAACTTAGCATAAAGCGGTTAACACTAGGGACTAGATCGTTACGTCATTTGGCAATACCCACAAATTGCTTTATTTCCTCTATACCTTCACGCAGTGAGTTAGATAACTGACCCAGATAGATTTGTTTGAATTGCTGCTGTAGTTGAGAGCTTAGTTAAAGCGAAATTACTACATTTTCCTGAAAAAAAAACGACTCCGAACTTCATTTACGGTTGATTCGGTGCATACTGATTTTGTGGTGTTCGTTCAGTGCACAAAACGTCTAAGGGGAGTAGTTTGATATGCTAGAATAGACCAAACTGCAGGTAAGCCTGCATATTTCATGGTTGATGTTTCTTAAACTTACGGTACACTCAGTTGTGGTGTAAACGTTTACTGGACAAATTGAAGCTGCGCAAAAAGATAATAAACTAAATACCAGGGTGCTTCGTGTGCTCCACCTCTCGCCAGGAATGCAAGAGAGAAGAAACTTCAAAACGCCCAGGGCGAAGGCAATCGGCAATGACATTTTGTTGAATGTGGTTATGTTCGAAAGCCTCTGCAAAACAGATCGGAAAACTGAAAAAAGGTCACCAGATTTCATTGCAGCCTGATTGCACTTTTCGGTTATTCTAGCCACGGCTCTTAATTGAAAGTCAGACCAGGGGACGCCAACCTTTTTGAAACCGAGAGTTACTTCTTACACAACGATTCTGTTGCGAAAGACTACTAGTTTGATACACGCTTCTGAAACAAAACATGTTCTCATTTTACCTTAAATTACGTTATTATTGGTAATAATTAATGTTGTTCATCTATGTGCAAGCAATGATCACGTTGATGCTAATTTTAGAATAGGCCCACAGTGCACCCACTTGGTCTTTGGGTGTGACCTGGAGCCAGCGGCCCAATGTTGGTGACCCCTGAGCCAGATATTAGACATGTACATGATACAATGTATTTCATATCATTTGTTTGGCGGTAATCCCTTGGGATGGGACAGTCACGAGTTTCCTGGGTATGAGGCAGAAAGAGTGTCCCATGGAAAAATTGCCTTACAGGGTAATCTTCCGTGGCCTGTCTCAGATTTGAAATGAGTCAACGCAAAATGTGCGGTGTTTCAAATGAATAGAAAAAATGAAGCGAGAAAACATTAGCCGCACCAGTTGTTGAAATTTTGGTTGGTTTAGTTACATTATGATTTCATTATCAGCTGGACATATGGAAAAGTATACTACCTTCCTCTTATGATTAGGGTATAACAAGGTCTTCAAGTCAAGCAATTGGCAATTTACATCCACCTCTTCAAGGCGAGATAGTTATTTTCAGGGCGTCTTCCGAACTTATTCTAACTCGCCCACACATCAGAGCAAATCTGAAGAATGAAATCTTTATTCTAAATGTCCACCAACACTTACAACGTTGAAAAGAATATGCGTCATGACTGGAAGTATATTTTTATCGTAGGAAGTGTAGCAAAATTAAAGGGAGCTAACATCAAAAGAAAATTTTTAATCAGTCGTTAGCTATGAAATGGCACGAATAAGTTTTCTTTGTGTTGTTCTTACGCTCAAGCGTAATAGATGGAGACTGATACCGCCTCCCAACGCGTCGAAATCTGTCAAAATCAAGCAATTGGGAACAATTTTATAAAATGTTAGGAAAAAAATATTACAAAAAAACAGGGCAGTAGAAACTGGGGAATGGAAGACGGAAGTTCAATCGAGGTTATATTTTTTAAATGAAGACGCCGCTGAAAATGTTTATTCGAATTCCAGGTCGACATTCTGTCAAACTTCAACCGATGCAGATATACTTGAAAAAACGTCAAAAAACGGCACAGCTTGCGTCATAAACCAGGGAGGCAACAACTTTTTCAGAAGCAGACTTTTCCTCATTGGAAAACAACGCACACACATGTGCTTCCACATTGCAATGTTAAAAATTACGTTTGTTTTTTCTTCTCCTGTGGTTTTCTGTTCAACTTTCTGTACAATGATCAAAATCAAATTGAAAAATGTCACCGCTTTAGAGATTTTGCAGTTAGACTGAAAATATGTATGCGCTTGCTAAGAACTTTTAAACATTTTTGAAAAAAACTGAAACGTCGTAGTTCCGCATTACAATGAAGCAAACTATCCGGCAATTGTGCTTTATTCAATAATGGTAACAAGCAATCGTACGACGTACAGAAGCAATGTATAAAAACAAATTTAAGCAGCGATTACTTTTGTCACTCCCAAAAACCCAAAAACCGTAGTGTTTCTACCTCTACTGTGGTTATAAAAGTAAACACTTTTGCCGAAATATAGTACAAGCCTGGCTGAAGTGCATAGAGCGCCCCGTACATCATTTTGTTATTGCAATTTTGTTTAATCTGACACAAACAAACAGTTTTTAGAATTAAGATACTTGCGCGTTAGATGGATGATGGCAAATTGATTAAAAGATTTTGCGCTCCATTCAAAATACCTCATTCGAAAATTGTTGTGAATGACAATCTATGTTGGAGGCACCTTGTAACCGCATGCTCTTTAGCCATGACATATGGCGGAATCGAAGGCAATAGTGACAAATTATTAAAAACCTGATGAAAATTGATACAAATCGTTGAAAACTGGGAAAAGAATGCCAAAAATCTGAATTGAAATTTTGCCTTGCATAGCATTAGAAACAATAGCAGACGTGCTTGTTCATTTTTGTCACTCGTTGTTATCAAACCAGTCAATAATAATTTTTGTGAAAAATTTTAACCAACTCATTGCCATTAGTCAAGATGCAGCTTGCGATTTTCACCTAAAAATGCATTTCTTTGAATCTTATTTTAGATGCCTTTAACTAATAATTTCACTTGAAGGAAATCAACACCTTATTGCTAAGTTTTTGTTATGAAAGGATTGCTTCATATGGCAAGCATTTGTTTAAGAGACATCAAATCGCACGAAAAGTCTACACGCAGGAGTACTTTCAAAAATTGCCATTCATTTGCTCTGCTAATGAATGAAAAAAACATTGTTGCTGAAATTGAAACATTGTTGCTAAAGACTCACAGCTGCGCAACACCTCGTTCTTTTCTAAAAAAGAACACCAAAAGCACTTTTACCGCTTAACGTCTAGGTTAATGGTTTGTTCTCAATCCATGGAAGAGCAGAGAAAGATTTCAAAAATTCAGTGCTGAAAGTCCATTCACAGATGATTAAGGTTCGGGTGTACATGCACAAGTTGTTAATATTTGTTTCATGATTGAAACTGCCAGAGGCTCAACAAAACCATCCAAAGAGCAAAACATTTAACGTGAGTTCAATTTACGCCCAAATTACTGCATTTTGAAATCTTCTGAGAAGCAGAACTCTGCAATCTTTTTTTACAAAGATTTTCAAAATTCGTTTCAGCAGAATATATCTACAAATTTGTGCAATGGATGATGCGATGATAGTGATATTTGTTTCAATTACCTTAGTTTAAAAAATTCTCTTTGAATCGGTATTTCTTTTAATTGAATCTTTTTTATAGTCTTTTCAGGGTAAACGTTACAGCTTACATTTGGGGAGCAATGAAATACTTCGTAGTGACTTTAAAATCTGGAAATAGATTAAAGCATTCAAAAAACAACAGTACAAACGCGCCTTTATTGCTTTAAATTTTCTAGTGAACTAGGAAGATCTTACGGAAACAAAGCGAAAGTTCATACGATCTACATTTACTTTTGATCGGACATGGGAGAGGTTATATTTTAAAGGCAAACATCAGGAGCTTCGAATTCCATTGACTTGGCTATTACAGTAGATGCTGTTCGGCCGACAGTCTATCTCCTTTTTTTACTGTTGAAGTGTCAATATTGACAGTGCAGAAGGTTTTCGCAGAAACTGAAACACTTTCAAAAACACATTTTTTTATAGCTAGCACTACACTGCGAAAAGACTTAGCTACTAATTTTGGGGATGATAAAAAATATTTGTCAAGACGTTCCAGTTACGTTTTTAGTTGTGTTCACAAAACCCCCAAGGAGTTTTCTTGTATTTCAGCTACAATGCTCATGTTTGGAGTAAAAAACAAAGAAACTCCCGATACTTTTCACGTTTTTTGTCACCAACGCACACAGGCGCGTAAAGTTCCCCTCTTTGAAGTCATACTTGCGTATTTCTGCAGCGGTTATTTCACCATATGATGACCACTTAAATCGTGCAGTGGTATTGCTCGCACGACCCAAATTGATGAAGACTTAATGAACAACACTTGGCGCTTTTTCCAGCCTCGTGAACGGAGTTAATTAATGCAAGCGAACGCTCAACGCTCAGTGCTGCTGGCAATGACTTACCGGCAATGCTGCATTCATTGCGAAAGCAGCCTGCTGCACGATAATAAAGTGTATGAAATCTCAGAAACCAGCTTCTCTGAAACAGAATTGTTAGAATCGGTGCAGCGATTGTGAGTGAAGTAAAAAACAAAATGATAATAAAGCGAAGGTTTACGGCTTTGATTTCGAGGCTTACGGCTTTGATTTCGAGATGCATTTCAAGACCTTGATGAAAAGGTTTGTCACGGTCATAATCCAACGCTGAGGTATCCAGTGGTTAAATTTGGTCTAAACTTCAGCAGCAGCATCGTTTTGTTCATCTTCAGCTTCCATGCAACGTTCGAAGCTCTTCCCAGTGATTTCTGTCTCTCGTGAAGCTTTTGTAAACAAAGTCCCGGCAACATCGTCGTGCGTTAGGTCAGGCTTCCTTTCAACCTCGTCGTAAATTTCAAATAAATCCTTTTTAACAGAGTATACTTGGTTGATAGCTGTGGAGGTCGTATAGTGCTAACCATAAAAGTGGTTAACCGTGACCGGTGGTTGAGGTCAAGGCGTGCGTCTTTTCAGGCAAGGGCAGACCTTTCCGTCCATCGTCTTGAGCTTCGGTGCTAATTTTTTGCAAAAGATATCGTCAAATGGTCGTTTATTACAATTTCCCCTGTTTCGCATACGTTTTGGTCAATTTGGTTTTAGCTAATGTGATTTTCAGTGTTTCGTTGCGGCTTTTGCGTCACCATCCCAGCCCACCAATAAAGGCGCTTATCACAAACGCAGAGGCCGCAGTACCCAAGGCAAGAACTGTAATGAAAATTGCCACAGATGGATGCACTGTGGTTGTTGCCTTCATCAAAGTTGATGAACTTGACTGAGGCTTCCGCGATGTTTAAGCAGCTTCCAGCGCTGCAGTTGCAGCTTTTGTAGTTGCAGTGGGCGACATTTCTTCCGATACACGTGTTGCGGTTGCGTAAAAACTGCTTGAGTTGGATAAGATTTAAACATGACATCTAACACAGACATTCTTTTAATTTTCACTGCTCCCAACGTTTTGACACTTTTGGCTCCATCACCATAATTTCGGAGTCCTCTTGGAGGCAGCTTTCACTGGATAAAAATTTGGAGACCGCGGCAGTGATGGGAATCGCTGTAAAAATATTTCAGATTTGAATACGTCTTTACATTTGCGATTTTCAACTTGAATTAGGAATGGCAAGCCTGTGTTAAAAAACGTTTTTGACCGGTTTTTAGACTGATGATGGCATTTCATAGATTTTTTAATTTGGGAGCGAACTGCTTCATCCACGGCAGTGTTTTTCAATATGGGATTGCGACCGCCAGAGGGGTTGTGAACCATGTTTGGAGGGGTCACGATTAGACAATTTATTTGCACAACTGCATTACATTTGCTATATTCGAGTTTTATATGGGGGTCGTTTATTTAGAGGGAGTTGCTATAGTGGGTAAAAAAAGGTTGAAAACCACTTATTTAAAGGAAAATGGTTAATTAAGGAGTAGTCACCAAAAGCACCAACTTTGGAAAAGTGCACGCTGCAAAAATAGAGAATATTACGGTTATAACCACGAATTGCTTGAGCCAAAACGAGTGAGTAGAAAAAAATGCTCTTTTGTTCAAAAATATATTTTTTCGTAAGTAAAATAAATTGGCCAATAACAAGCAAAATATAATTACTCAATAAAGCACTGTCGAAAATAGAGGAAAAGATGTCGTCAGTGCATGATATCTTAGTAAAAACAATTAATTTTAAAATATACAAAACAACACAAGCTTGATACAATATAATGTGCTCTGTCAAACACGTAGAAATGTTCTTTATGTTTCTGCAAAAGTCCAAAAAGAATCTCTCCAACATTTTCTAAGATAGACACTGCCTATGAGACTTTTGTTTAAAATTCCACCTTGTTCGTGATTTTATTGCACTGCGTGATGTTTTTTGCGTTCACGTTAGTTGATTTTCCTGCCACTGAAACCACTTGTCCACCACGCAGATTGTAAAATTGTTCACCATTAGTTAGTTTCCTAAATAGTAGATACATTAGTGCTTTATTGTTTTGTGCATTTTAACTGCCTAATTCCCAGTAATATTCGATTACTAATGCAACGCAATGTACTTTTTTGCGAACAGTCCAACAGTCGACACTTTCGCCTGCTAACCTATATAACTGCAGTTGGTGGCTGTTTTTAAACTGCAGTTGGTAGCTGTTTCATGTGCGCATGCGAACGCCCAACGCTTTTGTTCGTGGTTTTTCTACATCGAATTGTTTCAACGTTACGTTGTTCTGACTTCACGCTCAAGCGTATCGGAGGTTTTGTTGTATATCTGAATATAATCGAAAGAAGCAGTCAACTTAGAGTGCTACCGGAGAGGTTTTAACGGACTAAGTGCTGAGAGCCTTCTATTTCGACATGCTTGGGCTTGGCAACATCAAAACGTCAGGTTGGTTAGTTGGGAGATTAACCTGTGCTCCTGCAACAACTAGATTGACCCCTCAACTAGTAGGGATCTCTGTGTAATCGTAATCGACCGAGTACGTTCGCCACTGCAACCAACTAAGAACCCTACATTGGTTCTTACATCGATCCCTAAACTCATACATTGTCATGCATTCAAACAGCAATCCAATTTATGTTTTTCTTCAGCCAAATAGGAGTGTTGTGCTTACCATGCATTGTAGCATACACATAAAAGAAGTTAGAAGAAGCGTACCAAAAAAAAGCACATACTTGTTTCCCAAAATTTGCATCACATCCCCTTCTCCCTTGCTTTGCGTAACTCAGGTGAACAACAGAACTATTTGCTACTGAACGCCGTAGGTCCAGCTGCTAAGATTAATGCTTGGTAGCGTAATGCATTCTTCTGCTACAACTGGTTATCAACAAGACAACTTAGAGAATCAGTTTTGAGATACCAAAGATTTCATTAATGCTTGACATAATAATCAAAAAAGCTGCCTTAAGACTGTTGTCCAATATCTGTAAATTGGTGAACTTACACTAATTGTATTTGTTGTATTTGTTGTTGAACTTGCTTCAGTTTATTTTTTAAAGTTTGTCGTGGGAGAGTCCGTGCAATTGTAGCATATTTTCCTTTTTCAGTTTCGTTTCTAAAATACTTGTTATGAACTGCATTCATTTAACAGTATATAAATGCAAAAATGTCTCACTGAACTGGAAACTATTTTCCTTAAATTGCTTTTACAATTGAAAATTGTTTTTAAACAAATCACTCCTGCTGAACTACATTTTTCAGACAATTTTTTACAAAATTTGAAAAAACTCGGTTAACATCAGGCAACGTATTTCGCTTTGGTTTCAGTATTGACAGCAGAATCATATTTAAAATTGTATTTCAATCAGGCTACAAAAAAACACTTAAAATGTTTTTTCAAAGTTCAAACCATTCATGCAGTATATCGTCAAACCATTTTCCTGGTTAAGGTAAGACTTTTGAAAATATTAAAAAGGCAAAAGTGACGCACAAGGTTTTCTCTCTCGTATGAGTGGTTATGAGCTGCATTTAAGTAAGGCTAAAAAACTGCTTAAAAAGGTTTGTGGTACGGATTTTACAAAAATCGTAACGGAAGAGAAATAGCACTGTGAAATTTGACTTGGCAAAGGATTACAAAAATTGATTGTTTGCGAGTTATCAATCTATTCTTTTCTAATTCACTTCTATTTTCCTTTCTTGGTGAGTTTTACATTCACCGCTCTGTTGTGTTCACGCAAAAATCTGTGAACATTCGAAAACCATGCATACCACTTTAATAAACATGATTATGTCAACACTCCAAGCGTTGACGATGAAGTCGTTCAAAGTCTATTCAAGTTTAAAGTAAGTTAAACTAAACACTGTTGTACTCTGATGAAACAGTAGTCTTCTCATATTAGTAGATTGTGGTTTTCGGAACATAATAAGCCTGGAAAAAGTTTCTTTATTTTCACTGATTACACGGTATTTTGAAGATTTGCAGGGAAAACAACTCATTTTTCAATCAACAGCTGACACGTCGCTCTCCAAATTCGCAGAGTTAATGGTCAAATGGCTTGAAAATTCGTTGTTGCGAAAATGTGAAGAGTGCACTCGCATATTTCAAAAATATTATGAACGAAAGCATGTTTCATAAAAGCATACAAATTAATTGCAATGTTCGTGTCTTCATACTGTATCTGAGACAGAAATATTTATTTCACCTACGGGTCCTGGGAGCACCACACGTATTGTAACAGGGGCGCAACCAGCTCTTCATTCCGGGGGGAAATTTTCATGAATTTTCATTCTATGACGTCATCGTGTTTATTCAACCGTGATTCAACTTTTTCGCAAGGGGTCACACATTAAGTTCTCTTCGCAACATTTCCCAAAATGAGAACTCTTTAGTTTTAATCAGGCCCGTCACGAGGGGTGCAGGTATGGGCGCAATTTTCGTTTTAAAATGTGGGGGGAACAGCTTGGTGCGAAATCAGTATAGTCATCGGGTCGATTCAGAAGTACAGTTTATAAATACAGGTTCCCAATCTTGTTTTTAGAGGTGTTTTGAAAGCAACACTGATCACGCTTTGTCCTTACAGATGATTTACAAATTAATATACTTAAATTTGTCACTGGACATGATGCTACATGTATATTTCAGCAAGATGATCAGCATTCCAAACTTTTGCAAACGTACAGCGTGACCACACAAAACGGCATCTGTTCATACAAGTAAAAGTCATGAACTTGGCAATGAGTAATGTCAACATCCAAGATTAGCCGACAATTTTATGCTGATAACAGGGCATGTTTTGATTAACCTAAAAACTAAAAATAATTGACTTTATTGACCTAACAAAATTTGGACTGAATAAATGATATTTCTTGAGAATTTTTTCAGACTTTATATTAAAATGAACATTTATTAAACGAAAACACACAAATTCTCAACGAAACTTGCGACACAAGTCTATGTGCTATTTATTTTAATTTTTAACCTGGGGTTTCATCCACCCAGGTTCAGAGTTTGTGTGACAAAATTCCGGTTCAGTGTTCCAGGGATAATATGTAAGGTTTTATCACGCATATCAAAATTATCATTTTTTCTCACCAATACTAAAAAGAAATTTTGACTAATGAATGATAATCATGAAAAATGGACTTCATTGCCCTATAAAAAGAAGATTGACCTAACGGTAAAAAATTGACATTTAATTGACCTATCAAATTAAGAATATGAAACTTCCTCTTTCTATCCAGAGTTTTTGCAAACAATCACGTCATTCAAGCGTACTAGCAAAAATTTGACTTTATTGAAAAAACTTGCCCTACTGATAAGCCATTAAATTGACACTTCTGCTATTCAAACGAATAGCTTGTCTGCAGGCGCGGACACAGGGGGGGATGCAGGGGATGCATCCCACCACCAGACCTAGAGATGTTGACATGACACTTGATTTCATTGAAACTCATCGACAAAAATATTTTTGTACTGCACATTACTTAATCGCTAAAGATACTACAAATTAACTTGTGCTAGCAATTACTCAAAAGTGCTTCGTCGGTTCATTAGATGAGCTGGCCTTGTTTATGGAACCTGATATAAAATAGTCAATGAGCGCACGGGCCTTTCGCAGGGTGGGCAAATGCCCGTTTCCCCCCCTGGAAATCGGGATTAAGAACCAACTCAAGCTTCTATCTTAAATTCGGATTAATTGATTTGATTCTTGCAATGACAGTTTTTTTGCCGGTATGAAATTCATACTTCACAAGAGTCAGGTTCACAGTTATAGTGTCATGCAGATGCAGTGATGAGCTTGCAGTTCACTCATGTCTCTTTCTTTGCCTGCAAAGGCGGTTTGCGAAAGTCGCGAGCGGATTGTTCTGCTGTTGGTCTTTATTGCGTAACAATACCGTGGCAACAAACCCACAAAGGTTCACTTTATATTACGGTAGCAGGCGTTTTCTTGCATGAGACTGTTGAACGCACACATCTTGGCAGGTAATGCAGCAAGCCAGTGACAAGCTGATAGGGGTACATTTTCACTTTGTGAAAAGAAGCATGAGTGGGTCTGTAGCAATGCTTCCACAAGTTTGAAAAATCCATTATTAGTGCGAGTGTGACCAATGTGCCTGAGTGTCAAACTACACTTATGTAGGTTT
>JGI24158J21664_10000140_pt1 | contig 49907 bp, 33 predicted proteins | sample Ectturendosymbi3_FD_21664 | JGI IMG/M metagenome (IMG submission 21664) | reverse complement strand
CTACTAGACTGGCCGATCTGTTTGAGCCGTTGAACAGCTCTCTAGCACAATCGGCGGAGGAGCTAGGGCGTTGGTAAGGCAACCGAAAACTGCAGTTTTTTTTGCGAAAATCGCCAAAACTAGCCAGACGCCAAAGTGTTAACCAGTTTCAATTTTTATAGATCTCTTTTTTACATATGCTAATTGCTGCATGCAAACCTGTTTTCCAAACTTATTTGTACTGTCACAGCTTTATCCATTTTAATTAACTATTCAACAATTTCTACCATTAACTAGTAACAATGGCATTTGGATTTAGTAATTGCAAGAAACTTTGTGACCTTTGCAAAAAGTTATAATGGTTGAGAAAAACATGAAAGTTCTTTCGGATAGTATTGACATGCCAATTGCATCTGTCAGTTAATTCTAATAAAGACTTGTATGTAGAAAAATCTCATGCTTTAATACTTTTCTGCATATACTTTTTGTTACTGAATACACACAATATTCCAAAGACCTTTGTTATCAATACAGATTGACCAATATGGCTTTTTAGGGCTGCTACCAATATATCAGCCATTCATATAGCGATAACCGATATTTCCAGAATTTTTTAATCTTGGTTTCTGCTTCATTATCAAAAATAATGTATTCTATGCCTTACCTTTTTTCGAAAACTTCAAAAATCAGGGTTTATGAGCTCAAAATTTTCAAATTGTAGCAATTTCAATACACTATGATTTTCAATTAATCTGATTAATGATGATGCTTTTGTTTTGGCTGCGACGGGTGACACATGCTCCATTGTTCATCTTGTCTGCTTGATTATGAAAACGCACCTGCTGATGTTGCTGCAAGATAACTGTGTTGACTTGCTTCATTGTGCTTTCTTGGCCAAGTTGTCTGCATGCGTGAGGAATAAAACAGCATTTTGTCAACACCTACTGCGCCCAATAAAATGGTCAATGCCAATATATCGGTAAAACCCAAATATCAGCCGATATATCGGTCTATCTCTAGTTATCAATTAGCCAGACCACTTTTTCCAATAGAGTTATGCAACACACGAATGAAATGAGATAGGCAAAAGGGTGAGAAAAGTGCATGGTGATGTAGACTGTAAATGTGAATCAAAAAGCCGTACAGCAACCATGACAGTACCAATGTAGACACCAGAAGTGGGATTTTGAAACCAATAGTTGAACAATGTTGCCTTCAATAGCTACAGAAGTTGCCTGGATTTTTCTTTTTGTTGAGACGTTTTGGTCATTTGTGAAATTGCTTTAAAACTTGTGTCATTTTTTGCTTTTAGATATTTTTTATGAGTGAAATCAGCATTATGACCGAATTGTCTTAATCTTTTTCAGTCATTAAAAAAAAAACTTTGATCAATAACTGAAAAATTACTGAAAAAGAATAGCCCACATGATGGCAAGGGTAACAGCAGATCCAGGTAAAGATGGGGTGAAAGATTGATATTCCTTTCATCTTGTCAAAGGCATCAGGACCATAAGAGGGTTTAAAGAGTGGTTCCATGCAGATCATGGTTTTTCACATGCTATTAAAAGAAACAGTAATCCAATCATGCAAAGTGTAGATGAACAGGCATTAGTTAATGATGTGAGGTAGGTTGTTGAAACTGTGAGAAGTATCTGCTCACTGTTTATGGATATGTTTACTGGATAGGCTTGACAATGAAAGCACAGCCCTCACAAGGTCATTGTATGTACCAATTCACTATATATGCTGTACATACTGAACTGAAATTATGGCATTGGCACACTTAACAATATCGTTATAAGTTACAAATCTAAGCTTTGTTCTGCTGCAGTTCATCACAAATGCAAATGCTTTCTTGCATTTTTGCCGGTCTCTTAATAATCTTGGTTCATTCTGGGGTTGGGAACACAAGGGGTAGAATGGTGAGGTTTCAGTTGCATAATTTTTGATTGTATTCATCTTGTCTGGGTATCTGTAAGCAGTTCCAGTGGGAATAAGACTGCAAGCCAGGTTGGGTAAATCTAATAGTAAAGTATATCTTCTCACAGATGTTCCACAACGTTGTACCCAAATACGCAGCCTTGTGTTATCAGCAAAGTTTGATTAATTACAATTAAACTTGTTATCTCAAATTTAGATTGTTCAGCAAATCTCCACGAGCTGTGCCTTGGAAGCTGAAAGAAGATAGAGTTCTATGTTCTAATTTTCCAGTTTCTTGAGGGTTTGGTAGACCCAGGCCACCATATCTAAGGAAAGCTGTTAGTTGTCTTTTGTCATCACTTGCTTGATGTTTTATATGATTTGGGATGAAAACATTCTTACAACATATTCTCGTGGTGCAAACAATTCATCTGTTCATGGAAAATAGGTCCATTTACAAGTGTTTCCCAAACTTTGGGTACCCATACCACTAGTGGTACATGAACATCTTACAGATGGTATGTGAGCAACTTATTTAACATTGAAAGCCTACAGAAAAACGAGAGTTTTTAATTATTTAACCTTGCTAGAATCAGACAGAATAATAGTTTGAATGAAGTGTCGGTCAAACTCAATTAGTCACACTAGTCTGTGCAGCATGGGTGATATCCTATTTACAGACATTCATTAAACAATCTTTCCTGTTATTGTCCATTTATGGCAGGCTTGCACGATATATGGCCCACAAGGGAACTTTCTCAATTGCAAACAAATGTTGCAAAAGCCTGGTTTCAGATAATTAATTGTCATTCCAGAAATTATTCCAAACTACAGTGAAATCTCTACAACAAGATGAAATAGATTTTTGTGGACCATCACCAATTCATGATGATGAATTTGGTCCTAGTTTTTTTGAGTTATGCAGGCCTGATTCATGGGTTCTGAAATTTTTTGTATGATTGTGGTATGAAAACACTGTACAAGATGTCAAAGTGGTACTTGAGTAGAAAACGTTTAGGACCACTGATACTGGTATGGATATACTATTCTGGTTAATGCAAAGTGTGCTGCTTGATCATCATCTTCTGCTTTGAGAGTTGCTTGATGTCCTCCACCCAACCACTAATCTTAATGAACTTTTGCTTGAATGGGTCTGTCCCAACCACAACTCCAGGTAGTCTTCAACCTTGTCTTTGATTTTTATGCTGTGTCTTGCAAAAGACATTTAGAAGCTCTTTATTTGTTGCAATTCAAATTATATATACTTGTTTTGGGAATTATCCAAGATCTGGTCCTTTTGACTGTAGATATTTCACCAATTTTTAATGTCCTGTGGTGATCCAACTGCAGAACTGTCATCTGAATAACATACCTGCTGTAAAGTTTGTGGTGACTTTACTGAATTAATGTATATCAGCGATAGAGTGGAAATTGCATACATAGCTGATGATGCATTGTTACTTGCTCCTGTGATAAAATGTAGAATTATTTTAGTATCATGTTTGGCTAGGCTGTTCTAAAGGTACAGTAAGGTGTATGATGATGGGAACGGGAAAGTCTTGTGATGTTTTCAGAGCTGACTTGTCTGTTTGTTTAATTGAAAGCAGTTTCAGCATCCACTAGCAGGAGGCCTTCACTTGCCTTGTCTTGGAAGTTGTTTTGTAGAGAATGTATAGCTGCCTCTATGCCTGATTTGAAAGTAGCACATGTTTGTAGTGATCTGGCTGCCTGAATAAGTAGTTTTATGATTTCTTTTCAAATAATTCAGTGCAGGTATTCCGCAACACTTACAGGACACCATTGTCTTTTTTCTTAAAGGGCAAAAGTCTTTCAATTAGTAAAGTCCACATACGGTAGTTAGAAAGAATGTGATGCGAGGTGTTTTGTCTGTTTCATCGGCCAGTTATTGTGCGTTTTGACAAATTTCGAGCATATCATTTCTTTCCACATGTTCACATCTATCAGTAGCGCTGTTGAATTGCTTGAACTATCAGTCTTGCAGAAAGAATTGCTGCTTGTGCTTCGCACCCAGCAATCCAACATTTGTTTTGTTTTTTCATTTTGGTGAGTGACAGCATGAAACAACTCTGTAAAGTTTCTGTACAAACTTGTTAGCTGTGTGAAACCATTGACAGTTTGCTTTCATTTTCAAACGATAGAATTTATTTGAAAGACAATACATCTTGCGATTGTATAATATATGTGGTAATTGTGGAGAATCTTGTTTTTTTCTTGAGATGATGTGGAAGATTAAATTTTCCTGTCATTTTCACATCACTTAGATATGCTGGAGACCGTCATATTTGCCATATCCACGTTGTAACCAACTGACAGATTGGGACGCGCAGCACAGGACCTATCGATCACAATTTGCAGCACGTTTTGGGGCAGGTTTATTAATTTTGAGGTTGCTTGAAAGATGAAGCACGGTGCTATCGCTAATTGCATGAAACTCTACTGTCTATTCAAATTTCAGGAAAGTTGCCTGGTGCCTATATCCATCGAAGGTTTCAACCACAATGTATTTTACACGTTGCACTGGTGATCCAAATAACATGTTTGTTATACTGTATATACAATTAACTTTTATATCTTCACAAAAAGCCTGGGTTTTTCCAGTGTGAAAGACTGTCGATTTTAGTTTTTTGTAAGTCTAATTTAATTTTACTTACAAGTCAAATCTTGCATTGATTGCGTGTGCTGTATATGAGTATGAAAACCCCAAACATCATGACCCTCACAGTCATGTGACACCGTAAGTGTTAGCGATGTGATTTCTTGGTTGCAAGCTACGAATAATCAGCACAATTTGAAAGTTTTGTGAACACCATAGAAAATCCTCAATGGGGTTCTCTTGACACACATGCGATGCCTCCTGTTGTTTCCTGGTTGCAAGGTTACAACAAACTTATGACAAATCCACACAGGTAGCCACTATAATGGCCACAGGTAACTCATTCCGTTCTTTGAATGCGAAATGTTAGCATGCTTGCAGTTGTAATATTTTGCTTTCGCATCGCTTTGAAAGATCTCACCAAGGCTTTATCATGTGGCATTCGCAGCTTTAAAAATGAATAGAGTACTTGCTTTGCAGGTGTGCGCCAGCAAAGGTCAGAACCAGGTCAATGTCAACGCGTGTTGGCTGTCATCCGCTTGCGGATCGGACTTCTTCATGGCTCCTGAAGTTTTCGAAGGACATTACACTGCCAAAGCAGACGTGTTTGCACTAGGTGATTTTAAATAGTTGCTAAAAATTGCGAATGTATTTTAAGTACAACGCATTTTTGTTGTTAAAAAGGAAGAGAGCGAGAGACGAAATGTGATATATTATTTCTGATTGCAATCAACTTTTATCGTGGGGTGTTGAAGTCTGGTTCGGCGAATAAAAAAGTGTTTTTTTCGCGACAGGCATCATGTTCTGGTCCGTAATGGACCGCGTCACTTTTATTGACGCCGCCACTAAAAAAGTCCTGCTTGGCACGTACATCAGACGCGACAAGGACGTGCTGCCAGTTGGAGAAGCATTGCTGGACGACCCCAGGTACAATATCGAGGAACTGATGACGCACACAGGGGGAAGGAAAGCGGTCAGCTTTGCACGAGGATCGGAGTGCAAAAGAAAAGTGCTGTCGGCGTCGTGCGTTGCTGGGAGCAAACCCAAGCTAAGGTATTGTTCTCGCACATAGCGAGCTGACTCATGGCTGGACCACCCCTGATAACTAATATAGACAGTTGCTAAACATAGCTTGCCCTATTAAGGTCGGTTTCGGCAGCGTAGCCATTGTTTGCAACGCGCAAGAATTGATTCCCTGAGTGATGCATTTCTTCTTGCATTCTTTATCGGGTAACCGTTATATGTGTAGCTAATAGCCATGTTTCTTTATCCCGAGTCTGGTCTGTACGTTTTCAGGAAAGTTATCACGTTGATGGTCCACCCTAACCCTGACATGCGTCCAACGTCGTCAGAACTTTTGGAAAGCCTGAAAGGTGTTCTTCGCATGGCGGCGAGGTATGTCAACTACGTTCTTTGGTCTGCAGTACACGTGGCTCTATGGAGGTGGAGCCATTTTGCGCAACAATGGCGGGCGTGGGAAATTTTAACGCCAAGGAGTTCGAAAGCGCGTTAGTGGGGCAACTTATGCTTCGAGCCCTGGCCAAGTTTGTTGACATAAGGGTCAGAAGGGACCGGCAGTTCAGAAGAACGAATCCAGAGCATTCGCAACCTAAACTATCCGACTCAAATGCCAATAGTTGTTGCTCTGTTCATACTGACAACATGCGATACGAGCGCCTGACGAAAAAGGAAGAAAAAGGGCGAGCGTTATAATGCCACATTATGCTCGCCCCTTTTTCATCTGTCACCATTCATTCCCACTGCATGTTATGAGCAATCGCAGTAAACAGGAAGTGCAAGCTTACTGAAGTTAAAAGTTCTAGCAAATAATGCTGGCACGCTAGGCTCGTGGTGCAACAGTGCTGAATGGTTGCCTTTGCTACAGCTTTTGGCTATAAAATATCTTTGCATACCTACCACGTCAGCATCTTCAGAAAGATCCTTTTCCAGTGTTGGGCTAATTGCAATTAAGTTGTGATCTCATTTCGCGGGTGGACACTCAAGAAAACTTCAATATATTGCACTGCAATAAACTTGTTCTTTGAATGTGCTTTTGCTGTTGTGAGTAATAAATTGTCTTCCTGTCGGTTTCGATACGTTGTTGATAGCACATGAATTCAGAAAAGGATGCAGTATTCTTAATTCGATTTAGCTATCCGGAAAAACTCTTGAGGAACAAACTTTTCTCAATCGTTCATCCTTAGAACCAAAGCCTCTTTTTACGGCAGAAGTTTAGCACGTGAGACGTCGTATTGGAACGATTGAATAATCCCGAGCGACGTGTGTACATGTGGAAACAAATGATCTTGAAAGTCTCTACCAGGTCTACCCTGGATTGAGTCATGCGTTAGGTTTCGAATCGGAGTTACAGTAACATTCGACTTTGTTAGTTTTAGGAATATTGTATATGCATGTCACGAGTGTCTGCGACTTGAGGAATGTCCGTCAGCTTGGATTAAAAGCAGTGCTGAGCTGTGATAGACGCTACTGCGCCTTTAGTTTTATTCTACTGTACTTGTTAAGTGAAAGTGCCCATGTCAACCACTTTGTTCAAGAGTTCGTCTTTCAGACTTTCATTAAGTTTTATGTTATTTTACACTTCGCTTAAAGTGCACCTTTTTGTGTGTGAAGTCAAGCACACATTTAAGTCGCCATCCAGAACAAAAAACTAAAGATTTGAAAAATCTGACACGCGCAATGCTTGATTTTGAGTGAACGCCAACGTTTCGATTGATTATCATCAAGTAAAGTTTGAAATTGATGATACCAGCATGTCTGTGCGGTTTGTGAGTCGCAATGAGTATATTTCAAGACGACAGTCCACACCAATGTATCTTAATTTGCACGGAGGTGCAAGTCATAACGAAGTATCGCGCACAAGGTTCTGATTGCCGCGCAACGAACATCCATGACTGCGTTTAAAGTACAAACTTTTATGGTTGGGCAATGTTCTGCTTAGCCTGTTTTTGTGTACCAGCAAACCTGAAAATAAAAACCGAAAAAATCCAAGTTCCAGTTTTGCTGGTACTGTCACAGTTTTTTTTGTCGTAGCTGGCCTGTTTTGATGCTCGGTGCTCTGTCGTACTTATTGCTTTTTTGTTTAGGTCAAGCGACAAAAACAAGGCTAGGAAGAAGAACACATTGCAACGCAACAAACCGCAGGTCACCAAAGACTGCGCAACCTTGTCCAGCGCTGTGCGAGATCTTTCGTTGTCGGTGGATGCAGAGAAACCGAAAGACTCGAGCGAACCCTTGCGTGTCCTGCGAAGGCGACGAAAATCAACCGGTAGGGGGCACCATCACCAGGTTGCATCAAACCAATCATTGGCAGCGGGTGTCATTGATGACGTTGAGTCCAAGCCCTCCCGTTTGAACAAGCAGAAAGACGTCGCTGAAGCTTCGCGAAGCCACAATCGAGTGTTGCGGAGTAGAAAGTTTTCAGCCGCTGCAAACACGAACTCAGATGCTCCTATGCAAACTGAAGAGATTCGTAGTTGCGTGAATCAGCCGTCGTGTAGTTCGAACGTGCGCTCGCCAGTTGCGACAACACCGTCCGTTGCATCTCGGGACGGCGACGGCCGCGACCTGCTGCTGGCTCGGGTGAAGCCGAGACGGTTGCGAAAGAAACCGCGCAAGAAGTCGGTGGGCTCCGGAAAGTCCGATGCGACTCGCACCCGCGCCAAGCTGCGTCGCAATGGCAGCGACAGGGTGCTGCGCAGTTCGATGACAAGCCGCAGGAAGACCCTGCGAGCTTGGAACAGGTCTACTTGTGTTGATGTTGCGGTGCAAGAGCCGAAAAGCCGCAAGCATCTCCAACACCAGGCGAAGAAAAACGTCAGCGCTGGTAGTGATGAAATTCTTGAAAGTAGCACCTCTGATGTCACTGTCAGCGTGCCTGCCACTGTGTCTAAGAGCAGCAACAAACAAGTCCCTGAGCCCGACCCTGTAGCGCCTCCTGTTGAAAAGTCCGAACAGCAGACTACGGATCCGTTCACGGTAGCTGTGAAAAAGCGCTGGAGGCAGTACTTGCCGCATGTGGCCAAGGAAAGCGGTTCGGAAGGCGTCGGCGAAAGCAGTTCGGAAATTTACGTGAGCCAGCGCAACTTTGTCGGCAACAGGCGCAGGAAAGGCACCGTCATATCGATCTTTCCCACCTCACCGCGGATGAATCCGTGGGGCGGCGCGAACAATCCTGCACAGTCATCGCCAGCAGCTGTGGATCCATCTCCGCAGCATTCCTGCGAGCGCGTCAGACTGTCACTGAAACAACAGATTGTCGACTCAGACAAAGGTAGTGCTTCGCCAAGGTCGTCAACATCTGACGAAGAGTCCCCCCCGACTCGTCACTTCACGCAGGAAGTCCAACGACCGTTCGGTCGCATTCGCGTATCGTTGAAGAAGCAGATAATGGAATCGAAATGTGACAAACCGCCAGACGTGACCGTCGTTGCCAAGCAATCGCCGTGCCTGAAGTCAGTTGGCGAGAAAATTGCAATAAAGCCGGCCAAGCTGCGCATGAAGACCGAGAACAAAGTTCTGACATCGTCAGTTGTGCCGAGCGGCAGTCGAGATTGCACCGAGGTTACCAGCGATTCTGGCGGCGATCACTCCGCCACTCAGACTCCCTCGACCACGTGCAACCCCTCAGTTCTCGGCGACGTACCGCGTAGCGTAGCTAATGACACGCCGCCGGCTTCCACTGCAAGCACCCTGGAAAGTAGTTGCACGAGTTTCACGTCCCTCCTGCCTGCTCGCACTGTCAGCGCGCCGGAGATTGTGTTCGCACAACGCAAACGCAAGGTTCCAGACCTTTGGGAACGCAGCCCAGCCAAGTTTTCCAGGTACGAAGTTGGCTTTCCGGTTATGAAGTTGTCCAAGCCATACTACACCAACGCTTCCCCTCCTGGACAGGCCTTCACTGGTACTTCGACATCCTACTCCCTTCCCAGCCTGTCTCCCCTGCGCTTGCCGGTTGGTCAGCTGGCCACGCCCTTCAATCGTTCGCCTGTGACGAGCGGACTCAACCTGGAGGTGCAGCCGTCAACCATTCCTCTGCACATCGGCCGCGCATCGCTACCGCTCGATCTGTCCGGCGGGCTCCTGCTTCCGGGTTCGCAGAACGCCGGCTGCTCGGGCCGCTTCATGGGCAACAGCTTCTGCCCGTCGTCCAAAGACCCCGTTCGACAATTTTATCACCCGATACCGACGTCTGGCCGAGTTGTCCGTCCTCGGATGAGCGCCGACTGGCCCGAAAGGCTCGACTTTCTCCCTTCGTCGCACATACATGTTCGAAACTATGCTCGCGAGGCGCCCGGGCTGCCTTCTGTGGCGCCGCCCCTCCTGATGCAAGCGCCGATGTCCATCCCGCAGGTCGACCTCGCAGCGAGTCCCTGACGCGGTGCAATCCTCGTGACTGAGCTTGACGTCGTTGTTGCGATTGTTACGCGTTTCCTGACGCGATTTTCTCGCTTTCTAACAAGTTCCCAAGTTTGCAGTGTTTCGTGTAATGCAAAAGGCTTCCGCTCAAAGGCCTCGCTGCTTACACGCGCTCATCTGACTTGCGGACGACCACAGCCGCTGTATCTCGATGTCGCTCGGAAGTATTTATCCAACTATATATTACGCTTGTTTTTTTTGCGAATCGGAGATTCTGTGGTCGAGCTGTTGTAATCTTTGTCGACAATCGACATGTAGGAAATACTTTACTGTGTGCAACCAGTCAAAAACGTTTGCAGTGGCAAATTTGAAATTTTGTAGGATTCTCCTCGAATTTTTAGCACCTTGAACCAGTCTAAACGCTTCGCCCGAAGTTTTTCGTTTTTGCGAAAATCGGTCAGTTGCCCGTTCACTCCTGTACTAGACTTGAAGTTTCCCGCAGCGCTTTGGTGATGCATTTCCTGCTTACCTCCCCGCCAACTGATCACTTGCCGTTCGTCAACAGCAGTGTAAACAATGACCGCCGACTTCTGAGGTTAAAAAATTTGTTAAGTTACTATAAAGTGTGTAACGGGAACAGCTGGGGACTTCGTATCACTTTCAACTTGAATATCATTCTCACTGCGTCAAACAATGCTGCATTTATACTGAAGAGCAAACAAAGCTTGTGCATGCTGCACTTCTGTGTGTTGCAGCTGGTCAAGCGTCTGCCACTGTCATGCTCGAAACCGAGCTGTGTTGTTGCTCATAATAGTAACGCAAGCACCGATCCCTGTTCCATTTCGGTCAAGCTGCATCGGGCAGAGTGGATCGATGGCGTCGCGTAGGTCACTTTATGTGGTCTTTTCAACAACGGTGGCGCGCAGTGCTCTGTCGTTTTTATGACGTCGACGCCCCGATGACGCACTTTGTTTGAATATCAGTGGATTGTGCGTTGACTAAGATTTTCTTTACGTCTGTCTGGATTCTGCGGTGAGAAAAGTTTTGTGCAACCGTTNAGAAGACCCATACTTTCAAAATCTTGTGACATTTTAATTTCTGCTGTTTCATTTACAACTGCAGANTTAAGTCATGCGGTACTTATTGCCGTCCAGCGGTGTTATCGAGCGTTCCTTAGTTGTTGCTGTCGAGATTTAAAGTGCTGGGATTTTTCGATTGGGATAAGCTGTTTGATTCCGTCTATTGTGAAAATTATCTTCCTGTCAACGTTCCAATTTGGGTTGCGAATAGGAAGATGTGGTAGCTCAGGATTTTAAACCTCCAGAAAAATCGATAGTGCAACAGAAACATTTCGATGTTAAATATTCGATTGCATTAATGTTTGTAAGGACGTGGTGCTGTCTTCTGTGGCAAAAACAATTTAGTTGATGGCCTGAAGTTTTTGTTTCGTTGTTGCGCGACGATAGACGTTTAGGTTGAACCTTCAGGGTGCACTGATCGCAAACATTCCACTCTTGACTTGCAGATTCATTTTAAAACCCTTTGTGTCAAAACGATGTTGGAGTTAGTAACGCAGCAATGCTATGTTGCTGTTAAACTCGCAGTCGAATCGAACACCAGTTCATAATTGCTTTTTATTTATCTGCAACCAAAACTGTTTCACTCTTCTGCATATTCGCGTTTTGGCGCTACTGGTCGGGCTATTTGTTTCTTATTTTATTAGTTGACTTTTTCATCAAATGTATCCTCGAATAATATATGTGTAAAAATTCATTGCGCATTTAGCCTTTCGCAACGTGCGTGATGGAGGATGGCAACGGGTCGTGGTTATTGCTTCCTGGCGTCAATCGTCCACGGCTGCAGTGCATGGCAACCGTTGTATGTTTGTTGCCGTTTGCAACTGACTGCATCCGTTTGCGGTCCTATCGCTTCTATGTTGTGTATTCACACTGTTTACCTCATTTGTTTCCATATCGCAATCACTTTCGCGATAGCTTTACGACTTATTAGTAATTGCTCGCCGCAGAGCCGCTTGTGCTGTTTGGAACTTCGCCGTGCGGTTAAATGATAACAATTACCGACACATTGTTGCAAACGAGACGAAAACGATTGGATCCATGTTTTGGCAACGAACCAGTTCTTCGCCAGCATCAGGTTCGGTTCAAACAAACCCAGGAAAACTCTCTCGTACTTCCTGTTCAGTGTTTCACGTGGTAGTTTATGTTTGCTCGTCCGGTGGTGTTCGTGTGCAGTCCGCGCCGGAAACTGGTGTTTTTCGTGGCTCGGGATAAGTCATTGAGGATCATATTGTTGTTTGCGTTGCTTCTTTGCTTTTCTAATTTCTTTCCTTGCTTTGTGTTCAGTTCAGCTGCTCTGCATACGATTACTTCTTGCATGAAATTTTTCGAATAAAAATCACAATGCTCTTTAGTGCATGCGTAGACACTTATGGTTGTGCGGTGTTCAGCAAGTTGGACGAAAGTCAATACGCGTTAACTTTCGATAGAAGTAAATTTACCTGGACCAGAATTAAGTGAAATAAGCTTTACCTGACAATTATTCCCGACTGAACACAAGCAACTCGGTCCAGATTATCTTGGTCCAACTATTTTCTTTCCTAGAAACAAAACAGTGACTATGAAGGGATAGTTCAGTCTATAAACGCGGGAAACGCTTGTTAAATCGTAGTCTTGTTCGTTAAACCTTGTGTATTCGTCACCTATATCCGCCACAGGGTTGTGCAGAGGTCTGGTGATGTCCGGGGCAACTGCTTGATTGTATGGCCCCCCTACCAAATTCTAGTTTTGAGGAATGTGAGAAATGCAGGCATTTGACATACATAAAAACTAGTGTTAACAAACTTCGCAAAATTAAATCCATGCAGCTTTATGTTAGTAGCCTTGCAATACGAAGAAGCATCTTGTTGCAGTATTTAAATTTTTGGAGTTTCACTCTTCGGATGCCCGGCGCCGTCGCCCTATACGCCCCCTCCCCCTCTACACGCCTCTGATCCGCCATCAGCGACTATTCGACGGGAATCAGTTACTGAGAATTTATTTTAAAGCAGGAACTTGCCTGTTCACCCACTGTAGTTTCCGCAAAATTAGTTCGTTGTACGATGACGTGTTTGCTGAAGCGTGCGCAGTAATGCTGACCTTGTTACGAGCGTTCTCAGAAAGTTCTGCCTTTGCGATTGCGACCAAAAGTTTTGCTTTATCTGTCTGATCATATGTCACTTAAATGACCGCGTAGAGTTCCACAGAAGCGTTTCTGACTGTTGCTTAAAATTTGCGATTGCTTCTGACACGAAAACTTTTTTAAACAGGCGTTGAAAAAGTCACGATTAAAAAATTCATCACTCTTCATACGCGTGCAAGGCTGTTTCAAAGGATTCTAAGGAAGTATGCTGGCGAAATGTAATGCAGCGATACTTGTTCAAATCAATTAAGACATGCGTGCTGTTATTTGTAAAAGGGACTTAAAACTGAAACAACTGTGAACCAGTTGTTCGAAAAACGAAAAAAAAACTGATCGAATCTTGGCCTCTCGTTAATACGGTTTGGATTGAGGTTTTCACCTGATTCAATCGATTATCATGTAACTCATTTGCGAAGTTTCACATAACACGACTTGGATACACTCGCCTCATGCCCCTGCGGTTGAAGCGCTGAACTTAAGTTTTTGTAAGTGACGAACAGTACCTCACCGGGTTGAGATCCACACTTGGCAGGAGATTCGTATTTAAAATGGGTCTCAGATAAGATCTGAGGTTTGTAGTGTTAAAAGGGTGAGAAACTGCGAAGTGGGGTTCGTTTATTGCCCAGGTCAGTCATTGCAAGAGCAGTGGTCGTTCGGAAGAGAGACAATCTATTTAAATTTCCAAACTCGTTAGAGTCGCCACAGACACAAAATGCAAGCGAATGAAGCCTACAAAAACTTTTTATAGAAAATGGCGAGCAAATTGCGTCAGTCTATCAGGGAAAGTCAGTTTCACAAATATTTGCTTTTGTTGCTACTAGTTATCTAACCTCTGAATTCTTTCATGGCTCACTGACACTTAGTGCCTTGCCCAAAGTCGATTTTTGCTGGTCCTCGCTGTAGTAAGGTCTGGTTCAACTGACTGATTTCTTTATTTTAACGATTTCTGCTGCGCGGTGTAAATGTCAGACATGTTAATATATATGAGCATGTTGTCTGATATGTTTCGAAACAAGTACATTGCTGAAAGTCGACATTATTTGCAATATTTGTAAAAGTGGGCAAGGAAGTTATGAGAGCACACGACTTGCTCAGGCATGGAAATGTGGACACGTTAGTATATGGCCCTTATATTAGGCTTTCATCATGTTACAATAAACTGCAGTGCAAAATAATAAGTAGATATCGCCAATCCCGTCGCCACGGGGGGCTTAGCCCCCCAAACTGAAATTTGAAACACTAGAAATCAGTGGAATTTTTGTCAATTTTTAATGTCAACCCCCCCTTGTACGAACGTAAAGCCCCCCTATTGACGACTTTCTGGCGACGGTTCTGGATATCACCCAGTTCTACGCGCACGAATAATGCCTTGAGCTCTAACACCTTGCTCTGAGAAATCCTGTTGCCACGATGCTAAGCTGCTGATTGGATTTACTAGTTACAGTATGTTTGTTGTTTCCACTCTGTAGCAAGCTTGCCGAGAACGATTTGTATTTTTAAAAAATGATTAATTGCCAAAACGTTCCATTTTTATGAGCTGCACCCAACAAACACTTTGCAAACTCACTCGCACATGCGTATAACTTTTCGAATGCTAATCGTTCCTTTCGCCTTGACTACGTGGTTCCTCTTAATTTTTATGTCCAAAATAAGGTCTATGTATCAAGTGGAACAGCTCCCTTTCGACGTAGATTGGGGAATGTTATTTCCAAAATAAAGAGGTTGCGCTATAAAAACTGGAAGCACGTGATAACCACTTATCATATCTGTATAAGCGTTGTTCCTACCCAATCGTGATTAATATGTTGTTTTCGCCGATTTTAACAAACGTCACATTTAAAATGCTGCAAAACTTAGAAGTCATTTTACGCATAACTGCAGATGCAGCATTGAAATTGTTCCTTGTTTGCAGTTAAACGTCTCATTTATTCAAAAATGGGGTACGACGCAGTACTTCGATGAAAAAATTCACGGTTTTACACTACTGCGATATTTTTCTACAATCCTACGCGGGCAGAACTAACCAGCAACTTTTGTCTGCGAAGGTTATTTATTTTAGCAGAGTGCAAACACTGTTCATACACAAAAATATGCTGAGAAAAATAGGAGGGTCGACACTTTTGAAATTATACAAATTGTATCAAAAAGTATGAAAGTGTTCGGCAAAAGACTCATTTGTATAAAACATTTCACAAACCTTCACTTGAAGAATGCCTACCAAAGTTAATGAACCGAAAATTTGCTTGCTGTTCTGATAGAGCAATCACCATCAGCGTTTCATACAGCTTCAATAAATTTTGTATGATACACAAACACAATTGTGATAGGCAGCTGAACATAAAATATAAAACATTCAGCTTCCCAACTGTTTAGCTTCGCACAGCGAAACATCGTTTCTATTTTCTACAGCTCTGATTGCAGCGCATTTGGGACGTAATATATGATCTTGTAACAAGGAACTAACGATGAAAATGCTTGTTCTGCTCACAACAATATACAGGTTTGCTGAAAAAGACTTGAAAGAAAAGGGTAAATTGGCGTGAAAAGTTTGCAAAAAATCGTTGCATTTTTCAAAATAGCAAGTGGGTTATCTCAAAAGGTCATTTCCATGGCCACCAAGAGTCTGCTTTGGTAAAAATATTGCTAACCGCGTGGTGGCGCTCATCACTTAAACGCTCGTTCGCATGTGCGGATCTCCGGAATCGCTGTGCAGAACGACAGTCCTCTCGGCTGCATTTTCCAGCAGATCCTTTTGGCCCACGTGGTCCTCTGGGACCACGACTTCCGCGAGGGCCAGCAGGACCGGGCGGGCCCATCCTGCTTCTTCCAGGCAAGCCTGTTTTAAAAATGAAAAGCAATTTTACGAAGAACCAATGTTGCCATCAAAGCGGCACAGAACACAGAATATACTCTTCAGACTATACGATGCAGGATCAAAGTAAAAGATCGTGACAAGTGATTTTCTTTTATTCTTTTACCCATTGACAAAAGTAAATAGACAGAATGACCGTACGAACTCAAATATTGAAAAATCACCAAGATCANTGATGGTTGTTGAAATCGGTATGATGAATAAATTCTTAAAATTATTTAGATTTCAAAAATCATTAAAATGGCAAAAATAACCAAGCTTTCAAANAGCATAAAGATTTCTAAAATCGTTCAATTAAAATTGCTAAAATCGGCAATGGAAGTTCACACTTAAATAATCGACAGGGGTGTAGCAAAAATAAGATGTAAAATTTTCTGAGCGACAAAATTCAGGGCCAAGCCGCAACAAGCCGGGGATCAATTTTACAAGACATAATGTAAAAATTATCAATCTTCTGCAAGTTGCGCTAACTGTGAATGCCTCACTGAAACAAAACGCGTGGTGAAAGGAAAGAAATGCAGTATGTGATGAAAACAGCAGTGAGAAAAAAATATTGTGCGGATAAAAATACTTCCTGAGGAAGCCTACTTGAATAGGTGGGTGGAACATCCGCAAAAATGAAACAAGCAATTGCGAGAACAAACGCTTGAATATGTCTGAAATTATTAGACCTGGAGGAAGCCAGATACAAAATACTGTGGGAAGCGGAATCAGCAGTACTTTTCGATAAATTAGTCTTTCTACCCTGGTTTGGTGGGTATCACATCCCTACTTCCCCTCATAGACAAGGTACAATCCGTCTTTTCCCTGGCGAGTTCTTGATAGAAAAAATTATTTTATGTTGTACAGCGTAGAAATTCCTGACGCCACCCACAACACACAGACAACGTCTAAATCAGTGGTTTCCAACCGTGGAGGAATTCCTCCCCAGGGAGGAATTTCATGAGTTCAGGGTAGGAATTTCCACTTTATAGGTAAGTTATTATTAATTGTAAGTGTTGCACTTCTTTTTTGAGTTGACATTGGCTCTTTCAATTAGTTATATTAATTTATGTCTGTAAGTTATTTAGTGGACTACCACACGTTTTTGTTGGCAAGCTTTAGTGCCATCATTTGACAACAAATAGTTTTTATCCCACTTTTATTAATCAAGTTATTGTCGTAAATAAATACCATTGTTCCAATTACAGTTAATACTAGCCTACGAAGCCGAGCAGGGAGGAATGAAAAGTTCCATAATCAGCAAAGGGAGGAATACATCAAAAATGGTTGGGATCCACCGGTCTAAAATATTAAACTGATGAAGACTAAATAAATAATACACGCTGCCCAACTTTGTTTGTCGTTGCAAATAATTTTTGTTCATAACAGTTTTTTAAGCTTACGTCCTACGTCAGCGATTGGGAAAATCTTCGAGATTTCAGCGCCAAGCCCGTAGCCAGGTTTTAGAGTTTGGAGGGACAAAGCATATTTTTAGTGGAGCAAGATTTTTGTTTTTATTTATGTTTCAATTTTTTTCCGGGCAAAAAAATTTGGGGGTGAACTACCCTTGAATGCCCCCCCCCCCGTGGCTACGGACCTGTTCGGCGACCTTAGTGACTTTTCGGTCCAGCGCCCACCATGACCGTGTTGAAAGCGTTTAGACATTGATTGCACCCATAAAATAAACAAAACTTTTTTCAAACAAAAAATTTGAACCAAGAACAAATTAACGGACACAGAGACCTAGCAGCAAGATCAAATAAAGTAATGGCATAAAACATGTCAAACAAGCAATAAGCATTGGTCTGATCAAAAGTCTCCACTGATCTGTGGGAATAATGGCGGTGAGAGAATAATCTGGAACATTTGGTCAATGATATAGAAATGAAGCGCTGCGTTTTCTGAAACACTAAAACCGGATGTTCTATACCACAACTTCCGTCTGGGCAGAGTTATTGCAACCAAGTTAGCACATATTCTGCTGTGCTTGTTTCGAGGGCCATTTTTGCTTCTAGTCATCGCCTGTAATCGGCTAAGTCATCTTTAAAGATAGTAATGTAACATTGTGAGACAAAGGTGCTCATTATCACAACAGTGCACGAAAAAGTCATCAAAACCTATTCATGTTTTTTGAAAAAAGAAGAACGAGTGACATAGTGTCCCAGTTTTGAAAAAATAAGCAATTCATTAAGCCAGCTTACATAAAAAAAAATTGTGCACAGATTTATGGTCAAGCAACTATTTGAGAAAATGAATCAATATGTTAGCAACAAATAAAATAATCTGATGAACGTACCTGGAGGCCCCGGTGTTCCCGGAGAACCTAGTACACCAATGCCAGGTGGACCTCTCTCACCCTTGTCGCCGATCGGACCTAAACAGTTTGTAGAGTAGTTGTCAGTCATTCCAAGCAGGTAAACTAAAACTTCCACATCTTTGTTCAAATGGTTCGACCGGTCATTGCGCTGTTTTGAGAAAGGTAGCAGCCAGGGGGGAGCGAAAGACACGGTTGCCTTCTTCCTAATTTTGTACAGCAATTAATTATTGAACCAATGAGAAAAAGTTGTCGTGAACGCTTGAAGCCTATTATTTAATTCGAGTAAACATACTGTATCTCGAGCCCAATTTTTTTCTGGCTACATGCTTGGTGGCAGCTGTGTACCGTAACATCTTGAAAGTATCTAAGACACGCTGACCGTTTGTAGGCTATATGAGGTGGGCCGAAAGGAACATTTTATCAAAGTAGTGATATTTGACAACCTTTTCCACACTTATGGACAGCAAAAAAGCCCAAGCGCAAAGGAGTGTGATTCACGAAAATGCGACCTTTGTCTTGCAGAAAAAAGACTGAATGTGCTAGCCGGCCCATGCAAACCTATTGGCAAAAAAATCGAAATCATGCTTACATGTAGGCACAGGTATAAGGTTACTGAAACCAACATTTAAAAAGAAACAATGCAGTCAAGCTGAACGTATGCCAAAGAATCTAAAACAGCAAAAGCAACCAAACAAAGTGGCGCAGTGAGCATAAGGACAACGGAACAGTGGAAGGTCAGGGATAGGTACGCGAACAAAATTAAGTCTACCATCAACCAACCATTTTTCGCTCACATTCATGGACTTGGAAATTACTTTTCCTGTTTACGGCATATACTAGATTTTACTTGGCGAAATTTATGCTCAACCTTGTTTCTAAAACTGTTTTCAGTCACCAACATAGACCATATCCGTAGCATGGTCAGCAAAAAGCAGTATAGTTTGATAAGTCGTGAGACTGAGACGTGAAAAACAGCTTTCATAGTGGATTGTAGTGGCGTGAAAATCAACTGTGAACCATGAGGTATTGTGGAAGAAACCTGGATTTTACTTCCATTGACAACCACAATTTTTGCAAAAGAGCTCTCGTACGTCTATATTATTTTTGTAAACGTGGTAAGTTCTTTAGCGTTGCGGTGAAATTTTTGGCTTGTAGTTGTAATTCTTCAGTTCACTTTTGTGCGACCCACCCTGGCCAGCAAAGATTGTTACAGTGGCACCTGATAAAGGATCAGTTGCAGCTTGCCATGGCAGTTCAACACTTTTTCCATAAAAGTAGAAGCGCCAAGTTCTAACCACCGGAAGACCAGCATACTCTTTTCTGTCCAACATCATGTTATAACTGTGATAGAGCTCTGTTAATTTCTGCATTTTACCACCAGCAGTGCTTTCCAACATTCTTGACATTGAGCACCATAACGTTCAGAAACGCTGCAGTGCAACTTAACACAAAGACCAAACGTAGGACATTGGTTTTTCGATACGGGCCTCCCTTTTGCGTCCGCGCTTGGCGCCAGTAATAATCCCGCCGCACAACATCTCATCAATTCATCTGACGACAACAACATACGTGCAGCGCAGTGGGCGGATCACCAATGGAATGCGGAGTGGACGGACAATCCCACAAGACTCCGCATTTTCATCCCCGACACCGGCACCCACCCAACCTGGAATAAGAAGAGCCTGGATCCGGTTTAACCGCCTCCTCCGCACCGATGTCGGACGTTTCCGCTCCTGCTTGTACAAATGAGGTATGGCCTCCTCTGCGGCCTGTGAGTGTGGCGCAGAAGAACAAACCGTCGACCATGCTGTCCTTCACTGTCCAATCCATCGACCTCCCCATGGACTGCATGGCCTGATGGTTCTGGACAATGAGACAACCGAATGGCTGCTCAACACCTGCCCCGAGATCTAGTGCGGCCAATCAGTGGTTCAAACAACTCGCGCAGAAAAGAAGAAGCCAGTAATAATGAACAAAGTGGCCAAGTAATGTGGGTCATTTTTTGTTTATAAAGAAGATTGTTACAAAAGCAAAATTACCCATATTTGAAAGTACCAAAACATTACCAATAGTCCTGTTCAAAGATAGATCTTCTGCCCCCGCCCCCCCCGTAAAAAAGCAGAGAGACCACGCCCGCCATACACCAATATTCCGGGATGCCCTGACAGCGAGGACAGACTATCGCAGTGAACTGGGCAGAGATACAGAGATCCATGTCTTTCCGTGTAGTTTTTATCCTTTTCTGCTCTAACTATTAGTTTATGTTTTGCAGCCGTTGGTATCTGATGAATGAACGCATACCAGGGTCACCTTGGCTTCACTGCAATTTAAATTCCTTGTCTTGACAAATCTGGTAATTTTAGTATTGTCCTGCGGTAAGCAATTTTTATAACAATAGCTGTGAGCACTGCAGTGTGAGTGAAAGGTTGATTTGGGAAACAGTCCACCCTTAAAATGAAATTGTTTTGGTATAAAGCGAATGGTTACATGGAAGGGGGAAGTAAATGTGTAGCAGTCAGTCGTTTTTTGAATTGTTAGCTTTTGTTTGAAGTTATACTTGGTAATCAGTTAATACGTACAGAACATTGTTCGTAATGAGCGGGTTAACCTTGCTTTACAACCAAATGTGTTGGATATTTGTATTTTGCATCCATAAACGCTAGACGAAAACGACTTGTTAGGAAACGATGTATATTTCATCACACATTGTATAAAAAATACGGCAAAATAATGTGTGACACAGGAAAGTTTGTCGCTCGCAAAGTGAGCCACCGAAGACCCCTACGACAGACTTTTTGTGTTTTTTTAAAGAATTTCATGAGAGCCTCACAATTAGAAAAGAAATAGAGCTTTGCAAGGTTAAGCTGCAAAGCGGTGTTAACAAAAATGCAAATACCAGTAAAATCAATACAACCAGTTATCCGTTGTAAAAACTTGATTTACAGCAATTATTTCGCCAGTCGAGAATTGTAAACTTGTGGCCTACAAGCGATCAGTGGGCCTCATTGGGAGAAGCACTATATTAGTTGTGTGAATGCGAGATCCATAAATTGCTTCAAAACAATTGCAGCAAGTAATTTGTTTTCGAGAATATAGCACACAACCAGCTTTGACAAACCGCATCCCACCAACTGCTGAGAATTTGCATAAAACGCTGAAACACGCGGTACCTCTATCTCCTCTTGATCCTTTAGACCCTGGCATTCCTGGATGGCCCATTTGTCCAGGTTGTCCTGCGTATCCAGGTGGACCTGCAAATCGCAATATATCGTAAAAATAAAGGTCACATAAAAATCATCAACACTGCCCCAGTATTTTGCACGCGAAAAAACACCTATTCCACCAACTTTGCAAGTAGAAAAAAAAAGTTTTATTATTCTCGCTCAGTACTCCCTTTGAGGTGCCACGAGTGGACTGTGAATGCCCATCTTCGCTAACCCTGCGTCGTAGGCCACGCGGATGCTTTCGCAGTAGATGCTGTGGCTGACCAATGACAGCATCGGACGTGAAGCTTTCTCTTGTACCCACTACCCACCCATCAACGCCGAACAGGAGGCTGGACCCAATTAGCTTTTTCATTTGCACAAAACTCTATTCTTGCCAGATACTTTGCATGTAGCTATTTCAAAGCCATAATTCTGTAAGAAGAGCAAATGTACAAATATTAAGTTTCCACCGACAGCTTATCCACAGTGATGGAAAGCACGTGGGGTCAGTTTCTCGTGCAGAGCTTAGCTTAACACAAGCGAAGACCGATGCTTTCCTTGCTAGCAGCTGTTCATCGGATTATGACATTCCTGTTCAACACTGAAATTCACACTGGTTGATAAATGGTAAACGCAATTTTCTGTATATCGAGGTGCGGACGCCAAGTGGTGCAAATACTTTTTGTGGGCCCGAAACGACTTTTTTCACACAATTTTCAGTGTGATAAAAACCGCATAGAATTTTTATTGCAGGATATCTGAAGGTTTTGGCCCACGGACATTTATAAACCTTTTTCTTCTCGGAACCCGAACTTATGTCGCATCAATATTTCTGCTCAACAAGCGCGCAATGGTCGTTACAAAACGTAAAACAAATGACACTGAATAATTATGCATTAGGTAAACAGTTTGCGTAATAAACGAATAAACAAAATGGAAAATTCGTGCACGACCTTAGAAAAGCGCGAACATTACCGACTAGCAATAAGTCATATGACTAATTATATTAGGCCATAGAAGCAAAATGGAGAATAATTAACAGCTTTTGCTGCGAATTTTAAGATTGCGCAACAACTAAGATTTGCGATTGCAAAGGCTTGCGAAATCATTGCAATTACGAATCGCTGCGGGAATTACTTGTGACAGCGTAGATACCGTGCAACGTATTTGTTCGACCGTTTTGTTTCTTGTCATATCTTCACGGTGTCCCTATGCAGTCATCACGAACCCCATTGGTCCACAGACGCCAGTTTGTGAAACCCTGATTTTTATATCCGCTCAGAGCATCGTCCGGATCCGTGAAAACCGGTCGAAGACGAGGAGCAATCAGTGCCGGACGGTAAGAGGCTTATTACAACATCCTCTTTCAAGAAAGAGGCAGAAAATTTTTTTTTGCGTAGGTAGATTTTCCCCACTGCCATTAACTATTGCTTCGCGTGAGATAGGCAAGTGAGGTGGCTTAGTTCAACTGAGTGGTCATTCCATCTCGACATTACAATGCAAGCGCAGGCCACAATGAAATAAACTGGCATTTTTTAAAGGCATAGTTCCCGCATCGCAACAGTCGTCAATAAGCTGGCTCATTTTCTTGTTTAGTTTTGATACAGCTTGTTTCATAGTAGGCAGTTGATTTTAAGTTACATTCTACGTAAGGAAAAGTCAAAAAGCAAACGCGTTTATTCTACTAATTTCTGTACTGTACATTGCGAAAGAGAAGTACCAAATATTGGCGCAGGGTTAGCGATAAGCATCATCTCAGGTTGTGGCTTGCGTGTGCGCATGGTTGCTCATGCTCGCCCTTGGCTTACTGACAGTTATGGAAAAACAGGAACAGTTGGAATCTCTTTCAACACTTCAATACTGATTCTAACAATGTTTCGTAAAACTTAAGCATCAGCTTTGCGTATGACCGTAACAACAGTCTGAAAACGTACTTGTTATATTGTTGTTCTGCATGGAGTAAGTTACAGTAAAAAGAGGTCAATCACTTGGCGTGATAAGACAAAACTAAAAGCAAATTTCTTTCAAGTAATTCCTGTAAAAAACGACGTGACGCAAGCCAATAAAAGCGAGAAACGTCTGAGATTCGGGAGTTTAACATTCATTGCTTGTAAGTCATTGAATTGATTAATGTATTGACCGTTTCCCTTTTGATCAACTTGCATGACCTGCACCACAACTGTTTTCTTTGTGAAATGCGGTTTCACGGTTTGGAATCCTAATTTTTTTTAAAAAGCGGGAAGTGCCATCCAACGAGCTTGTCATAAAAAACGTCTGCCACCGAGATATTGAGTCAGGTCGCACATTTAAGGGTAGGTCTTTGACCCAACGTTCTGAACAGTATCCACGTGGAAAAGAATGATGCAACAAAAGCTTTACATGAATTGATTGGTACAGCTCCGCACTTTGTTTGTAGGCAAGCACGCTATATGCGTACGGTACAACTACCATCATACTTCGGTACAAAAAAGTGAAACATGAGCGAGAAAGTTTTCAGTAGAAACGCACAAATTGTATGATGTATTCGTGAAGGTCAATTTTCAAGCTCAGCAAGTGCGTGCTTTTGTTAAAGCAACGTTAGCATAAAAAAGGTCAGAGAACGCATTACAAGACGTTTGGTAAAATTTGAGGCACAAATTCGTTTAAGTTAATTTAATTTTGCGCTTTTGTGACACAGATTAACGCGTTTCCTATTTCCAAAATTATCGGATTTACTTAAGCAAACAAGTTTCAGAAGAGAAAATAAACAGCTGTGCAGAAAACTACCCATATTAACCCATAAATCGAATTTTACAAGAACGAACACGCTGCTGCTGTGTGCTGTTGGCCCGAACAATTATCTTCATTTTGACATAAGTCGATAGCAGTAACAATGGCCCAGAGCAATTATTAGGTCATTGGCTTAATCGCAGCAAGTCACCTACAATCAGCACTTACCCGGAGGGCCAGCGTAACCGCGCTTGCCCGGCGGGCCCGGAGGACCGCGTCGATATCGCACTTTTGGTTGCGAAAATCTGCTCGAAGAACTTTCAGACATTTGTTCACGAATCCTCGTTTGGAAATCTGCAATGGAAAATTCGCAAGTGTAAAGAAAAATGATACGTACAGGCACAATGCGTCACTCCACGTTGGCAACGATTTAAAGTGAAACACCTTTATTACTGTCCTTGGTGGCTGTTGTCAACCAAGAAATCCGGGCAAAAACAATAAATCATACATATGTCTTGATTTAACAACATTTGAATTATGGTTTTAATACGAAGTGCCAAGCTTCTGGTGCAACTGATTTAAAGGTACTTCAAAGAATTCGTCGTATCTGGTGAAAAGGCCGCAGTGATCGTTGTTTGGACTACATATTTTCACACCTTGGTGGCCGACGGCAAACTGGATTAACAGTGCGGACTGACAACGCGGAAAGGAATTTTGCGCGTCGGATTCTTTGTAGCTGAAAAAGTCACAAACTGACCGACAGCCATTCACCGAGAGCAACACTAATGTTGTCAGAGGCACACTTCTGTGATCCCTTTGCAATCTTGACGCCTGCGAGCGCGATCTATCGGCGCAAGAAAAATACTCAGAACGCCCGGGTCCTCGCTGAAACGTGCCTGCATCGCCTTGAAAAGCACGCATTGCTGTCGACGCAGAAATCAAGGCGAAACGACAAAACCTGCCATAACCGACCCCGTGGACAAGCAAACGAATACGATGAGTTATCTACGCGCGTTTTGAAGGAACACCTGAAGATTGTGATCTGCTGCATTTGAGGTAGCAAGAGAATACCTCAACCAAAAGAAGCTCCGGGAACGCGGGAATTGAACAGTACAGGTTAATGAAATTTTCCCAAAGTCTTTTCTCATAAATTAGGAATCTTATATTCAGCAAGCTGGTACGTTCACAACTCTGTAATTTTTCGCAAGTTTCCTACCGTACAAACGTCTATCTGTCATCAGGCCTGTGGGAAGGAACTGAAACCATATCTCAGTCCATCGCTTACGTCAGCATGCAGCATAAAACAGTGCTTGTAAGTTAACGTCGCCTATGACGAGCAAGTTTTAAAACGTTTGACAAATATTGACAATATTTTGAAATCGATACTAGTTACTTCCATTCATTACCAAAACATATTTGCACGAAGCAAAAAAAAGTTCTTTAAAAGTTTGGATCGTATGCATAATCTCCTGGCGAAAAAAAGCAAACAGGAACTTAACACAGAAGAAAACCATTCCAAAAATAACACTTTGAAAGCGAAATTGGCTATTTTCCAATTAAACTTAATTCATCGAATTACTGTAGGATCTGTGTTGAAATCAAACCACCACACTTTGAAAACAAAACGTAGTTTAGAGAAGTGTCAACAAAAGGTATTTACAAGCGTTAACATAGAAGATGGCGGAAAAAGTTTTGCGCTCCGTCCACAAGTAAAGACCTTCAAAATTAAACCGCTGTCCTATCTTCTTTTCCTGAACGAAACCAGAATAAAAGCTGGCTGCTGATCCTCAGTGTGTTTGTTCGCCGCCTGTGCTGACGGCAAGTAAATCAGATAACGTATTTAACTATTTTTCTGTGCATTTCAATACCGGCGGTCATTCCAAACAACGATCTGTTTGCTTAGGAATGGAAAGCATTCAAACTGGACAGCAGATCACGGAGACGGGTCAATAATACCACGGCGCCGCTTTGGCCTGAGATAGATTGCTGGACAAGTCGCAAATGACGAGCTTACTATTTAGTTTCTCTGAGGCGCTTTGCAGCTTTGATCGTACGTTGCCGAAGTCGAGGCAAATGAACTAAATCTCCGTCTTGGCGCAAATGTTCGAAAAAATTTAAAGTAATCCAAAGTTATGATGTTGTCATTGATAGTACCGTGAAGTTGTAAGAATGTTTCCAGCGATACAACTTCACATTAATGACAGTTACATGCAGCTCTAGCCTCATGGATGTTTAGCACTTAACAAACTCCTAAAAAACGTCTTCGCAAGCACAACACGTTCGATCACTAGGAAAACCAAAAAACTGCCAAGATAGGCTCTGATTCGAAGCACGACCGGTGCTTCATAGTTGCAAAAACGGCAACTTATACGGTGCGCATTTCGACGCTAGCAATGAGTCCACAACAAAAACTAATTTTATATCAAAAGTTTGTTTTTATATTTTAAAATAGAAGTTGCATATTTCCATTGTGGCTCGCGCTGAGATTCAGTGTTTTGTTTCACGGCCCTGTCGACGCACAGCATTCTGTTTGATCCCAGCCAGCGTTCGCGGCGTCGGCAAAGATCGAAGGCTGGCGCGAATATTCGCGTCAAGCGTCGCACACGATGTGTGATGAACAGGTTGTCAATTGCAAGTCACTGGTCAGGTGCGCGGTCACGCACTATTTGCGCAGTCGTCTGAGCATCAGGAAAAATGCTTTGAAAAGCGCAAATGCGAGCTGCAAGAAACAATTCAAGTTGCATTCATCATCGTATCTGCCACGATGTGAACTTTCGAAATAATCGACCACCTGCTGGAACACATTTTCGTCTGTATTTTGATATAGATCGATTGGGGTGTGAAGATCAAATTATCATAGGACCGCGAAGGCATAATCCCAAGTCTTAGTGAACGGCGGCCGCAGACAACAAAAAGATGAATTGGCAAACGCTAATGCACACAAAAGCTCGTCGGCAATTCATTCCACATGCTTTGCTTTCGAAAACGCCCAAGCATGGGATCCAGACATCTATTCAATTACTTCAATTGAATATATCTCGTATGTTGGAAATTTGGCCTTCGTGGCTTGAAACGAAACATTGCTGAGAAGATTGTTTTCTTCTTCCATGCCTCATCCAAGCCNCGGATGAGTGGTNAGTTTGTAGCAGGACTGTGTTTCAGCTTAAGATGAATTTTGTACAAAGGCTCATGAAATATTGAATTAACCAGACCAGNATTGCTCACCGTCTATCATTGCCTGGCAAACTCTTCTCGCAACAGCCTCCATTTCATCCATATTTGAAGCCGTACTTTCTCCTCTTGGGCCGGGAGGTCCAGGGAAGCCCTGCATATCGAGTATAAAAAAAATGATAATAAATCCAGGTTGTGACGATTTTTGTCCAAACTAAAATCTCAAAGGACGTGGACACCAAACCANTGGCTTCTGTTTTGGCCACATAGATTTTTTAGTCAATCAAGTTGTTTGTTGGTACAACAATATTTCATGGCGCTGAGAAAAATGAAACCTGTTGTTTAACATTTTGCGCAGCTTTTGAATGTTCGGTTCGATTGCACGACATCAAAAAACTTGCAAACACAGTGACGGTATGGCAAGGCGTATATCAGACCGATGCGACAACGCATTTCTCAGAAAGAACGTTAAAGATTCTTTGAAGGTTGCGGCAGATATTGCTTCTGATGTAAAAACATTTTGTAACAGGCAAGTAGAGAGAAAATTTTTACTTTCAAATTCAATTTTAAATTTGTGAAAACGCCTGTTTAAATTGCAGGATTTTTCACGTAGCATGTGTTTTTCCTCCGATGACGTTTACACAAATACTAGGCTTTCAGCATCTTACTTTGAATGAAAATTAGCTATCCTTTAGACACTGGCGAACAATTTCTAAAATCCATAATTGTTGAGTGTAGAGCGGGTTCTATAAGTGGCCTAGGTTTCGAGCAATTAAGTGAAAATTTGCTCCAAAAATTATTGGTCACGATCTGAGTTAAGTATCTATACCGGGTTTAAAAAAGAAATAAGAATGATTTTTGAGCATACTTCAGTCGGCATTCAATATGCTCAATAATAAATATAAAGTTTTTGGCTTGTCATTCAAAGGTAAGAAAGTGAACACGACTAGTTTAATTAACAACTGCAATCATTGAAAACAGGTCGTGGCCTTCGCACGTTTTCAAGAAATATTTGAAACTTTAAGTATGCGGTGGAAAATTTAACACACCAACTAATTAAGATGCTTCTCGCCGCCTCCCGGCCTTACTGTGTCTGTATTGAGAAGTTCACTAGCGTTAGGCCATAAATAAAACTGTTGTTGTTGTTCCACAGGCATCGAGGGCTTAATCCAAAACTATTTATTTTAAACACTGAAACTGTATTTTATATCAAAATGTCTCAAAAACGGAAAAACAGGGCGGTTTTTGCTGGCCATTGCATAAGACACTACACTCCACTTGCGAAACGGTCAGGTTGTGTATGAAACAGCATTGCAGAGCACTAACTTTACGCAACTACCGGTTTTCATTTCAACAAAAACTAGTTTCTGATTCCGGCGCGAAGAACAAGCTCAACGATGCGCATGACAGTTTTTAAAATCCTTGCTATACGGCTTGCTGCAATGTTTTTTACAACAGGCGTTTCTAATCCGGCCCTGAGTAGAGGAGTATAGTGGTACTTGCTGAGTGTAATAACGACATGGTCTAGTTTGCTATATACATGAGTGATATAGTTTGTTGTCGATGCGAAAGTATCAAGTCGCTGCTATAAGATCGGACACCTGATGAATCTCGCGTTCGCACAGGCAGCGCCTACAGGTTGCTTTGACGCAATTGCCAAAAAACATTATTTCTTGTTATCTAAAGATTGTTTATTGTTTCATATGACTCAGCTAATAAGCAGAAACAATTCAAAGAGCCATAGCGCAATAAGGAAACCAAATGGCGGTGAACTTTAAAATAAATTAAAACACAATGGCATAATAACTGATCAATTTAAGCAGAGTGTCGCTGTGTCATATAGGATTGGCGAAGGACCACGGAGGTCATCTAGTCAACCAACCCCACTTGCAGGGCCTTTACAGAAAGTTGTGCGTAACGCGCTTGCAAAGCTTTTGTGCCACAAAACGCCCCTGAAATGTTGGTGGTCCTCCAAATACGCGTACCCTTGCTAACCTTGACGTTTTCAATGCCTAAATTTTAATATCATCAGTGTGCTTCATGGTCTGTGGCTCTATAAATAATCGCGCTACAAAAAGTGCGATAAAAATTGTGCTGGTCGCGTGGAGACAGCATTGCGGCGAAACAACATTATAAAAAATCTCCTCTATAAATTGTGAAAAGGGTTGTTCATTTTGGCCAGCGGTCGGTTTCNACAAACTTGTTCTCGTTACAACAAGATGAAGAGTCTCTTTTTTATTAAATACCAATGATGCAGAAAAAACAATAAGCCCTATTGCAGCAATACGTATCAAATTCATTGCACTTACACGCGGTCCAACTTGCCCTTGTGGGCCCCTGATTCCTCTCTCTCCTTTAGGGCCCTGGAATCGCAGTAAGACAAAAGTCAAAAGACATTAAGTAACTTTTGTGCAATGTATTCTATAGCATGTTACCAAAATTACAATGACCAAAACGCCTCGCGTAAAGTATATCTGAATGGTAACAAGGATTAGATAACTTCAAAACCATCACCAGTACAGGAGATCCGGAGTGATGCGGACCTTTAAAAACTGGTGTTTCAAAACGTGCGCAATTAACAGAAAACTTTGCTCGTTCGGAGACACATTCAACAAAGTTAACAGTAACAGGGTGCAAGTCCTGGAACTGCTGGTGCTCAACGACAAGTCCATGCGTGGAAAAAAAAGCAAACGCGCAACACTTTTTAGGTCAAGTTTTCGTAATTTCGCGCCGATCCACCACCATTGCATCGCGTGTTGTGACGTGCGGGCTGCGAGAAGGGTGATCGTGAATTCGATCTCAAGCAAGAGCGGTGAAGATCGAGGAGCAATCGAAGGCGCGTGCAAACACGACATGTTTGCTAGTGCGACTTTGACAAACCAGCCCTGCACAAACGTCAAGTGAAGTAAGCTAGTCGTGAAACGGGCGATCACTCATCCGTGTCGGTTGGACACAGCAAGTCACTCACAAGGCGACCGCTCGGTCCTGGATAACCTCTTCGTCCCATCGGACCTTCTATACCCTGAAGAAGATCGCCTCGTGTGAGAGGCCGTCAGACGTTTCTCGCAACATACCGCAACCCTATGGCAAACCATCAAGCGCAATAAAACGCTTCTTCCGCTCACGTCATGTATCGCCTGTGTGAGGAAGAACCGTTGTCATCGCTACAAGGCCTCCCACACAAACAAGAGAAAACTGCGCAATTTTTTATTCTTTTTGTCTCGGCAGTTGTGCACTGTGCCGCATTTTAAGGCAAGCGCAATCCAAAAACTTGAACTTATCCGTTCGCTTCAAACTAGAACCACACACGATTACTAAGCAAGTCTTTAAAAACACACAATGACGGTTTAGTACTTTGCCAATTGTGATATTACCTGCGGTCCTTGGGGTCCAACTGGTCCGGAAAGACCGGATTCTCCGCGGTCACCTTTCAGGCCAGGAATACTCTGTAAAAGGGGTATCTGCGGTTAAATATGTGAGAAGAAGAACAGTCACGCAATTTTTGCCCTTAATTTTTTTCTTTAGCAAAATAGTGAACAACACAACAGAACATTACAAACTCGTTAGCGTGTTCGATGCATTTGGAGATTGTGCTTCCAAAAACGACTATGCACAGGACTTTTTATATCATTGCTTGAATTCACAGGGATTCGCAAAACCAGTACGCACTGAATCGTACTCACAAACAAACTAGTGTTTTGTGCTAAAAAGTGGTCCAAGATATATTCAGATCTATGCCTAAGTTTGAGGGCAGTACGAAAACAGGACGCCAAACTATTCACTGAAAAAAAGTGAAAAAAATTATTTAGCACACCTGAATATAAGCAAAGTATGTCACGGTACACTGTAATTCTTGTTCTTTTTCCCATTTCACGTGCTTAGCAAACTGTGTCCACGTAACTAACAAAAAGTCGTCCTTTCTTTTGCCCAGCATATTCGGCTTACACTCTTAAACAACCTTTCTACACAGAAATTCAAAAGGTGGCCCTAGTTGCATACGGTATGCTCTCAAATGCGGAAAAGGGAATATTTTCCATGAAAAGGGACGCAATTACTCAGAGAATGTCGCTTCAGGGAGACCATGGTCGAGTTTCACCAAATTGTACTTCCTGGTATTGTACAAGACCGCCCCTTGCACAATACCAGGAAACACAGATCGTAACGACTGCAAGCCGGGTTAAAGTAGCTATAAACTTCACACACTGGATCAGTACATTATGATTTAAAGTTGTGCAAAATTTATCACCCGTAGAGCCTCCTGGACAAGAACATTAACAGTGTCTTTGTCAATGTCACGGGTAGGTTCCTCAACTTGCTGAAGACTTGCACCAGGTGGACCTCTTGGTCCTGGGGGACCGGGAGGCCCTTGAACAACCGCAGATACACCCGGCGCACCAGTCTCTCCTTTCAGTCCAGCTTGTCCCTGCGAGCAACAAAAGGCCTTTACCAATCTCGTACGAATTTCCACTACTTTAGGCGTGGATTTCATGGTGGAAAGTCTCACTAACCACTACATCGTTTAAAACCGTCCCATTCGCGCAAAACCCTAGGAACAACTAAACCTTAAAAAGAGAACAAAACAACGCTTGTTACGACATACCACTAGGCTTTTCGTTATTACAAGATAACGGAATACCAGCCACCTGGTAGTTTAATTCATATTTTTATATTTACCGTATTTTTCGGACCAGAAGGCGCACTTAAAATCCTGTAATTTTCTCAAAAATCGATAGTGCGCTTTTATCAGTGGCGTAGCCAGCCCAAAAAGTTTTGGGGGGGCCAAAATGTTTGATTTCTTGCGAATAACACTATTTTGCTTAGAAAAACCCTTTCAAAGCACAAAATGACTATATTTTCTACAAATTTGGGGGGCATGGCACCTTTGCCCCCCCTGGCTACGCCTACATGCCTAATGTATGAATCTGGTCTTGCATTCTCATCTAGAACCAACTGTATATGGTAAACGGTGCTATTTGTTTAATTGCTAGTTAACGATTTTTTTGTAAACAGGCCATCGCGTTATGTAATAAACCAACAACAATCGCAATGAGCAGCGTATGTGGTTCCCAGTGTAGCTAGCACAGCGAGGCTCCTGGCTCAATTGGCGCACACCAAATCAAACAAGCGCTACTATTCGTGTCTAGCGGATCAGGCACGTGTGGCAGACTCCCAGTGGCGACTGAAATACTCGGGCGACTTCGGCACTCGGGGTTATTGTGACGGAGTTGACTTCAGTATGACTTGTCTAAGTTTTACTTCATTTAATGCGCCTTATAATCTGGTGCGCCTTATATATGAAATAAGAACAGCTAGCAGTCAATTTTTGATACTGCGTCTTATAATCCGATGCGCCTTATGGACCGAAAAATACGGTACGCAACGTCAGTGGTCAGCCCTAAACCAAGTCTTATCACATGTATGTTCGAGCTGCGCATTTTCAAATCAAGTCAATACATGTTACAAGTACCATTTCGCATTTTGTGTGTAATCTCATTGCTAACCTTTTCAAACGTTTGGTCTTATACTCTACTAAACCAGGCAAGAAGACTAGTGGTTATACCGGAGTTGACCAAACTTTTCATCAAACCGGCTTCCTGTCCTTGGATGGTGGTCATATTACAGCTATAAACGTTAAAAATGCAAACGCCTTCTCTCAAAACACACATCAACCACGTTAGAACCTTTCTTTTGGGTCTTGCAAAGGTGTTATTGGATTTGTGTTGCAGCATAGGTGTAGGAGCAGGCAAATTTTTGTGGGTGCGAAGGATTTTTGCCCGAATTTCCCCAAACTTGCCAGAAAAGTTTTTTGTGCAAATTTTGCCTACACATTTTTTCCCACAAAGATCATGACGACCTTTTCCGGTGTGACTTCCAAAAAAATGGTTTTCATGTGTTTTTCTGCAAACGTTGTGCGCAATTTTTTAAAGTCAAACAACGCTGGGTGCCATTTAGCCGGATTTTCAGGGACTTTGCCCAGATTTTCAGGGATTTTTCCCGGATTTTCAGGGATTTTTCCCGGATTTTCAGGGATTTTTCCTAGATTTTTAGAGATTTTGCCCGGATTTTTGACAAATCAATACTTTTGGGGGTGCGCTTGCACCCCCTGCACCCCTGTCTCCTACACCACTATGTTACAGGACGTTGGCAACAGTATACGTTATTCTCGAAACGAAAGCTCGGTCAACGGTTTCATGCTTGCTGGTTGTTACGAATGGCAGAAAGTACAGCAGAATATAAAACTAAAAGATTCCAAACCTTTGTTTAGATGTAGCTACGATTAGCGAAACAAGCGTTAATACTCATGCAGCACAATCAATCCAAAATCCAACATGTTTACCGGCAATCCTTTTTCTCCTCGCTCTCCTTTGTCTCCCTGGAAATACAAACCATGGGTCGTACACAGCACACCATTTTCTTCAGAAAACTTTGACTCAAAGGTCACTTTCAAGACCACCGCAAAAATCACTTTTAAACATTTGTCTCCTCTTTCTCTTTAGCCAGAAAACAGCACATGGGGTTGCTTACTTTTTGTCCAGGCAGGCCATCGTCCCCAGGAGGACCAGCCTTGCAGCTGCAGGCCCCTTTTGGTTTCTTTTTCCCAGGGCTGTGTTTTTCTGTCAAAGTAAAGAGTGACGTCAAATGCAAAAAAACGAAAAGAAAAATTGAGTAAGATTTTTATGGACGAAAGAAATTGGATTATTAAAGATGAAAAAATAAAAAGCTGTATCCTAAATTATTACGATCGTGCAAGCAAATAAAATTCTCTGAATTGCCAAAACGGTCTTGATGTGAATGCACATCTGACAGGTCACAAGGCCCAACACGATGAGAGTTTATTTTGAACTCTACAGCTGGACAAATTTTTATAATTTTGCCAATTCAAAACTTTGTAAAAAACACTCAGACACTGATTTTACCCCCTGGTACATAACTTACAGTAGATGAGAAACTCGCAACACAGTTATTAATTGTTGTAGGATAAGAAAAATCCTGTTTACAACCTTGAGTTGTCTTACACCGGCAATCACAATCTTGAACGATATATTTCAGCAGGGGCGTCTGAAGTGCGGCCCGCGAGCACATTTCACAAGTCCCATGCTTTTGTTTTAGACTGTGTTGTACATGACCCGCCAAAGGCTGAATTATCCTGCTGTGTTGGAGCGACGGCGGTTCCTCTCTAATTACGAGGCTCCCGTTGCTTTAGATGTGTTGAAAGCTAATATTAGCACGAAAACCGCCGAAAAGAAGTGTTTGTGCTTCAAGCCCTAAGTGAAATGCCCGGACTACGTTAACCTTAAATGTAGTAAGGGAATGCTGGCTCGTCACCGCCTTCACATTATCAAAATAGGCCCTGTTTGAAAAAAGTTTGGACACCCGTGTTTTGCAATATACTCCAAGCCCAGACGTGTTTCGGGGAGAAAATAATATGCGAAAATTGAATTTGGAATCGAATCGTGCTAGTATAGTCTTACTTTGCTGCAATACGGTGAGTTTTACACAAAATATATCCAACGAAACCCTGCACAGTTTTACTTAGCGAAGAGAACGAAAAGATAGCGTCTGCAGATCCTTCCAATGCTCAGAACAGGCAAGTATCATGCGTATCAACTGACGCCGCACACAAACCTTTGGTAATCGCCTAAAGCCCTAAACCTCAAAAAACATTTTCATTTGCGCCCGTCTCTTGGTGATGACGTACGACGCGTTCAATTAGATCGAGACAAGCCTTTCAAGTATTTGCTCACTAAACGAAACAGGGCAGCGATATGTATGCACAGTTCTCAAGCTCGTGTTATAACATGCAAGTTATTTACACCTGAACAACTGAGGGTACGTCTCCCGTTGAGCGCGAATGCAGTTTTGTTTCTCACACGGTGTCGAAGCAAGTCGCTCACTACACACAAGCAAACCTAATCAACAAGGAACAGCAAAGTTGTGCGATTCACGAACGGATTGTGTGATAAACATCCAGCAGAGACGTGCCGCAAATGAACGCCTACTTACGAAAACCGCGCTTCTTCACTTTTGCAACGTGCGACCCGATTTTACGTCAGATGCAAACCCTGAGAATCGTTTTTCTTTAGCAAAATAATGAACAACACAACAGAACATTACAAACGTGTGGCCATGCGGAAGATTACTAGAATCCTACCCGTTTCGAATCATGTATGAGAGGCAGCAAGGAATGAGTATGGCTAAGCAAGACAGATGTATGAAAAGTGTTTAGCCTGTTACACTGGTGCACTTGATGTTAAACATAAAAAGCTGAAGTTAGATTTGGTTTCAAAAAAATAGAAAAAGCGAGCGTGATGTCATGATCGAAGAACACGCATCGGATATTGCATTCTGCTGTGTACGGGGCATGTGAGACATCTTTCGCGCTATCTCAGGCGTACGAGACTTTTTGGCATCTCTGATAAGCTTTCATAAAGCGAAGGTTAATACCATTCTCGGACGTGTGAAAGAAGTCTTTTTGATTTCAGCATACTGGTAACACACTTCTTCCACTGGGTTTTGTGCATTAGTTTACGAAAATAGAATGAAAAGGAGCACTTGAAACTTTAAGTTTGGGGCACGTCGTCACCGGAAACCCATTACGCCATTACAAAGCATTGCTGAACATGACACCACAAACTTCGCGTCTACAAACGCGCCCTGGTCTTTGTTCGTGAGAAGACCACTACTGCATGTGTACTGCGGAAGTCGATGTTGCTATCCCAAACCTTCAGCCTTTTGCCCATTCTGACGAAAGAGAATTTCGTAAACTGCAAAGTTTGTTTGCGGTGGGGCAATCGAAATAAAGGAGTTTTGCTTCGCAGAAAGCAATGCAAACCAGGGTGATAACCAAGGGCATGCTTAAATTTACAAACAAACAACTTGCCAATAAGAAAACAACCACGTTTCTTTTCCTTCTAACACTGGCTATTTCAGGGTAGGTATGAGTACCGGGCAACCACTGTTATTGAATGTCACGCACAGAACACGAAAGAACTACTTTTGGACAAGAGAACAACTTTTATGCAACAGGGAAATCAACATTGCAGTAAGTGTAACTTGCACAGATTGTATGCACGCATTTTTGCTTTTAAATAGAAAGGAACATAGCAATGTCACAAAATAATTACTCCAACTGGGAAATGAGTTCGTGAGTTTCGGCAAGTGCTTTGCATTCCAAGATCTATCGAGATATTTTCAGATTATGACGTGTTCAGACGCAACGACTGGCAGATGTATCATTGCTCGTGTTTGATGACATGCAAGACTGCACAGCGTCGCCCAACAGTTTCATCCCAACAACATAACAAACGACTTCCGCGTTTTTCAGGCAAGCTGGAACGCTGCACCTTGTGTAACAGGCACGGGATAACGGCAGTGCACCACAGAACAGCACTCTTGGTGGTCAAAGCCTGCCGAGTAATCCACAACTCAATCGACCATACTTTTTTCTAGGAGAACGTCTTGCTTACGTCATGGCCGGAGAATTATCGAATTTAAAGATGTGATGGTGAATTCGCCACCTTACATCGCAAACTTCAAGGTAAAGTGAACCAATTTATGTGCAGTATTAACCAATACTAAAAAAGTCCAAAATGGTTAAAATTGCCTAAAACGTACCAACAAGGAATCACTAAAATTACCTAAATAACTAACGGGGGATGTAAAACGCACCTGGGCTGCGCGAAAGACCAAAGACACACAGTATCTACAATTCTTGCGGTCGATTTCCAGCCAGATTTCAAGGACTGTGTTGAACTTTCGTATTGATACGCACAAAAGTCACATCAGCACCAACCTTTTCGTTTATCTTTCGACCTCGTCTCTGCACATATTCTCCACTTGACTTTCTTTCTGATGTCATTCAAGCTGACGTAATCTCTCGCGTTAAACAGGTGTTTCTTGACTGGAGGAGAAACCAAGACGTCAAACTGTCCACTGTTTCCTTCGTGGCCAACACTTACTGTGAGTACTCTTGCACCTTAAAAAAGTACCAGGTATCATTCTCAAAAACGTTTCTCAAAAACGTCATCATTCTCAAAAACGTTGAGATGCTTCGATATTTAACGATCGCAAATTGTTGAACAAAGAAGCACAGAAGTGACCGCTCGTCAGGATCCAGTCACTTATACCAGAAAATCGTGGTTGACTAAGACACTACTGTATCTCATAAAAAAGCCACTCCGACCGATTTTGTTACGTGTCCACCCAAACGGATCGGACAATCATGTCGAAATAGTGACATGTTCTTTTATTCTAGGCCTGCGGCAAAGCAAGAACATAAAACAAAACGCTCCAGATGGTGTTTCCGCGAGCAGTCTACAAATCATTTGTTGATTCCACATGTTTGGTTGAGCTCGCAGACTCAGCAGGTTACATTTATGGTCAAGACTTTCCATCAACAAATAACTAAAAGTTTGTGCGACACAAGGTTCTTACAAGGTTTGAACTATATCAAATTGAGCAACACATACGTGACATTGTTAGTACGCAAAAAATTCTGAAACGCTGTTGCATATGTTCCTCAATCCAGCCCTTATTACATGCGCGGAATATTTCAAACTACATCTTTATGCACTAGTTGGAACGATGTAACTCTGTTAAAATCAAGTGGTATGTTTAAAGTTAAATTTCTACAAACGCTGGTAACAGATACGTTGAGTAGAATCAGTTTCTCTTGTTTACAAGGATATTTTCCTTTGTTTCTTAAAAAAATCGAATTATACAGTTTCAAACTAATCTATTCAGCAGTTTCGAAGTTTTCTGTATTTAACACGGTCAAACTTCTGTCAAGGAGCACGTTACTCGTAGCAAGCCAGTCAAAGCAGAATATTCAAAAAAGTAGAAGTTTGACATATCTCCAGCCCATGCGTACATTCGCCATGTGCCAAAGTCCATGTAGACAAAGGGATCAACTTCTCAAAACTAACCTGTCTCTTTCAAACGGTTGGATTGTTCAGCGATGTCGCCGACAGGTTTTTGCGCAATTACGATGACAACGATCTTTTTCGCTCCACTTCTTGTGATGCTTGCATTTAGTACATTTGCAGTGACAAAGTCCAGAGCTTTTCCCAAATTGGGTGTTCCACCTTAAAAACACGGGTACAATACAGAACCGTAGCCAGAAAGTCGTCAATAGGGGGGCTTTACGTTTGTACGGGGGGCTTTATGTTCGTGCAGGGGGGGCTTGACATTCAAATTTGACAAAAATTCCACTAATTTACAGTGTTTCATATTTCAATGTGGGGGGCTTGGAGCTTTGTTTGGGGGGGCTAAGCCCACCAAAGGCCCCCCGTGGCGACGGGACTGGCACAATAATTTAATGCTCAAGTTTCCACATGTAGATGGCCTAGCTTAAAAAAATCGCAGCATTCTTCACTGACAAACTGCGCGCGTAGCAGAAATATTCGATAAAAGAAATGCTTAGGTTTATTGCTCTATAGTTCACGCAACTTTTCACCAAACGCGTAGGTCGCAGGCCTTAATCTCGAAAACATACCGACTTGTTCCAGCAAATCAATAGTAGTCCAAATCGACTCCCGAGTAGGATGATTTCCGAGACTTAAGCCAGCGGTCGCAAATTCACCGAATTGCACCAGCGCAATCCTCGTTTTGTTAGAAGCGCGGTTGTTCTCACTTGCACTTTCACGGCGGGTTTCGCTGCAGTACAAAGAATCGCTAAGCGTTGCAAAGGCCAAAGTTTTAATGATGCTTCGCCTTCAACTGTGAAGGCGATTTCATGTTTTTGTTTCATTTCATCAAAATTACAAATCACGATTCTGAAATTATTCAAGAAGTAAGTACAGCTTTATTCTTTACGACATGCACTTGACCAGGGCCGGTTTTAAGCCTATTTGACCGATTTCATAAAATTAGGCCCCGCGCCAGCAGCGGCAGAGTTACGGTTTGAAACCTTTTTTGTATTCTAAGAAAAGTATACGAGGCCACAACTTAAAACGTGCGTTGTTGTGTTTTTATCATAGCGTTGTTTTGTTTCTATCCCGGTAGATACTAATAGAGATGAACGGATTTATGTTTTTCAAATCCAAATCCAATCCAAATTGAAGATGATCTCAATGCATCAAACGATGGTGCCAAATAGCAGAAAGCTTACGTATCACCTAAAAAAATAAACCCAAACAGTGATAGATCATCCGCGAGTGCAGTTATAATTCAAATGCATGATGAACCAATTAGTTGATAAGCACATGTAAATAAAAATGTAACAGATTATTCAACAATTAAAGATCCTCTAAATATTCCAGTGAACAGGTTTCCAAGAAATGACAAAAGATTGTGTTTTTCAGAGTTTCACTATTAGAGGAAGCTTCTAAATGGGGAAGTGTTGAAAGACATTGCTTGGAGTATATACTCTCAGTCTGCTGATTAAATTTATAGCTTTTACTGCAAACTTTTTACCAACAACACAACCAGCGCGTTATCAACAAGTAGATTCAACAACTGATCACTGCTCCAACTTAGTGCTAAACCAAGTAATTCAGTCCATATCGTGTACATTTGAACAACATAGAGGCCATGTGAAATGATTTGGATTTCTAAATAACTTTCAAAGTATGCAAAAAACAAAAGGGAACATACATCAGAACTTGGATCAACTTTAACAGTTATCACAACAAAACAGAGTTCTGATGGAGATGTAGTTACTAAAAGAACGAATGACGTTGATGCTAACTATTGGCTGAAAAACTTGAAGCTTTGAAAACTTTCTTCCCTCCAGTATCTTTATACCTCACACTCTGTTTGAATACCTGCTAGTAGACAATCGATTTACAGAATTTTTTAACGTTTTCATTGGTTTGAGGATTTACTTAACAATGCCTGTAACAGTTGCATCAGGTGAAAAAATTTTTTTAAAACTAATCAAAACATACTTAAGATCAAAAATTTCTCAAGAGAGGCTAAACAATTTGGCAATGTTGTCAATAGAAAATGATATTGTTGAAAGCATTGACCTTGAAAATATATTCAGAAACTTTGCAAATAAAAAAGCCTGAAAAATATTTTTCTAAAAAACGTGTGTATAAGCATTATAACTGTAATTGTTATGCTTGGTATTAAAAAAAAAAAATTAATAAAGCCTTCATGGTCTTTCAAAATGTGATTACCTCAAGTATTTATTTTTTTAGTTTTGGTTTTAAAGACGACAATACCACACAAAATAAAAACATATATGATCTTTTACTTCTGTATAGAGTGGGGGCCCCGCCATCAGTTTTCTAATTGGGCCCCGCAGTTCCTGGCACCGGCCCTGCACTTGACAGTTGACCACTCAAGCAAATTCAACCGTTTTTTTATAGAAATTCTAAACAAATTTTAACATTTTAGAGCACACAACGATTCGACATTTGCTTCCTGAAAAAATCTGTAAACCGAGTTCTTTCAAATACGAATCTATATACCTGTATTCGGCTACGTCAAACGCTTCTACGAGACGTTTCAACCAATCAGCAAGCAGGTCAAAGTCACCAGGGTTCACGTGGCTCGAACCGTCAAACAGAAGCACAAGTTCCGTCCTCTCTGACATGCACGAAGGATCTGCAAATGGAAACAAGCGTCGCAAATTACAAAAAAATTTTTAAAAACTTGCTAGCTGTACCTTGGCAACAATAAGTTTAAAAAATTTGGCTAATCCACTTGCTGTACAGTAGGTAGCCTCAAGCAATTATCATAGCAACCCCAATTGCATGGTGACGACGATCGTGGTAAAAATGGATCGTTGAACGGTGTTAGAGTTTTGAGACTTGGTCTCCGTCTCAAGACCCATTTTTGAGTCGAGGTTTCGAACTTCTCACGTCTCTGTCTCGAAGGATGTAACATGCAATTCTCCTTCTCGAGCGTTTGGCTCGAGAGTTTGAGCGTCCTATGGACATGTCGTAGAAAAGCTCCAGCAGTTTTTATTAACCTGTTCGCTGTTATAGTCTGACGCTAGAAAAAGGAGAAGTTAAAAAATGGCAAAAATGGATGAAGTTCGACGAAATGGTAGTTTGTAATTGTGGATGACTTTTTGTGACATATTTATAAAAAAATTTGGCGAAGCCGATAAAATTTTCAGCTGTATAGTCACGGTCTAGGACTTTTCCATAAAATCTCGGGTCGAGTAATTAGAACCAGTCTCAGTGTCGATCTTCAAGGTAATTGTCATAAAATACGTCAGCACAGGTAGCCGCTTTTTGCGAATAAAAAAAAAACATCGAAAAAAAGAACGGAAAAACCAGTGACTATCGATTTCTTCAACAGGAAACGCAGTGGTTACCGATTTTTTTCTGTCTGTTTGCGGTGTAGTTGAAATCCAAACTAATCAAGTCAAGTGAGGGAATTGCTTTCAAACCTGATGGCGATCTGTCATCGTGCCCGGTGTTAAGTTTAAAACGGTGAACACACCACGCACTTTGAGAAGTTACGGGCCTTTACAAATCAAGAGTAACGTGCTTCGTTTGATAGAAAACATGTGGTGACTTAGTTGTCAAGATTTCTGGTCAATAACATCATGACAGCAAGAAGGACAGCTGAAGCATGCACGGGCCTACACTCAAACGAGTCGATTGACTGTAACAGTTGAAATGAAGTGAGGCGTGTGCAACATCAACAATACAAGGTGACTGAGAGTAGATAAATGGCATCGACACTTGAACGCGCAGTGAAACTATTTCCTGCTCAAAACAAGCACCGTAAAATCCACGCTCCTTTCATCCGCAAGACACTTAATTGTATCTCGCAGAGTGGAGTGAAAGCGAAAAATTATTCTATTGTTCGGTCACAGCTAGTTGCGAGAGAGCGAAGAAGCAAAGGGACTGAGCCCAGCTTGGGTCTAATGAGGGTGGTAAAAGTGGTAGGCCGAATTGATTTTTTTCTGGCACTACAACGTAATGTGGTGATTCGTCGGCGTGCGCGCAACGCGTTGCGAAAATGCGCAGTCGTCGCTTTTCAAGTGACCTCCACCTGGGCCCACACAATGAGAAAACACTGTACTAAAATGCAGCTTCAAGTGACACGCATAACAGCAATCTTTGTTGTACGGAGAAAACACGTGGTGACTTAGTTGACAAGATTTTGTTTGTTACAATATCTTGTTGCTGCAGTTAATTTTTCTAGCACCACTCTTTGTCCCAATGCAGCGTGTTAATCATTTTGTTGTCCGTCACTCCTACAGTATTCAAACAAAAAAACAAGCGATGACCAGTCACTTTCAGTTGAATAAAACAATGTAATTCGCAAAGTGTAAGTGGTGTCCCGTGGCACTTGTTCCTTACCCTTCAACTTATAAACTGGCGATGGCATGTCGTCGAAATACCTTGTCAGAACGTCGTCGTCAACCAAAGCAGCCATTTCCGATGATTCGATATCTAACATATCCGCGCTCAGCACTTCCGTAACGACGTAATCCCGTATTCCTCGCGTAAGGCCAAAAATAGCAAACAGCGTAAGCACTATGGACACCACGCAAAACCGCATTCTCTGCTAATGATCGCGCTCATATATCGAAATCGCTGTTCATTTCTTGCAAACTCCTTGCACAAGTGTTTGCCGAAGAGATGCTGTCAGCATTTTTCAGACCCTGGACTACTTTTTGCCATAGCGCAATGGCCACTGAAATCTGAACAAGAATGTGTTGTAAGTTTGCGCAGAACGCTAAGTTCTGTTACGTTCAAGCAGCTAAAGGATGATGTGCCACATCAAAAACGTTTGAAAGCCAGCGCCAAGGTTGGGCATCTTAAGTCAACGCAACTGCGCGTACAACTCTGTTGAACACATGTCGCACAAAGCTTTGTATTGAAAACCCTTCACTAAATTCTGCTGCATTTGAAAGATGTTTAAGTTTTACCAAGAAACACGCATGGGCATAATTTCCTTTTGCAATTCAAAGCAAGCCTATTTTTTAAATACAAGTGACAGATTTGAACTGCAACTTCATGCTGACTGACTGGAGGCTTTCTATACACCTTACTTGAAAGAAATAGTAGAAATATAGGCTAAAACTTGGGCAAAAAACGCTTAAAAACTTTTCTGCCTCATAGCTTCGTTACAACGCTAACTTCTGTGCGCGTCGCTGCTCCGTCGCGAAAATGACAAGTACGTTTTTCTTTCGCTATTCGTCGGCGCAAAACCTTACTAGCGCAGAAAGAACGCAACAGGAAACAGATGTTTGCGGTCTCTTGTATAAATTAGAGTTTAACAACTCGAATCCTCACATCCGCCAGCAATACTTCGTCAGTTATAAGTAGTGTCGTGTGTTCAAAATGAATTTTTAACATTCCAGCAATCGACGCTACTCATGCAGCCACAAATCCGAAACCTGCAATATATCTTTGAAGATGACCTGAAAGGCCCTCAGCAAAAATGGAAATTAAAAAAAGTGACGACTGCTTCTTGTAAATCAAATGTCACAACTTTATTGTGGCACTTCGACGATCGCCACACACAGTGCGATGTCACTGCCTCTTACCCTTTATCGTGGATACGACAAATAGCTTTGTCTCATGCCTCGTCTAGCTGAAGCGACTGGCGCGCAGATCTGCTCTTTTTTAAACGTCAGTGTCAATACGGCGCAAACGCAAAAAATGCCTGGCTTTCCAGATGCGAAAAGCGTTCAAACAGCTTCTGCATTCACCGATACAAACAAGCCTTAGCGGGAATCAAAGCCCCACATGTATCTAGCCAGCGTAAAAACGATTGTTGTGATTAAAGCGACTTGTTTATTACCTGTAGCTCATAGAAAAAGCATTGTTCGATTCCAAGTGTCAAGAAACACTCTTCTAAGACAAAACACTTCAGGTGTAAAAATTATTTTGTAAAAGTGTAGCATTTTGTCACGATTTTTGTGATACCATTCCTCCATAGATTCGTGTAGACCAGGGGTTGGCAGACTTTTTTCAGTGAGGGCCACATTGTTCTGTCAGTACCCAGCGAAGGGCCAGCTTCCAGAAATTATATCTTTTTTATATAATATGTAATATACTTTAATAATTTTAATTTTAAAATATTTATGTTTTTAATATTCAAACTTACTCTATTTTATCAAGAGGATGGCATTTTATTACATGTTTCTTGTGTTTTGTATTACCAAATTTTGGTTCTCGATCAACACAACAAATACTAAAATTTGCATTGTGTATACGAAGGCCACAAAAATGTTCAGACGACCGCATGCTGCCCGCGGGCCGTAGTTTGCCCACCCCTGATATAGACCATAAGGAATAAACGGCACTCAGCTGCAGTTGAATCCTTCCACAAGCTTTCTCGCCAACCTTAGCTTTCTCACTCAAAAACAAAGCCCCAACCAACGAGCTTGAGGTCTTCTGTGCATAATCGTTTGTGTTGTTCGTATATATTTAGCAAAACATCTGAAGTTAAAACGCCGGGATACCATGCCTGCAGTTTCATGCAAGAGCAAATAGCGTAAAGCAGGCTAGCATTTTATCATTATTTTGTAAAATCCCTGAATTGAAGCCAACAACTTCAGGTTTACCAGAAGGCTGTAACTATTGTTGTGGATTCACATAAAGAGCACTTACCGATGTTCCTAAAGGCGGCACTATCCTACTGATGTTATTCAGCATTTTATCTCGAAAGAATCGCTTGAAGGGATACGTTAGACTTGTTTTTTTATTTTTTTGTACATAATGCTGCAATTATTGGCTTTCCATCGCATGCTCGTTTCTAAGCGCCCGCTTGTATAGTTTTGTGGCAAAATTTTGCGTTCAATTGCTTTGATCGCCAACGTGAAAGCTTTGAATTTGAACTTGACTTTTTCTCACAGGTTTTTTCAAGCATTACGTATTTGATTAAAAATGTATCTTCATAGAATGTAATGACGTTTTCCATAAATGCTAAATCTACTCTTTTTTCATTAAAAATCATTTATGCATAGAAAAAATCGACGATTGTTTTGTTTGTGTTTTGATTAAAACCACAATGTCTGTATCGGGAAAACCTATTAAAAGTTTAGATGCCCTTGAAGCCATCTGCTATGATTAATCTGGCAGGAAAACTGCAGACAATTTTGCAAAGTTCCATAAATATGAAAAAACATAAATACTAAAAAAGGTTATGTTTTCAGTTGCATGCGGCAACGAGCAGGCAACAGAATCATACTGTATTCTTCGGCAAGTCGGAAATTAAACACTGGACTTGTAACGTCTAACACTAAGAGATTGAGATATGAAACCGATAGTTTTAAGGCTAACATCAAACGCTGTGCCAAAAGCAACTGGTTCTTAGACAAACGCTGAAATAAAGCTTGAAAGTAAAAATCTTGATTAACTGTCCATTCAAAAAATATTGTTTCGAATCATTCCTTTTTATATACTGGATCTACATCTTTATGGCCAAACCCATCGCGTTTTCCAAACGTTCCTTTGCTGTCAACGCTCCTTCACCAACCGATCTCAAGTATGCCTTTCATCAACTTGATCGTCGGTACCTTTCCTGAAGGAATACTCTTATTATATCTGCAGATTCTGTTCTCTCACATCTTTAATGCCTATTACACTGATGCAGTAGCGTACTGAGGGGCAGAGATGAACGATTTATGTTTTTCACATGCAAGTCCGATCCAGCAATTTTATTCCAAAATCCAAATCCGAAAACTGACAGTTTTAATATCCTAATCCTGCTCAAATCCAAAATGCTAGGTTATATGTCAGGGGTGGGAACCTGTGGCCCGCGTGGACATTTGATATGGCCCGCATCAGAATTTCTGTTACCCAGGTTAGAGTACAAAATCGCATCAAAGCGAAGCTCCGTGATAAGCAGTTACCTAGATAGTACGTTAAGGGAAGTCACTCTTCCTCATAGTTAAAGGTAGAATTTTAGGATAAAATTAATTGATTTCGCGGCCCACCAGCGATGCCTATAACGCACAATTTATGCGGCTTGTTATAGTCAATGGGTGCCCCACCTCTGCTATATTTAATGCAATCAAATATTCAAAAACAAAAAGCATAGCTTGGAAACTAATTGAAGTCAGCATATGCTCTACCTTTAGCTGACAATACTGTAACAGTTGACACTTCAAAGATTTCAAGGTAATCGCTATTAACAGCAATGCAATGAGAATCTCAGTTGCGGAGTGTAATGTATCAAAGCAGTAAGGCTAACAGGTATACAGCACAAGCGAATTATTAGTACTATAGCCCTGGCTGTACATGTAAATAATGATGAACTGTGCTAAATATTACTACTTGGTAGTAGGTATCACTGTATGCAACTATAGTAATCACCAGCCAAGAAAAGGGCCTGGATCAATGAAAGTCACAACAATTCCGTAACTTTGATGACATGATACAAAGAGAGCAGGCTTGTACCACTGGACATAGTCAACAAACACCATGTGCAATCCCGACGGGCGGGAGAAACTCCACTGACCAAACTTCACATATTTGATTAAAATACAGTAACCTGCAGTCCCGAAACCGAACTGAAAGTTGCGAAAAAGTTCAAAACAAAATTATCAAATCCACTCCACATCCGGTTAAACAGAAATTATAAAATCAAAGTCCAGTCCGAATCCATCAAAAAACTAAAAATCCCCAGGATTTAAATCCAAATCCATTTTCATCTCTGCTGTGGAAGCAAGGTGGCGCGACGGGTCTGTCATCGAAAGACCGAAACACAACGCACTCTGAGACTTATTTGCGCAGTCACCTCTAGCAGAGGCGTAATTAGAGATTTGAACCGGGAGCGGCAAAACTTAGCTGAATGGGGCCCACTGACCACCGTAGGGATGCCACTAACCAACACTCAGAAAAAAAGTTAAGGAATGACAGTGAATCCGGATGTCGTGGATGTCTATAGTAGATTTAAAAAAAACATGAAAACGCCCCGAAAAACGCAAAAAACAACACCCTACTGAAAACCAAAAGAATGCTAAATATCAAAATGTCAGCTGAAGGGGGCCCAGTTTTTACATTTGGCTTGCCAGGAGGGGGGCTCGCCCCCTGCACCCCCGTTGGTTACACCACTGACCTCCAGCAATAAACCTCGACTTTGCCGCGAAAAATAATTTCGTACAATGACCACCAAATCATATTTGTGACGTGTACACAAGCCAGAAGCCGGAATCTTTTACAAACACGTTTGCACTGGTGACCTCTCATCACGTCCATGTAGGACGATTAATTTTTTTTCTTCAAGTCTGCGTGAATGTAATTCATACGTCACAAATTATTTTTGTTCGTTCTACCTTCAGTTTAGAACATGTACAGCTCAGATGAAAGCTATATTACGTAATCACTGTTGTTGCAAAAACTTAGGTTTAGGTGACATGTTTTCATTTAGCAAGCATTTGTCAATTCAATTTCAGGTTTCTTAATGGGAAAGTTGATGTGTATTGTATACTGTACAGCAACTACGAGGAATGTCGAGTTGGCAGCTTAGTTTTGTTCAAAATAGAAAACAGGAATAGAAGCAAGTAAGTCAGAAAGCGCCTTGGTGCGTTTTCTGCAGAACAGTGATGAACAGCATACTGTATTTGTCAATTTCATAGCTCGCGAGCGCGTTCACGGACCATTTGTTCGCTCTCAGTGCATCTTAAATGGAATTAGGTGGAATAGAGCGTTCCTACGCGCACGCACACGGTTGGTTGGGTACGAACGCCTTCAAAGGGGTCTGCTAGTTTGCAAGGCATATTCATAAATTGCAGAGTTGCAGAGTTTTCGCCCGATTTTGTCTGTTGAGGGGCTGTAGCGCGGGCCATTGCTTTTCAGTTTTTTTTTCATCGTACAAGGCAAGGGCGTACGCAAGGAAAAAAACTGATGATTTTTCATCGTACGATGAAAAAAACTGAAAAGCAATGGGGTTTGGAGTTAGCCCCCCCCCCTTGAGTTTGATACGTTACAAAACTTTAATATCTGAATAAAGGAGATCAATTGTTTTCGCATACTTTTTACTTGTTAATTTATCGACTTAATGCAAATACCACGGAATGAATTTGTATGCATATTTCAAGGAATATTGTAAACATGGGCGTCCGCAGAAATTTTTCCAGGGGGGGGCAAAGTCGACATTTTGCTTATCCTTTTCAGGCTGTTAGCAATGCAAATGGACGTAGCCTATACAAAAAAATGTCCAGCGTTACCGCAACAGTTGCATACATGGTTTTCTTTGTAAGAAACTTTACACTGAGCAAATGTTTGTTTTAGTGAGCATGGGTATTTAAGACTGAATTAGCAGAGTTCTAAATGAATTACAAACTTCGTGAAATTTTAGAATAAGTGCAAAATCGTATGAAAATACGAACAAACTACACATTTAACTCAAATAGCTTATCCTTGTTTTCGTGCTTTTCGAATGTTTTGGAATGTTGCAAGTGCGCGAGAATGAGATTTCACTGCGCAAATGATGTGGTGGTACTGCACATTTGCGCACATTTAGAGGGTGCATTGGTTGCAAAAAATGCACTCTGTTGGCAGCAATGCTTCTTCACACATAGTATAAATCAGGGATGGGCAAACTTATTCAATAGAAGAGTCATTTGCAGAAAACCAAAAACACCAGCAAGCTGCAAAACCAGTTTGTAGTGTCAATACAAATACGGTAAAGAATGCAAGTTATACATGAAATGATTTACAGTAATTGTCAATATAAAGTTTTTGTTTGATTTTATAACCCCGGAAAATCTGGACACTACGTTGCTAAAGCTGTGCGAAATAATTCTCCCAAGTCTTCATTTTTCAGGGTTGCGCGGTGGTTTGATTTTACAAACGTAATTACAAAGAAAAAAAATTCACAGCAATATCTTGTGCTATACACAGAAATGAGTTATACACTGGTATTTACTTTCTGGAACCAGTCGCCAAAAATTAAGTGTAGAGTGGCATTGACTAAACTATTTTTTGAGCTAGATTTTCTTGCATTTCGGTCAGTTTTATTTCTACAGCAGGCAAGTTTGTAACAAATGGTTAGCGAACTGGACAGCCATCACCGATACCGATAAATTAACATTTAATGGATTTACATCAGGAATGCTGAGCATGGTTTTAACTCTTGGAAATGGTCAAATCTGGTTTGGAATTCCTCCAGTAATCTTACAATTTATTTAAGGATTCTTCCACTTTGTGGTCTGCAATTGCTTCTTTGCGAAAAACAGTCGTTCTCATTCTGACATTGGGAAAAGGACAGAATGCGTTTGAAAATACGTGTCTTTGAAAAATTTTAATTTTCTTCTGCGAGCTAGTAGCCTAACTTGCGATTCAGGTTCACTGTCGTAATGGTCGTTATCAAATCGCGCAGAATTCTTAGTGACCAGTCTTCCCTCTAAGCTGCGCAACTGCGCAGAACCACCAGAGCATTTGCGCAGTGAAATCTCATTCTTGCGCACCTGCGACATTCAAAATTTGATATCGTATACACATTGCATAGCCCTTTCGAAATGTTTAACTGGTCTTGTGTCCACTGTCTACACGGTTGTGAAACTGCATGCGCACTGCTCAGTGTGACAAATTTTTGCTCAGTGTAAAATTTTCTTACAGGGAACACTGCTGGTGACTAACTTCACGAACTTGTGTAAACACATTTGATAAATGAAACAAACGTTAAATATGAGGCAAC
>JGI24158J21664_10000139_pt1 | contig 50130 bp, 39 predicted proteins | sample Ectturendosymbi3_FD_21664 | JGI IMG/M metagenome (IMG submission 21664) | reverse complement strand
TATTTTGGGAAAAATGACTTACTATTATTTTGGGAAAAAATGACCCATTTTGGGAAAAAAATGAGTTTTTACTACTATTTTGGGAAAAATGACCGAAATGCCTCGGCGACAAAACTCAACGGCCACACACTCTGATCGTTCCGTCACTTTTGGCGCCAACCAACCGGGTGCGACGCAAGCGTCGAGCAGGTCTCTCTCTTTGTTTCTTAACAAACGCACTTGTGACGGTGAGTCCAGGTGACCATTCGAACGTCGAGGCCGAGATCAACGTCACGTGCGAAGCGGGCTACGTCATGCGGAACGGCAACTTGTCGGCGATCGCCCGGTGTCGCACCGACCGACGCTGGTACCCCCCGGTGGAGGCCATCCACTGCCAACCGGTGTCCTGTCCTGGAACGCCCGGGCCTGTTGCCAATAGCGACGTGACGGCTGGAAACGGGTGGGTTGGCTGTGTGTGCGTGGGGGGGGGGTCACTTCAGAATGGTTGTCGTGCTGGAAACTTTGCTGGTCTGAAATTTAAATTTTCGTCAAAAGTGTTTGTATTTGAACAAACCCAGGGTGTAACAGAGATCAGCATTGGACTGGATTTTTGGGATTGGAGATGGATTGTAAGTCGCTTCAAGAATTTAGGATCAAGACCGGATTGGGAGTGAGTTAATGGAAAAGAATTGCGGCACTTTTGTTTTTAAAAAGCTGTGTTTGGTTAAGTTTTTGGGCTTCATTTGGTCTTGGACTTCACGTTTAAAAAATTTTTTAGACTATTGCTGGACTTGGACTGGCTTTTCAAAATTCATGACTGGATCTGACTTGCAAAATATGTCAGCCCGCTCATCTCTGCTGTGTGTAGGACACGACAAAGAGCAATGCGTTCTGCACCAACGCCATACTTGCTACGGGAATTGTTTTTCAGCTAGTGTTGTGGCTCTGGAACCGACTGGCTCATATGCTTTCTTGTAGCACAAATTTCACTCTTATGTTGTTTGTAAGCATTTCTTACGCACCGCTAGGAGGTAATTGTTTTCGTGACCTCCGACCTTGAAGTACATTACCATTGCGCCAGGCTAGCGGAGTTTGCGGCAGAGTTGGAAGGTTGCTGGTTCGAACCTCGGCTGCATTCAACAGCGGCGTTGAAGCTGGGCCTGCTTGTAACTACTTTGCCAAATGCCCGGAACTTGACACGGGCCAAGGATCGAAATTTAGGACCGGGTGGAGCACACGATGCCCTGCTGCTTTCCCTTCTTTTGTCCCGCCTTCATCAACGGCAAAGCAAAACAATGAACTAGTTCATAGAGAAAGTAGTTTTCAAGGTGTATAGAAGTCCCGTGGTTACTGCACAGGAAAAGCATTTCGGATACAAATGTCATAATTGTGTTACAAAAAAGTAGTCTGTTGTAAAGTTTATGTTGCTTTGTTTGCAAGAAGCTGGTTAGGTATACAAGCCAGACCACATTTCCAAACTTGTTTTATTCATTACATATTCCTTATTTTTGCGTGTGTCTTTTCTTCCCTTGCCTTTGCTGTCCACAGGTACGGTTACGCTTGTTGTCCACTGGCACGGTTACTTTTACTGTCCATAGGTACGGTTACCGGTCAAAGGCGAGGGTCACCTGTCGGAAAGGTTACAACGTCGCCGGCTTCCTCGCCACCGTTCACGTGGACCTCCGGTGCAACCAACTTGGACAGTGGGTTCCCGACCCCTCGACCATTGAATGCGTCCCTGCAAGTTGCTTCAACCCTCCCCCGTTGCCCCACGCAAAGTTCAGCAGAAGTGGAAACGCGTCGAGTGCGTTACATCTCCTTTACCTGACATAGGCTTTGCGACTTTCAGCTGTGCTGAAAAAAGTCTCAGATTTGCCGCTTTTTAATTTTATTCGCTTTTACAGTCGTGGAAAGTGTACGTTTGTCGATTTTGGTGATTGAATAAGAATCCGAGCGATTTGTTCGTCCTTTGTAATATCAAATTTGCGGCAAGTGCGTGAGCGGGAACATTTTTGAATAGTGCCAGAATGCGCGGCAGCATTGCGACGTCATCCGTTTATTATTCCGTTCTTTGTGACGTAGCGCAGTTAAAAGTTTTCCAGTAGGGACGTGATGCAGCAATTACTGCAAAATCGTTCTGTAACAAAAATCAGTCATGCTTACTCAGAGTAGCAGAGTAGCGCAGTCAGAATGAGGCCGAAGAGGCCATGCCCCCCCGAAACAACTTGCTAAGATTGTTACTGGTGCTTTATATCAATTTTCAACCTTTAAAAAACAAATGGAAGCAAGAGTCGGACAGTGACTGATGACGTCAATGACGGACGACGTCATTGACTGCCCCTCCCCCCGAAAAACATTATTGCTGTTTTTTCATGATTTATATTTTAAAAAAAATCCGTCGTCCGCAGCTCCAGGGTCACTTCGCGACACCGCGCTCTATTCTTGCGAGCCCGGCCACTGGATTCGCGCCGGCCTTTATGACACAACAGTGCACTGCAGCGAAAGCGGCCGGTGGTTCCCCCACTTCGAGGACATAGAATGCGTCCCGGTACGATGCAGGGACCCGGGCCACATGTACCACGCTCGCCGGGGCCTGGTCACGGCCGTGGGCAACGTGTCCTACGCTGTCCGGCCAGGCGGTTACCGGTATCGCGAACAAGTGGAATACACTTGCCTGCCGGGGTACTGGTTCTCCCCGGGCTTGGTTCAGGTAAGCGCGCTGTTCGTTGTGGGTATCGGCGGATGACGAAACCGCGAAAGCACGGGCGTCGGAAGGATTTTTTTTCCCGGGCGAGCCGATAGTGAATTTTTCCGGGAGGTGGGGGTGACCAAAACGGTTTTTGCAAGNGGACGTCAACAGTGGTGAAATTTCATTTTACCAATACCAAACCAAGAGAGAAAAAACATGTACCAAAAAAAGTTTGTAGCAAAAGAAGCAAATTTCAAAATCAAGAGGAGACTTGGCCGCCCCTGCCCCCACCTCCCGACGCCCATGCGCGAAAGTGCAATTTTTTCGGGTAATTGTTGAAGTTCTCGCCGCGCTGCAAATTCTGCATAGATTCTGTTCCTCGCAGCAACGCACCTTGTGCCAGATTGATGGGAAGTGGACCAGGACCACTGGCCAGATCCGGCCCTGCGTCCCGGTGAGCTGCTCTGGCCTGCACACAGTTCGCAATGCGGACATCGTGGCCGTAGACAACGACGAAAATGGAGCTCATCTTGCAGGCGTCAGGGTTAGTTGTCCTTGTTGTTACACGTAGACAAAGGTGCTGAAGTTTATGGCACCAGCCTTGTTTTACGAGCTGTGGGGGTAACCGGTAACAGCGTTCCTCAACCCATATTCGGCTTTTCGCTTTTTTTCGACGCCACACAAACTCCGTGCATTAAAGGATCATCAGCCTCACATTCTCTACAGAAAAATTGCTTACGGGAAGCAAGGTTCCCGGGGTCTTACACTGAACATTTAATGACACAAGTAACGTCCGAGAGAAACGACTTAAAAGTCACAACGCAGAAGTTTTGGCAAACACTGTTGCCGTCATCAGTACTGTGAGATGCGAACGGCTGCTTGCTATTCATGTCTCATCGTACTAGATAAGGTTTACGGTGCTTAATAAAACTTCTAGGTTTTGTGTTTTTGCGTGGTTTATTTCNGTGGTAATTTTTATCACTAAGTTCTTTTTGTACTCATGCTTTTTTTGTAGCGTGGAACACAGAACGCGGGCCTGTACTTCGTCCATAAAGAAATAAACAAAGCTGTGCATGTTTAAATTTTTACCAAGTTTTTTGTGTCACGGTGGTCAGTTGTATCGCGTTTGTGCCTTTCCTGGCGTCTGACGCACAATCTCGTGCAAACAGCGCAAGATGTAAAATGGTTAAAATTTGCACTCCGTCCCTCTCCAAAGTGTAGTTTACACTGTATCTGATGGTGTTTTCCTCAGATCTTTTCACGCAACTTCATGCTTTGCTTCTTTATCCAACATTTTTTCTGTAGAAGCTGCTCGGATGAAGAATCATTTTAACCGAAAAAAAACAGTAACGCGAAAAAATTAGTTGTATTTAGTTTTTGCTCGTGGGCCCAACTTTTCCTTCTTTAAAGGTAAAAAATAATTCGGGAATTGTGGCGCAACAATCAAACAGCTAAAATAATGTCGATATAACAGTTTTGGATTTCCTGAGTAACAAGCCTATACTCGTGTGCGACGAATTGCCTTATAGGGACATAGTTGTTCCTCTTATGGACAGATGGGTGTTTTTTAACAGTTATCGACAAATGCATAGTCCCTTGAAAGGGGCTGTAGTTTCGTTTTGTCAGATCTGTTATCTGACTGTGACTGCCATCTGAATTCGTTTCCAGGTAACCTACAAATGTCGGAAGGGTTGGTGGTTTTCCGGCCCACAACGGAAGAGCGTGACGTGTTCGCCGAAAGGAGAATGGGAACCTTCACCACTGAACGTCAGTTTACTTGGTTGCAATAATTTGACGAAAACGATACGTGTTTTTGATGCACTTGATTTTTGGCGTAGCCAGGGGGGGAAAGAAGACCATGGTCCCCTCAAATTTCTAGCATATCTTGTCGTTTTGTGCTCTGTGAGGTTGTGTCCCCAAATAAAATACTGTTGCTCGCCTGAAGTCAAAACATTTCGCCCCCCAAAATTTTGGGCTGGCTACGTCACTGCACTTGATTGACCTCTGCCTTTATGTTTCCAGTTAACCTGCGATGACGTCACCTGCGCGCCTAACCCGTCGATACACGCCGACCTGTCCGGCTCGCACAGTTACGGCTCCTCCGTTGTCGTCACTTGTCCCACGGGGTACGAACTCTTCAACGGTCAAGACGTACCGCTGCGCGTCACCTGCAACGAGCTGGGGGAGTGGGAGCCCGCGTTTGGAGGTAAGAAGCAGACTGTTTAATCGGGGCATGTTAAATTTGATGGGAGGTACCCCTGTAATTGAACAGGGGTGACCCCGGTCGCGCCATTGGCTGCTTCTGGGGAATCCCCAGTTGCTTAATCTGTAGCTCCTTTAGTTTGTCGTGATATTTTAATGGGAAATGGTGGTCATGGTAACCACCAAGCTTTGTCATGTTAAAGCGTATTGCTCCTAGACTATAGGTATGCTTCAATATAAGTACAGTAGTATTGAGGATTCTTCAAAAGGTACTAAAGTTGTGGCTGGAAACATGTCAGAGTGGTTTGACATCAGTGATATCGGAAAACTTCAACGTTTGCCGTGAGGCAGATGCTTTTCTCGAAATTTTTGCCTCATTCTTTTAAAGGATGTGTGTTCCTTGCGCAAACGATCGTGACGCAACACTGGAAATGCAATGCAACGCCGCTTTGTAATCCAGTTATTGTGACGCAACACTGAAAGACACTAACTCCACCCGTTCCTTTTCGTTGACATTAACATGACCCCGGATGAACCGGGAGAGAGACCGAGCGGTCTTTGTGAGCGAAGTTCTCACCTAGCTGAGCAAAGTGGAGAAAAGGCGTCGTTGGCTACAAGTTGAGGAATGGGGATAATACAAAATCTCATCCTGCAACTGCGTATATCATTTAAGACAAGGGCCGCAATCTTGTGGATGGAAAATAACCAATTCCTAGTGAAGAAGCAGACCGCTCGGCCAAGTTAGGCTCCGCACATCACGCATGCCATCCATGAAAATGCGCAATGGATCTGAATGGGCGCTGTGCTGGTATCAGAGATGGCCACGGATCCGGAGTGCTGGAACCGACTCCGGCACGATTCTCCGTTTTTTCGAACCAGGATCCGGAGTAAAAAATTTGTGGAAAACCGCGCCCGGAGTCACTTTTTATTTTCGGCAGTAGTAGGAGTCTGTGTGGTCTTTATAAATGCCCTTGCCCAAGCGCAGAAATTGCTGGATTTCGGTTGAATCGATGGTTTTCGGAGTTTGAACGGGAGTCGGATTCTCAAATTTGAAAAAAAACTTCGGAGCCGGATCAGGATTCAAAAACTTTAGAACAGGAGCAGAGTCGGGTCTGAAATGGGACTCCGGCCACCTCTGGCTTGGTATGGGAAACACTGTAGGCGTCTAAAACTGCTGAGCTCAATGTCTGGCAGTAGGGCATCAATATTATCCTGGAAAGAGAGAGAGGGAATAGGGCCACCAGATGGCTTGCGAACAAAGGTCTCGCGCGAAACGCGCGCGTGATAGTGTCGTGGAGGTAACTTCGCATTGAACGAGACGACGTGCGGACTTTTCTGAGATCTTTAAGAATTGGTGGCGTCCTGATGAAACCGAAATTACTGTGAAAAAAAAACAAAGAAAGCAATTTGAGGTTTCACACTGCCCGCAACAACTTTACCATGGAGACGTATTTTGTCCGGATCAGATATTACGTTACTTCATTGTTTGGCATTGAAATAATTATCGTTTTTTTCTGTTTCTAATGTTTTTCACTCCCCGCTTTGTTTCCGCTGAAAATCTCCCCCGTCGTTTCCAGTTGACTTGTGCGTGCGTCGAAGCTGCGGGACCCCCCCTTTCGTCCCAAACACCGTGGTCGACACTTCGGCCGGAATCAAACTGAATGACGAAGCGATCTACACTTGTTCGCAGGTTGAGCTGCTTTTTCAACAGTCGCTGCTTTTTCGCACTTTGATATTTGTTTCAATAACTGTTTGAAAAACAACGGAAACTTTCTGCCGATCCGTTGTAAATACTCTCTAAGAAGAAAAGAAATGACAGAAAAAATATTTACTGTATTATGTTATTATTTTTTTTACTACGTATCAAAGAGAGTTTCGGTGCCTGAAGATGTCCACGCAGGCGGGGCAGCGTTGCTTTAACGCGCAGTGACGCAGAGGAGCTGGGAAATGTGGGTATGATCGTCTTTAATTCAACGGGTGTTGATGAAAGCACGTAAATGTTGGTTAATCAGACACACAGTGTTGCTTTTGGTTTGTTAAACGAGTCATCTTGCCCATTCGTAAATCGCGTCTTACTGCATTTAATGAAATTCGGGTCGTCGATGCTTCTTAAGCTGCCTCCAGTGTCCAAATGCCTTGTAAACGATCATCGGCCTGAATATCTTCGCTCACAATATTTTTGACATGCAAAACATTTCTTTTTAATATGGAACAGACTAACACTGCAAAGTCTTGCCAAGTCGCTCGAGAAACATCACAGCCACAAAACAATCATTTGAAATGAAATCAGTTTTTAGTTTAGTCGTTCCGAAAAACAGCTGATTTTACCGTCAACAAAACTTCCTTGAAAAAATTCATCGATTGAAAGGTATCACTTTTTTCGATGATTTGTTGGAAACAGCCGCAACGTGAATGTCTTTTAGAGTTACAAAATTTTATTTGATTTGACTTGCTTGTTTTTGTTGTATTGTTTCTTATACACTACACCTTTGTGCTTGACTGGAACTTCATGCTTGTGTGAATTGTGGTTGCACTCGATTGGAGTATCATGGTTGTGCTTCGCTGGAGTATCATGGTTGTGCTTGATTGGAATGTCACAGTTGTGGTTGATTGATTTATCATGGTTGTGCTTGATTGATTTATCATGGTTGCGCTTGAATGATTTATCATGGTTGTGCTTGAATGGTTTATCATGGTTGCGCTTGATTGGTTTAACATAGTTGTGCTTGAATGATTTATCATAGTTGTGCTTGATTCATCATGGTTGTGCTTGATTGATTTATCATGGTTGCACTTGATTGGTTTATCATAGTTGTGCTTGAATGATTCATCGTAGCTGTGCTTGAATGATTTATCATGGTTGTACTTGATTGATTTGCTATGGTTGTGCTTGAATGAATCATGGTTGTGCTTGATTGATTTATCATGGTTGTGCTTGATTGATTTATCATGGTTGTGCTTGAATGGTTTATTATGGTTGCGCTTGATTGATTTATCTTAGTTGAGCTTAATTAGATTTAACATGGTTGTGCTTGATTGATTTATCATGGTTGCACTTGATTGATTTATCATAGTTGCGCTTGATTGATTCATCATAGTTGTGCTTGAATGATTTCTGGTTATGCTTGAATGATATATCATCATTGCGCTTGATTGATTTTTCATGGTTGTGCTTGATTGATTTACCACGGTTGTGCTTGATTGATTTACCATAGTTGCGCTTGAATGATTTATCATAGTTGTGCTTGAATGATTTATCATAGTTGCGCTTTATTGATTCATCATAGTTGTGCTTGAATGATTTCTGGTTGTGCTTGATTGATTTACCATGGTTGTGCTTGATTTATCGTAGTTGTGCTTGATTGATTTGTCATGGTTGTGGTTGATTGATTTATCATTGTTGTGCTTGATTGATTTATCATGGTTGTGCTTGATTGATTTATCATAGTTGTGCTTGATTGATTTATCATGGTTGCGCTTGATCGGACACAGGGCATGGCGTTCAGCCTCACGTCACAATCACTGCGCGTCCGATGCACTCAGGACGGGTCTTGGTTCCCGAAGGACAATCAGTGCGTTCTGGCTTCGAGCATGAACTGTGACGCACCCCCGACAGTGACCCACGCCCGGCGCCAACTCCCTGCGGCCTACATTCCTGGCCAAGTGGCCACATACGTATGTGACCCAGGTAAGTAAATGTAGTTTTCAACAATCAACCTTTTCGAGTGTAAAGTTGTTGCCGAAGCTTCCCTACTGACGGCGTTTTCTAAACTTGACAAGTTTCTTTCTCGGGCTCTGACCAATGGTTTGTGTGAAGTACTCCGAGAATCACTCAGGGTTCCTGCGGAGTCCGGAAAAGTATGGAAAAAAGTTTGGTTATTTTCCAACCGGGAGAAGTCTGAAAATGTTTTTTTGTCTTTTAATATGGAAAAAAGAAATAATTTTCCAGACGAGATCTTTTGACATGCATTCTGATAATATTTGATTCTGATACTTTTGATGAGATTGATAATTTTTCATTTCATCGTGTTCTCTATTGTAATGCCTCTGTTTGACCTGTGTATGTCATTCGGAAAAATCAAGTCTAGGAAAAGTTCCGAAAAAGTTTGGAAATTAATGTTCAAAATTGCGTAGCCGACTAGACTGCACAGTAGTTCCCACTTCACCTCCGATTTTGCCAGGAAAAGGTAAAATTCGTCCACAGTTGTCGACGTCGATGACGTCTTTTTGAAAACTTCACAGATTACTGGATGCCCGGAAACAGGACCTCGCAGACCGTGACCTGTTCGTCCGGCGGGCCTTGGACGCCCGACCCCTCGACGATCGTTTGCCACCCCGTTACCTGCCCCAACCCCCCAATCCCTGCCAACTCTTACCGAACCGAGGAATTCAGCAACGGAACTTATTCTACCGCTCCCCGCACGCACTACAAGTCAGGGTATGTGCGACGCTTTGCTGGAAAGGCCGGCGTTTCCTTCACACCCTGATCTTTCACTAAACGACCACGTATGCGTTTTACATCGTTCGAAAATAGAGGCCATTGGTTGGCTGTTTTGTCTTGTTTGTGTCTGTTGGTAAAGCTCAGCTTCCTGTTACTTAGTTCGTGGACATGGAGTGTTTCTTTGATGAGAATGGATTCAAGTTTTGACTTGACAGTAGGGGTGTCGGATGAAGTGGAGTTGCTGTGTCTGTCGCCTGCGATGGTTTATCATGGCTTTGTGAAATGGTTGGTTTCGGTTGTTGTGAACTTTTTAGATTAATCATATGTGTTCGTTTTTTATTATTTTGATGAAACTGTTATAGTTTTGTCGTTTTTTTGTGCGTTGAACAGTTGGTGGCGAAACATTTCGAGTGAATGTCACGAGTGAAAACATCACGGGTCTTGACACAGTTCAACTTCCATCGCACTTTCAGCACGCGAAACCAAAACAGAAACGCTCTTACCAGAAAGGAGGAAGTTTAACCTAAAATCACCGTCTTGTTTACTTCCACAACTTGTGTGTCAAGTTTTGTTCGAATCCTTCGCAGAATCATACTCACCTACCGATGCAGCCCGGGGTTCTGGATGCCTGACCAGTTGGGCAGCTTCAGGTCGGAATGTACAACCGTTGGTTCTTGGGTGCCTGATCCTTCGGCCCTGCAATGCGATCCAGCGCCTTGTACTGGCTTGCCAAATGTTAGTTGGCGCTTTGTTGTTATTTGAACAAGGCCTTGCTGTCGTTTTTTTGAAACGTCGTAGCATTGCATGCTTTCGACATTTGCACAATGGAGCTTGGCATTCGATCATAACTGATCGTGCTCTGAACGTTCATCGAAACAACTGGTTTACACAGATGCTGTATTGTGCGACGCGACTGTGTTGATCACGCAGAAGACTGCAACCTCTTCCAAAAATGAAACCTTGTCACTACACTAATTCCCCAACAATTCGTCCATCAACTTTAAACCATGATAGAAAATTATGACACTTGGCAAGGGGTGCCCACGAGACAACCTGTTTAACAGTTTTTTTTCGATGTCCCAGCGCTGTAACTTTGACTTGCATGGAATTGTTTAATGTTTGCGCCAATAAAATCAACTCTACCGGATATTCTCTCATTTCTTGCTGCAGTTGTAAGTTTTTTGCAACTGCTCTGCAATTCAAGTTTTCACACGCTTTCATTCAGGCCTGCTTACGCCTCGGGCCCTATTCACCCCCCGGCGCAGACGTTCGCCCGGCTCCGACGCAAATCTCCAGCGCCGGATCCGTCACGACATTGATGACGTTCGCGATTACGTAACGCTTTTCAGATCGCCCATTCGACTTTCGTCACGTACGTCAATCCGGCCGGGGTACTGGAGGCGAAGTACACGTGTGGGGTCGGATACTTCGTGGCCCCGTCCCTTCTCACCAGGGCCAGGGACTTCACCACGGCCTGCGTCAACCGTCAGTAAGTCTTGTGATGAACGCTATTAATTCTTTTCCTTTTTTTGCAGTGACTTTAGTTTCATGTTTCGAGTGACGGGCAGCTTGTTGTTTTCCATTAGCTCAGTGGTAGAGTGCCCGCCTTCCGATTCGAAGGTTTAGTGTTCGATCCACGACCACTGAGTGAATCGCCGTAGCGCTCTTTGGGCAAAGAGCGTTCGCCCCAACCCCCACGGGAAGAAGCACAGTTCAGGCTTCGGCCTGCCGCTAATTGTTGTTAAGTAAATCCGTCTCATTGCATGCGATCAAACGCCTTTGGAGAACTCGCGCGTGTAGCGTGCGCGAAACGGAATTCTTCAAGTGTGTCGCTATGACTTACCGAAAAAAGGGGATGCTGGCAATTTAATGTTTTGGTTTTCACAACTTGTCTTTTGAGATATGCGATGAACATGCTTCGTTGCCCTTCACAGTGACTGTGGCTAGCGGTGGACCCACTATAGTATCCAGGAAAGGCGTATGGTATCCTATGAACATAGTAAAGGACTCGCTCGCGGTTGAAGACGTTGTTTGTCGCTAACAAAAACTCGCCTCAGTTGGGTCGACGATTTTTGCGTCGATTTTTTTCGCACATCACAATAAGGTCGCGCGCGTTTCTTTCGCGCTTCGAAACTGCCCCTCTGGGGAGGCGCAGCACCAACTCCTTTTGTCGCTGACAGGGGTGCCGTCGCGCCAAGCTTACCAAATTCTGAGACAAGGTTTTCATTGCTTCGCACTGCAAGAATGCGAATGAACTTGTTGAAAAAAAGTTTGAAATGTTAATTTTCACTGCGTTTCTGATAAAACGTCCTCTGAAACGGCGGCGCTTCAAACTGTGCGTGCGTTTTTGTACATTTTCTCCCAGTATCCCCCACAAACTTGACTTTCCACACTTATTGACTCCAAGATTTCCATGTTGCTGATTTGTTTTCAAGCTTGTATGCAAATATCAGATCTTCGTGAAATCATTGATAATCTGCGAATGATTTGCTGAAGAAAAACTGAAAGGTTTTGGATTGTCAAAAATGAACAAAAGGTTTTTACCCCCAGGGCAATGCTTAATATCGGTGTGATTTGATTTCGACAACTTGGCCGAACTTCAGGTTGTCACAGAGTTGTGTTTCCACGAACTGACTTCACTGTACAAAGTGAAACAGACGTTGACTTAAAAGTAGTCGAATGCGTTGCAGTTGCGCAGCGATTCGAACAGGAGGTAGCGATGGGGGTTGGGGGGGGGTAATGCTCCTCCCAAAATTCGTACGGAAAATCTTGAACCTTTGAGCAAAAAAAGTCATGAACGCGCAGAGTCCATTATTTAATCGAGCAGACAATTCTCTCACTCAATCTTTTTTTCTGGCCACGCGCCTGCTTTGAAAGACTGCCCCCTAGTGGTTTTAATACGAGGGCCAGGCCTTCTGGGCCTTACGCAGTTAGACGCGGTCGCTTTCTTTACGAGCCATCTGGACATGGCCTTTCATCGTGTCATGCGCAGGTGGGTCCCCCCTCCGTACGGCCGCGTGTGCGAATTGCTGCGATGCCAGAACCCCCCAGCGTTGGCCAACGGCTACTACGGCATCGGCAATGTGCGTTACCAGATGAAGCTCACCTATTATTGCCAGAGCGGCTACAGGTACGTGTTGTTGCCATGGCTGTTTGGTGGCTTTTGCATTATATGAATTCGTTTGTTTTTCGTTTCTTCTGTTCCTGACTACAATCTCTGGCTTTGCTGGATGCAAATAGAAGCAGATGTGATTTTTCAGCAGAACAGACTTTAAGGTTTAAAGGTTTCTTAAAACCGTTATGCCGCCTGAAAACAATTCTAAATTTATGATATTCTCTAATTTTTAAGTGAGCAAATATGTCGGTAATTTTGCCACCGAAACGTTGAGCAGATATTTCCACTATTGGAATTATTGCAAAACCAAAAGGAGATGCAAATGCGCGCGTTAAAGGTGTGTGGGATGACATTGCTTCAGGCTTTGATTTGGCGAAAGAAAGCATTCACTGATTTCAAGTTCATTCCAATTGTTTTACAATGGCAACGTCATACTGTAGCTGCGGCTGTATTCTCTGATCGCGCCATTGCATCTGCCCCCGCAGGTTTCTGACCGGAAGTCCAACTGAAGCCACTACGCAGTGCGATGAGAGCGGGAACTGGTCGCCCAGTCCGAGCACTTTTTCTTGTGTTGGTGAGTTTTACAAAGGAGAATCGAAAGTTGCTGGACCGACTCAGTTGAACGTAACAGTTCAGTTTCTCCCGCCGTGATTTTGCACGTGCGTGGTGTGCATGCTGTGTGAAACAAGAGACACTTATTGGCAATTGCCACTTGGTAAAATATACTTGGTGGCAATTGCCACTTGGTAAAAGATGTTTGGTGGTAGTTGCCGCTTTGTACAAGACACTTAGTGGCAGTTGCCACTTTGGGCAAGATACTTGGTGGTAATTGCCACTTGGTAAGAAAAACCTGGTGACAATTGCCGCAACGCATTGTGGTTGAAAACACATTTGCGTTTCTGAAAAACGTATTTGGTGATTTCGCATCAGTGTTTTTTTATTCATGTGTTTTTCTGCAACTGTTTGCTATTTTGAAATAACTGCTATGACTCCAATAATGTTGACCTCTGACGATATACCCAACCTGAACACGGCGTTGATAGAATGCATGAGCTTCGACAAGCGACCGATGCTTTTTTAAATTTTAAAGTTTTTATTTATTTATTTTTTTAAATTTGGTTTCGGTGACGGAAATTGGCGGCAGGCGGATGCCTGAATTGTGCTTCTTGCCGGGGCGGTTGAGGTGAACGATCTTGCCCAAGGAGCGCTACGGCGAGTCGCTCAGTGGCCGTGGTTCGAACACCCAACCTTCCAATTGCGAGGCGGACATTTACCAATGATCTTTTGCCGCGCCACCGATACTTTTTTCTTTAATGACAGCGATTAACTGCGGCCCTCCCGTGCCAATAGCGAATACAACGAGGGCAGTGTCTGACACTACTTATCAGCGAACGGCGGTTTACACGTGTCAGAAAGGAATGTGGATGATGGGCACGAAAGTGACCTCGGCAACGACCAAATGCGCCGTGAGTGGTCTGTGATTGGCCGGTTTCGGTTTACATTGATGTTGACGATCGTGTTTGGTATTCATGGGCGTCGGAAGAGGAGGCTAGCAGGGATGGGCCAAAGCCCGCACTGGGTTTTGAAATTTCATGTTTTACTATTAACTTTTCAATAGAAAAATGTTTTTCTCGTAGTTTTTTTTGGAGATGGTGAAATGAAATATCACCACTGTGGTACCCCCCTGGAAAGTATCCTTTCGACGCCCGGACCAGTTTGGTGAAGGTTGTTGTTGGAAAGCGTAATCGGGTCGTTGGAGAAGCCGGGACATGTTATGCGGCTTTGGCCTGGAAAGTTACGCACAGGCCAAACGCATGTGCCATCGGGAATATAATGAAAATTAGATACGGCTTTGCCAAGTGGACTTTTAGAACGCAGTATTTCCATAAAACCGCGAGCCTCCTGATTTATATATTTTCATTTGTGGGGTGGGCGGGGGTTGCCCCCTGGGTTACGAAATTTCAACAACAACTGACCCACGTTGGGACACGCAAATGTTGTCGACGTTTTACCGTGGCACTAAAGTAGAAAACAAAATCTATCGACATGCAAAACTTCATGTTATTTGCGAAGCAACTTGACACTTTGACATGTTTACATCGACAACTGTCCTTGTCGTGTTTATAATCTGTTACTTCGTGAGGAGATCGCAAAATGGCGAGGGGCCAGACGTGGTCCGCAGGCCGTAATTGACCCGTGAAATATATCCAAATTATTAGTGAATAACTTCACCTAATTTTTTTTTAAATTCGATCAAAGTAACATTAACATTTGGGCAAAAATAACATCAACCGGTTCATTTTCGTTTATATTCACACATGATTCCGACAGAACTGGCTGTGAAGGAGACCGAGCGTTTCTTTGTGGACCAAGTTCTGGCTTGGCTGAGTAAACAACTGGGGATTTCCACTTGTTTGAAAAAATGCATTCAGATTTCAGGATATTAAGGGGAGGTCTGAGCACCCTTAGAGTCACACTGCTTTGGTCACTTCTATTGTTACGGAATGCGCAGTGAAGCAAACTGCATGCTGTATCAATTTAATCAACGTGTACGTTCAATTTCACCGTTTGGAATTGTGCACTAGTGGTAATGCACGCCAAAATGTGCATTCCATATGCTATTATGTTGCTGAACTTGAAAATGGCTATACAAATGCTTATGTAAGCAGTATCATTCCTTCTATTTGTGGTGTGTATTTCCACACACACATTTGTGGTGTGTAAGTTTTAGGTGCTTTAGTTGCGTTTGCGTCGTTGAGGGCCGTCAATATTATTCTTGTGAGTCGTTCACAGTTGGTCATTCAATAGCGACAAAGTGAAATGTAATGTCCACCATCCCATAAACAGTGTTACAACAATTTAAGCTGCGTTCGGCGCCGGTGTACGAGATATTCGTACGTTGAGTCATTTTTTTGTGTCACTTTGCACCACCATAACTCGCCAGCCAATTGAGCTATAGAGAAATTCAAACCTTCTAGAGATGCAGGAAGTCTTCTAGCTTAGATTGAAAAAATATTGGAAAGTTTTGGAATTTTTTTTTTGTGGGTGACGTCATAATGGGGGTATGCTTACATATTCTTGGCCGATTTCACCGGGCCCTGGCCAATGTCACCGGGCCCTGGCCGCTAACGCCAAGAGCCAATTTTTGACTCAAGCTTTCGGTGGAACTAGGCTGTAATACGAGTCTTTAGAGCTTTGGATTAGCCATATAGCGTTTCGGGTTCAAAAGTTCTGGCCAAAAACTATTTTTGCATAAAGTCACTTTTTTGCATGGCTTTTTGGCCAAACTCCTCAGATTAGTGACCAAAGTGTTAAGGTCTGTTGTGAATTTCATATTAAAAACGGTGCACTTGGCAATGAACTTAATACTTAACGACCGCCTCGTGTAACATGATCTAATGTGAAAAACTTTCTTAGACGCCCCAACCTCCTGGTTACCAACTGCAACTCAAAAAGAGACAAATTGATTTGTGCATTTAGGTAATTGTTGTGCAAATATGTAACTTCGCTGCGATCCCGAGCGCTTGGTAACAAAGCCATAGAGCCATAGGCCCTTAGGCTCTATGGCTTTGTGTGGAACTTGCAGAAACTGTGTAGTGGAAGAGAGGTCTCCACACTACAGCCCGTGGGCCGAATCCAGCCCGCAAAGCCATTTCGTTCGTCCGTGAAGACATTTTGTCAAAATTGAAAATCTAATTTATTTAGAAAAAACTGTGGTTTAGCAGAATGCAATGTATCCCAAAACAATCCCATTACGTAAGATGTCCGGCCCTCGAACTTTTGTGGAACAGCTTATGTGGTCCTCTGACAGAAAAGTTTGGAGACACCTGAAGTCGAATAAGCAAAGTGTGCGTGTCCAATAAAAGTAGGTGCTTGAGGTTTCTTCTTTGGAGCTAGTTGTTCAAATCACTGCTTGACCGCACTGGATCTCGGGGCAGGTGTTGAGCAGCCATTTGATTGTCTCATCATCCGGAACCGTCAGGCCATGCAGTCCATGGGGAGGTCGATGGATTGGACATTGAAGGACAACATGGTCGACGGTTTGTTCTTCTGCGCCACACTGACAGGCCTCAGAGGAGGCCATACCCCATTTGTACAAGCATGAGCGGAAACGTCCGACACCGGTGCGGAGGCGGTTAAGCCGGACACAGGCCCTTCTTGGGAGGGTCACTCCGGGGGGTGGGTGGCGGTGTTGGGGATGGGAATGCGGAGTCTTGTGGGCCTGTCCGCCCACTCCGCATTCCATTGGTGATCCACCCACTGCGCCGCACGAATGTTGTTGTTGGTGCGTGAAGGAAACGAGAGGAATGGCGCAACTTGGTATGTTTTTGAGCGTATATTTTCCAGCTACTTTCCCGTTTTTGTTACACAGTTCTGATCAAAACCTCCACTTCGTGCGCTGTTTGCTTTTCAGGGCGACGGCAGGTGGACTCCGGCCCCCCCGAATATTGTCCGTTGCGTTAACGTTACATGCGACGACCCCCCACCCGATCTGGCTGACACATCGCATTCCCACGGGTATACTCATTATGGTGCGGTTTGGACTTACGAGTGTAAACCAGGTGAGTTGGCGACGTGTTTTGGTCGCATGTTTAAAACGAGGTTATCTTGTGTTTTTTAGGAGGTAATCTTGTGTTGTTTCACGAGGTTATCTTCTGTTGTTTCACGAGGTTATCTTGTGTTGTTTCACGAGGTTATCTTGTGTTGTTTCATGAGGTTATCGTGTGTTGTTTCACGAGGTTATCTTGTGTTGTTTCACGAGGTTATCTTGTGTTGTTTCACGAGGTTATCTTGTGTTGTTTCACGAGGTTATCCTGTGTTGTTTCACGAGGTTATCTTGTGTTGTTTCACGAGGTTATCTTGTGTTGTTTCACGAGGCTATCTTGTGTTGTTTCACGAGGTTATCTTGTGCTGTTTCAGGAGGTTGTCTTGTGTTGTTTCACGAGGTTATCTTTTGTTTCTTCAGGAGGTTATCTTGTGTTGTTTCACGAGGTTATCCTGTGTTGTTTCACGAGGTTATCTTGTGTTGTTTCACGAGGCTATCTTGTGATGTTTCACGAGGCTACCTTGTGTTGTTTCACGAGGTGACCTTGTGTTGTTTTAGAAGGTTATCTTGTGTTGTTTCACGAGGTGGTCTTTTGTTGTTTCACGAGGCTATCTTGTGTTGTTTCACGAGGTTATCTTGTGTTGTTTCACGAGGTTATCTTGTGCTGTTTCAGGAGGTTGTCTTGTGTTGTTTCACGAGGTTATCTTTTGTTTTTTCACGAGGTNATCTTGTGTTGTTTCACGAGGTTATCTTTGTTCCGCACACCGCCAATCGATTTGTGAATCCTTGTTTGAAGCACGTTTTTGTGGTTTTTCGTCATCGGTGGAAAATCGTTTAATGCTGAAAAGCTTCGCTTGCCAAGCGTCAAGTGAAGAGTGGTGAGTGTTGGAAGGAGTGGTAGAAGGGGACCTTAGCCACCTGGATTTTGATATTTGAGATTTTGCTCTCAGCTTTTTATTAGAACAGTGGTTGGCGTTACCCAAATCAAGGTAGCGATTATGTCTTATTACCCTCAATATTTCGCGGCGAACAACATTGTGGTTTTGGTTCCGCATTACCCCCCCGAAGAATCGCGTATTATCCCCGTGGGTAATTTACCCCCCATTCTGGGAACCACTGTAGTAGAAGAATGTTTTTTTCTTAGTTTCAAGTTGATAAAATGAAATTTCACCATTGTTGCCCCCTCGTAAAAATCCTTCCGACGCCCGTGTAATGATTTGCGACGAGTTTTGTAGTGCACCGCCTTGCACAGGATTTCACGTCTCGCTCGGCACAAAGACGTTCACCATCTCGTGCGGTTTGCTCGGTCGCTGGTCAGCGCCATCTGGCGTGTGCATTCCGACGGAGTGCGGTCCTCCGCCAGAGGTCGGCAGAGCCAACGCCACCAACTACACTCGCGTGGAAAATGCTGACCGTTCCATTACCGAGAAGGCGACCTACAACTGTACGAAAGGAACTTGGATCAGTGATGGATTTTTCAAGGTGCCCGCCCGCTTTCTGCATGTTGCATCCTGCGTTCAATCGCTTTAGCAGCTTTTCTTCAACATTTTGTGTCAAAGAGTTGTCTCGCATTCCTAATTGTTCGATTGCCACAGTTGTCTCATTTTTAAAGCAGTCTTTCATGCATGTTTATACTGCAGTCTCTTTGTTTCGGCAGTGGCTCAGCTTTTTTACAGCAATCCTCAGTTGTTACGGCCGTTTCTCAATATTTTGACTGTCCTCTCCCGGTTTCTGTATTGCAGTCTTTCAGCTTGTTCACTGCAGTCTCTGAATTTTTATTTCACTACAGTCTCTAAGTTTTCTTTGCCGCGGTCTAACAGGTTTTTATACTACAGTCTCTGAGTTGCGTTTTATGCTGCATTCTCCTGTTTGTCTTTTTTGCTGGAGTCTCCCAGTTATTGTCATTCCAGCCGGTCACTCCGCAGTGAGCGTGACGTAGGGCATCGATCTCGCAAAAGCCAATGCGCAGAGCAGACCATCACCGCAACGCTCTCACAACTGCCCCGCCCGCCGCCATCTTTGACGATCGCTCGGTTTCGACCAGGCCTTCGACTTAACCATCGACTGCGTGGAGGGCGTGTGGTCGCCTCTGCCGAATTTCGACGTCCGTTGCGTCACTGTGACGTGCGACGTCTTCCCCACGCCGGAGAAGATCGGCGAGGAGGAAGTGGCCAACCTCACGCGGACGCACGACGAGCGCAATCCTCAGTACTTGTCTTCGATTTTTTACAATTGCACGAAAGGAGAGTTTGTGAAGGAGTATCGGCGACGAAGATTGGTTCTGAAGTGAGTATGGCGTGCTGTTGCCCCCGTCAGGGCGTCCCAAAGTGGGGTAAAGGGAGCACAATCCCCGGGTTGCCGAATCATTGATTGGGGGGGCCAAGAAGTCCCAGTGAAGTCGCAAGTGCTTTCTTCAGTACAGTGCATTTGCTCCCGAAAGACCTCAGGTTCGAACATGAGGTCACCAGACTTGCTTCTTGCCTCGGGCGCCGTCTAACCTTGATACCCCCCCCAGATCTTGATACCCCCCTGGCTTCCGCAAAGAAACGTTGTTGTAATCTTAGTACAGTATCAGTCTTGTAGAAAAAAAAAATTTTTTTTCGAATGTAGTGAAACCCAAGTTTTGTTCCTTTTGCTTGTGTTACATGGTAATTCTGTATTTAGTCTTGCTTTGAAAAACAAACGTATTTTTGTAGGAACTGTTTATTGCAAGATATTTTCTCAAATCTTATTTGTGACGCCGTTCTTTGCGAAATATTTTTGGCAATAGAGGCCACCCCCGTTTGCGTTTTTTTCAAAGCTGTTGAAACACTGTTGGCATTTTTAAAGACAGAAACGTTGGTTAGGAAAACTTACTTCCTACTCGACGATGCTTTTCGTTTAGTTGCTTGGAGGACGGTCGATGGAATTACGACGTCACAAAGCTCGAATGCGAGCCAACCGTTTGTCCCATGGAGTACAACGATTCGAACGCGGTTTGGTCGCATGAGCGGTCGTTCACCATTGGCTCCGTTTCGAAGGTTGGATTTGCATCTGTCCTTCAGACAATTTGTGAATTCAAAGCAAAGCACCAAAAGGCGTACTGTGCAAAGGGGTTTGGTGTTCTACATTGCGCTGGAGCAGCAGACCTTTGGTGTTTCATTAAATGTCGTTGTGTTGTGAAGAATCCATTTGTTTGTTTCCACCTCCAAACTTTTTTCTTTGCACGAATTTGTGGTAGTTTTATGTGGTTTTCTATGTTCGTGTTGGTGCATTCGTTGCAGTGGATGTGAACTACAGTTACCGCACCCTTCATCCTTAGATATATTGCCACTTTCAAAATCTATCAGGTTATTGTTTGCGGCATTAACAATCATCTGCGTTGCTCTTTTTCTAGATGCGATTAAACTGGTTTGTTTGCGCTGGTGACAGTGCAGGAAAGAGCACCATCTACCCCAACACTGTTTCAGTTTCATGAAAACGTAAGAGTAGGAGACACCTTTGACAAGACATACAAGAATAACAACAAAATAAGCAAAAATGCTGAATGCCATTTAACCAAGACACAAAAGAAGCTCAGACGATAGTTTAAGAAACTAACTTCGCGCTCTAAGGAAAGTAACTATCTTTGTTGGTTGCCTCATAACACACTGATGTACGCATCTGTACGCATGGCAGGCTGGTGCTGATAAAACATAGGTTCTTATTTCTGTGCGTTTGGAAGNAGCAACTCTTAAACAAGAAAAATTAAACTAACGATTANGGCGAACCGTAGGTACTCCATGTTTGAGTTCTTGTTCGGCTTAAACAAAGTCAAGATTCCATTCAACCATCTACAAACCACCTTTTCCTCTCNGGAAAGTCGCGTAGTGTCAGCAGTCATAGAAAATTTTGAAACNCACCACAATTTTTGGCAACCTCTGATAGCTAATTTGTGCTGGTTCTATATTAAGGTGCAGCCAAACCAGGTCGGCCATGTGATCAACGACACCTGGCCTTCGACCCTCTTCTGGGAAGGAAAGAACGAAGCTTACCGTGGAAATTTCATTTAAACAATTTAAAAAATCTTGAAAAAAGCTTGTCTTACCAAGAAACTAATGTTACCATTTGTTTATAAATACATTGATAGTGCTTGCGTAAGACGTGGATGAATTGGAATTGCACAGACCCAAATCTGTACTTCGCTGGGGTTTATGGCGCTGTCTGTTCAATTGATCTCACATAAGTCTCAGTGATTTCTTCGCTCCTGCGTCACAATTTTCAACATTGACGTCACAATTGCAATCACAGGTTCGTTGTAAGCCGGGCTACTGGTTGGAGCGCGGCGTGGACAGCATTGACTTGTTCTGCAGTGAAGATGGTCGCTGGGTTCCTGAAATGCCGGTAAGATTGCTCGTCATCTGTCTCCCTTGTCTTGTCATTTTTCGTCTCTGTTTTAATCGATTTACTGCGCGATTCTGTGTTGAAACGTGGTGTTCGATGCTGCGCTTGTCTTCAAATGCGCGGTATTTTTGAGATATGTTCTGCACAAATGGTCCATAAAAATTCAGATGCAGATCGCTCATGCGCTGATCATGACTGCGAGAGCGTGCATTCATTCGAATCCACATCAGATAACGCGTGTTTTTATGGGAGGGGGGAGGTTCGGCGCTTCGGGACACGGCGGCGCGATGAAGCGTATCCGAGAAGAAAAGATGTAAATCACATTCTGCATAAAAAAGCAACGTCGAACAAGACTTGAACAGAATTTTTTGTCAGAAAATCTTTTAGTATTGAAAAAATTATTGAAAAATACAGCTTGAGTTTTTTGAGAAGAATCTTCGACGAACTTTAAAGAAATATGTGCATTCCAAACAATTTCTGAATCCTCTGAATATGTGGATTCCAAACAATTTCTGAAAGCTCGATGAATCCTCTTTAGTTCATCGTCAGTGTCCAGGCTTCCGTAAACAGAACGAAACAGTTTTTGGCTTATTCGGATGAAATGCATACGCACGTACAGCTGCACTTGTGCGTATTTATTTCGCTTGGCAAGGGGCGATTTCGTGTCAGCCTGACCTTCAAGCTCGCTTTGCATCAACATATCTTACGCTAGGGCAGTGATTCTTAAGCTTTCCAACGCCGAGGACCCCTATTCCTAAAAATATTGGCTCGGGATCTCTCGTCTGCGGTTATGTCATTAATCAAAGTGGTACTAGTTGTTGTTTGTGCATCTTATGGTTAAAAGAAAACACTTGTGCCACTGCTTCTTGGGACCCCCAGGTTTTCCAATGGAGACCCCGTTAGGAGCCATTGCTTAGGGGTAATATTCACCTGTTTGTGCGGAGCCCTTGCGTACTATGAGCGGAGCAAGTTTCGTGGACCGGCATTTGCCTCCGAAATATCACGTGATGTATGGATTGTGATGATTGGCCTGCCTGGCACTGTGTATGCTTGGCTTGGCCGACACGTGCCTTTCTGACTCGATGAGACTGCTGAGTTCTGTCAGCTGTTCCCTGGGTCTGCAACCTTTATATTCGGTGTTCTTGCGTTCACGCGGATTCACGCAAAAGTATGCGTGCGGTTGTCAATCGATGTACGGCAACACTGTGAATAAAAGTGCGTCGGCTACAGTTTTTCCTCTATGAAAATTTACCTGAGCAAATGTTTCTATAAGCGAGCATACAGTTGGCGCAACCATGCAAACACACAACCAGTGAAGATTTTCAACGCGTTAAAATGGTGATGCGACATACATACGATGTTAAATTTTGAATGTTGCAAGTCCGCGAGGACGAGATTTCACTGTGGAAAGGTCTGTTGGTGGCACTGCGCATTTGCGCACTTTACAGGGAACATTGATTAGCTGCACAGTTAATCCCGCACGGCTTAATCTCCTTTCACTTGTACAGTGCCGTCCTGTCCATTGCCCAGAGCCGTTGATCAGCAATTCAACTTACCGACTTGAGACCAGCACCTCATCCCAGGAAACCTTTCCTGTCTACTCAGCCGTGTCGATCACCTGTGACAACGGTATTCTATTTATCCACTCTTACTGCCGTCGTTAGTCTTTGGCGTTTTTGTAGGAAAATTGCTGTGCCTCAAGAAATTGCTGTAATGCAACCTTTTATGGTTTGCGTAAAAGTCGCGTGCCAATGTAGATTTACATAAAAGTCACGTACCGACGTAAACTTGCGTAAAACTCGTAATCCAATTCTGATTTACATAAAATTCACCGGTCAACGTACATTTGCATAAAGTTTGCAATCCAATGTAGATTTGTGTAAAGGTCACATGTCAATGTAAGAGGTCGCGTGCCAATGTTGATTTGCTTAACAATTACGTGTCAACGTTTTAGTGCAATTCCGCTTCGTGTGTGTGCACGGCGTCTATTAATAATTACGACGTGCATGCGTTCCAGCATTGGGCATGCTGTTTACCTCGACTGTGCATTCTGCGCCCCGCTCTTTCTGTTAAGTTGTCCTAATACCGAGGTCTACGCTTGTGAGTTACGCAGCGTTACCTGTCAGTCGTTGTGCGGTGCCAATGTTTTAACTTACCTTTCGCGTGTTGTGTTTAGGATGGTCAAGTTTTAAGTTTGTTTAAGTCGTGCAAACGGTCTGTTATGTTGAACACATATGACAAACGTGAATGTCCATAAAGCTCGCGATCCAGTGTAGATTCGCATGAAGGTCGCATGCCAATGTAAAAAGTTTGTCTTGCCGTCACGTGACCGTATTGTCGTCTGCGCAGGATTTCGAATCGTTCCTCCCATCACGACCTTGCACTGCCAGATGGGGGGATTGTGGAACCCCTCCCACACCGTCCTGCGGTGTCAGCCTGTGACTTGTCCCGTACCCGTCAACGTCCCCCCCAACTCTCAGGTCGGTATTGAATTTCGTTGAGGGTCCAGTGGTGATGATCGGTTGTAGCCGCGCAGAGCCTGCGCTGGGAAGTTGCAACTTAATGCTGCGGTTTCATAGAAAGAGACAGAGCGTCCATTATGCTGAAGCTAAGAGTGGATTGAAATCGATCTGCAGTTTTTTTTCTCTATCTAATTGCTTCAATCGGCTCGTGGCGCCGTTGAACCAACTGCAAATCAAAAGGCATTCTTTGAACTGGATATTATTCGCAAACAATGCACGTGTTTACTCCGACGAAAGACGTTCATATTGAGCATTGCTACTTGGGTAGCCGTCGTTCAACGGAGAAGCTCCTTGATTACTTAAAATCGCGTGTTGTTTGGAGCGTTTGGGGGTTGCTCTTAGGACAAGTTGTACGCATTGCGTCTCATCGAAACGTTTAAAGTGTTTGGGGCTGTTTGTTAAATGCGTCAGCGCAAGCGAAAATCCTCCCCGCGCATAAACTTGTTCGGCGATGAGGGATGCAGTCCGTCATGTTGGCGTCACAGTACGAAAAGTTTTGACGTCACCGTACAAAAGAAAATTGACGTTGAAAGAAAAGTGTTTGTGTAACATTGACGTCACAATAGGAAAAGAAAAAGTCTTGACGTCACAGTACAAAAATTCTTTTGACGTTGAAAGAAAAGCGTTGACGTCACAGACGTCACGTTGACGTCACAGTGAGAAAAGAAAAGGTCTGCGCGGCCAACAATATCGATTCAACCATGGTGCTGTATCCTTCCTTGTCTTACGCTTGTCAGACTTTCATTCTTTTATGCGCAGTTTGTTGGGGCAACCACCTTCGCGTCGACGCTGAGCCTGCTTTGCGACGTCGGCTTCGTGATCGAGCCCGGCCGCCAATCAGTTGCTGCCACGTGTCAAGCGAACAGACGGTGGTCGGTTGACTTCTCTCCTTTCCAGGTAAAATTCCTGACTTCGCTCTTCTTCGCGTGAGACGATCTCTGTGTTCGATCGAGCGACGTCACTCACTCCCCTGAGCATTTCAAGCGTATAAAACAGCGGCACTTAACGCTTCCAACCCCGAGGAACCCTATTCTTAAATTCAGTATGAATTGGGGACCTCTCGTCTGCGATTGTCATTTCGTTAGTCAAAGTGGTGGTAGTTGTTGTTTGTGCATCTGATGGTTAAAAGAAAACACTGTGGCATTCCTTCTCTGGGACCCCCTGATTTTTCGCTGGGGACCCGTCAAGAAACCCTGGTCTAGAATCATTACACAGCAATTTTTTTGTCGTCATACTTCTAAAATAGAATAATCAAAGCAGTTTTGGGACAGTTGTTTGGCCCATGCAAGGGGAGTGTCATCAGGTCTGTTGCTAGTTTCATGCTGAGTGTGCTTAATTCCACTGCAAACTCACGTTCTGGGTCTTTCCTGAAGTAATGGTCAACTGTTTGGGGAGGGTCGTGTTGCAGATAAAGTGTGTGCAATAAAAGTTACTTCACTTTTGCTTCCAAGTGTTGCGTTTTTAACCTTTTCCTTGGATTTTTAAATTCGTGCTGCCTCTTAAAAGTACGTTTTTCTGTCTTTATTAAAAATGCAAACAGTTGTATTCTTTCACATTGTGAACGATATAGCCACAAATATCGAAAACATTGTATTTGTGGCTGTATTGTTCGAAATAAGAATGCACAGCAACGCCGTGCGTTGCTTACCAAAGTTTTATTCATGTTCTCTACTTCCACGAATCCACTCAAATACGTTGTTTAAAGCACTTTGCACGGATAGTGCCTGGGTCTGTGAATGAAATTGGATTCTCGAGGCATCTTGCCGCAGATAGAACAAACCATTGTTGTTTGTTTCCATTCAGTGCATAGTGGCCACTTGTTCGCTGACTGGTTCAATATTGAACGGCCAGATCGTGGCCACTTCTCCGGGCCCCAACTACAGGCACCTCGAGGTTGTCCGGGTTTCCTGCGTGAAGGTGATAAATATGTTCTTTTTCCTCGTATTTTCGTTCGTTTTAAATGGGAATTTGTAGCCGATAATGTTTTGCATGCGCGTCATGGTTCATGTAACTTGCACAACGACTTCTTAAATAAAATAATTTTAATACTTCCAGAGTATCGTGTTTTGTTTTAATTTGATCGTAACTAGAACGTAAACTCCTTCAAACAATTGTTGTGTTTTTATTTGCCGGCTTTCTTCTGTTCTCTCGTGAACCTGCGGTCGCAATCTTAGGGTTTCTGGTTCGAACGCGACGTCCGGCAGTTTTCGTCTCGCTGCAACGACTCGGCGCAATGGCATCCTCCCGTGCGCAGCGATTGCAAGCGAGTGTCTTGTCTCGAACCCGCGGACAAAGCGTTCGCGACGAAGAACTTCACCGACCTGTTCGAAAAAAGCAGGTGAAGCATATTTCAATCAATCGATCATTGCCAGACGGAAAAAGCGCGTGGTTAGGCCAGGCTTGTAACCACCAAGGTTTTAAGGTTTGGGGATGGGGGCAAAATACATTTTTATCGGGGCTATGTTTTTGTTGTATGATTAAAACAAAAGTTTTGGACACAACAAAATTTAGTGGAACGAAAATTAGGGGTTTCCTGCACCCAAATGACCCCCTGTGGCTACGGGCCTGGGTTAGTCCCCGGTGGTGTCAGGATTAGTTTTTCATGTTGGTTTAACCAGCGATGCCATTAAGAAGAAAGTAGCAAGTGGTGGTAAAGGTGATGAAGTTACTTCGCTTCTACTGCATTACCGGAACAGACTTACTCCCCAGGTGAAAGTCGATTCCATCATCGTGGGTTGTAAAATTCCCCGGGTTGTCCATGGGACATATTTATCTGTCCCATCCCAAAGCAATTTATGCCTGTCCCATTCCATAGGATTCCCATTACATTATGATAATATTAATGTGGAATACAATTCAATTAAAATATTAAATTTATGAAAGTTTAGGTTTAGTATCTACTAAATAGGACATGCGCAAAGAGACATGCAAAACGACAAAATTTATTTACTTTAAAATTCAGAAGTATAGTCCAAGTACAGTATGACAATTCAGTAACATTCTGACACTCTCATTCTATTTCTGAGTCTCGTAGGAAATACAAATGTGTGCTGTCCCATCCCATCCCATGGGACGTTTCCCATGGGATTCCCATAGGAATGACATTCCTATGGACAAGCCTGAAAATTCCCGCACCTTAACGACTCACCTGTGTTGCTGTGAAATCGTTGCATTTATAGTTACTTGTTGTCTCTGTACTTGTGAGCAGACGCGCGCTGGTGGAATAATGTTTGGAGCCCCAACTCACGTTTTCGGTAATAATTGGGTTAAAAATGCGACTTTCACTTCTTTCACACAAGTTTCGTCGCTGGAAGATAGATTTTCGTTGCTTCATTTGCGTTTTTCTTATGAAAATGTATTTTTTTCATACCAACCTATTTTTATTAGATATAAATCAGCGAAAAATAATATGAAAAACACAAAAGTAGGCTGAAATTGATGCGTTTTTTCTTGAAACGTTGAAGCTTGACTTTCGTCTGTGACCCCATACACTGGGCGGCGCGCTTCGTACCGGCGAACGCCTCCACCGTCGGCGCTTCTCATTGGCTGTTGCTGCCCAACCATGAAATTACCCTCACGTGCCTCCCGGGAGGTCGCTGGGACGTGAACCCGGAAACGGTCGAATGCATGGGTTCAAAGGTCAACGCGTCGTCAGTGAACTTAAGGAATGAGGTGAGGACGAATGTTGTTTCCAAACGTCAGCTTTGTTTGAACGGATGCGTTTGTTTTGTTATTTATCGAAATGATTTTTCTTTTTGCTCTGGTTCTTATTCCGTGTGGAGCAAGGATTCAGGTCAGGGGTGTCCGGGATTTTTTGAGAGAGGGCCAAAATTTGATCATCTGAACGTTCCCGCGGGCCAGCAGTAGTTCTTCCCTACAGTTCTTACTGTAAGGTGCAGGTTAGCGTAGTCCAGGCATTCCGCAAAGGGTTTGAAGCAGCTTTTGCAACAGATTTAATGCTCATATCCGTTCTCAGCAAATCACAACGCTTCAGGAAACCTCTTTAGTAGAAAAAAAAAAACGTTGTTCAGACACAGAAGCGGAAACCAGGCTTTGGCTGGATGTGTGCAACACAATTTGACCAAAACTATGAGCCATGTACCCGTAGGTAGGTCGGACAGTCCTGATTTAGTGGTTTATTAAACGTTTAAAAGCCGCTTCAAATCTTCTTGTTCGACATCGAGATCTGACTCCGTCATCTTCCAAATAAATTAAAAAAAGCAGTGAAAAAGTGCGAAATTCTATTGAACTAAGCCGTATTTCACAGCAGTATAGCAGCAAAGATTCGGACATTTTGCTGAGTATTTTTTTCCGATTTCCTGGCGTGATCGTCCTTGCGCCTATCGCGTCTTACGAAAATAATCCCAGACCTCTATTTTTCACCCCACAGTCCATCCTTCGTCCAACCCAGACCGGTCCGTATCGCTGGATGAGCCGGAACAGCCTGTTCAATATCACCGGCCCGGGGGATGGCACCGAGGTGGGACAATGGATCGACAAGGCCACCTCGGGCCAGTTCGGCCGCAGCGCGTCCGCGGCGGCTGTCCTATGGGACGAGGCGGTCCAGGACCCACGCTACCTGCGTTTTGTGGCCCGCTACCTGCGCGAGATGATCCGGGAAAAGCTTAACTGTTCGGAGCGGTTGGCCACGGATGACGCCGAAAAGGGGCGCGGAGTCGAGGCCAACACGACCACGGGCCATAACGCAACCACGGGCCATAACACAACCGCGAGCCATAATGCAACGTCGTGGGACAATGCAACTCTCAATGTCGACCCCGACGTTTACTATGTTTGTTCGGAGGCCTTCACCCCTGGTTCGAGAGGGCGCAGTGCTCCCACTGAAAAGTTTTTCGAGAAGAGCATTTTTCTCCTGCGCAACACTTCGAGCCAAGAGCGGAAAAGAATCCTTCGCAGACTTTTGGAATCTCGTACAGCAGCGGCAACAGGTGGGACTGGGGGGCCCTTCGGGGACCAACGAGTGTCCTGTCTGCTCTTTTGCGAACCCCCGGCGACTTCCGGTGTAATAAACACGAACGCGCGCACGAACGAGCAGTTATCATTCGAACGAATCGTTCGAATGATATCGCTCCATTGCAGATGAATTATTTTGGTGGAAAACGTTTGTATAAAATGTAGTATTTCAATTAAATAGTCTCCACAATATCGACGCAGTCGGATCAATCAGCAAATTGTTCTTAATAGGAAATCGTTTATTACGTGAATGTACGTAGCTTCAGTAATTAAATCTTACTCAAGTAGAACGAAAAAGTAGGATATCTAGTATGACTGCTAGTTGTAACGTACAGTATGTTTTTTGAAAAAGGCTCAACCGGCAAACATTCTCAAAGGGAATCAAACAATGAAGGCTGGAATGTCGATGCATTTCTGTTGGGAACGTTTGTCGGTCGAGCCCGTTATACAGAAGAAGTAGAATGTTCTCTGAACTTTTGACTTTCGTTCGCGCTTATTTCAGTGCAGCGTTAAGATTTCGTTGATATAGCGTTTTATAAAACTCCGGTGATCGCCGCGTAGCAAAGGCCCCGTTGGCGAAGAACAAAGGCCTTTGTGCGTCGTTGTCAAGTGACTGCCTTGTGTTTTAAAGGAAGAAACATCTCCGATCCCGGAGACCCCCTGAAAACCATTGCGGCCACCACCACAACAACAACCACCGTAAAGATCCCTTTCAGAGCCTCGACGGACCTGACGGCTTTGACGGACGGTGACCCCCACGTGGCCTGGTCCCCCAGTCAACACTCACTGACGTGGCAGGTTGGTTGTCTTCACGCGGCGACGGTTTCCTTTGCGTTTGATTTCAATTGTTCTGCCACTCTCATCCAGTGGCGTTACTAGGGGTTTGACCCAGGGTGGGCTAAGCTTAGCTGAGGTGGGCCCACTGGCCACCGTAGGGGGCCACTAGCGAACATTCAGAGAAAAAGATAAGAAATGGTAGTGAATCCGGATGTCTTGGATGTCTATACACCAGCTGAAAAAACGAAAACACCCCGAAAAACGCAGAAAAACAATCACCTGCTGAAAATCAAAAAAATACTCAATATCAAAATGTCAGCCAAAGGGGACCCAGTTTTTACATTTAGCTTGACAGGGGGCGGCTCCCCCCATACCTCCCCGTCAGTTACGCCATTCTCATCGCACCGCACCTTTCGCGAAACTTCGTCTATTGTTCAAAAGGCGCATCTTTATTCGCGACTTCAAAAGTGAACCACGTCGTCAAAACCGGAACCCGCAAAATGTGAGGACCGGTACCGGACTAGTGTTTTGTTATATTTGCCGATTAACTTGGTGAATGGTCAATGGAAAGCTTCGTGGTACCATTGCAATGAGCCACTAAATGAAACTGAACCATGCATTTCAAGTTATTCCAAATACTTAACTTGTGTCGAGAAGATAGATTTTAGAGGAAAGATAATTTCAGAATTAGCCTGTGGTGAAATCCGAATCTTTCAGTCGGGTCGAGCTGCAAATTTACTCCCCGGTTTGTCCCCCTGCATTCGGTCCTGACGCCCAATGTAGTTCTACTAATCCTGTTCAAGAAACATTGCAGATAAACGCGGAGAGGTTTCAACGCAGCGATCCCCAACGAACCAACCCAAGATATTTTGAATTTTTCTGCAGGTTTCCAAACTTGGCGACAGAAAAATGAGTCAATCATGCGCCGTCCTTGTCCTTTACCTAAATCTAACCTGTATCCCGAATGTCATGAAAGGTTTTCTTAATCTTTTTACGTGCCGGTGCTGTTCTCAGTTTCGACGCAAATAAAAAACAATGTAGATTTTCGTCAAAATCAGATCCTATGTTTATTCTGACTGGTTTTTGTTTCGGGGTTTCCCCTTCGTATTTCTCAGATTTTCGCTTTTACGTTTCAGTTCGAAATCCATCTTCTGTCTTTGCACCTGATCGATCAAATAATGTTGATGATGGACGGCGGCTCTTTGTTTAACGTCACTTTCTCCCCTGACGACTTCACGTATCCCCCTACGTCATTCATTTGGCTGAATGCGCTGTCGGTGGGTCTAGCACGAATGCTTTTTCCTTTGAATGCTGTGATTTCCGTTCGTTTTCGATTCACTGAAAAACGAACACTTATTAAGCTGCCGCTAAATAAATTTCTGTCTTATTGTCAACGAACTATTTGATATTTATAAAATCAGTTTTTGTTTATTTTTGTTCAACGAACAATATTCACTGATATTAAAAAAAGAAAAAAAAATTCTTTCACAATTGTGTTCGCCGGAATTTGTGTGAAATTTGCGAAATTTCAGCCTGACAACCCCGGCGTCAACTTCACCCGCGCTCCTGGCTCATATCCAATCTTCATCATGGATGGTTTTGGGCCAGTAGCGGCCACCTTGGTCCACTTCTCCTTCGACACCGTGCCTGTCATACACGAGCTGAGCATACATGCGGCTCCGGCCAACTGGGATATCGTGAGTAGAAAAAAAATTGTTCTTTTTTAATCTTTGCAACTGAAAGTGATGCAACAGAATTTCTGACGCCTGAAAAGAAATGCTAAATTGTGTCAAATTTTGAGTGTGATCCGTCAGAATCAATGCGGAAAGATTTGCAACTTATTCCGCGGAGACGGATTTTAGCGCAAAGATAATGATGATCTCAATCTACAATTGTCACATGTAATTCAAAGAAGAACTGCGGAGCAGATGAAAGTGAAGCTTCACATAGCAAGAAGAACGTACCAGCGTAAAATGTGCTAACGTTCGAAATTGAGCACATCACTCAGTACATATATTAAGTAGTTGTTCACGGGTCGTTGTTTTTTTTCTTTTATCTACCTCAGTCAAAAATGGCGAGCGGACAAATGTATGTATATTTGTTTTGTACCTGGAAAGTTTTTGCTCGCACTAGAACCGGTGATGAAATAAAGTTTTAAACCTCTTTTCTAGTGACGAATATTCGATGCCGAATAAGAAGACGATATTGTGTACATGGCAGTTTAAGACTGATCATATCTTTGATTCTCGTGTTAATCGCAACTCTCTGGAAACGAATAAATCGCGTGCTTTTGATAAAAAAAACAATAAAATTGCAATTTGTCTCCATGGAAATGCAACTTTCACTGGCAAACAAATATTCTGCTTGACAAGCTCTTTCATGAATGATGCTTTTCGCGACAATGTGGTCTGTCATGCATAAACTTTCGTAGATAATGTGGTCTGTCATGCATAAACTTTTGTAGATAATGTGGTCTGTCATGCATAAACTTTCGTGAGCATATCTGCGATAAACAGAGGTTAATTGGTACCAAGTAGTTCTTTAAATTCTGCACAAAATACGGTGTTCGACTTCAAGCTTGATATTTTGTGTTGTCAACGCCAACATGTCGACAGGGTGTGTTGTGATCCCGAAAGTTGGGCGTCATTTATGGCATTTATAACAACAGCTATATCGCCTGGGTGGTTTTGCAACTGAACCTGCTCTACCCAGTTTTCACTGCACGCCATGCTAAGATTATGGCAAACAAGAATATCACCAAAACTTGCACAATCATGTGTTTTCAGGTCTATTCTTTGAACCGCGAGTACACGACAATGATTGTGCTTGGTATCATTTTTGCCGTTTTCATCCCTCTGGCCTTAGTGGTCGATTTCAAGCACTTGAAGGTGAGTGATGGTCCTTGGACGCATCGTTCGTAATTGAACAGTTCTCTGTTTTTTTTGTGGATTTTCATGTCTGTTTAGCGAAAGGTTTTTGTTAAATAACAAATTATCACGCTGGTCGTGGTGGCAAAGGCATTACGCAGTGGAAACCACCACACATTTAATGGCTTCGATGAATTCTACTCAACAAATAATTTGAAGGTTGAAACACCAGTAGTTGGCTGAAAACTGAATCATTGTCTGCGAGACTATGCTTGGCAAACCTGCGACAGGGCTTGATATTGGTGGGCAAGGTTAACGTTGTCATGTAGCACTAGGTGTGATAAATATTATTTTGTGAAAGATGCAGACTGTACAGAATTGCAAAAATATTTTTTTTGCCCAACATCTTTTGTGAATGACGGGGAAATTGAACAATGCCATTTTGCAATTTCTTTGCGCTGACGTAGTTGCTAGTGCTTTAGCCAATCAAGGTGCCTTGAGATTCACTTTGCGTTGTCTTTTCTATTGCTTACGTTAAATGTCTAATCTTATTTCAATAGGAGAGCACTGTGTTGTGGTTTGGAGGTCTGGACGAGGGTATTCCGTGCATTTTGCAAATCGTTACTTCAAATAAGCCGAAGTAAGCGCTTTATCGTATGAATGTGTTTCGTGCAATAAGTATGAATGTGTTGCGTGCAGTGTATCTATAAAGATGTTGCATTTTGTGTCGTCACAAAGAAGCTCGTTGTACTTGCCTCGTATTGCGCTCAGACATGGGCGTCGGAAGGATTTTTTCAGGGGGCATTAATGGATTCTTCCTGGTTGGTGGGGCAACGCTGATGAATTATATTTTACTAATTCCGACACAAAGAGAAAAGCACTTTCCTTCTGAAAAGTTAATTGCAAAGTATCAAATTTTAATATCAAGGGGTCTTGGTCCCCCCTGCACCGCCCTTCCGAGGCCCATGTGTGCAAAGAAGTGAGTCGATAAGACTAAACCCGAAGCACTAAAAGGTTTTCTGGCGCAGCTCGCACTGATTTCGAGCCGAACCTTTCTTCGCAGGTTGCCAGTCGACGCGTACATCCGGGTATCTACAACTCCCGATGACGCAAACCCGATCGCGTGGTTCAAACCTCCGCCCGAAGACCGTTTCATGATCGGCACCTTCGTTAAGTCTCCTCAGTACGATCGCATCACTGTGCACGTAGCGTGCGACTCGGAGGAACCGCTCGATGTGGATCAGCTGGCCGTGAACAGGAAAGGGAGGCACCCGCTGGCTTGGTCAGTTCGGGACGCAGATCTGAGCTGTGCTACTTTCACCCAGATCCTTACTTATTGTTGTAGTTTTGCTGAACACACATCACTGAAAGTGCGTGTGAACAAGTGAGATGCACAACTATTTATGTTTAGCAGTGCAGCCACCTCTGTTGTTGCGTCACAGATGCTTTTTACTCGCCCAATCATTTTTATCGCCCCGGCCTGTCACGCCTTCCTCCTCCAGGTACATCTGGCGTCTGGGAGCGGTCTGCGCGTGCGCAAGATGGAAAGCCCTGCAAACCCCCACCACCGTTCTGCCGCGTTTGAGATATTCGTTTCAGCTTTATCGAGTCAGAAGGCACTTCATCAAAGTTCTGGTCAGTTTTTGCGGTCGTTTGAACGATTTTATTTTCGCTGGTCACGATGTCGTTGAAAGCTGGCGAGTGACGTGTCCCGCGTGCAAACGTTTTCAGAGCCATTGAGATCTTTGGCAGTTTTTCGTGTGTTTTATTCCACAGAAGTAGTTTTGTCCTTGAATGCCTCGCAAGATTTTTGGCTTGATGGTTGTAGAAGCTGCGATTTAAAGTTTTTTGTTACAGACGCTTTTTACTTTCTGAATTTTTCACGTAATATACTTTTCCAGTCTTCCTGAATGACCTTTTTGTAAAAAAACGTGTTGAACACTCGCATTTTTTTGTGATTTTTTTCCGCACACAAGATTTCTATCACTCCCCGAAGCATTCCAACCACACCATGCGCGGGCAGCGACATCCCGTCCGTCTGCATTCAGTAACATATCTTTGCCAAAAACTCTGTGGTTTGTGTGGGGACCGACGTAGAAGTACACCGATGTCAGGGACGAGGTGCTTAGCATCTTAAGCCGTTCCGATGCTTCTGTCAGTCCAACTACCTTTTCCGTATTTGCTTAGTTGTGCTTTTGTGCAAGTTAATGTCCAAGTTAATTGCAAGGACTGTACCTCAAAAAACACAACAGTGCAAATCTTACTCTGGCATTTGCTTCGAAAGGCTCTTTTTATTCTTTATTTTGCAGCGTCACGCAGTGAAGCGATATGTGCAACTCCACCTCCTCGCATTTCTCTTCCCGGTGACGTTTGCATGTGAGTAACAACAACTGTCGTCTTCAACTGCTCTCATTTCGCTCGTTCCTTTGCCTTATATTGTTTTACTGCTTAGACCAGAAGTATTTTGATATAATCGAGTTCATTTCGAGGAGAGACAAACGGCAGTCATGTCGTCCTGCGTATGTCATAGGTCGACACGGCGCGAATTCCGTATCGAACTTTGCTGATATTGATGCAGGTGATGCAGGAGCTAACATTGACAACTGTGAAAATATAGGATGGAGATCCTGCTTTCCTTTTTAACAACTGGCACAGCAAGCCTGTCACTGGAATTTTTGCTAAGTGGACAATGCTTTCCTCTCCGTAATTAAATGTATTTAACGGCGATTTCTTAAAAACATTTTGTCTCGCAGGAGCAGGTTGGGCTTTAAAACTTTTTCAGTGGCTTTTGAGTCGAGTTTCGACCATAACTCGTCGACCGATTGCGCTTGAGAGTGGATCACAATCTTATAAGATGCAAATTTTCGTGAACCTCCTTTTAAAAAATCGGGTAAATTGGCACGTGGGATTTTTTACAGGCCTCGATAACGTGACTGGGACCACTTCGTGACCTCACACAACACGCTGAGTTGCTGTCTTTTCGGAAAAAATGTGTTTTTGTGTTTGTGTTGCTTTTTAGTTTCTTTCCACTACTTGACAATGATGCAGCGGATATTCGTCAGCACATTCGTACTCGCTCTGTCCCTCCTCGTGGTGGCCACGCTGCACGTCTACACTCATCTTTCTGGTTTGCCCAAAGATCAAGCCCTGTTCCCTGGAAGGTTAGTGTGCTTGAATGGAGGAACCTGCCTGATCTTGTTTGAACCGGTTGCTGCTAACTTTTTTTGGAAAGATATAACCCTTGTTCCAACTAATGCAGGTTTACTGACGTCACTCTTTTGTTGTATGGGAATAGTTTCACTTTAGTTGAAATTACGTGCGCATTACTTTGTACAGAAATGATGTTGATCTGCTGCTGGGATGAGGGTGGGGGTAGCACTTCCGTTTTTTCTCACTTTGTCCGCTTTTTATCGGTCTCGTTCGTTTTTGCCTTGTTAAGTCAACATGAGCCTTCCTCTCGCAGAGACTTCAGCCTGTCCCTGCACAGCGCCATTTGTCTCTACGTTGCTGTGCTCTTCGGAATCGCTGCCGCTTTCTTTCTGCGCCGTCTCCTCGTTCGCATCTCTCAGTACGAGCGCAGGCAGAGACAGCTTGGCAAGGTGCTGGTTCGAGTAATCGATAAACTGTTTTTTTGCTGCCGGATTTCAGCGAACTCCTCAAAAATGGCGTTTTTCGTCCTGCTTGTTTTTTACGTTCTTTATTTTCACAACGTACAGTTCTGGGATGCAGTAGTAGAATAACTATTTTCTGCTGAGTTCTTTCCGGACAGTGTTGTGAACACCATATTCCGATATATAGTTGTCGCGTCGTTTCCTGTGGTTGTGACGTCACTTCCTGCGACTTGTTCACGTTGACCCGTGTCGACCAGTGCCAAAGAGTTTCTTGAAAAATATGATCTGAAATAAGTGTAAAATATTATTCGTCCGTGGGCCACTGGACTTCAACAACTCCGGCATATTCGCATTGGCATTCATGATGNGTCGTGTTGACAATTTTCACGACCTGTGATATGATGCGCTCTTTGCCAAATCGATTTCGATTGCCTCTGGCTTCCAGGCTCGCACTGCGGTCTTGCACATGCCTGGCAGATATCTCTACAACCTGGTGATGTTGGGAAAATCTCACTTGAGTCAAACGGACTTCGACTTGGCTGCACGTAGGTTTTCTTGCTTTTATTTGTTTTTTTGTATGATTGTAATGTCTTGCTGTGCACCTTAATCGATCAGTCAAAGGGCAACGACTCGATAACCTTGCGTTTTTTTTCGGTGCCCTGGCGTTTTTGCAATTGTTATGGTTTCTTTCTCGTCTTTGAAATTCTTAACTTTCGCCAAATAAACTCAACTCAGCTAATGCGAAGAGGTTGAAAATATCGGCCTACGTCTTTGGCGAATAAAGATGTCGGTGACTTCCTTGTGTTACGTTTACGAATTGAGTTAAAAAATATCAAATTTGCTTGTACTAAAAAAACAAATAAAATAGACTACTTGAAAAAGCAACAATTGTGTACCATGCAAGTACAGTAGATAGTCTTTGAAATTCGAGGTATTTGACAAAAGTTAGCAGAGTTGTCAAAAGATGAGAAGAATTGCCGCTGCTTGCGATCCTGTACATCTGTTTTTTAATGGCTGCAGCAACAAACTACCAGTCGAAACTTTGCTTTCTTAACTATTTATTTTGGAAATGTAAATACAGTATTTGCCTGCCTTATCATCAATAAACAACTCCTTTTCTTCCACAGACACTCACTGCGCGGCCCGCGCTGACCTCATTGCCGCCCTGTTTCCGGCCAACGCGACACTGGTGACGTACTTGTTACGCTTGATTGAGCTTTTGCGTATCTGGAAGTTTATCGTGTGCTTCAAAAAAACAATGTACAATATCTTGAACCCGCCTCGCCCCACATCTCAGTTCGCTGGATCGCATTTTTAGCGGAAAAGTGGTTTATTTATCATTGCGGTGTTTACGATGCTAGTTTGGATATTTGTCCATGGTTTGAAACAAGAATTTTTCGATGTTTTCGATTTCTTTCGCGATGTTTTCCGCGCTTTCGATTATTGTTTCAAAGTCACAGGTATAATTTTCGATCTCTTTTTAGTGGCAGGTTTTTAGGGGAGCCGGATATATCGTTCGTTACTACAGGTCCTTGCTCTTACCTTGTTTCCCTTATCTCCTCAGCACCGCGTGTAGCAGTTACACCGTTTTTCTTTAAATTTCTGTGATTTTGTAGCTAACTTCATTTTATGCAGCAAAAAAGAAACAAACAACTGCGTTTCTCTTTCTAACGCTATTTGATTTTTTCTTTTACCCCCCCCCCAAAACACACGCCTACTGACGACACAGCTTCGCTTTCCAGATATCATGGATGAGGGAACGCAATCGGTTCATGTTCAAGGGTGACCGTGTTGACGACAGCCAGAGCATGCCGGCCGCCCTGCGCCCCTCCGCTGGGGTCAAAGATCACCCGGAGGACGACAGGGTCACGCTCAAATGCGTCGATGACGCGGCCTTCACCCCTGAGCGCTCCGTTGACGGTTCCATCTCTAGCCATAGCTCGTCTCGCCCGAGATTGTCCCCCTTAGACCCTCTACAATTCAGCACTGACAAGCCTGGCATTCACGACGAGTCGAAAAGCAAAGTTCAAAGAAGTTCAACTGAAAGAGTTTCGTTTTTTGTTGGTGGCGTTGATAGGATTCAGAGGTCAAGCGATAGAGGTCGTCTGAAAGTGGACGATCGCAGCCGAGTTCAGGGGTCATCAAGCGACGAAGAGACTTTTTGGGATTTGGAAGATTGCCAGGGCCTTGGGTCAGAGGGTCACCAGGTGCAAAGGTCACGCGTTGCAATAGAGGAGGGAAGTGATTCAGGCGACGCTGAATGTGACGAAATCAAAGAATCAACCGTTTACGCTGGTTGCAATGAGCAAACTGTCAGAAACGACAACGATGACGTCCCCTGTGACGATGACGTCACTTGTTATGCATCGGAGACGCCGATTACGTCGACGAAGCCGCTACGTCGCTCACACAATTTCCGCCAAGAGCTGCGTGAGGTTGCTGGTGACGTCGCTGCAGCGATTGTGGGGCCAACCCCGCGGCCCGACGTTACTAGGAAACGCAGGGCATGGGCCCCGTGGCCCTCCACTGGGCTCAGGATGCTCCAGCGAGTTCTGTCGCGTCGCAGAAGGTCGGAGAGCGAAAGACGCGACTCCATCAGTTCGGCGAGATTGCTGGAAGCCGTCAGTCAAGTGCGGGAGGTGCCAGTCATGCCCTTCCGAGAGGNAGGAGCTCAGGACGACGATGTCCCGAAACGAGGGCCGCCGGACGCCGGCTCGGTCCACACGGAGAGCATGAGCACCGACNTGAGCTCCACCTTCGACGACCACGAAACGACAGAGGTCAAAGTTCCCCTAGTAAAGATCCCGGCTGTGGCGCCCGCAAGTACAGTGCCCTTTGTATGGAAGCAGGTAGGAACTTTGCTGCTGTGTGTCGGAACGATTGAAGCCTGGTTGTGGTTCGAACGACACGTGTTTCTTTGTACTTTACAAGAGGTCGGATGTTTGTTTGTTTTCAGCGTTGAATAAAGGTTAAATGAATAGGTCTGTGTCACGGAGCTGATTGAAAATAAAGCAGTTAATTGGAAAATGTCGTACGTTGTGAAGTACTTCGAAAAACTTTCGTTACTTTTTGTTTGTTTCTCTTGTAAGCTTTCTGTTCTGCGAATCACGACGGAATTACGTTTAGCTTTGCTTAGCCATATATATTGTTATTCATATCAATCCCCGAACTTGTTCTGTTTTAAGAGAAGGTAGACGCGCCGCTCGCTGAAACAGGAAGAAAATCGCCTTTTGTTTTGTTCGTGACTTTGGGCTTTTCGGCCTAGAAAATGGCGGATGCCTGACAGGGAGACGTCCGCTGCGTACAGTGTATTAGTTTTCTATTTTGTCACGTGTCTTCTTGCTTCCACGTGGCGCGTTGGTGACGTCAGCGCGACAAAACTTCGGCTTTTACTGCGTAAAATAAATCCGCCAACATTTCGCTAATCCGCAATAACTGTAAAATTAATCCGAAACATATCAAATTCATCCGCCAACATGCGCAATTCCTCCGCCAATGTATGAAATGCATTCCCGAACATATTAAATTCAATCCGCCAACATATGAAATTCATCTGCCAACATATGAAGTACTTCCGCAACATGTGAAATTCATCCGCCGATATGTGAAATACATCTGCAACCTCTGAAATTCATTCGCCAACGTATGAAATTAATCCGTAACACATCAAATTCTAACGCCAACATATAAAATTAATCCGTCAACATATCGTTTCGTTGCAGGAAGTTTGCTCGAAGCTCGACTTCACAAAGAGCGCGAAGATAATAGAACGCGCGCCGCATCTCCCACGCGACGCGAGAACGACCACGCACAACAGATTTGCGGAAGTAATCGACCCCGCCCGCATCACGTTGAACAAACCGCCCGACCTCGGGGGGGCAGGTGAGAGGTCAGGTCACGAAGGGGAGGAGGACGCCGGCGGCGATGGCGCGGTTCGCGCTGACGTGGAGTATTACAAAAGAACAAAGAGGAGGTTGAGCGATCCTTGGATGCGTCCGAAGCATCGCGAGGAGTTTCCGTGCGTAAGTCAAAGTTTCGGGACTCGCGGATACTGTTTTTTTCGGTCATAGATCCAATTTTTTTAAATAACTGAAAAAATTAAGTCAATTCGGTCATAATGTTTGAAAACGTAGGCCAGTGAATAATGTTGAGGCGAGTTTTAATCCTGTAATGGGACAAATGACCGAAGTGTTTCACCGACAAAAAAACAGTGCGGGTCAAAGAACACATTCGTTTGAAATTCAATGTCATGCTTACGCTTCAGACTGGCAGCTGATATTCGTTGTATGAAAACGCAGTCTGCACACGTTATTTTTTTTTTGTCGCTAGTTACTAGAAAATAGCAAAAGCACGCGTTTGTTCTGTACTGTGCATGATTTCGTTCCTGGCCGTTTCGCTTCGTGAGATCGTTAGCTTTGGCTTAAGCCTACAGATGTATCAGCTGTAATTTTTGCATTTTTTGGAAAATTCGGCTGAATATTTTATTCATCAGTCATGTTGGTTTTCTGCCTGAACCAAAACGAATGTTTAAAAATAAAATATATGTATATCTGCCAAAAGTGGGTGTTGAAAGATGAAAGAAAAAGATAATGCATTACGTGATTTTTGTTTTGCAAGCGAATATTAACTGGCAATGGGAGTGAGCCCGAGCTGCTCAAAACCATTAAAGAACTTCTGCATTGGTACAAACATTTACAAGTCAGTGGAAATTGATGTCCAAGGCCATTTCCGGCTTGCACGAACATTTACGTCGTTCTTCCTTTTACGCCCAGGACGATGGCCCATCCCTCACGACCATTGCCAGTGGCCGCCGGACCATATTTCCCCAGCCGGACGGCAAGGTGCCCGAACCCCCCATTCCGGCCCTACTCTCCGTCACTCCGGGCTCCTTGGTATTGCTCGTCATCGGCGCTTTGGCCGGATTGTTCATCTACGCTGCGATTTTAATCCTGGAGGCGAACAAAAGCGGACCAGTGGCAAAGTAAGTTTTTCATGGATGCCAGTGGAAAAAGGGCGTTTGGATGTCGGTTCTTTAACGTGTTGTGCTGGTTTCTTCAAGTGCATTGGAGTGATACTTCAAAATGTATTGGGTCTGAGTCCAAGACGTTTTGAGATCTAATTTTTGTCTTGTTCGTTTGAACAAATGTTGCGATTATGGATAAGGTGGTCAAATAGGGCGGCGATAACTCAGTAGAGGAACGTCCGCCTCTCAATTGGAGGGTTGGGTGTTCGATCCGCGGCCACTAAGTGAACTGCCGTAGCGTTCCTTGGGCAAAGAGCGGCAAGATGAAAATTTCAGGCTTCGGCCTTCCGCCAATTGCCGTAATCTAACATCAAATTAAAATGCAGTCATCAACTGACTTCGTACGTCAGAATGACGTCAACCTTGGTGAAAGTTTTGCTTTGTGGCGTAACGACACCGGAAGATTACGTTCGCCAGGTTCCTGATCGACGCTTCTTTCCTGACCATCATCCTGGTCCTGTTGCTTGGCTTCTCACTCGAGGCCCTGTTCTCATTATTCCTCGGCGCGCTGGGAATCGTCACCGACAAGATCGACTTGCTCGACGAGGTTTGGCTTTGTAGCTTGGTATGCTGCTGCCGAGCTGGTCGCAGCAACAGTCAGGGTTAATTCTTGTGTCGTACATCGACAAACACGGTTCGCATTTGACCTTGTTGATCGCGTGGAACTGACTGAACAGGCAGCGTTAGCTCGCATCACGAAACGTGTTTTGGCAATTAAGTTGAAGCTTTGACGTTTTCCTTCGATTTCAGGAAATGAATTTCTGAAACAGTTTGGTATGGGACGTTTTTTGCTCACCCTTCTTCAACCAATGCTTTATTGTTTATGCCAACCGTTAACTCGCACGAAAAAACATTCCTTTTGCTTCGTGCCTCGCTTGGCGGTCATTTATTTAAATGTTCGCTACTTTCAAATGTGTAGTCACCCGTTTTGACTTTTTTGTGCTGGGACTATTTCATTTGCGTAAATTCCGTTTGCATGTTTTGCGTAATTTCCGTTCGCACATTTACAGAAAATAAGCTCCTTTCTGGTTCACCAATAGAAGTGAGCCTGCGACAGTCGGATTACGTCAGGTTTAAATCTTTTCGTGCGTTAACCTGATCAGTTAAAACAAGACCATGAATTCTTTTGTTTTAAATACTCGCTGATCTTGTGGGAGGGTGAAGCAGGTGAAATGGAAAGGGTCTGATATTGATGTTTTTCTGTGCGCCTTTATCTTGCGGTTTTGATGTTTACAATGGTAACCATGCTTTTCAGGCGTATTTGTGGCGCCATCTCCCACGGCGCAGTTTATTCGTTCGTTTGCAGTATCTTTTTTGTTTATAAATGGCTGTTCTCCATGGTTAAGGTAAAACATAAGAACATCGGCGACGAATCAACTCGTGTATTCCCAGGCTGATGAACTTTTGGAGAGGAACCATGGCAACGTCCGGCCCGTCTGCTCCCGCGAAGTGATCGGCGAGCCCGGCAAGATCAAAGCGCCGAGTGCGGACGACGCTGAGAGGCCGAGCGAGCGAAACGTCGCGTCTCAAGCGGACAGGGGGGAGTGCCTGCGCGACGCACAGAAGGACTTGCGAGCCGCTCGCGACGCCCTTTTCGAAGTGAAAAGGTCAGCTTTGCTGATGCGCACTCTCAGCTGTCCTGACATTATCCCCTGTTCGGACACTTTGAACAAGAAGATCCAGGTTGCGAGGTCGAGCAGCGATTGTTCGCTGTCGTTGCGACATTTACCCCCGCCGGTTTGGCCCTCGGCCGGCCAAGATGACGGCGACGACAGACCCCCGACAGACCCCGGCGGCCCATTGAAGCTCCGATCGCCCACGGACAGCGACATCACGTTCACGCCCAGCATCCCCACTGGGGAGGAGTCGAACCCCCTCACCAGTACCCTGAGTGACATGACCTCGTTTTCGGAAATGCTGGAAACGCTCAGGCGCTCGGATATTGCCCTGCGGCGGACATCGGAGCTGCACGAGCGTGAGAGTCCTGCCAGGGACGACGATCTTCCGATCCACGGCTGGATGGCGAACAGTCGGCTCTTGGGCTTGTTGAACACCGAGTCGGGAAAGAAACTCGCCACCGAGTTTTCTTCAACCCGCCGATCTATTCTCGGCGAATCTCTGACGAGGCTCATGATGGAGCTTGGCGATCTTGATACAGACGGTTCCCTGTCAAATCTTCCTGGCCGAAACACTCCGCTAGACAGGGGCCGAGAAAATAGGTCGTTCGGGGCTTTCCTGTCCAACTTGCTACCGGGTCCATCCACGCAGCCGTTTTACAATCCTCTGTCAGGCCTCGCAGCTGCATTCAGTAGACTGTTACCAGGGCGTGCAACTGCACCCGACGTTGGAGTGCCGTTGGAATCAGGTGACCTGCCCGTTCAGACTGCAAGTTTGCCGTTTGAGGCAAACGACAGTAACCACAGGTCCCAGGCTCCTGATCGCCCAGAAGATTTGGCAGGTAGGGTTTCATCGGCGTCATCGCATCGTGAACGCGGGGATCGCACTTTGCTTGGTCCGCGGCATTTAATCGTTTCAGACGGTGCTAACGGGTATCATGATCGAACTGAAAGATCCGGAACTGACGGCTTCTCGCGCCCTGAGCAGCCGCCGCCGATCTTAAACCTTTCCCGATATCCTCATTTATTCGGCGTTGCCCCTGAGACTTCACGCATCATGGCCGACCATAGCGCAGCTTTCGCCCCGTCAACAATTGAAGGCGAGACACACAATGATGTCAGGCTCATCCCTGAGGAAAGGGGACCTGAAGCGACATCGTCGTTACCAGATCATCAAACGCTGCGTTTTCCACGACTTGGGGATAATTTTGATCCCCCTGCTTTTCTTTCCCAGAAACCTGGCCCCTCTGAGAGGCCTGGCATGGAAGAGAGAAGTGGTGCCTCGCAACAGCGGCAGTCTCCTGTGCAGAGAAGCGCCATTGCTAAAAGTCATATCCACTCCGGCTGTTTGCACCCCCGTTACCTTGGCAGTGAGTGGAGCACTGAAAGCTCGTCCGGCTCCAGCCCGGGCATGCAGCAGTCTGACGCTATTCTGGAATATCTGAGCAGATCGCACGCTAGTGATGGCGCGCCGTCGATTGACTTGCCGGCTAGTCCAAGACCGATACTGTTGTCGAGAAACGCAGACCCAGCTGCGTCAGAACCGACGTCACTGCTTTCGTCATCGCCATTCAGATCGACGCCAGGCGTCAGTCGGAACGACGCTCTGTCACCGATTGAAGAAGAAAGCCTGCGAGCGTCTTCAGTTGCTTCAGAAGATACCGGCCAAGTGTGTTCTGTAAATGTCGCATCAGACCGCGACGATGCAACAGGTCATCGCGAGAAGCCGGGAGATCTAGTGGACAACGAAACAACGACGCGAGATCTTTCGCGGATTCCAGCAGCAGTTCGCGTTACGGATTATCCGCACTCGCTGACGTCACAAGACGGTGAAGGACCCGCGTTTAGTTTTGTGCAAAGTACGCGGATGTACTCGGGCATTCTGCATCCGCACTATTTGGCGAACGACTGGTCTGCTTACGCCTCCCCTGTGAGATTCGGGCACGCCAACGATGAATCTGGCGTGGTGGGGGGTTCGGCGCCGACAGATGCGCGACCACAGCGTTTGTTCGATAGCGATCGTGAAGAAACTCTGCCCCGAACAGAGGTTGGCGGACGNGATGGCATNTGGCAAGCTCAGAGAACACGGTTCGCAGAAGCCGAGCCCATTAGACAACGAACAGTCACCAATCGTGACGATGATTCTACAGAAAGCAGTGTTGAAACAGGCCCAGAACCCGAGTTAGACCCTCCACAAAAGACGCGTTCGTATCATCGGGCGCTTGGCCGTACTTTGGCTGTGAACACGGCAGACTCAGGAGAGAATCTGCCGACCAGTGTTTATGACGCACGACGTTACAGGCGTCGATCTTCATCAGCTGGGTCGTCGACCACATCTCTGTCGGGCGCCGCACCCCCTCCTCCTCAGTTCGGCTTCGCTCAGCGCAGCGACTTGTCCGGCGATTCCGATAGCGGTGAAGGGAACCCCCCCAAGCAATCCGGATCGGCATCTACGGTTGTGGTCGTTCCTGGCAACGATAAGCTCTGGTCTGTTGTGGAAGACCCGGAAAGAATGGGTGACGGTGGAGGCAGTCGACGAGCTGTGGAATCTGGAGCTTTGCCCGAGGCATTGTTCGCGCCGCCGCCTTTGGATTCGCTCGCGGCGCCAGAATCGACGTCAACAATTGTTGTCCATCACAAGAAGCTTACGTCATCCAGCACAAATGTGCCGAACAGCATGCGNTTGCTTGCCACCTCCNGCAGTGAAGAAAGCGTGCCGCCCTCCAAACGTTCCAGCAGTTCTATCACAACAGAAGTAATCGATTCAACGTCGGAGGGAGAATTGCATGACAACGGTGACAATTACTCGGAATTGTCAGGCAAGGAAGTTCTCAGCGAAGAAAAGCTGTCTGAAGTCAGTGTGTCTGTAAAGACGAATTCAGCGTCACGTTTTAGCTTTGAAAGAATTTCGCAGTCCAGGTCAGAGAGGTCGAGCAGTGTTCAGGAAGATCTGCACAAAGATGGCAGTTCGCGATTAACTGAGGAGGGTAGCGTTGATGCAGGGACTGAGACGAACAGTGCCGGATTGCCTGATGAAGATCATAGGCTCAGGCGAGGGTCACCAGGAAGAGCTACTTCGTCTTCAGCAGATAGATCTGATGGAAGCAAGAAAAAACGAGCTCAGCCCTACGCAGGTCTTACAGAAGGTGCAAGATATTCTGATCTGAGCCAAGCGCAGTCAGATAGGGAAGAAGGAAGCAGCTTGGCTGTGTCAGAAGTATCTGACAGAAAGTCGAGTTTTGATGGATTGCTTCGCGAAGCGAGTTTGTCGTTGTTGAGGGAGAGTTTCGAAAAGGCTAGAACCAAAGAAAAACCGGTGTCATCCGATAGATCGTACGAACACTCCCTCATCCGGCCTGGTGCTTTATCATCGGAATCTGAAAAACGGGGGGACAAGGAGGACAGATCGCAAAGTTCGCCCAAGCGGCCGAGTGCTTCTGACGACGCCTTCTTGGATGAGCTGAAAAGGAAAATCAGTTCACGATCAAGTGCCTGGTCGGGGGGTATTGCGGGGCGAGAAAGCGCGACAACGTCGTCATCAGGTTCACAGAAAACACCGGGAACTATGATTGCGTTCAAATTTGAAGGTTTGCGTTCAGATACTGGAACAGGTAGCGATGGCGCAGACTCAAGGAAGATCTCTGATGAAGACACGGTTGAAAAAGAAACTGGTGCTGTCGCAGCGGAAGGAGAGGAGACAGAAAGCAGTCCCGAAAGCGGGGCCAGTGATGACCACGAATCAGGGTCCAACGGCTCATCCAGACAACTCGCTTCTTCAAGTGAGCGATTTTCAAGTCGTGTGCCATCGTTAGACTGGCTCCTACCAATGCAGCAAAGCACTGAGGCAAGCAACGAATCCGACAGTCGCACTGGTTCGAAAGAAGTCTCTCATGACAACAGAGGCAGCTCGCGCTGGTCGCCGTCAAGTGCATTGTCCGAGCATTCGAAGCCGGGCCGGGACCAGGGGGACAGCACCCCCTATTTTACCGAAGCTGCGTCGGACGAAAGCACAGACGCCGAATCTGAGGTCGTGGGTTCTATCCCGGTGCTGGGGAGCCCTGTGCGCGTCAGCGACCTTACCGAGACGGACAGCGTGCAGCATATCACGGAGTGGGAACTCCCTTCTCGCACAGACGTCATCGGTAAATCTTCGAGCGGCGTTCTTCGCGCAACGGAACCTCGCCGCCGTCTCGGATCTATGACGTCACGGGAGCTGATGTTGCTGACGCAACGCGGCGGCTACGATGACGGAAGCGGCACGAGTGACGTNGACAGTGACATTGACGTTCTGACTGGAACGCCAGGTACCTGTTGATCCGCGTGTGATTATTATAAAGTGTACGCTTTTTTTCAGAATCGTCATAAAGATCTGGCGCGTGACACTCAATGACTTGGTCATAATATTTTTCTCGCTCGTGCACTCCGCTGTTGCGCCGTCCCATGCGATTTCTTTATTACAATCTAGTCATTACCGTTCGTCCTGGTCCGCCGGTGATTGCGAAAAAGCTGCGACAGGCCAAGACTTGGAGTCTGGGGGCAGTTGTTGAAAAAATGGTGGGGGGGGGCAAATCACATTACCAAACGTTAACTTTTTTGTGTGACTGCAGCCTTGATACAAATTACCTGCTCAAACTCACGACGAACCTTTTCGTGACTTTAACTATTCACCGATGCAGAGCACTACTTCCCGCAGTTCATGTTTAGAAGCGTCGGTGAAGAGGAAAACTGTGTTTTTCTTAATTTATTGAAGCAGAATATTCTCGAAAAGCCTGCAGAATTACCTTGTTTGCCCAGATATATGTTCTGCAGATTTGTAGATACAGTACAGCCGCTGTTCACGGTAACATTTAAAGCGCAAACAGGCGCAATTATTCAAAGTACGCAGTGTTCTTTTGGGGGATAGGGAACTGCATCGAATTGACCCTTGTTGATGTGTGTAACCAGTATGAAAGCAACTACCTGTTCGAACTGTTTTTATAAACACGCACCTGTCGGCACTGAGCTTGCTAACAGGGACAATCGGCGATCACGTGCAAAAATATTTTGTTTGTACTAATTTTTTTTCGCTCGAATACGTTGAGCTCCGTCGCACATTGCAGGCAAACAAGGTACAGGCGAGGAAGCGTCATCATCACGACCGGAAGCGTTTGCCGGAAGCGAAGCCGGGCCGCGTGCAAGCCAGGAACCCCTCGTCCTGGCCACCCGGGTCTCGTCCGGGTCCTTTCCGGACACACGTCGGAGTCAGCCGGACGAGAAGGAGCAAGAGGAGCCTGCTGGGGGTGTTTCCTTGACCCATGAGTTGCCCCCTGGCCCATTCCGGCCTGCGTTTGCGCCACACACAGACGAGGCAGAGCGCAGCACGGACGAGGAGTCTGCGGACAGCACGAAAAGCGAGGACTACGTGAAACAGAGTCGGATTCTTGAGCGACAGCTGTCTTCGGCCACTTCGCTGGAACTCACAACAACAGGTTCGAAAGCTCTTTTTTCTTCATTTCTCTTTTTCTTTTTCCAGTTGCGACTCTTTCTCACGAGTGTTAGGACAATGCTTTTTGAAAAAAGAATTATTTGAAATTTGTTGAAAAGTTGCTTTCCACCTTTTGAGACGCCTGTTCTTTTCCAACCCAGAAGCAAGCTTTAGTCCACAGCAGGCGGCGGGGCAATGCGTCCTTCTGTTGATAAAATTTCGAATCTTGGCAGATTCTTCATCTGCACCAAGTGTGGACCCGAACCTTCTCCCACCCACGTCACCACCAGCCTCATCCAATATCGATGTTCGTGTTTCAAGCAGAGGTTCACGACAAGAAGTTGCCATGTTGGCAGATTCAGGTAAAACTTTATCTCCGGGTTTTAGCTTTATCTGCAAAATCATCGCTGGCAGTCTTGCCTGTTCATGAATAAATGATTTTGGACGCTTTTTCAGCGAATCAATTTAAGGTAAGCAATCTTCAGGTTTCGTTTAACTGCTTTCGTCAAAAGTTTTTTGGTTACTTTTTGTCCGTTCAGCCAGCGTTTGCTTCAAACAAGTGCTGTATCCTCTCATTCAGTGCTTCTCAATCTTTTTTTATTGATGTACGCTTTGGGAAATATTTTGTGTATCAAGTGCCTGTTGACTGTAATCATGAACACACTAATTAGAAATGTACCTAGAATTATTGTGCTTCTTTGCGAAAATTTCATTGTGAAGACACTTAAAAAGTACGTGTACCCCAGGGAGCACCTTTGCGTAACCCAAAGGGTACGCGTACCCCATTTGAGAACCACTGCTCTAAGTTAAACAATTCCTAGTTAAAGACCAACTAATTCCACTATTTTGTTAGAAGTGTTGATGAAACGTTTCTGCTTTGGTCGGTATGGTTATTATTATGCGGGGATGACTCAGTTGGACATGATGCCACTGTCCCCACAGATCTCTCCACCATGGTGGTAGCAGCAGTGGACATATTTTTTGCTTGATAATGCTTCGGATTCGGTACTTCACCAATTCAGTACTTGAAACACTTCTGTGTTAAATCGAACGCGTTTCTTTTTTCGCTCATACACAGTCGCTGAACCAACGTCCAGGCCAGCGAAACGACCTATCCCGAAGAAAAGAACGAGTATTCTCGCTCAGCGCACGTCCACCAGCCAATCTACATCCACTGTCCACTCCGCAGAAAATGGTACGGTGTTGGGTTGTTGCGTCACAAAACTCTAAACGTCACAATACTAAACGTTGCTTCGCGTCAATGCAGACCTCATCCCGGACGTCACTCCATCTGAGCTGTCGTTGCCCCATGACGTTGCTGCGAGCGCCTCCGTGCGGAGCTCAGTATCCACCGAGACTGTGACTTTCTCAGAAAGCGAAGGTTCGCACACAGTGTTTAGTGCTTTGCAGTGGCAGTGCTTGGCACGATTGCACGACTTTGGACCAAAGTTTTTCTGCTTGCGTGATGTCTCTGTGTTTATTTGATGAAGCGTTTTGTGTCCGTGCTGTTTTGTCAAGACAATTTCAGGTTTCACTAGTGTTTACTCTCATCGATTTTGCTGCGTCGAACGTATAACCCGGTCCTAGAATGTGTTAAGCAGTGCTCCGGGCCGCAACCTGCTGATATTTTCTCTCAACTTTTTGCATGAATAGCCGAAGGGTCACTTCCTCCCCATCGATGTGTTGATACAGGGCTGCTCCCCCCTCACCCGCTGATATTTTCTGTTGGGGGGAGAGCAAAATTACTACAACTCGTTATTTTACCAAACAACTTCAAAAAGTTTTTGGCGCTTTGAAAATGGTTTGGAAGATTTAAGGGAGGTGGGGTAATTACCCGGTTGCCGCCCCGTGGTTACGCGTCTGGAAGGGTTGACAGGAATGATTCTATCCAGAATGTTTGGGAATAGATTTAGGTTCTTAGGTTATTTTTTCTACTGCAAAC
>JGI24158J21664_10000138_pt1 | contig 50228 bp, 23 predicted proteins | sample Ectturendosymbi3_FD_21664 | JGI IMG/M metagenome (IMG submission 21664) | reverse complement strand
ACGATATCCCCTGAAGAGTGTCAGACGAAAAGCTTTGGGATGAATCTCCTACTTCACGCCATCTTCAAGTTCTGTACCACCAAACGTCTTTTCAAAAATTAGAAGTGCATTTTTGCTAAGTTGCCTTACGTTGATTCGATTCATTTTTCTGCTGCAAACACCCTGGGTGCAATTCGACATTTCATTTGTTGTTGGTGTTCGTTCTATGCTGGTCGAAGTTGAATGCACCAGATAAAAAAATGATACAAAATAAAAAAAACTTTGAAAAGTTGCAAATGACCATCCGAATATCCTACCAATGTCGTGTGGACAGCTTAACGTTGCAATTAACACTTGCAGATCTTCTGTTACATTCTTTCCTCCTCGCACGGATAGCAGCAAAGATTTCAGGGTTTGGAACTCGCAGTTGATCAGATACGCAGGCTATCGTCAAAATGACGGAAGCGTCGTAGGAGACCCAGCGAACGTCGAGTTTACGCAGGTGGAATATTTTTATAGTTTTCGACACTACTGAATGTGCATGTACACAGCCCACTTCTCGAGAAAACAAGGTTGCATTAACGAAAGTTATCAGTCTCTGAGATGAAACTGTAATACAATGCTCTCACAAGCAAGCATGAATACTTTTAAGGAGTGATTCGCTGAGGTTGTTGAAATTTTAAAAACTTTCATGCGAACTGCCATATCACTGAATCAAGGGGCAAAACGTTTGGAAAAAGGAATACACAGCCATGTTTAGATTTTTCTTATATTGAAAAATGACAAAAATTTCAACCAGTTGCAGTCACTCAGTGAGACTTTTGTGCTTGTTTTCAACGCACAATATCTGAGATTCTGGGAACAGTGGTTGAAAGAAGTACTCTGATGTCATCGTGGTGGATCAGTCAAAATCGATATTTTGTTTTATGGTCATCATTGAGGAGAACCCTGCCTCACACAGATAAGTATTTTGAAAAGGTGCAATGACTTCAAATGAGCGCTTCGGCAGCGTAGAAACTAGAAAACTCTTTGCGCAATCCACACCAAAATTTGGAAAAGTCACGGTTGCAAGATATGAATTTGGAAAAAAGAATTGTTTAACATTGAAGATCAATCAAAATACCTTTTTAAAGCAAAGCACTTTGAAAAGACAAGCCCGTGCCCTGATGCAGGTACGGATCCAGGGAGGGGGCGATTGGGGCGACGCCCCCCTTAAAACCTTTGAAAGTAACTTTATTCACCATGATATTTTACAATTCGAAGAACAGCATTTGCGATATAAGACCATTTTGCCGTCTATTGTTTTGTCACAGAATTGTTGTGAAGTATACTTCATCCCTCCTACAGTAACGAAACCGTTATAAGACGTGACTACCAAATATTACTGAAATTACCCCCCTAACCTTACTTGCTGGATCTGCCCCAGCCCTGATAAAATCTACACATTCAGTAACACGTTTCAAAAGTATTTTCAAATATTCTGGAAGAGCTTTACTCGCCAGTGCACGTCGATGAAGAACACAATGGGTAGAAATGTGCGGTGCCCGTTTGTTCACCAGAGTTGTAAAACCTGACTTCACTTAGCACAGAAAGAGCGCCGTCTGTGCATAGCGAGTTAACGTGATTCCACGAGTTTATTTTGTTGAAAGAAATTATTCATTTTTTTCCCGATCATCAGTCACTTCGATTGTCGTCTCTGTACTTGCCCACATGAAGAACTCAATTTTTCAACTCAACTGCATGTATAAATCAACAGTAAACCAAGAAATACGTAAGTTCGACACGTCACTTGACTCTTAGCTGAAGGGTAACTCTTGAGTATTGCATTGAATTTCATCTGCTACGTGCTCTAAAATATGACAAGGCAAAACACTTATACGACAATGTACTGTATGGTTTGATAAATAAATTTTCTTAACTTTCTTCTTTTGTTCTCTTTCCTATTATATCTATAGTGTACGGATTGATAAGTCACTCCCCAATTGTACGCGGCTTCTTTCCTTTTGCTATTGCAAAAGCAACGCGACAAGATGCTTCCAATGCTAACGTGTTTTCAGAAATGAACCCTGATATAGGCAGAGTTCCTGCAACACGAAATTGAGCGCAGTAGGTCTGCCAAGACATGTGCTTGTCATGTACGTGTGTGGGATTGAGTGAAGAGAACTTACAAACTTGACGGCTTCATCGAAACATTACCACGCACTTTGGAGAAAAAGATACATTGAGGTTTTTGAACATCATCTGTTATGATGAAGTCGACCCGAAGTCCACCTATGATTCTGGATAAGTTATCTTCTTCGACATAACTGGGAATGTTGAAAACTGAATTTGTTAACTCATGAATAACTCATTCACTAAAAAGACCAAAAACGACTGTCTGCTGTCCAGCCTGTAGCATGCTGTGAAAAAAAGAAAAATGGTGCTAGAGTCTGAATATTGTGAAAACGGTAAAATTTATTCTTCAAAATAGAATTTTTTATTCTGAAAGAGCTATAATCTCCTTTAACGTACAAACTCCAAATGAAGTCGAGTACAGAAAGTGTTGCGCTCGTGGTGATCAAATGAATATGGTAGCCTACATGCGTGAAGATGAACTAAAAAGAGGAAACGTAGCACTAACCATAACTCTTAATCATAGTCCAAGGTGTAACATCTCCAGTTTGTGTGATATATCCGTAAAACTACTTCGTAACAATGCTCTATGACGCCTGACGTCATAGAGCACAGTCTCTCATCAATCTACGAACAAAATACTGTCGGATGTACTTTTGTGTTTTGTCTTGTAACAATAACTAGCCTAATAATCCAAGATAATATATTTTGTAAAAATTTATAAAAATATGCATTTGCTATAATTTATGATTCACTCAATTTACCCCTAGAAAGGTGAAATTTACCCCTAGGGGTAAATTTACCCCAGGTTAAGATTCACTGATCTAGATTAGACAGTGTATTCTCAGCATATGTCGGAGTCGATTGTCAAAAGCAGCAAACTTGCTTATGAGTGCAGTTTCTGGATTTTGCCATAGCTAATTTGTTTATAATACTGGTAATGTCTATATCTCATAGAAATTCATGCTCTACACTCTTTAGAATTAGGCTGTTCAGCTTGTTTTGTCTATGGTGCTCCTTTGTTCATTCTACCATCTTAAGTTTACAAATGACCGTTCTCCACTGCGGCTGGTTACTACGAGAGATAAATAAGTGAGCAAATAATTTCCCAATTTTGTAAAAGAAGACTGCAAGTACACTACCCAAAGGCTAGTGAATAGATGCCAAATCCAGAGCTGCCAAAGATATTTTTAAAAAATTCTGTAAATATACAGGAATCAGTGGTGTTAAGGGAGGCGAACGAGGGGTCACTTCGGACCCCCTTTTCCGGAAGTGTGGTGAGGGCCACCTTTTGTGAGTTTCGCACTTAGTTTTTGCATTGTTTTGTTAAAAACCTCGTTAATAACTCAGAGCCACATTTAACAAGCTCTCAAGCAAGTCATATGTTTGTCAAAATAAAGCTAATATTATGTGCAAATATGCCAAAAGAAGGAGCCCTTTTAAATGTTTGTTTGCGTGGACAAAGAAAAATTTAAAATCAATTGACTTCAACAATTTACAATGTAAATTGTAAAACGTACTTTCAGGCAGAAGCAAGTTCCCTGACAAAATGTAAAATTGAACTTGCTATCAGCGCATAAAGTTTCTGTATAGCATATGTAAAATATAGGGCTTCTTTGAGAGAGTTTGGCTCGAACACCTAAATTCTAACATATAACCTTGCATGCAATAAAGACCAAATTTCACAAAAAGAACCGCGAGGCCCCCAAAAGCGCGGGGCCCTTAGCAATTGCTACACTTGCTACTATTGTTAATCCGGCACTACTTCTGCAGTAAGAACGCCATCACGCCTCCACAAGAAACTCAGGCATTCATGTTCTAGTGCAACTGCTGTATGTCCAAACGATATGCTTTACTGGGCCAAAAATTATGTCAGTATCTTTATGAGGGCCGCACATTGTAGAGTTCAAGCAAATTGTAAACGAGTTGGGCCTTGTGCCCTGTCTGATGTGCAGTCACATAAACAATAAGCAGATTACAGCTATAGGACTTGCGCTTGCATTCGCTCGAATCGCACTTGCGCACAGAAATGCACATAAACAAAGGGTCACAGGATTAACCAAAAACTGCGTTTCATTTATATAGTAGGCCCTTTGCCTCATAACTCCGACAACAAAAACGAACTATGCCCTCTTTTATAGCACAAGAGCATAAAATAACCAAATGCTTTTACTTCTTCCTCCTTTCCTGTCGTCAGAAAAGAAGAAAGGGAACTGTGACGTAAGACAAATAATTGGACCGACCAACAAAAGTAAATACGCTGAGCAATTTCGCCGGCGGGAAAGCAGCGAACAAATAATGACCGTAACACATTGTATGATTTACTTCCACTTTATCAAACCAAAATATAGTTTAAACTTACTGAACGCCTTCCAATATTAACTGTATGGTACTTTCAATCACTCCCAAACTGTGATGCCACAGGCAAGTTTAGTGCCAATGAAACAACAAGGGAAGTTAGAAAATAGTTTAATGCAGAGGAACACATGAGTGGAAATCAGTAGAAATCAGAAATCACATTTGCACTAGAAAATCAGATAGAAATCAGAACTAGAAATCGGATTTGCACTGAGATGTCAGTGGACACGTGGAGTGGATATCTGACAGTAGTATGTGATAGAAAGGCACTAAAGAACACTGCATCGAAAATGTTCAATTTAAGATTATCGAAATAAAGGTTGTCATGGTTTTTTGTATACACAAGTATGAAAAGCGTACTGTGCCGCACAAAACCTTCGACTGGGCCACAGCCCACAGGTTGTACAAAGCTGGTCCAGAGATTAAACTCGAACCTGATTGAGAGGTACAATTCTCTGTCGAGCAACACGGTGGAATACACCACGCAGCTTATTATCGTTTTTTAACATGCCTCACGATCACCCGAACCACGTTTGAATTTAAACATTTTTTTGTTTGCAACCGTCTGGGCGGATTTTTTCAAATAAAGGAGCAAACTACGCTGTATTCGTTCCGCGCATCAGGCTCGTCTGAAGCAGACACGGGAAAACACAACAAAACGTGATGAGGCTTTTCACATGCGTCAACCGTGCAGCAGTGCAGTTTCCTAAGTAAAGTCCTTTAACACATGTCCACCACTAAGACGTCGATAAGGTTGTTCGCAACACTGTGTAATCGTGCTAGGCTTGCCCTACTCGCCGAACAGCGAACCCCAAGTTAAACGGTAGCCACCACTCTGTGTCCTTAAAAAGTGAAGTGTTCAATTATCTTCCTTATCTGAGGTTCGCAGTGTTGTAACAGAAATAGCATCCGCATTTCTTCATTTTGGATCTTATTGATAAAGTATACTTGAAGTGGCGTTGAAACGTTCGAAAGTTCAGGTTTTTATTGAATTTATTTATAATTGGCGGAGATAGTATTCTGTCACCAATGTCGGCACAAGGAGGACTGCAGCTTTGAGCAGTATACTCAGGAAAATGGTCACCAACTTGTTTATCTTTAAGACAACTGCGCATAACCCCGAAATTTCAATTTCAAAGTGGGAGTGTCTTGCCTTAAAACACCACAATCTACTAGAGATGTGGCGTTTAGGCGCACGTTGGCCTTTTGCTGAGGCTCAGACAAGTAAAATTAACACACACACGTTCTGTATGCATTGGTTTCGAAGTTTCATTGCAAGAGCGTACAGATTTCAGTTTCCATTTTTTCGCCTCCGCATCTGATAACTCCAGTTCTTGTATGTGTAGCTATTCATTACAGACGTACGACGAAGGTTCAATTTCCATGCACCGAGTGTCTTCAGCATCTTTCAGCGCTTTTTCGACATCGCATCGGGATTTATCTGCACGCTGTGTGGTCTCAGTACGTCGAGCTTTCTCCTTGGCTTCCAACAATTTTGATTGATGTATTTGCAGAGCAGATCCGGTCAGCTTTACTTTAAACACGACTCCCGCTTTGTTGCACTTCTGGTAGAGCTCAAAGTAGATCGCACCATTTCACAAAGTAGGGATTGCGTTTCAAAAATGGTTTTGAGCGTATCGAGAGTCTCACTGGGCGAACCGAAAGGTTCAGCCCACTGCACGACACGTCGATCAAAACGTTGTTTCCCATCACGATAGACTCTTTTACCACACGAACCTGGTCGCTGACTTTGTCCAAGCTCTACTCTTCCACTAGTTCGTCTGCACGCCCAAAACCAAGACGCAGCAGCTTTCGAGTTTCGACCATATCCTTCTATTCAGGGGCGCATCCAGCTGATATTTTCGGGAAGGGGTCAAAATGATTGCGACTTGTTTTTGCACCTAGCAAATAACAGGCCCGTTACCAGCTTGGGACACCAGGAGGGACGAAGAGTTTTCTGAAAGAGGCCAAATTTTTTGAACTGTGTCCAATAGTTTTAAACTATGTCCAACCTATTGTTCCAGGGGGGCAAAATTTTTTCTAGGGGGCTTTTCCCCTTGGTTACGTACCTGGGTAACTAAACATGTTTTTGAAAATTTCGGTGTGGCATGTGCCCGGTTGCACGCCCTAGTTGCAGACCTGTTTCTGTTCATCCGTCATCAAGAACGGGAGTTCACTAAGATATATCGACAAAAACGAATGATTCCAACGAAGTGCTGGAGATGAATGGATAGGTTCCTCGTTAGATCCACCACTCGAGCGTAACGTCGAGATAAAAAGGAGACCATTGGTGTTGACACTCAAGGCAGTTTTCCAAAATACTGTAGACTGCAGTAGTTTCCAGGCCCGTAACCAGCTTGGGACACTAGAGGGGCGAAGAGCTTTCTGCGAGGGACCCAAAGTTTTTAAACTATGTCCAATATTTTCAAACTATCCTATAACCAACAGATTTTTCCAGGGGGTGAAAAGAATTTCAGGGGGGTTTCACCCCCTGCGCTACTCCCACTTACGGGCCTGGTGGTTCCTAACCTTTATCTGGTCGCATACCACTTGCGGGTCCGATACTTTCACTGCGTATCACCTTCTACCAAAAAGCTCATTCAATCAAAATAACATTCGATCAAAAATTTAGAAAACTAGCGTAACACAGTTTGGCAACCACTGATGTAGAGAAACGGGTCGAAAGCTTGGCCCTGCTAGAGAGATTTATTTTATACAGTTCGCGCAACGCCTGTCGCAATCAGCAGTCACAGTTACGGTTTCAAATAAACTTGTTGTGAATACGTGAAGAACGAATTTAGGTGAAAACGCGAATAATAAAACCGTCTTGATTTTTCTGGCAGATTAACTGCAATAAAAATGCTCGGTACAGCCACTATTACACAAATGGCTTCTAAGACGAGGTGGCGGACAATAATGATTAATCGCACACGGCATTACCGCTGAATCGTACCCTAAAGATAGACTGCGATCCTTTTCCAGTAAAGAGACGTAGTCCCCTATCACGGTCGCAGCCACAACTTAAATTCGCTTAACGATACTGCATATCGCTGCGACAGAATAAAAAAAACAGTTCCTGCCATTTCCAAACGCAATGAGCATCTCACCACGGTACTAGTCCGAAGCTGCGGACATGAAGTTGTACGATAAATTTCGCTAATTTAAGTCATTTGTCACGTGATAAGCGCGAGACAGAAGCAAGAAAACCCACGAACGAGCAAGCTGGCAAGAAGCGGAAAAACGTCTGCAGGGTCAGCAACTATTAATACGTTAACTTTTTTTTTTCTTTCTTCGGAAAGCAATGGGAGGTATCCAACACTCGTTCTATTGCCTTCTTCCCTCAAAAGGTAGATTTTAATGAAACTCTTGACGAGTGTGATACACGAGTGTGATACATTTTGTAATTTAAAAATAATTGCATGCTTATGCTTTTGCATTGAAAATGACTTATTCTGTCTCAGCTTTCACAGTAACCGCCTCCGCGCCGGTGTCGGACGGTTCCGCTCCTGCTTGCACAAATGGCGCATGGCCTCCTCTGCGGCCTGTGAGTGTGGCGCAGAACAAACCGTCGACCGTGTTGTCCTCTAACGTCCAATCCATCGAACTTCCCATGGAGTGCACGGCCTGACGCTTCTGGATGATGAGAAAATCGATTGGCTGCTCAACACTTGCCCCAAGATCTAGTGCGGCCGAACAGTGAATTGTAACAACTCGCTCAAATGAGTTTTTACAATCCCCTGCTTGGCCGAAGAAGACCGATATTATGCCAGTTATAAAAACAATCTATTCCAACTCGTGCAATCCTGTGTCGACAATTTGAGTCTAACCGTGTGTTTAGGAGTGCAAAACTCTATTCGGATTTGCACTAGAAGGGCAAAACAATGCAATCAGATTTGGCTGCCTCGCCCTTGTGGAGACTTATGCTGAAATGTGAATATGTGCAAGTCCAAATAATCACAAAGTTATGAAAGCAGAACACTGCGGGCAGATTCCTCGGAAGCTCAACAGCAAGCCTACAGACTTCAATTCTCTCCGTTATAAAAAGAAACAAATTCTTGACTGACGTCGTAAACAAGGCGAACCATAGTTCACCCCATGACATTCCGTCTACATGTTTGAAAATAGCCAGTTGCATTGTCTCAGAATGCTTTCCGATTTCTTCAATAATTGTGTGACTGTATGTGAATTCCCAGACTACTGCAAAATTGCCCATCACACCAATCCCTAAAGTTCATAACCCAAAAGTTCTTCATTTGAATATAGACTAATCTCGGTTCTCCTAGTATGTATTGTCAAAGTTATTTGAAAATGTTAGTTCTTTATCACAGAGTCTATTATTTTTGACTGAACACAGTCTGATTGATAAATGACAATATGTTTTTAGAGTAAATCACTCAACTGAATTAGCCACAACCATTTATGATGAACTGCTCAATAACTTTGACGATAGATTAGTGACATGCTCTCTATTTTATGGGCTTATGGAAGGCTTTTGACTACTGTGACCATAAAAATTAACTTGATACACTCTTTCACTATGGTATAAGACGTGTTGGACGAAATATTCACAAATTGTTATTTGTGTGAAAGAATGCAATGTACCACAATAGGAGCTTTCACATCTTCATACAAAAAGACGTCTTGTGGAGTCTGTCAAGGTTCTGGCCTCGGGTCTTTAGTTTGTCTTGTTTATATCAATGATATCATTCAAGATTCCATATTTTCATACTACCTTATTTGCTGATGATATTCATGTTGTTCAAAGAACTGTCAACCTCAAACTATGTAAAATTGACCACCCACTCCCAGCCAACAAACTTTCACTAAATTAGGACTGATTTTGTGTTGTGAAGTTCCACCTCATTTAAATTTACTATCATTAATCACAGCATTTCCCCCAAGGATTACCTAAAATACTTTAATGTTCTTCTTGCCAGTACATTTAAGCTGACACCCAATGTACAAAAGGTAAAGACTCAACTATCAAGAGCTTGTGGAGTTTTCTCCAAACTTAAATATTACACAACACAATCTATAATGAAAGTTGTCAACACATTTCATCCCTATATTGCTTACTCGAGACTCAACTGAGTACGAACCTCATGTGCAACCATTCAACCTCCCATAAAACTTCAAAATAAACCTGCAAAACTAATAAGATAAACTAACCATACCTATTACCTCCTTAGAAGAGTCTTTTCAGCACTAATATCGTGCAAGTTACCAAACTGTATATATTCTCAGTTGGTAAGTAGTTAAAGTCTCGCATTCTTATTAAAAAGAAACTGTTTCCAAATTGTTTTGACGACTGTTTCATTCCAATCAACTTCATTCACGCTAACTCCACAAGACTATCCACTTCTAACAATATGATTTTACCTGGAGTCAACTCATCTTCAGGGAAATATTGGTCCAAAAGTGTGGTCTTCAATACCAGACTCAATTAAGTCTTCTGCTGCCTTTCCCTTCAAAAGGCAAAAAACACCTATTAAATGAACAAGATAAATATGTGTTTATATAACATTTCACTCCATGAGGAACATATGCTGCCTCTACTGGTTTTAGTAATTTGAAATATATAAGTTGTTTGTTTTTTTGTGTTTTTATTTATTTTTGTTTGTTATTCTTTCTTGCGCACATCCAATTTTTGCGGATAAAATTGCACTCCATATTTTATTACTTTATCAATTATTTTTTTAGTTCTTGCTGTGTAAATATTTTTTTGACTATACCAAATTTCCTCAGTGAGACTGGGTCCACTCCTTTGCGTCCATAGGCATGCTCTTTCCACCTGTTATCTTACCGTGTTCTGTGCTTGTTTGTTTGTTTTTTGTTTTTCTGACTGTGTTCATTCATTATCTGCACGATGGCTTTTTGCAAATTATCTGGTTATTAGCTCAGTCGTATGAAACAACCTTTGTCTCTTTCTGTTAAAAAAAACTATTTACCAACTGGAAAATGTCGTTTTGAGAAAAGCTTGCCTTACAAGTACCGTATAGAATTTATGCTTTATGATTATTAAATGTTAATTTTGTTTTCTGAAAGAAAAAGGAAGAATTACAAAAATAGGTCAAAAACTTTATACATTTCTTTGATAAAACTTTACATATATTCAAACCAGCCTCTTCAATTCCCACCGAAACTCTCAACACATTTCACAATAGTCAGATTGCTTACTTATCTGTTCATTTATTCTCTCTGTTTAATGCAAAAATCCCCGTAAAGGTTATTTGTTGCTTTATTTTGTATTGACTTTGGTTGCGACATAATTTCACTAAGAAACATAATACTATGACTATGTTAATCGTGTTGCTAAAATGCTGAAAATATTTTATGAAATGCAGTATGCTACAAGTGAGCATCAGCGACTTCCTTGGTTTCTTTGTAGATCTGCGAAAGAATGGGTTGGAAGGGCAAAGGTGGAAGGTTCGACGTATTGCCATTGGTCCTTCAGGCCAGTGGTGAGGATCCCGAATTGTTTGAATTTCCGGAGGCTTTACTTCTTGAAGTACACATTCGCCATCCGAGGTATTCTGTGGTACACGTGCTGTAACTGAGATTTTTATTCGACCACAGATATTTCGGACGAATCCGTGAGAGTCGGCAACAAGGGTGGGGAACCTGCGGCCCGCGGGCCAAATGCGTCCCCCGTGAACATTTGCTATGGCCCGTATCAGAATTTTCATTACCCAATTTAGAGTACATAATTGCGTCAGAACGAAGCTCCATGATAAGCAGATAGGCCTACTTAAGGTAGGATGTCATAATAAGAAGCCTCCATCCCTCATAGTAAGATAAAGGTGGAATTTTAGGATAAGATCAATTGTTATTTGTGGCCTGACTGCGATAATCCACAGTTGATGCGGCGCGTTATAATAAATAGGTTCCCTACTCCTGGTCTACAAGAAGAACTTTTATCCGCTATACTTGACAGAAAACAACATTTAGCACAATTAGTTTTGTAAGCACAGATAGCGGGCTATATTTCCTTTAATCGTGATGTTACGCTTTTTACAGGTACGATTGGTTCAAAGATCTTGACCTGAAATGGTACGCTGTTCCTGCCGTTTCGAACATGGCGTTTGACATCGGTGGGGTTGTATTTCCAGCAGCCCCCTTCAATGGATGGTTCATGGGCTCGGAGGTGGCCCGAGATCTGTGTGACGTTCAACGTTACAATATGTTACAAGTACGGAGATAGTCTGCACTTGGTTTTAAAAGACGGACAACGTGGTCAGTCTGATCACGTCCGATTGTTGGGAGTTTGTTAAAACGACTTGCATCTGCCCTCGTTTTCAGGTTCACGCTACTTTGAGAAAAGGCCTTATTGTATCCATATTAATGTTAAAAAACTGCAAAAATTGATTCAAGTGTGTAGTTTTTAAATCAAGCTGAGTGCCTCAAGAAACAGTCAGAAAAAACTAACGCCGCATGTTGACTAAAATGTGAGACCATGGTTTTGTTCACAAAATATTAAGCAAACAAATAGTGGAACAACTGTGGCTGAAAACCAAGGTTTCAGAGACATATGCAGGTAGCGTTTTTTCATGTAACCTTGTTCTGATAAGAGAGGAAGACAAGCATTTTTTCATTGGCCGTTTCTGCAACGCACACGTCATATCGTCTCGACTTCATGTCTTCTTTGGACGACGAATGAAAATTGGAAAGGCATCAGTCAAACAAGTTGACTGCACTTGCAAAACGAAATGATGTGTGCTTCATGCTGCCGAAATTCGCGACCGGTGTGGGCAAAGTCAGCGACATTTTTTGTATTCCGCCATCTTTCACCTTATCCGTCTTCAGGAGCACAACTTCATTTGAAAGATAATCCGTTCAAACATAGGGAATAGTTACACGTGATTTGCAGTTCAAGCATTTTTGTTTTATTTGTCTTTATCCAAGTAGCCAGTGTTTTTCAAGAAACGCAGTCACAAAGCGTTTCTCCTTGTTGGACTAATATTCAGTTGCTGAAAGCTAGCTTTGGGTTNATGCCATCTTTTCTTCTTCTCGATCCATCAACGTACCGCCAAGTTTGTTTGAGCAAATTTAGTATGTCGTGTTTTGCAGGAAATTGGGACTAAAATGGGTTTGGAAACAAAAAAAATTTCTTCACTTTGGAAGGACAAAGCTTTTCTTGAGATGAATGTGGCAATATTGCATAGTTTTCAGGTATAAAAACAGTTTTACTTATATAAGTTTAAGATGAAAAAAGCATTTGAAGTAAAAGGAATAACATGTGTGTTCTGTGTCTCAGACCGATAATGTGACCATCATGGATCACCACACAGCCACTGAGTCTTTTATGAAGCATTTTGCCAACGAGTTACGTCTTCGCGGTGGCTGTCCGGGCGACTGGGTTTGGCTTGTTCCTCCAATTTCTGGCAGCACCACGCCAATTTTCCACCAGGAGGTATTGAACTACCAACTCAATCCCGCCTGTCTCTATCAGGTGATTTATTTGTAGGTCACGACGAGCCACCGACGCGATGCTAAACTGCTGATGCCCATTTGTTGATGAGTTGATGGACAAGGAATTGAAAGAATGTAGAAGAAAACTGGAGCTGATTGGTTTTTAATTGCCTAAAATGACATCAAATCATTCATTGTTTTTAAATGCATCATAATCATAAATAGAAAAATTAAATACCAACCCAAAAACACTAAATGTAGAGCAAACAGAATACGAGATGGAAAACCACACGCTTTTACTCAAACATATTTCTACTAAATACTGTACCGTTTTTGCAGATTGCAGAAGTAATCCAATTTACTGATTATGTAAATTTCGTTGACAAAATTATCAGCTCTTAGAATGAAAAGCTTAATTGTTTTTAAATATTTTACCACTACGCTTTTCAAAAAGTGAAATTGTTGGGATTTTTGTTTCAGCCGGATGCATGGAGAACGCATAAATGGAAAAATGATGGAAAGTTGCGAAGTATGCGAAAAAAGATTAATTTCAAAGAACTGGCAAAGTAAGGAATAAATATATTACAACATTTATACAAGCAACAGAATTCAGTTACAAGTGGCAGGACTACCAACAGAACAAAACAAGATGTTAAAAAACAGGCGTCTGTTATCAAAGGCAAAGTTGCATCTTTCGCATGTTGTGATGTGGAAGATTTTGCATATCACTGATTCCTTTGTTTGTTTAAAACAACGGTTGGTTTCGATCCCACAACCTTTTGTCTGCCAACATTGACTGAAATGAATTTCGGCTGAATTTAAGACTTTTCTTTAATTTAGTAAACGCTTCATATCTTTAACCTAACAAAGCTTGGAACTGTGTTTTTATTGATTGAAAGGCTAGTTGCATTCAATCTCATACATTTATAGACGCCACCAGTAGACTAAAGTTTGTTTGAAATTTGTCGGTATCGCAGCTCAATTTCTTCGACTCAGCCCTGGAGTACTTATGTGGGTGACGGTCACCCGGGTCAAATGAGGTCATTCGCGTTAAACTACGGAAGCCGAAGTCGGCGCGCTTTCAACTCTTCAGTAGCTTCATTTTTTTGTGTGACTAGCAACAGGCGCGATTGCGGTCATCCACGCTCTTCTAGATTTTGCAAGGGAGCGAGTTCGTCACGAGTTCGGGTAACGCTGACCCGACGTAAATATTAGTGTGAGGTGGTGGGTCCAAATGACCCGACGATATGGTTTATGGGTGCAGAGCTTTGTAAAAAGCTGAAACTCACTCAGGTCATGTTTCCATGGTCGTGTTGGCAGTATACAAAAGGAAAAGTTGTTTACGCCCATAGTTTTTGTTTTACGAGCAATTGAATTTTAGTCATGTCTGACACCTTCGCTATATATGGTCTACTTACTTTTCATCAAAAATCGTATGATATTAGAGTAAAGTAACTTTGCAAGTGCTCAAATTGCTCAGTGAGAGTTATATTTTCAGTGTAGTTTTTGTGATAAACTGCAGTTGAAGGAAAGTGTATCTTTTATTTTTGAAAACCGGGTGATGTGCACCCAACGTAGGAATTAACTTAACAAAAAAGTCAGGTAAGTATTCCAGAGTTGAATATTCGCTATGCCGCAAAAATTTTGTGTCTCTACTTTTCGATTTTTAAGTTGTCTTTTTATAAACTTTTCTTAGGTCAGTCATACTCACTTCCAGTATGATGAAGAAAGCAATGGCAAATCGAATCAAAGCAACCATACTTTATGCAACCGAGACGGGACAGTCGCTCTCTTACGCAAAGACGCTGCAGGATATTTTTAACCACGCTTTCGACGCAAGGGTATCAGCTGATGCATTGTCTACTGCAACATTTCTAATGCAAACTAGCAGCTTGTTTTTCATTTATCTAGCATTTGCTTGGCGTAGAGGCGTATCAGAAAAAAACTATTTGTTTGGTAACAATATGCGCATTACTTTCAAGATAGCAGTGCACTCATGAATGCATACCATTATTTTTTATCAAAGCAGGTAATTATCTGTATCAGCATGTTGTGCACGAAAAAGGTATTTTCCGAAACAAGAAACAGTTTTGTAAAATAATTATCAGAAAATACTACAGAGACGCGGCAATGTCAAAGGTATTTTGAAATACATGAAGGAAAATCAGCACAGATGTTGCTACACCAACAGCGCTGATCGTCATTGGTCTTTTGAAAGATTACATCAAGATTGCAGTAGACATACTTTGCAAAAGTGATTTTCTGCACTTTGATGGTCACAAACAGTGCCCGTTTTAATTTTACGATCCATGTGAGAGCAAGAAAATGCTCTTATACAAATCACCAAACGAAGGTAAAAATTAGTGCACTGTATTTTCTACGACGCTTGTTTGCAACCGGACACTGCTGAATGCAAGTTCTGCAAAATTTTATACTGATGACGAAATTGCTGAAGTTTGTCACGCCTTCGCAGCTCTGCGACTTCCGAAAAAAGTCTACAGGTATTCGCGGCGAAGCAACTCTTGGTATCACTCAGTCTCACGAGCTCTTCAAGACGTCATTACCAGAAATTGCACACAATATGTTTTCAATACTTGCATAGCTTTCTTTCAGCGCAACAGTGTCTGCCAAACCATTTTTATTCTTTTATAGGAAACTTGTTTAAATGCCCGTTTTGCTTCATAGCTCAGAGTTTGCACCACCAGTGGCGTGCCTAGGGTTTCCCGCGCCCGGGGGCAAACCCAGTTTTGGCGACCCCCCCACCCATCCCGTTCATGGCCGCATAGATGCGAAGAATGAGTTGGGAATAAAGGGGCGTCGAAAGCTGACTCGGGCCCTGCAATCGTCTGCACATAGTTGTTTCTAGACCCACCTGAAAACTTCCTGTTATTGCGACGTCACAGAATTGACATTAGGACCTTTGAATCTTGGAAATCATAAAATACCGTAGAGCTAAAAAGCTAATCCTTTCGCGTGAAGCTATTCTCTCTAAAATTTTGATCACGATTCAACATTCAAACTGTTTTATTGCGACACTCCAAAATGCGGTAATACATTCTCGAATTGTAGCAACTGGTGAAATAAAGTGCAAAAACTAACCAAAAAGTTCCCTGATCATCTGTATAAATATACATTAATTTTAATGACAGAATTTTGTGGGCAGAAAAGTCATCAGATAATAGTAGCGTAGGCAGCCGAAAAATTTCGGGGAGGCCAATAAATTTGATTTTAGGCGAATAACATTATTTTGTTTGGGATACCGTTTCTCAAAGCACAAAGTGTACCATACGTTCTAAAAATCTGGGAGGTGCATGGCCCCTAGTCCCCCTGGCTACGCTCATGTTTGATAACACAGGATAACATTGGCCAGAGTTGTACCTTGCTTTCTAAACCACGGGTTTGTCAAAGCCTTTTGAAGATGCCAAATCCAGCGCACCCGCTTGTGCCACTCCCTGGTCAGGTTTGGTTACAATCATCGCTTATGCGAGGTAGGCACTAGGGGTTTCTGGAGCATGCGCTCTCAGAGTTTTGAGTAGTAAAACATCATAAAGGACCGACTGATGGAGACTCACTAATACATGAAAGAGAAGAACATACAGAAGAATGTATATGAAAAACTGAAGGCAAATGATTTTATACAAAACTGCTAGACACATATAAAACTGCAAAATCCCAAAGCGTTTTCTTGGATATAACACCCTGAAAAGTAGACAGAAAATTAATGAAATACTGCGATTTAATGCTTTTCTTGTAATTATCTAACTTCAAAGAAAACGTTTTCTTGCCTTTACTGTAAATTTGTCGATTGTTCCTTCAAAAAGCTGCTATAAATGAAATGTGTCACATCCACTAACCTAAGAAATATCTAAGGTCAGTGACGCTCCACGCGAAGTTCCAGGTTAGTAATTGTGTGACCCGAATTTCGACAATCATGTCCATGGAAATGCTCAGTTTCTAGGGCAAAGTGATATGAAGAACATGTAGCAGTAGCTGAAAAGTTCACAATAACTAATATACTCAACGTTGTTACACAGGTGCGATTAGAATTTTGCAAAAGTATTCAGCATTTATTTAAAATATCCCACAAATGAAAATCATTGCATTTTTTCATGCAACTAGCCTACGGATCAGATAGGCACACCAAATGAAAATAGTACTTACGGCATGTTAGGAGATGGAGTTTTCTATTGTTTCTCTTAGATATAGTATCTGAAAAAAGTAGTACAACCATGCAATTTGATGCATTGCCGCCCTTTATATTTTTCTGAACTATAAACAAATTGCTAAGGATGTTTTGTTCAGCAAAAACAGATGAAGGTAACGATGCGGTGCTTCATCTCTCTCTCAGGTCACTTAACATACATTTGCATGTCCCCTCAGGCAAGTTCCTATCAGATCCATGCAGCACGTATTAGTAGCCAATAAGAAGCGTCTAGTTCAGGGCTGCAAAAATGCGCCGCGCGACCAAATACGTGCAGTGCGCGAACGTTTATTTGCCTTTTGTACTTCGTGCATATGAATGCTGTGCGGCAAAGCTTATATGTGTGCGCTACTAAAAATTTGCTGCGCGTTACTAACATTCACAGAAAAATTTGCACCCCTGGTCTAGTTAGAAGATTTTGATAAAATGCACTTTTTGTAATTTCACTCTTTGGATGACCCACTGCCTTGGATGTCCGGGTCCGTCGCCCCGTTTATCCCATCTCTGCACATCCCTGGTAACAACATTGTGTAAGTTTTATCGCTGCACTAAAAGCATACGCAATATAGGACTCTGCATGCACTGTGAAAGCTGGATTCCCGTCCCATTGTGACGCAACTATAAAATGATAAGGAAGTCAGAAAGTTCCCAGCCCTGGCTTTCTGAAAGCGTTGTGACGCAGCCGTGAGTCAAACCACAAGCGGGCGCTTATTGATGGTGACAGAAACTCCGCCTTGAAACGTCACTAAGGTTCATAATTGCTCGCTTTGCGAACCTTGATGATCTCGATGAGATTTCGCAATGACATTCGATATTTTGTAAATTGCAATTATTAGATTCCGCTGACATTTGATATTTCGTAACTAGTACATAACATTCCGACCTCAATTTGGCGCCCGAAAAGTGCTGCCCTCGGGGGCAGTTGTCCCTCCTTGCCCCCTCGTTACTCCACTGTGCACCAGGGTTTCTTCATGGGTCGTGCAGCCGGAACTCAAATTTCATGCTCCTGGCATCTAGATTTTTTCAGCTCCGACTTCAACATCTAAAAATATTTGGCACCGGATCCGGCTCCAGAATGATTCGGTCTGTCGACAAGTAAAAACCATCGTATTATTTGTACAACTTGCTTTCCCCACAAAATAGTGCTGTGTAATCAGAACCCAAATTTCAAGTTCCCGCTCCACCATCAAACATTTTTAGCTCCAGCCATCCAAAATTGCTTGCAGGCTCTGGCTCCGGGCTCCGTCTCTACAGCCCTGGTTTGCACACATTTCGTAGATTTTGCCGAACTCAGATTGACTTGCAATAAGTCAGCCCTAGAAGTTTTTAAGATATTATTTCAAACGTTGCCGCTTAGATATTCTAGTTTGATAAAAGAGAAAGTTAAAGATTGCGTTTATGAACCCGTTAGTTCTCTTCTTGCGTCTCAGGACGCTTAGGAGTCGCACCGGCTTAAGAAGCCAGGGCAGAGGTTCAGTATATAGTATAAAACATATTACAGATAATAAGCTTAGGCTTGATGCTGTTTTCATTAATCACTCACAGCTTTAGTGAAAACAGCCTCGAAGTAATCTACAGTTTTCGAATTTATGCCTGTAGCAGAATTGCAAGGACTGTGTATACTACCAAGGAACACAAACAGCATTTTCTACCCACTAAAAGTTTGAATTGTCTGTATATCTATAACTTACAAGAAACAGAAACTTTGTTTCTAACTACTGTGTCCAGGCAATTTCGCCGTCACATTAAAACACAAGCCCGAACCTTAACGTTACAATTTTTTAAAGAATTGACCAGTTGTCTATTAACTGCATGCGCACCGAGCGGAAATCCGTCTGCGCTCTTCGCCTTTACATGTACGCGCCTCCCCAATTCCTAGTGCGTGCACATACACGCACTACTTAAAGGCAATCGCTGCCCACAATTAAAGAATTTCTTAACTGATCACAGCTAAAGAATTTCTTATCACAATTTAAAGAATTTCTTGGCAAAGCCGTTAAAGTTTTATAATAATCTAGATATGAAAACTATTTTGCAGGTTCGAATATTAATTAAAACGTGCATATTTCCACAAGCAATGTACAATTTAGTATGTCAAATCTCATTGGTGTTAAAGCTGTATAGCTTTGTTTTGTTAGTTTAAGAAACAGCAAATTTTGTTTTTCAACCATTTAAATTACACTGCAGAGCGCTTGCTGCAACGCCCATTTTTAATCATAGGTGTATGCCATGGATGAGTTCGACGTGATGAAACTGAAAGACGAAGCCCTTGTGCTTATTGTGACAAGTACCTTTGGAAATGGAGATCCTCCTGGAAACGCTGAGGTATCTATATACAAACCTTACTGCAGTCATGCAGTAAATCCTTTCACTGCGACTGAGTAACTTTCTGTTTTTGTGAAGCCCACGTATTTTTAAGGTTTTCACTTCTGTTGCTGATGCTTATTGCGAGTCTCACATGTGTGCATTCAGCTTTATGCATGCGCCGTACCAGTTGGCTTTCCTTCTTATATTTGCAATAAAGCTAAATTCACGTAACACCAAAAGCTACAAAACAGATCGTGCATTGAAGGAGCAGATATTCAGAAAGTAACAATTAATCAATGAAGAAACTGCACTCGAGTTAAAATGTTGCAGGTCTGTTTCTTGTTTTAACTGTCACAATTTTACCAACACATGAAATTTGGGAAGAAATATAAAGAGCTTCGCTTAGTTTTCAATCTTTTGCTTATTTTCGACGGTAGCTCATTCAATATAAAAAGTTTTGATTTATAGAGTAATAAAGAAAGATTTTTGTGATTGGGCTGCACCTATTTTGGAAAGAATACACAAGCACTGCTTGCGCTCTTTTTTATTGAACTATTTCAATGAATTGAAATAACTGATGTTGAGCACGCGCCACCAAAGCTGGTAGACCGGGTTCGATACCCGGTCGGGTCATACCGAAGAATTGACGAACGGTTTTGGTAGTCAACCCAGCCTTGTGCTCGCCGTTAATGAGTGGGTGCAAGGAAATGGTTCACGCGCGGTGCTGCCGTTAACCTGCATCAATGCATCATTCATCACGAAACTTAGCCGCGTAGCCCCCGGCGCACGCAAGCGGAAATAGGTACCCCTGACTGGTTGCGATATTTCAAATAGAGTAAAAAAGAGAGTATAATGAAACTGAACCTAGATCACAGCCAAACAAGTATGCACATTTGCTTTTCAGCCAACATATTCTCTTGCTACAAGTACGAGTTTTATTTGTGCATTCGATTTCCCATCATGGCTTTGCAAAATTTTTTTAAAGAATGTGTGTAAAACCAAGTGAGGCTCTATTTTTTACCGTAACTTTGAAATACTTAAAAGCAGGACTTACATATAGAGGCATAATACTCTCCACAAAAACGTATTTTTTTTCAATACCTGATATGTGTTGAAAGTGCAAAGGATCGAAAAAATTGTACGTACTGTATGTTATGTGAAACAATTTAAGAGTAATGTCATGGCCTGAAACGTTTTCAGGCTAAGTAACACTATAAAAAGACATATCAACGGTTATGGATGAATTTTTACAATAAGCAAGGTGCCAATATTTGATAATATTGTTGAGCTATGTGGCAAATAAGATATTTTCAATGTTTAATAAATAACCATTTCAACTATGCAGACCTGCTACTTCAATAACACTTACTTTGCTCTCTCACAGACTTTTGCAGAGGGATTAACTAAGATAAACCAAGAAAAAGACTCACCTGCAATCCAGTAAGCTTGCATGTTTTTTTCAGAATTACTTCACTGAATCCAACGCTTTGCATTTTGAAAATTATATATTTATTCCTGCCGACACTTCATTTCGTTGAAAAACTTACATAGTGCAAAAGCGGACTATAAACTAAACGTATAAAGTAAAATTTCCAACTTTCTGCGTTTGTGTACTATTTTGTCTATTTACGACAGTTTATATAATTTTTTATTTGATTTAGGCAGCAGAAAGGACGCCAAAAACCCTTTCAGACTCCACTCAAACGTGGCCGTTCGTTTAGTCATTCCCAATCGTTTGATGAAGGAATGTTTGACGAGTACAACAGCGGATTTCTTTCGAATTTGAAGTACGTTAGCTCTACTTCATTTTTTTTAATTTGCCAGTCACTCATTGAAGAAAAAATTGCTTTGTTCCTTGATCTTTGGAATCTTAAAGAAACATGTCTTCATTGTTAGGTTAATTGAACTTCAATTTGCAATTTACTGCAAAACGTTAAGTGTTTTTTTCACTTATATTCTTGTGCTTACTTCTACTATCTGCAGTAGAATTTATACTTGCTCAGAAAAATATTATATATTTTAAAGAACAGCTGCCAGTTTACCAATATGATTATAGTAAACAATAAGACAAGCTTGATTTTGACTTTCTGCTCACATCACTATGGGTGTTCTTTCTTTGCGCAGCACGACTAATAGCCTAGTTGATGCACAGGTTTGCAGTTTTTGGTCTCGGTTCGAGAGCCTACCCCCACTTTTGTGCGTTTGCGCATGATGTTGACACTTTGTTTGGTGAAATGGGTGGAGAGAGGATAATAGAGATAGGAGAAGGCGACGAGCTTTGCGGACAAGAAGAGAGTTTCAACATCTGGGCTAAGGAAGTTTTTCAGGTAAACGGAAAGCACAGTTATATGCCTTCAAGCTAGTAGAAAATTTCGTAAGATAGTACGTGTACTCATTCCAGGAATCTTGCGAAAATTTTTGCATTGAAAATGACCTGATGTCAAACAACGTTGATTCCGCATTTTCTGTGCAATCCAGAGATCAGTGTAAGTTCCGAGTTACTGTGCTTCCTCCTGAGCAAACCGAGCAAAAGGATTCTAACCATCATCGGGGTAAGCGTTTTGATGTTAGAATGTACGGTGTCGCGCTGTAACAGTAGCTTTTGCTGGTTTTGCTTTGCTGTTTCCTGTTATTGCATAAAATTATTTTAACAGCAAGTGTTTTAAACGTGTAAATAATAGTTTTGCTTGCTTTTGTATCACTTGCATTTTTTCCAGTAATGGACCAACTGCACCACAAGAAGCTTTCCGCATGCAAGTTTATTCGGCGAACTAAACTTCAGTCCAAGGATTCGAGGTTTGCAACTTGTCCGTTTCCCTTGCCAGGTTTATATAGAATGACGAACACGATGTAATTGAATATTTTGCAGCCGATCAACTATAAAAGTAGAACTAGACACGCAGAACGATGATCTTCTCGCTTTCCAACCTGGCGATCATCTCGGGATTTATCCTCGTAACGATCCCGAACTTGTGAAAGGTGGGTTATAGCAAAACGACTTTACTCTTGAGAAAATGATTGAACAACGATCAACACTAGAACTATCGAGTTGTTGTTGACAGTAACTGATTTGTAAAGTGAATTAATGCTTGTGTTAAACGTCCAGTATGTTAAAGCTTGACTTTTCCATTCATTGATATTTTTCAACAACGAGGTGATTATTTGGATTACTGCTAGATTTCCTTGCAGTTAATTACAAGCTTTACATTTGGACTTCACCGTTTACTGATGTGTAGTTTTGAACACCCAAGGCGAAGTATAATCAAAGTCATACAAAACACTTTACCAGTGTTATTTTTGACAATCTTTTGTCCCTGTAGCATTTTTACACTCACCATGTCTAGATGCCTGTAGCAAAACAAGCTTTTTTAAAATAAGTTTAGTTATTTATCGCGTGTATGAAGTTATTGCTGCATGCCGCGTTTGAGAAACGGTTGTGCAATGATCCTGCTGTAGGTCGTTACAAGAGTATGTGCATTGCTAAAAATATACAGTTTTACTTTGGTTTGAATTACTTGAAAACGAAAATGGAAGATGTTGGTCAGTTGGTGGTATGGCTCTTGATTACATCACCGCAATGCAGAAGAATCAACACAAGTACAGCAAAAAATTTTAGTTCAGTGGTAGCTGTTACTTCTCCCGGTAAGCTCATATAGATTCTATTGCTTGAGAAAAATTACCCACCGTAAGATTGCCCAAGCTCTATTTTTTCGAAAAACTTTTCCGTGGCAAGCTATAATTTTTGGTTTATCACGAAAAACGCTTGCAAGAAGCTTTCCTAAACACGGTTGTTTACAAAAAATCAAGTAACATGAAGTCCTCCAACATCCTCAGCAACGGAACGAAGTTTAAGAACCAGTTTTCTTTCCTACTATTGGTTTACGTATAGAAAAGTCGTCGAAGCTATCCTATAAAAACTGGAAAAGTTTTTTACCGAGTAGTGCTGGGGCTATATAAATGTCGTTTCCCATCTGTTTTGAGAAATTGCGTTCCCATTTTTTTGGTGTGGCATCAGAATTACGTTGCTCTTGTTATTTTGTTAATTTTTTACAAAAATTTTAACGGAAACTGTCAAGTATCTTCGCTAGCCTAACATGTCTTTTTTAATAGACCGCTCACCCACTTTTATTTTTGGCATTATACCAACATTTATATCAAAATCAGTTATCCGATTAGTTTTTAAGTACACAAGGAAGAGATATATGGCCAAAGGGTATTTTGATTTGAGCATAAAGGCGATAGAATCATTCACAGCTCTTCAATGAGGCGAAGGCGTCAAAGGACAAATCAGTCGCTTCATTGTTTGTAACAAACTTCGATGCCATTTTTCACCCCAACTTGTCACATGTTAAACGCACTGATGTCTGTACGTATTTAAGATTCAATGACAAACTGAAAGAAGTTCAACTGGGCCTCCATACAACAGCGGTATTCTTAGGCATCCATGTCCGTGCGTAAGTCAAAACATGTGGATCGACTGTTGAATTTATCATTGACTGCTGACGAGCAGTTGATGTTTGGTTGGTCGAGCGGCCCTTCAATTACCCAACCGGACATACTTGAAAAATAAAGCTTTAAGTTTTGGGTAGCAGATCTAGAAGCCATATAATCTGCAAGTCTTGTCTCTTATTCTGGTTGCCACTAACTTCAAAAATAAATGTGATGGTGTTCATCTTTCTGAATGTGTAATGACCAAGCTGAAACAAGCAATTTTAGAAAATAATACAACATTACTTGCAACAAATTTTTCACGTAACCTCCGCCAGTAAAACATGAAGATATAATGGGTGGCCTAGTAGGAAACATCTGTAATTAGCTCAATTTTATGAAGCAGGTAGAGAATAATTCTTTATGCTGCCTCTGCTTTACCCATTACAGTTTGTAATTGTTTGATTGTGTTGTTCAAGCTGCTTTATTAATCGTTGTATCTTTAAGCAGGTGACATTCTCTAAAAGAATAGCGCAGACAAGAATTTTGTACGAGAGCAGCCAGTCAATGAAGTCATCAGTCATTGCAGACGTCGTCTTGACTTGAGTCCGACTGTTCCGTTTATTTTCTAACATTTGAGAATTGATATAAAACCCATTAAAAGTCTTAGCTTCGGCCTCATTCTGGCTGCGCAATATAAAGAATGTTTGTTTTTAATTCTTGTAAGCAAATCTGAGATGTGGAATGGGCGGCATTTTATGGTCGGTCCCGGGCGGTACTTCGCCCACGCTACGCCACTGGCCCTGTATTTCATTTTAATTTACTGTTTTGCTAACACTCATTTCTGTAGCAATACAAAGAAAGGTTTTTCTATGAAATTGTTGCAGAACTGATTCTACGACTGCGCGATGCACCGGAAGAACACACCTGGATACAGCTGGAACACGAAAAGATAGAAGTTAACCATCTGGGTAATTAAGACCAACACAGTGACTAACCATAATTTGTTTGTTTAACAAGTAAAAGTAGTCGCTTACAACGTTTATTTTTTGGCTGCTAGAGTTTATGCAAGAACTATAAAAACAGGCAGAAATTTTTTGCAGCTTAAATGCTTACTCGCTTTATAGCCTTCTAGACGTACAATTATCGAATTATTACGGTGTACGTTCACCTATAGCTGTGGCTATTTTTGGTTTGTAAAAGACGCGTTCGAGACAACAAGGTCCAAACTCAGAAATAATGCGTGAATCTTTATCTTTCATCATAAAAGATATGTATTAAAAAAACTTCTTCCATTCTTACAAAATAACCTCTTCATATAACTATGCAACTTAACTAAACGCAACTTTTGATCCAACATCATCTTATAATTCTGAAGCCTTTTCACACCAATACCTTCGTTTTTAAATAGTCTTCAACCAACCTTACTTTTTCCTTTCAGATCATGTGATGTTGTAAAAAACTGCTTTCTGTTTTTCAGAAAAAGCGATTCAAATTTATTGATTAACTTGATCTGTTAATTACCGTCTGTTAATTTAACCTACATCTGTACAACCGGTTAAACCAACGTAATTGCATATTTCAGTTAAATCTGCTTCATCACAAATTTAAGTTATACATCAGTGAACTGTATATCGAGTGTACTTTCTGCTGTGCAGGTAACTTTATAACCTTATTTTTTACAGAAATCTAAGAATATTTTGAAGTTTTTAAACCTTTCTTTATTTACCTATTTCAGTTACTCTGCTTGAATGCACTCTGCCAGAGACAACTTTTCGCAAATAAGATTATTTAAGATTTTGGTTGCAGACAGTATGATCTGTATGCTTTCAAATCCGACCGACTAAATGCTTTCAGGCACTTTTCGTATTAGTTCCCCAGCAGGAAAAACGTGACTGAAAATCAACCCTTGCATGACGCAATCACATGCTTGATTAAAACGTGTTTCCATTTCTTTCTACATTTCGTAGCATCATAAACGAAGTAAACAGAAAATGAAAGCACGTACTCCTGGATTGCTTTCGCTCAGTTTTTGTCACGTTAACGCTATTTTCGGATGTTCCAGACCTGGTTTTCAAAAATAAAAAATATGCTTTCCTTCAACTGAAGTTTATCATAAAAACTACACTGAAAATATAACTCTCACTGAGCAGTTTGAGCACTAACAAAGTTACTTTGTACTCTAATATCATACGAAGTTTGATGAAAAGGTAAGTAGACCAATATAGCGAAGATTTCATATATGACTGAACTGAATTACTCATAAAAAAAATTATGGACGTGAAGAACTTTTTTTGTGTACTGCTAACAAGACCGTAGAAACATGCGCTGAGTGAATTTCAGCTCTTTACAGCCACCTGGCGCTTTATGGTCAATACAGCATAAGGTCACTCACACTAACCATAACGTCGGGTCAGCTTGACCTGAAATCACTATCTTTCCCATACACTGCAAAATCGAAAAGAGCGAGAACTACCGCACGTGCACCTATCAACAAGTCACACAAAAAATGCAGCTACTTAAGCGTTGAAAGCGCTCCATCGCGTGCTTACATAGGTTTCACGTAGTCACCACATTTGACTCGGTTCTTCCAGGCCCACGATAGCATTCCAGGGTATGTCGAATTTTTTCTCAATTATACATTATGTAAAAAAATGCATGGGAAGTTGAGGCGCCACAGTAAACAGCGTAACTCTGCCAAACTTTGCGCTTGCTAGAACTGCCGCTAACACTCCGGTACAAATAAATTCGCCTCCAAAGCACAAGGAGCAGTTGATCTACAAACACAGTCGCTATCGTGGCACGCAAGCGTTCATTACTTTTACTTTTAGCAACTTGTCACAAATGAAATTTTAACGTTTTGAATCTTAACATTTGAGATTATAAAAATTTAAGATTTCAAATCTCAAAAAAATTTTAAATTCAGAGCGGATCGCACGCTGACTGGAGCTGGTCGCGCTTAAGGCTATAACCGTGGCCGTAAGGCCGCTTTAGCTTTGCTGAATAAGTAAAGAAACGATGCGATTTTTACTTTTTTAAAAAACGATTTTTTACTTTTAGCGTTTACTCATGAGCGCCACAACGCGGGAAGCGTCTTGAGCAGGCCAAAGGTGATTCATTGTGTGCTGCAGGTCAAACTTAACATACCTTCGATGTTTTTCTCACAAAGTTAGTTTTCTGAAGACCTTATGTCCAAACATATATTTTAGGACTTGCATTTAAATTGAGAGTCGGAAGGATTCCCTCAGGACCAAATTGCACAATTTAGATTTTGCAAACTGAATGAACCGAAATAGTCAACACCGCTGTTGGGCCATGCTGGGTTAGGCTGGAAGATTTTGGAGAATTGTCGCGCACACCTCTTGTTACAAAATGGAGCTGTACGAAACAACAGTGCACAAACACGGCCATTCATTTAAAAATAGGTCTTATATATTGCTTAACCTTTTCAACAACAAAAACCTTAAAACCTTTGCAAACGGAATGCAATTGCCAACTTCGAAAAAAGGTTTGTTTTGTAAATTGTTTTTCAGATTTTTCGTGCTGTCTAATTTTTTGCATTTCAACACGCCACAATTTCCACGTATTAACACCAAACGCTTGCAACATACAAAACTGAAGGAAATGTTTTTGTACATTTCCAATCCACACACCACTGGCGGGAGCTTACTGTTCAAGCCCAAACGTTTTATGGTCATGATATGTGACGAATATACAAAAACTGAATGACAGAAAAACTAATTGAAGGATAAGAGGCGCCCAACGTTGTTTGGCTTCCAAAAATGTTGTCAAACAGTTTGTAGAAAAACAAATGAAGACCTTTTTTGCGAGGCCACACCAGAAAAAGATCTTCATGATCTTTGTGGAAGAAAATTTGTAGGCAAAAGTTGCACAACAACTTTTCGGACACGTTTGGGGAAATTCGGGCAAAAATCCTTCGCGCCCCCAAAATTTTGCTTGCTCCTACACCTATGGCGTAGAGCAGCGTTTTTCAAACTCTTTGCTGCAGCGGAACCTTCCGCAAATGTTTGCGTTGCTCATGGAACCCTGTGCAATGATCCAAGTGTCTGTATTGCAACAACCGCATAGAATTGTGGTTGCGAATTTCGTCCCAGGCAATTTCGGTCTGTTTTGGCGGAACCCCTGGTAGCCACTCACGGAACCCTGGTTGAAAAACACTGGCGTAGAGCTATAAAGGTTTTGGCAAGTGGAAGCATAAACACAACATGAACTGACATCAAGCACATTCATCAAAAACAATGCTCGCACAATGAAAATATTTGCATTGTGCGCACTTGGCCCGCCACGATGGTTTGTCCAGTAGATTTTCCATAAGAAAGAGTAACTTAACAACCAATGATTATTCCACCTTCGGTAACGTTAAAAACTGTTGTATTTCGAAACGTCACTATGATTTCATGTTGCGGTTTTGTTTCCTGTACGATTTTGCAAGGCTTCCAAGTTTCACTTGTCTTTTGTTCTGAAGCATTGTACAACAAAGCGCTACAACTTCACGTTTGTAAATTCAAGAGGGATCTTGGCTCCACTTTCTCAGCTGGCGTTGATAATGGTTTCTATTCGCACAATTTTTATACAGTTTTTTGATGATTTGAAAGCAGCAAAGCAGAAAGCAACACTAGTATCTCAGAAGCTTAACAATTGAACTGTGGACAGTAGTGAAATAGCATGTGTTGTTCGGTGAAAGCATTTTATTGCAACATCCAATTCAGGTGTCACGCTTCGAACTTGGGTACCAGACACACGACTTCCTCCTTGCACTCTGTGGACTGCATTATCAAGGTTTCTTGACATCACCACTCCGCCGACCCCAAAGTTTCTGCGCTTGCTTGCAGAGTGTGCTACGAATGAAGAAAATAGAGCCAGACTCGAACTTCTGAGCCAGGTATGAGAAGGATGAGGATGTCAAGACCTTTTTCATGTGGTGCAAGAGAAGTACTTTATTTTGATGTTTGAAGATCGCAAATTTTTTAAAGGAATTGGCAGGGGTGGCCAACTAGTTAGAGACCAAGAGCCACATTTCTTACTGTGTTACTGCAAAGAGCCTATCACAAAACTTACAACCTTGAACTTGAATACAGCATCATACGAAACACGCTTTCTCTTACATGATATTGCGCAAGGCTTTTATGCTGTAATTCCAGGCAAGCTATCCGCACGTACAGTATACAGTACGTATATCCACTCCAGCACGTTTGTTTCATCATTTGCGTTACCTTTTCTGCGATTGCATATGCCCGCGCATGCACATACATGTGAACATGCGTCGCATGAATGGGATGGCTTGTGTATGTTCTTGCGCACACCACAAAGCGCCCTTACACGCAACACGGCAACTAACACGTGTGTCGCGTAAATGCGCTCGCGAGTGTACGTGCTTGCACAGGCCACCAAGCACGCTTCCACGCAATGCGTGTGTAAGTCGCACACCGACTTTCAAGGTGAGAAATTGGTATAAAATGTTGCAACTTATACACGAATACATACGGCATTCATGAAAGGGCCGCATGAAGCCGGGCAAAGAGCCGCATGCACCTCGCGATACGCAGGGTTGGTCTGGCCTGGATAGGGCAAACCAAGCGAAAGCGTTTGCTAAGCAAAGTCCACCATCCTTACTTACGTTTCGTACAATTCTAAACAGCGCTGACAGTGTGTAATAAAGTGGGCTGGAGCAAAAAATGTTGTGTGAGGCAAAATCCAAGAAAACGAAACGATAAGTTTTTATTGCCCCATTTATGAGCAATGTCTATGAGATTGCCCGGTAATAAACAACAAAGAACATATTTTCTGATGTGGAAACTTTAACCCATTAGCAATTCCTACGAAAACAAAGTTTCCACACACAGAAGTTTGCACTTATGAAATTCCATGGCATTGGTGTGTGATTTTGCATTTTTAGTCTGCGATTTCTTGCAATCGTGCTTCCGATTAAGTTGGCGAAAGGTTGTCTGTGTCAAGGTTCAGTTTAGATTGCCACATAACAAATATTAAATCAACCGCTAGAAAACACTTACATTTGCTTATTGGAATGTTCGCTTTCACCTTAACAGACTTTGAAAATCTCATGGTTGAGAAGGTTTTCTTGACATTTCTGAAGACCTGATGTCATAAGTATACAACGAGCCCTTCAATCCTGGTTCGACTACTTGCATTTATCGTACACAACAAGCTAGTGTAGTTGAAAGGAAGAAAATAGTAATGTTCATCAACAGCTTCAGGTTTTGCAAACACTACAGTGATAAGAATTTTTGCACTTATGAAAGCTTTTACCTTTGTAAGTTGTCATCTGCATTCGATTAAGTTTAACTGTACAAAAGTTCACGAACCATTGAAAACAGGATATGAGAATTGCAAATACAAATAAAAACCAGTCCTAATAGTAATATTATAAATCGTCACGTCAACCCTGTGTCTGTAATATTTTTTGTTTGAAGGTGTAAAAAAACATAGCTCTGCTGCGATTTGTACCAATCAACACAGTTACAGATAAAAGATGGTTAAGATGCTCTGGCTTTTATGACTATGTGAAGGTTATCTTTATGATTTCATTGCAGGGCAAGGTCGAGTATGAGGATTGGAAGTTCCAAAATGCACCAAACCTCGTGGAAGTTTTGATGGAATTTCCGTCGATTATTCTTGAACCGCAACGTATTTTAAGCCATTTACCTCTGCTGCAATGCCGGTATTACTCCATCAGCAGTTCCCCAAGTGCTTATCCGAATGAAATACATCTTACAGTTAGCGTGGTAGCATATCGCACGCAAGGTAATCAATATGATGTGTTGTCAACTGTTTGATGATCCACACAGCAATTACAAACGACTGCACTCCGTAAACATTCCAAGGATCACCGCCAAAGAAGTTACTTAATACTGTATTTTTTTCTGACAGTTCTTGCTAAACTTAGGAAATGAGTCTGATCGTGTCTGAAAAACGTTGGGATAATAGTTACAATTTCCGTATATTCACTCATAGCCTAAAATCAATCAAACATTGCTTAAGGGTCGCTCTAAGTCAAATTCTTAGCTATTGATGCAATGTAACTACTTTAACAGGCTTTTGAAACCATTTCGAAGATAGGCCTGAGGTATAAAACACCAAGTGATGACACAGTGTTGTTTTAAAATAAGAATATTTAGATTTGTTAATATTTTTCAAAGGGTTGAAAAAGATAAAAGTTAATTTTTCGGTAAATTTGTCAAACGCTTATCTTTTTTCAATCAAATTTGATTTAAATTTTTCTCTGCGGGACAATGTGAAATGATGCAAACCATTTCACAAATGATAGCGGAAAATACCATAATCAAGGCTAATGACGCTGATTTCGAAACGTCAGTAACACGTCACAAGGAATTTCCACAACGGCAGCGTTTGACACCGACAACGTCTCTTCGAAAGAGCTGCCGAGATGGGAAATAACTTAGTCAGGCTTTTCACACAATTGGGATATTTTGGCTTAATTTGATGAAGGCCTGCGTTCACTTTGATTATCCTGCTGTCAACGCTTGTGGTTCCACCTTCAGTTTTTTTATTTTGATGAAGAGGATGCATAGGCGTAGCCATTGAGGGCCAAGGGAGCCATGCCCCCAGATTTCAAAACATATCTTGTCATTTTGTGCCTTGAGAGGCGGTGTCCCAAACGAAGTACTGTTGCTCACTTAAAGTCAAAAGATTTGCCCTCCCCCCAACTTTTGCTGTGGCTACGCTACGGTACCTCTTGATATTGTGTGATCAGCACTTTCTGTAGCTAAGTAATGTAATATTGTTGCGACATAAAAATTTTTCATCTATGTGTAAAGTTTTAAATGTTGTTACGAAAACCATTTCCCATGTATTGCCGATGACATAAAAGAATTAGAAAACTTTTTTAACAGTTTTTTTGTTCGTGTCATCACTTTTTTCTTGATCCTGAATTCTCGAGACCTTTTACCGATTCTTCACTATTCTGCTGCCAATGAAAGGCGTTTTTGCCTTTTTCTGTTAGTTAATTAATTCTTTGCGTATTTGAGAATGTATAATGAGATACACACTGTATGCTGAAGTTGAGCGATCAAAACTTGTATGCTGTTTTTTATAATTCATGTTCATTTTAACAAAGACTTATACGGCCGAATTACGATGAAGAAATAAAGTAGTTGTTTGTGCATTGTTTCAGTCTTTCTTTCTTTTCAAAATTGCCTGCATGTACCCCTATCTTGTTATGTGTTGTGAGTCGTGACAATTTATTTTTGTATCCTTGCGTTTTTTGACTAATCCGGTGATATGAACGATGTGTCTGAGCCAAAAACGTAAACAAATAATAAACAAAATAAATGAATAAAAAATGGTATCTGCTTCTTAATAATTTACTGAAATTCAAAGGCTTAGGTGAGTTTAATGATTTGATTAGTTTTTCATGGTAAAGGAGTCCTCAAAATGTTTATCTATCAAGATATGCTCATTTCTTAGTGGCAACAGGGTGCTGACAATCAATTCTCCAAAAAAAGGTCTACGTCAAATATACAGTACGTGCTTGTCCCAATGAATCATTATAGGTTTCATAAATTTTTATAAAGGAAGGGCGACCGCTTATAGCAGTTTCGCAGGTTACAAAATCGTTTTGTTAAACCCGCAACAATTCTTGTTAACTCTATTTTACTCATTACAAGTGCTCTTTACAGGTGGAAAAGGACCTGTTCACCATGGAGTATGCTCAACGTATCTGGACACCATTTCCGAAAATGAAGACATAATCTGCTTTATTCGACCGTAAGTCAACTTTACAAATAATGACTAAACTGCTTAGTAACTTGAGCAAGTGAATGCAGGTTTATCACTATAACTATTGTGAAACATGACATGAAGGAGAAGACGTAGTTTGTGGTATTGCTGCTCCAATATGGTTTGTATTACTAACGAGTAGACAACCGTCATATTTTGCTGATTTTGAATCGATTTTTTTCTCTCACCAGAGCTCAATCTTTTCGCTTGCCTCAAAAAGACAATTCTCCCTGTTTGCTGGTCGGTCCAGGTACGGGAATTGCTCCTTTTCGAAGCTTCTGGCAGGAAAGGCTTCAAGAAATTAAACACAACATTGCAAGTCAGTAGTCACTGACTATACATGCCAGTGTGACGCTGATTGCTCTGCAACAGAACCTTTACCATTTGCAGGTGCAGAGGAACGAACGATGGCGCTATTGTTCGGCTGCCGACACCCCGATCAAGACCATTTGTACAGAAACGAAACGGAAGCCGCAAAAAATGCAGGGGCTTTAACTCACGCTTACACGGCTTATTCGAGGATTCCAGGAGCCAAAAAGGTGCTTGGTTCGTTTGTGTTTCGAGATCGACCCGGTTTCGACTTGCCTGGTATTGACTCTTGATATAAATGACAAGTTTTATTCAGGTATTTCTTGAGTGAAGTCATGACACACTAGCTTTTTAATTTTTTAAAAATTAGGACGGTCTTCAAGGGCCAAAACTTACTTACGCGCGCTTGTTTATGCAGGCATGGAGTTCTTATGCATTTATTGTTTTAAAGATAATTACGTGTCGTCCAATTTCAAACAAGAAAACCTGTTGTTGTCAATTTTGCAATGTTGGAAAATGACTTTTTGCGTAGTTAAAGCAAATGTTTTCGACGGCGTTTCTCTTAGTCCGTTTAGCATGAACGAGTGACCAGTAGTTTTAGCTTTTCTCAAACGCTGAAGTAAAGAAGGTGGTGGAAGCCAAAACACTGTCGGAATGACGCTTTTCGTGTGGGAGCAGTTTTGATGTATTGAAACAAAGTTACCGAAACTTTACTTGGCTTGCTGGTTCAAACCACTCACTTGTCTTTTGTAACCAATGGTTCCTTTCTCTCCCGGGCAGAAATACGTGCAAGATATCATAAGAAATGATATTCCCGGATTGGTTTTTGACTGGGTCTACAATAAACGCGGACATTTTTACGTCTGCGGTGATGTTACCATGGCTTCTGACGTCAACCAGACGTTGATAAAGGTCATTGCTTCCGAATCGGACTTGACTGAAACTGAAGCGGATAATTACGTGATGAAAATGAAGGTAAGCCCACCTACGCAAAAGGAAGAAGGTCATCAGACAAAAAATTCCGCTTCTTCCCAAATGACCTCATTCGACAGTGCATGCATAATGTACATCTAATAATAGCGTTCTTGACCGTATTAAAGTTATCGATTTTAGTGCGGCTGGAGCGCTGGGCTAAACCATATTAACCCTTCTGGGCATGCTTTAACCCCACTGGCCCGGATCGGTGCTATAACCTTATCCGGTAACGTCTTCCACAGATGGAAAATAGATACCACGAAGACATTTTCGGAATTACCCTTCGAACGTACGAAGTTCGAGAAAGCATTCGATTACGAAACAGAGAAGCTCACAGTGCCTAACTGGAAATCGAAGGAGTCCGACTGCTGACGTTGTTTGGTTTCGGCTTTCACCTTTTGCGTTGCTGTTAGTATTCGTTTTTTCTTAAGGTAGTTGCTTGGCCATGCAAACTAGTCCTTGTCGCAGTAGAACTATGGTTCAAAGTTTTCAAATTCTAAGAGTGTTGTGTCGTGTCTATTGTTGCAACGTACATATTAATCTTTTATCAGCGAAAAGATTAAAAACATATGTTTCAAAAAGCAATGTGAATTTAACTTAAAACTATGTTTTAGCAAATTGACATAACCTCAATAGTCAGAAATTTGTTGCTGGCAGGTTCATGACATTTTAGAGACCAGTAAGCAATATTTAATTTCGTTGTTAACAGAACTAAATGAAATGAATGCAGTCTTACTTTAAAAAATGCTTTGAAAACTGATTGTGTGAAGCGTAGGATGCACAAAAACATCTCAACGTAAAACAAACAATGCATAACTGGTGATTTTAATGAAATCATTTTCGATGTTTCGAAACACGACTTACAAGGTTTTGCGATGTTGCTTCTCATGCTACAGGTTCGCTCTGTTCCAAATGCTTTATTTTGTTCCGAAAACTTCACGCAATGTATTCCTATGTCAAAATTTTCCTTTTTGTGGCACCAGCATAACGCATCGTAGTGACCCAGCATGACAGAAGCTCCAATCTAAATCTGATCGGACTTCGGAGTAAAAGGAAACAAACAAACAATTTTCGCTTCACTAGTAGTTGCAACGAGATCAGCAGTAAAAACTGAGAGCGACACAAAACGTCTTGCATTATCTTGTGAGCTTCTAACGTTTTCAGCAGCAACCGGTTGTCAATAACATGAATGTTGTTTGGCAAAAATGAACTTTCACGCTTTTCCTACATTCATGACAGATACTCTTCAAGTTTCGTAACGTGATGAGTATTGCTAATGCTATCCGGGAGGGCAGCATACTTTTTTTCAGCAAAATGTTTTTGTAATTGTTGCTGTGAAGGTTGTTTGTGTCTTTGCATTTGTCTCTCTCAGAATCAGTTAGGATCTTCAGTAAACCTGACATTTTTATATCGGAATACTGAAGACCATCGCACTCCTTTTTTTAGACTTCGTTTGAGCAGACGTCAATCTTTCCCAAAGCTTTTATTTACTAAAAAGTGATCTATTATTTGAACTTGTTTAGGCTTCATTCATAAATCACCATCAGAAAGTTTCGTTTGCAGAAAAAAATGTGAAAATTTGCAAGATTTGGTCTTTCTTCGTCACTCCTTTTTTAAACTGATGCAGCAGCGGCATCAGTGTTTTGTAATTAGTCCCACTTGCAGTTTCGTATCAGGAACTTTCCGTGTAGGCGCTGGTACTTTCTTCTTGTGCGCGCCTGAACGAGAAATGTGAACACGGAGTAAAATCTTCACGCTTCTCGGATAAATGTTTTGGATATAGGACTTTAGGTATTTACAAACACAGGCAGGAATTTTGAATCTAATAATGTGACAACCTTGCCTTTGATTTTATGTTTATGATGACCTCATGCATATTTCAATGGAGTTAACGTTTTACATGCTTTATGTGTTGTAGCCAATGAAAAGGTTTACTGTGTCGTATTTTTATTCAGTTTTAACTGTCAGTACGCTTTTTAGCAACGAACAAATGTAAATAAGACGTTTTATTTGCGAATGATATTGATCAAGATATAAAACAAGAAAGCAGTCTCTGTAAAAAATCGACTTGTTTCTTATCTTAGGCATCGATCAGCGTGGGTTTTGAGCTGCCAGGCGACGTGTGAAACGTCTTTATGCTGGTTGCATTTGCTGGCTCGTTTGTGAAACGCATTCTCCAAACAGCAGAATGAATGCTCAATTACGAATTTGTATATAACATTGTTTGCGTTTTCTGTAAACTGTTGCTATCACGTAAACAGTGGTGTATGCGATGAACCATGTTTAATACGATGCTTGCGCGAATTTACGTTCGCTGGCACGAGACGCATATAAATACAAAGCTTTTTATTGTCCTCGTTTCGCATTTATCCACCGCACCACCCAAGTTTTAACACCACCACGTCTAAACTTATCCCGTGTGCTGTATTGATGCGGGCGTCGCCACAGTGTTAGATGCCGTTTTAATGTTAGAGGTTTAGTTGTAAACCGATTGCGGCAAATTGGCTTCCAGCAAACGACGTGTATGTCTAAATGTCCAGGTGCAGCATTGCACAGTCTGGGAGAAAAGAAGCAGATGGGCACAGTCATTGCTTGCTTAAAGAAAGAGTATTTACCGTGAAACATGAGAATCAACGATAGATTTGTTGTGTCAGCGATTATCATCGACGCGTGTTTGCGCCAGTAGTCATAATAAAATTTCATGACTTTCGTGTACTGAGCAGTCGGGTTCCTCGCATTCAGTTATCGATTTTACGTCTTTGCCACCGTCAGAGGGCGTTCAGATTACAGGCCAGCAGCGAACATGCTGTGATGCGGGCTGTCACTTCATATCATCGATAAAAGTTCGGCGCAACGTTGAATCCTTGACCTTTTTGTTTTATTTAGCATGACCTTCGCCGAAACTTCGCTGATGTAGAATCACAATGTTTGTCGAACAAATGCAACGCACTTGTTTTCATTCTAAAAGATCCAAAAGAGTGGCCTGCATGTACAAGACTGAAGAATTCCTGATGGTCTGAAACGCTTTGTAGAAGCTGCGTATGATGAAAGCTTGCAAAATATTACAAAATGTTTTTTCGCGAGAAACAGACGGTTTATTGAGAAAGGTTTTGATTTGCACTATTATTTGGGCTTCTTTTTGTTCGCAAGGATTGTCTGGTTTTGGTTTATAAAGCAATTTAGATATGCTTTAACAATCTGCGTGGGCAGCATGGTCAAGCAAATGGCTCAAAAATCAAGACGTTTTGTCACGCTTACACCCGAAACGAGGAACGTGAGTTAATACGCTCTTTATAAAATTTATTCTGACATTTTCGACTAGCGTAATAATTAGTGTTTGAGTTTTTCAAACCGGTCTCACTTTCAAGGCCGTTCTCGATACCAACTCTTGGTGATTTCATCTTGTTCTCGATTTTTGTTCAAAGCAAAGGTTTGTTTCTGGTCCTAGCATGGTGGCTCATCATTTTCATCCAAAAAATTGTTCTGCAGAAAAAAACCAGTTTTTATTGAAAAAGTGTTTTTGTTGCTGCAATGAAAACTTTTGTGTTGTTGAAAAAAATTTTTTTCGTAGTTTAACAAAATTATTTTTGTCTTTGAAAAACTACTTTTAACACTATGCGCTAGTCTACGAGTCGTCAATTCAGTTTGATATTTTTATAACCATTAAATTTTTGCCTGTGACTCACCGACAGCATTGGAAAAAATGAACGTTTTTTGGGTGTCATCCAGCCCCCACCATTAAGCCTGAGAAAGCCTTTGCAGAAGCGTAATCGGCTTTCAGAACAGTCAATGTGCAATGCTGTCTTTTTGTACGTTAAACATAAAGTATTGAAAAATCCAACGATACGCGGCAGTGCTCTTTTCAATGCACTTCACTGGTGTATATAGGCGCTTGATAATTGCATTCTTTACGACCAGCATAATGAGTTTCATTGATTGGGTCGCGGCAAGGTAGTCTAGAACTGGTTGAAGTCGTTCTTTTACCACGAGTCCTTGCAGCTAATCGATGTCTCGAGCTGGTCTTTAGAAGTTTGAACTTTTGAATGTGTCAAAGATACGTTTTGTTTGCTTTGACTTCAGAAGTACTCTCTTTGGACCTTTTCAAAATGTCTGCCTTGGCTATCTCCACTTGCTGGCTCCGCACCGGAAACCACGTGGCTACCTTCGCAGAGAATATTGCATTGGCGGCAAGTCAAATGGTAGCGCCGCCCGTGTTGCCTTCCTTCGTACCCTTCTATTGGCACAGAGCACGAGGTTGGGCAAGCCACAAGTTCCATTTTTCAAGTTTTTGGTGTTACCTGAAAACCTGACAAGGAATCGAACACTAGTTTTCCAGCTTTAGTTCCGCGTGCTCTACCCACTGTACCGCTGAAATCAGGTAAATTTTACATGTTTTGAAGAAATGCATCAGTCAATGTATCAAAAAATTTTTATTTCTGTTGTTTTGAAAATCAACCGGTTCTTAATTTCACTACCACAGTTCTGTAGTTGAGAACAACATTATGTAGTTCATAATATGCTTCTACGTGGTATCTAACAAGATATCCCGGAGATGTTGGACGCCTTAGCTAGCAAGAGTGGTTGTCTCACCATTTAAATTGAAGAACCTGCTTTGTAATTAAGAAAAGGGAACAATTAACATACAAAAACTTCCCAATGCAATCACCTATATAATCAAGTTTAGTAGTTTATTTCAAAGCGGTAAATAAATCAACAGTGAGCAAGACATTTTGCCCGAAATATCGGAAGTAATTTTTAAGGTTATTTGAATTTTTATAAAAATTATATTTATATTTACATGTATTAAAAATTGAAAAATGAGCGTAAATTCATGCATTGTTCAAAAATGAAAGGATACAAAACAATAAAAATTTTGTATGAAGGTGATTTCGTTGACGATCACGTTTTGTTTCCATAAAGCCAGCTGCTGTAGATTTACCAAGGCAGCATTGCTACTGATACGACATAACTTTTAAATTGACATCACAATTGACAGCAACTTGCTTTACACTTTTCAAGTTTTTATGTCTTGGCCCGTCCGCATGCCAGCGTTAAGCACTTATATTGTGTCAGAATTTTTTTGTAAAAATAAAGTATCTGCAACAGTGTTTTCAGTGGCTCCTCAATTTTCATAAAGATTAGATCAGTAAATCTGATGTTCATGACTTTTAAAAAATCCAGGTTATCTACGTAGGCTACAGACGTACGTTAATAACGCGTAGCTGAAGGAAGAAAATTTTGGCTTGTGGCTTTTATCGTAATTTGCGAAATATCGCGACTCTCTTTAGTAATAAACTCATCATAGTTTTTCACCTGGTCAGAGCTGCTATCTCTTTTCTAAAAAAGATAGTTTTGTTTTAAAACACATGCTACTTTTTTTAACTTGTTTTTTCATATTTTTATTGCGGTTTGCTCTTGGCTGAAATCAGCAGTTCCAATTCCCATAAATGAAACGGTGCTAAGTGTCTGCAACCTACATGGAAAGAGTTTTCAAAAAAAGAATTCTTTCGAAGAACTCAAAAAGTTTAGCTGCGAATTCTGCTGAATTGCCTGTTGCCGTGCCAAATATTAGATGTTTTTATAGTGGTTTTTATCAAAAACCTAAGATTATTTTGGAATGCCATCAGTGCTTTGTATTGGTTGATAATGGTAAATTCGAATGATGTGAGATCTCCAAATGTGTCTATATCACGGGTACTTAAGAAGCCAATGTTCCCCGTTTGACTAAAAATAGATTCAAATAACCAGTCCCTGTCTTGAAAGTTGAAATAGGACATTTATCGCAAGTTCTCTGTAATCTGTAGGAAGTCTATAAATCACGGAGATACTGAGTGACGCAAAACGTTTTTGTTTCCGAAAGTTTTTATTTCACCTCTTCCCAGCTTTCATCAATGCTGATGACTATCTTGGTTAAAAGGATGTCGAAGGTGCTGTGCACAGGCTTGATGGACAGCTTGTGGAAGCGCCATTATTGAAAACGTAATGATTTTGCTGTCCCTGTTTTGTGATGTATTTGAGAACTACAATGCTTTAGCAGGGAGTTCTCTGATGTCTAAGAGCCAACGGAGGCATATAAACATAATTAATTTCATGGACAAAAGCAAATGCATTTGCTAACTTCTGAACATGCAAGAGTTTCATCCATGTTATAAATATTTTAAATAGCAACGGGCTTACTAATAACGCACAAAAACCAAAAGGATAATCTTGATGTTTGTATACAATCGATTAACTTCGAAAGCCTCAATAATTAAAGCAAATGTATACAGCATTTCATTGGAGCAACAGAGACGCTCTGAGGAAGATACAGTACATGCTAGCAGGAACACTTCTGAAAAATTAAGCTTGTCAATTCATGACTGAACATGCCAAATATTATGGGCTGCCACTGGTTTGCCGCCAGTGCAACTTTCATTACAAACTTGCCACGTGACTCCTGGCGCAAGCAAGCGAAGATATTGTTGCTGAGCCCATAGTCTTGCCAACTGACAATAAAAATTCCTCAGCTCACGCTATGCGCTACTTACCAACCAAGTGAAATGCGACTGTGAAAATCGTAGAGACAGGTTAAGATTCTACATCACAAACGGTTCACAATGGTAACGTCTCTCAAGCATGTGCCGTTAACGTCTAGTAGTTGTAGAGTAGCATCAGTGCCTTGCACAGGGGCGTAGCTAGGGGCGGCAAAAGACGCTGTCGCTCCCCCCAAATTTGGAACGGCAATTGTTGAACCGTTGAGAAAAAATGTCATGAACGCAAAAAGCCAATCATTACTAGAGTTTACAATTTTCGCCTCCCAATTGCTTTGTCTGGCTAAGCTCCTAGCCTTGTATCATTATATTTATATTTGCAACTCCAGCGAGACTGAAACTGGGGTATGTATGCCGCATACAGATTCATCTCTTTTATTAATGTTTCCGAAGCTGTATTTACCTCTAGTGCAAAGACAACTGTTATTACTATTTTACTTGACCTTTTACTCTGACAAATACTCAGAATTTAAAAATATCTCCTTTTCAATTCAATGGATCTGTGGAAGGTTTGAACAAACACTCAGCACCATCTTGATATGTGGGCCCGATGGGCATTGCCCTGAGGCCGCACGAGCATAGGACCACATGCTAATCTACACGCTGAGTGACTTACCATATATATATACTACTGTACTACACTTGTCGTAGAGGCCCCAGTACACTAGTTTCTTCGGGGGCTCATGATGGTGTTAAGATGGCCCTGCAAAAATCAGGCGTTAATGTAGGTTACGGCGGAGGTACAGTTGGTCGTAGAAGTCGAACTTCTTGCAGTCGATTGGGAGTCTTGCAATTTTGGGTAGTGTAGGGACCTCTCCGAGTTAAATACAGTCCTGAAAGTGGTCCTGGAAGTTATCAGCGACGTGAACATGGTCGAGATGGAGACCTGCAAGCGCCCGACTCAGACAAATTCCTTTCTGCGCACTGAACGTCAATTCAAGTTATCTAATTTTTCAACTTCTCATTTCCTGGCTCCAAACGTTCCATCCTGCTATACCGTCTTACCAGGCCTGCATGGACGAAAAAACACAAGTATATATGTGAGGTGCTTGCAAAGAACGCACGCATAGATGGCGCTAACACGGTAACTTTGACACTGAGCAACTCCGTGTGTGTTAAGGTCTAAGTAGACCAATTCGTAAATTGTATATGGGGATCTGCAAAGCAACGAGGGCCATTTGCGTTGCAATATTCAGCGAGGTGAATTTACTTCTAGTGCAAATACAACTGTTGCTTCATGGAAATGGAAGTACAATATTAGCACAACACAATAATAAATGGAGTTGCAATACTAACAAAATGTGATGCATGCAAATTTAAGCAACCAGAATGATTGACTTAACTTTGCAACAAAACTGTTTGCATTTATCACGCTTATTATAGATACTGGGAGTTGGGATTGCGTCACGACAGCTGCAGATGAGTGCAAAGTTGCAGTGTGGGTTATAAAGGCTGAGAACGAGGCGTCAAATCGCTTGTGCGGGAAATGGATTTTCAGTCGGTGATGACCCACGCATGGGAACGGAAATTTGTATGCAGTTCAGTAGATTTGCAAGTTGCAACGTTCGCAATGCGATTTGAGTTTAATGATACCCCAGCCATGGGCGCCGGAAGCTTTTTGTCCAGGGGAGCAGTAGTGGATTTCCCAGGGGTAGCCAAAAAGATTTTTCCAGGAGGGGGCCAAAAGTGGTGAAATTTAACTTTGTACACTCNAATCTAAAAAAATTTGTTTTGCTGCATATTTAAAAGGAAAATGTCAAATTTCAAAAAAATTACAATATCTCATGAAGGAACTTCTTAAGTAGTATCAAAATGCGGGGTCAATGCAACTGGTTATGCACAAGACCATGGAATGGAAGAATATCGACAATTTTCGTATTATATTAGCACCTTAGTAACACATCTCTTTGATTTCAAGCTATGAAAAGTTGCAAACATGGCTTATATTTTAAGATTAAAAGAGTTTGTGACTAGATCTCTAATGCACTGTGTTTCAACATCTTCGCATTTGAGTTTGAATGTGCCCTCGGTAACGCAAATTTTCGTGTTTTAGTCTGCCTTCTCCAATTATACAGGTGAAGATGTGTGGTGAGCTTGAAACAATCGTTAAATGTTGCCGTTAGCTGCAGTTTATTCTATTAATTCATGAACTTTGCGAGGTCAAGATTACAAGTATTCACTAGCTGTAGAATTTCTGCGTTTTGTAAATGCTTCAAAATTTAGAAGTGGCAATTCCAGAAGTGTTTCAACATGGCGCGACTCAGCACTACTGGTGCTGTAGCTAAAAAGATAAAATGAAAATGTTCTTCCTCAAGGCAATGATTCCGTATTGAACTCCTGAATTTCAGGCTGTGATGTAAGATGTGAAGTGTTTGGTTACGTACAGAATGCTCAGCTTTGTACATTACACCAACGTATCAGATGTTGTGCAACACAACCATTTACAGTTCTCTTTCCATGCCAGGTTCTCATCTGCATTATAATAAGACACTTGTAACTAAAACTCTTTTTATATATTGCCCTTTTACAATTATTTTAAAGTAATCTGTATTAACACGTTTATTTGTGATCAACACAAATTCTTTCAGAAGTATTTAGTGGGAGCTTGCTTGCAGATAGTAAATCAATTACTTCATGAATTTCATGGTAAACTGTATCTTGCAGTTTTTCCAAATTGGTATCACTCTGTACTAATGCGGTGTTATCACCATGCAAAAAGTAGGTTTTTCATTACATTAGAATTTGGTAAGCAGAGCAATAATTTTGTTCTTGGGGGACTCCGGAAATAATTGTTTTTGTAGCAGGTTTTTATATTTTTCAGAGCTTTGTTGGACAAGTGACACTCTATCAATTTAAAAACAGTTCCTCCTGTTTCGTCATCCGCGGGTTTCGACAGCAGTACGAAGTGATTAACTGAGTCAAAAGTTTTTTCGAAGATCTAAGTAAGTCGCACGTTTTACGTTTTCTATCAAGGTTTTGGAGAAGGTTCATACAAGTTTTTCATGACCAAGAATATGGAATAATTATTGTGAAAACCGTATTGCTGCTGACTCAACAAATGATTTTTCAATTAAAACCTTACACTTTTTCAAATCTATTTGGCAGACAAGTTAGCATCGATATCGGTCTGCAGCTAATAGGAATTTTACTATCCCCTGACTTACAGATCGGCACTACTTTGGCAATTTTGAGGTTGTTCGGAAAACTGCCAATACCCATACATTCGCTTATAACATACTAGGAAAGAGATGATGGAACTCATTTCGGAAGTTCTTAGCATGCAAATTTTACAGGGATTTCATCAAGTCTGCTCATAATTTTGTTTAGTCTAATGCAGTAGTTCCAAATGTGGGGCTTACGCCCCGGAGGGTGGATATTTGATTTTTATGGGGGACATTGAGGTCGCCTGTCGCAGTCTGGGTCCAAAGCTTGCTTGGCGTTTGAAACTAAATCAATTGGTGGTGTTTTAAACTTGTCAGCAAAAACGGAGTTTACTTCCGTAAGATTTATACATCACCACATGGGGGTAATCACGGTTTATACGTGATTAGGTGCAGCACGGCCAGAAAACGTTTAGGAAGCATGCACTGGTCTAATCGATCGGTAAATGATAGTATTCTTTCGGGAGTGGTTGGTGAGAAGAATATGGAAGTTATTTAGCGTGGTAGAAGATATTTTTATACTTTCATCAGTGTTCAAATCAAACTTTTTGTTGAAATTCTTTCTGAATGCTGGATCAGCTGAGGATCTGGAGCCATGTGCACATTTCGACGAAAGTAATGATATCAACATTGCGTTTCTCTGAAGATTCTTTGATTAATATCGCTTTTTATTCGGGGTTTACTTTCAAATAAATAAATAAGTAGGTTATTTATTGTTATTATCCCGAAACATGATATACGGTTTCAGTCTGTTGGTTAAGTTATTTGTATAGCTATGATAAACACATGGCTCTGCTCCGTTTATCATTCTTGTAGGCTTATTTAAAACAGGGTAGCAGCCTGGGCTGCTTAAACTATACGCAGGTTGTAGATAAGGTTGTACTCTGTTATTATTAGCTGTGTTAAGAAGGTTTGCGTTAATATCGCCTATACATAGAATTCAAATATGACGTTGAAAGTTTTAAATTTGTTTCAGATGGTGATTAAGAAAATTCGTCGATAGTGTGCTGAACCTAATGACATTTTCTGGTATGTCAACGTCTCTTGAAAGGATTATTTTACATGAGAAACCCCGCCGCCCTCTGAAAAATTTGAAAAGGCATTGAAATCAACATGACTGTGGTTTGTTAAAATAGCCCCAGGCACAATTTCTTTACGTCTGTAAAAAGCGACATATCAAAAATGTACCTATATCTGCGGCGCACCGGCTTCATTATTTTAGCTTTAATCTAGAGATAAAAGACACGATTCTATTAGCGTTGCATGCATGGTTGATTATCGGGGAAATTGCAAAATGTGTTGACTCCATCTTGAAGAAACCAAATTGCCGATAATGTACGAGGCATCCTTCATTCAGCTTTACAATGATGACAAACGAGTCCCGTTTTTCGCTTTCTTGTGCTCAAAACGCTTTGGACGTATGGAGATTTACCAAAAGTTTGGGAATTGAAGCAGTTTTTTCTGTTGCATAACTACCATAGAATGAAGTCTAGAAAATATTTTTGAGGATGCTCATCTATTGCCTGGGATATCTTTTACCAAAAAAGACATATTTTTGCTTTAATAACCATCTGAAAGGAAATGAAGTGTTTTCAATCGATTGAAACAATGCAATCATTCAGAAATAACCATCTCAGTTCTCGCTATGACCCGAGTTCACTAAACTAAGTTTAAAAATCTCTAAACCGCAACGCAGACAGTCAGAAATGTTTCCTACTTTGAGCCACTCTGTTTGACCACATCTCATTATGCCACGTATCACTAAGTGCAATTATGTTTTTCTGCGTACTGATCTCAAACAAACAAATCTACATGATCACTTCTTTCTTTTTCCAAATATCAGTAGAAACATTCTGTTTTGCTCTTCTGACGAGATTCATTTACTTATTTTACATGTGCGCTCAGCGCAATGGCTTTGGCAAACAGTGGGAATAACCTTTGTTTTTCATTTGTGCTGAGATGTCTTAATGTCGCAGTGCGCTGACTGTGCCTCCAAAAGCATTTACTGAGTTCTAATTTCAAAACTGATCTCTCAAAACGGGAGCTTTTATATCCCTTGTTAAGATTTCACATCCCTGCATTAATACGTGATTAGCGAAAGGCACATAAACTCCATGTTTCAGAACGCTGAAATAACAGAACGTCATACAACAAGACAGGAACGTGTCCCTATTGGCATTGTTTTGAGAGTACCATGAGATGAAATCATTTCGGCGTTTTTTACAGTTTTTCAGGATTTTGATTTTGCAAAAGAAGATTGGTATCACTGAAACCTTTTGCGAGTCAACTTGAAACCACGGTTGAATTTATTGTAGAGTCTCGCTAAATTTTCCGTGTTTCAAAAATGTTGCATTGCTGAATTGTCTTGTTGATCACCTGCAACATCGTCATTTCGGCACATCACCAACGTGGCAGTATATAAAAGGTCATTTACGACGAAAGTGATTTTACCGTGAAAATACCAGCTGCGTGAAAGGCGAATATAAGAGGATGAATTTCATTGTCAATTTTAGAATACGTCTATGGCTCATGGATTAAGATTTTTTAAGAAAAGATTTCCAAAGATTCTAAGAAATCCTGTGACAGCCAGACGCGACGTCACATGAACCACCGAAGCAAGAGTCACCACGAACAGAAAGTGCGCTAATAATAGTACCTATATGAACGTGTGACAATCAAATGGCATTAGAGTGATTTAGTGGGGAGACATTTATTATTTCTTTTTGTCACAGAATAATGTATTACGTTGCGTGCTAACTACGGGTATTCTGTATTCTCGAATGAAAACCCTCTAAGGCAGGATTTCCCAAAACCATGTGGGAAAGGACTTCCCAGACCGCAGCACACCGGCGTGGCTTCAACAAGAGTGAAGAGTCCCGTGAAAATTTCATACTTCGCAAAAAGCTTATGAAATGTTTGATCGATGGTGCATTGCTTTGCACTTAAACTTGAATCTTAACGGAATAGTTTCAGTATGATCACCACACACTGTTCAACAGTGAAACGTAATCTCCTTAAGGGGACATATGTGACATCACAGTTGCCTGAAACTGTAGAATGTTCGTTAAATGCTGAATGTTACATCACAATAGATTCCGTTGCAACGTAAAGTAGCATGCTACAGCTAATTTAGCTGATTTGGCCGGGCCAAATCAGAATTTATTAGTGTGCGTCACGAAAAATAAGTTTGAAAACATCTGCTCTGATAAGCAGTGGCGGATCCAACCCAGGCGTTTGGGGGGCAATCAGATGGAGGGACGACAAAAAGTCTTCACTTGTTTAATGCTCATGGTTGTCTGCAACAATCGTTGGGTATCACACAAAATTTGTTGCCTTTTGTAGGCCAAAAAGTGACTATGTTAGTTGGTCGAACGAACTATACGATCTTTCAGGGAATAACCACAGTTTAAAAACGTCTTATATCATTAATCCACAAAAGATTAGAAGCTGGTCCCAAAAGATGGAACTCGTTTTTCACAAACTACACATAACTGAGAACACTAGTGGTTTTCCCAAAAATCTTTTATTCCTACAAAAAGCATTTAAAAGATAGTGTTTGACACCATGGGCGTCCGCAGAAATTTTTCCAGGGGTGGCAACATCTAAATTTTGCTTATCCTTTTCAGATTGCTGACGATGCAATGCAAATGGACGTTCACAAAACGCTTTACCCTTTCTACCCCATTTAGTCTGTACTGATTGAACCTCAGTTCTCAAGCTTTTGTCTGAAATGTTTTCTACACTTCGGTTATCAGAAATGCTTTTTCCTTTCATAAACAGTCTAATATCCATTTTTTCGAGGATTTTCTACAAATATGTCATAATGTAAGAATAATCAGCGGCCAGAACAATATGAGCGGTGAAAAAACGAGAAAATTAGACACTCTCGCAAAACTGTTTCAAGCAATGAGAATTAGAAATATATATTGACAAAACTATCTGGCAACTTACTAAAGTTAGAACACCACGCAGGCTTTAAAAAACTGAACAGATGAATTACGAAAACTCGCCACAGCAAATGTAGCTTTGCACTTTGCTAACTAAGAAGTCAGAACCAAACCTTAATGATAAAGACGTATTCCCACAAGTTAGCATAGACGTATTCTAACAAGCCACGTATTTTTAAACTTTGTGAAAAGAAACCTGCATAAGAGTCGTTTGATTAAGCTATTCACTCGGTCGCGTTGATCACAGTCTCACACTAACGGTGGATTTTTTAAACTTGTGGAAGCACTGCTACAGATTTACTCATGCTTCTTTTCACACAGTATAAAACTACAGTATACGTGGCTTACCGCTATCAGCAGTGCCACTGTCTCGCTGCATTACATGGCAAGATGTTTGTGTTCAACAGCCACATGTAGGACTCCCATTCAATGATTTAAAATAAACCCAGTTTGCACACCAAAAAAAACAATAAAAACCCAGAAAGCTTGTGTTACAAACAAAAACGTATGAGTGTGCTTATTTGAATTGAAACGACAATCGAATACTGATTTAATTACAGTTCCTCTTCCAACTTTTCTTCTGCAGGGCAAACATTAACGTTTGGACCCAATTAAACACCCTTTCTGTTGCTCAAAACGTTTTCTTTACGCCGGTAACATACTCCGTTGATGGTATCTCTCACTAACTGTAGGAGTAGATTTGTAATTAAACTAGGAAACTCTGTGCGATCTTGACCTGCAGCTGGATCTAAAATCTCACAAAAGTGTAATCCCAATGTCTTCCTCTGATTAAAATTTGTTTATTATTCATATGCATACGGAAACATCGAAATTTAAACAATGAGTCCTAACCCTTGTTTCACAGTTTCCTCAACTGGAGTTAGACACAATGACATTATATATACAACACTGATAACAATCTTCATATGAGGGTATGAAACCGATTGAACACGTTCTGCTTCATCCGATATGCGTACTTTCTCACCTGATGTGCGTATGCAAACACTGTAATATAAAGTTATCTATATATCATCGAACACATTGAAGTTGCTGACTATTATATCATTTCAAAAAAAACAGATTTAACGCGATTTTTTATAATTAAACCTATGGACACCCAGGTCGACTAAAAAAATGAGATCTGGGTGGAAAAAACACGCAGTGGGAGCCTGACATGGGGTAATCGTAATCGTAATCGGTTGAATTCACCAAAAATGAAATGTAATCGTAATCGTAATCGATTACATTGCCAATTTAATCGTAATTGACGATTACGTTCGCGATTAAACTTGGAAATCTTCACCCTACATCACTGGGCGATAAACAGCGGTTGTGGTGGTTGGGTTTCCTCCTTTACCATCGTTTGTTATGGTTATGTTGCAGGGGAGGCTATTTCCCCGTCTGTGTGCGTTAAATCCAGATAGTCCAGCGGCCGGCAGAGCGTTTGTAACGAATTCTAGCTTTGTTCCAGCTACCATTCCTGTTGGCCGCCAGAAGTAACGTAGCGAGTCTAGTTAGACGTAGCAACAAAAAGAAGAGCTTTGCTTAAAAACGGTTTGACACTTCGGCAACAGAATAGCGGGACATTACGAGGAGAGGTGTTGGTTTTATCTATATATATTCAGAGTGAACTTATGAATGCAAGTGCTGGAGTAGGCTATGTATATAAATTAGTGCACTAGTATATCTGCAGTAATTTTTTTTCAGAAGAATTAGATGCTTTAATCCAAGTCGAAAGTACTTTTCCACAACACTGATAACTGGTATGTCAATCGTGATCCACCAGATACAGCTAGAAAAACTCAGCGAAACTAGTGAGGTTTTGTTGACCATTGATATTTGGTCCAATAGTCAGATGCGCAGCTGTATCGGCGTCACTGCTCATTCATTTTAAATTAAAAGTTGCACAACGCTATGCTGGCCTGCAGACGATAGTACCGGAGTTAAAAGATACAGTCAGCAATTTTGAAATTATTAACAAACGAATTTTCAGCGTCACTGAACGAATGTTCAAGCTTGATAGATGTCATTTGACTTTAACAGAAAAAAAGTAAAACCTTCACTGGACGACGTGAACGTTTTACTTCTTTTTTGTTAAAGATTTGAAGCCAACTGTAACAAAGGTGTTCATCAACTGTAACGAAGATTTTAAACATTGATCATTTTTAATTAATAATATTTAAAGTGTTTGTTGCAGTGAAGTAACTGACAGGAGGGATGAGGGGCGATTTGACTCCGCTGGCCAGCTAAATGTAAAAACCAGGCCCCCACTTAACTTATATTTCGGTTTTAATATTCTTTTAATTGGTTTTCAGTAGGTTGTCGTCTTTTTACGTTTTTCGGGGATTTTCCGTTGAATTGGGTTTTGGTATAGCTATCCACACCCGGATTCACCAATATTTCTCAAGGTTTTTTCTGAGTGTTTACTTGTAGGTCACCTACAGAGGTCAACTGGCCTCTTTCAGCTAAGTTTCCCTCCAGCTCAAACCTCTAGTTCCGCCCCTGGTTCGTTGACAGCACAAACATCTCATTAAAAACTTATTGTAAATTTTTTCCGATGCTTGATCCTTACAGACTAGTCTTTTCGTTTTTTGCATTCATTATTATCGTATGTTGTCTGAAAAGATACTTACATCAAACCATGCAATGGGGTTTGTTTTCGTTCTGAAGATGTTTCAAGACAAATGTAATCGCGATTGTAATCGTGATTACTTTCAATGTAATCGTAATCGAT
>JGI24158J21664_10000136_pt1 | contig 50310 bp, 33 predicted proteins | sample Ectturendosymbi3_FD_21664 | JGI IMG/M metagenome (IMG submission 21664) | reverse complement strand
CTTTTGAGCCAGTTGTTCAAACCACTGCTTGGCCGCACTCGATCTCGGGGCAGATGTTGAACAGCCATTCGATTGTCTCATCGTCCAGAACCGCCAGGCCAGGCAGTCCATGGGGAGGTCGATGGATTGGACATTGGAGGACAACACGGTCGACTGTTTGTTCTTCTGCGCCACACTCACAGGCCGCAGAGGAGGCCATTCCCCATTTGTACAAGCAGGAGCGGAAACGTCCGACACCGGTGCGGATGCGGTTAAGCCGGACCCATGCTCTTCTTGAAAGGGTCATTCGGGGGGGTGCCGGTGTCGGGGATGAAAATGCGCAGTCTTGTGGGGTTGTCCGCCCACTGCGCCGCACGTATGTTGTTGTTGTCAGATGAAATGATGAGATGTTGTGCGGCGGGTACAAATGGGTGTCTCGATTTGAGGCGCAGTGCGTTCGCACTCGATGGACCAGTGAGCACTGGATGGAGCAGATGTCGAGGCTCCATGGCACGGTGTGCTAGAGACAGTGTGGCTCCATTGCTACAAAGCTCAGCAGGTTGGATGCCTGCGAGGATTGGAAGGTTGTCCGCTGGTGTAGGACGCAGGCATACAGTCACAATTCGCAAGGCGTCGTTGATGGCGGGGTCGATGAGGCAGGTATGAGCACTGCGGCACCATACTGGCGCGCGGTACTCTACGGTTGAATGCACCAGGGTTAGGGTGGCTATTCCAGCGCCCCAACCGGAGCCACCAAGCCGCCAAGTCAGATTCTTGCGAAGTGNCTCAGGTGTCGGCAATACGTNAGCNACCTGTCCAACGTTACTCCGAGGTATTTGCGCTCGGAGCAGAAGTGCAGGGTTTCGTTGTTGTGTTTGACTTTAAGCTCNTGTTTAGCTTGCTTGTTAAGATGTAAGGCTGCCGACACCGTTTTTGCAGTGCTGAGCTTTGGCTTCCAGGTCTGGAGGTATTCACCTACAGTTGCCATGTCCTTGGTCAGCGCCCCTTCCACTGCCTGCCAGTCTCCATCAGCATGCATGATTGCTAGATCGTCAGCATGTGCATACTTTCTGGAGACGGTGGTTGGCAGGTCAGAGATGTAGATGTTGAAGAGAAGGGGCGATAGGACAGATCCCTATGGGACGCCGTTCTTAAGGCGTCGTAACCTGCTTCTTTTGCCGTCTCCGGTGGTAAGGGTAAGCTGCGATTGCCAACCATCTCCACGATCATGCGGATCATGTGTCTATCAGGCAGCAATTGCAGCATCTTGCAGGTGAGGCCGCGGTGCCATACAGTGTTGTAGGCTGCTGTGAGGTCGACAAACAGCTCTGGCCTTCTTTTTAGCTGAAACGCTATCCTCGATGCCCTGTGTCAACAGGGTGGCCTGGTCCACGGCCGACGTCCCGTGTCGAAAGCCCGCCTGCTCCCATGGGAGCAATGGGTCGATGATTGGATCGACACGAGCGTAAATGAGTCTCTCGAGGATTTTAAAGGGGACACACAGCAGAGATATGGGACGGTAGCTCTTTGTGGCTTTTATGGCTCTTTGGGTCCCTCAGTGGCTTTTCTGCCTTTGGAATTTTGAGTTGGCGCATGCAGGAAGTGAGGATGTCGCAAAACCAAGATTTGAGAGCCGACCCGACGTGGAGTATGAACTAAGAGAATATGGAATCCAAGCGGCTGTATCAGAGTCAGACCCATTGGGGCTCGGGTGAAGGAGGGATAGAGGGTCTCCCACTCTTTGTCCCAGCATCGCACATAGTTCTTCCGATGGCTACGTGGGATGCATTGTTTGGCCGCAAATAGTAGGCTCTCGCAAAAATCCTAGTATGCTGTCTCAATATTTGGTGTGTCCGGAGGTGGCAATCTCTCAACGGATTCACCTGTGAGAAGGCAAAAGCGCTTCCAATCAGCCTTGCGAAAGTTCCAAATCTTCACAGGGTCGCTGTGGGCAGGAACTTTGAACTTCGGTGGCGTTATGAGGTAAGGCCGATGTTGTGACCGCGGGAACTTTCCAAGAACACGGCGGTCGGTTGTCCTGGCCGAAACTCGCGAAGGCCAGGTCTGGGTTGGTGCCCACGTTCCATCGGTGAGAGAAGAAGCTGGCTGTTTCCTTTAGGTTATACAACAGTCCAAGATTGTTGGATGTTGCCCAGGAGTCCAGGCTCTCACCGTCAGGAGATGTTCTGTTGTAACCACAGTTGACATGCTGGCAGTTGAACTCGCCAACATGCAGAGACTGGGGTGTGGAACGTCGGGATGGCGTTGGTGTGAATCGCGAGCATGGAGGTTTGTAGACGTTAATGATCTTATATCCTGCGACGTCTACGCACATCCACTCAGTCTCTGATTGTTCTGGAGACTGATCGACCAGTGACCATTCCAACCGCTCATGGACAAACGTGGCACGGCCATGGTTTCCGCTCAAGACTGACCCAGCTAGTGAAAAGTTGGGAATCACTAGCTTGTCTGCAGTTGTGCAGTGGGTCTCCTTTAGGACGACGATGAAAGCCTTGTTCTTATAGGATAGCTACTCAATAACAGATCTTGTTTGCAGTCAGCCCTTAGGAGTTCAGCTGGAGTATGTTAGGTCGTGGGTCTTCGGCAGCATTTTTGCTGCCGCGCCCTGAGAAGGGCGTTTTATGACCCACTCCATGCCTTACACATCCAGCGCGGGTAGCAGTGGTTGCTCTCGTAGTGACAGGTTTAGTTGACCTTTGTAGCGAATGTCGTACAGGAGGGCCACGTGAAGGTACCTGTCATCCTGCCGAAGCCATTGATCTTCGAGTTCAGGAACATAGAGTAGTTCTCTATCTTGAAATTTTTTATTTCGTCTTCCGAATTCCAGAACCGTTCTAAGCATTTTCCGCGATTTAACCAGCGAATCTTCGAAAACGAAAGCAGATCACCGTACTCAAAATCCAGTTCCTGAAGATACTGTTGAAACATACGATGTTGCAGAGAGTTATTTTTTATCGCGTTAACAGTTTTGAAGATTCGCTGGTTAAATCGCGGATTAAAAGTTTTGAAGAATTTTTGAAAAAAAGTTTTGAAAATCGCGGATTAAAAGTTTTGAAGATTCGCTGGTTAAAAAACACTGGTTCCAGTCCGTACGTACTTGTCCATATAGTTGGGCCACTGGCCGCAACACTACAAAGGTCATAACGTATTGGACATATCCGTACTTGCGCGCCTTAGCTTTCCAGAGCTTTCCAGGTGCAAAAAAACAATGGTATATGTACATTTCCCCTTCAGAACTTGAACATTCTTCCAGAGTTTCCATACGTCGTATAATTAAAGTTAGGTCCCCATAGTTTTTTTCCGATCATTGATGTTACTCCATTTGTTGGGATGCCAGTAAGATTTTTCAAATGAAGTTGGTGATCTTTCAACACACCTTTCATATCTTTACCAGTAGTCCTACCCTTCAGGCTTACAACGTCCACAAATTCTTCAGTCAATGTCACTTTACTGTTAACTTCTCTGATAAGCACCGCTAATCGTGTTGTATCAACAATGTCCGTTGTTTCATCAAAAGCCAGTGAAAATAGACGAAATATTTTTAAGCAGTTTCAAACGTTTTACAGGTATCATTTGATCTGACATGAATTCTACGTGACACAGTTTGATGTGAAAGACTGATTTATAGAAATTGTTGACTTTTTTGGTGCAATTTCCTCTAGAGCCGCAAGCAAGCATTTTTATTATTCGCCATCCGAAAAGTTTTTTTTTGGCAACAGTCTGGGACATGCGCAGCCTGGCATTTACAAATGCATTAGCTTCAGAAGCAGACCTCCGAAATACATCTTGCTGAGAATTTAAATCGGTTTTGAGTAACTGCAGCTTGGCTTTTCGCTCTTTTACACAAAGTTTCATAATTTCATTGTGCTTTTGATTGCAGTGTCTTTTCAAATTAAAATTATACGACTTCAAGGTGTAATTGATTGGCCGCATATTGAGCATGTAGCATTGTCTTTCACGTGAACAAAAAGGCACAATTCATCCACTCTTTCCGAAACTGCCGATTTTCATCTACAATCTTTCTTTTTTTTCTTCGTAGACACCGGGTTTCTATATTCAACCTATGTTCTATAAACTAAATTGCTGACTAATGGCGATGGTTTATAACTGAAATGGCTGGCTATGCACAGGTTTCCGCTCCTGATGAGTCCTTAAGTATGACGTCAAAATAATTTATTCACTCCCTAATTGTTAGTGAACAGCTCAATAAAATACGTAGTAACAGTTTAACCTTAGTGTATTTGCTGTGGAAAGGTTTCAGCTGATGGAATAGAAAAATTTAATTTCATTTTTGACATTGCCGGTAAACGATATTACCCGACACTTATCAGCAGGGGCCGCACAAATGTTTCAACCGGGCCACATGCGGCCCGCGGTTGGACATAGCTGGCGTAAACAGTGATAGTTAAAGCAACGTTCTTATATTGTGGAAGAAAAATAATGATTTACTATGCATTGTGTAAAGTGAGTGTTTTAGTCAGAATGTGGACTCCTGCTGGATGAAGGTGATATGAATCCTTCAAAAAAGTCCGAATTTTCTCCGGCTAAGCTGAGTGTACGAATGGGTGTTGAAGAGGAAGTTATTGCTGAACTTGAGCAAGTTTGCAGGTCTGTTTACCAACCAACACTTGGTGCTGCTCAGTATTTAAATGAAAGCTATTTGCAAAAGCACCAGTATATGCACCTTGTTCGTACGTTTCACTGAAAGCTACATCTTGTATTTGTGTTAATTTTTTGTATTGTTAAAATCTGTTTGAAAACGTGCTTAAATCCTTGTGCCACAGCAAATGCGTTATGAAGAATGCTACGTGGAAAAGGAAGTTGAATCTGGATCATAACAGATTTTCCTCACGTCTGCATAACTTGCCATGCTGTTTAAGACAATAATCTGCCAGGCTGATTTTTCTCATTCAATGCAAGCCATTTATTTTGAGCCGTATATTTCAGTCCCTTGGCACTCCGCAGTTCACGGGAAAGTGACATCATAAGTTGGGAAGATGGAACATCCATTCCTGAAAACACAGGTCTCTTCACCTTGGAAAGCTGGAAGAAAATTTGTCAGCAACGTGATTCTGTAAAAGCCTCTATTTTGAAGTGCAAGTACAATGAAATGGACTGTGCCTTGGTATGCTTCATTTCATGCTTCATTTCATTACTTTTTTTAAGCAATGTGTTGTACTCAGGGTTTCTCAAACGAGACCCTCGGCTCCCTTCGGGGGCCACGAGCAGAGGCCTTCACTAGGTAGCTTTGCCGTGATATTGCATAACCCAAGTGTCACGATATATCAAAGAGTCTTTTGAAGGGGGGCACGGCTCATGAAAGTTTGAGGACCACTGGTTTAGGCGTTGTGTAAAACTAATCGTTGCTTATTCTAATGATTTAAGCAGTGGCGGCTCGTGACTGTGATTCGTGGGAGTGCAACAACTTTTCCTAACGACGATCTTGTAAAGACTACACAGCATCACGTTTTTCACGGCAGCGCGGACTGTTACAATGTATGACGTCTCCCTTTCTTCTACGAACCAATTGTAAAGTTAATGATGTACATAAAGTATTAACCTGACGCGAGTAACGACATTCAGCTCGTTGTTTGCTGATCCACTGCAGTCTGCCCTTACCTCACACACATAACATTGCCTTCACAGTCATTCTGTGAAAAAGCACGTTTAAGCACCACGCTGGTGGTCTTAGAATAATGTCACAATTTACCAACTGCAATTGTCGCATTCACTCAATATGTCAAGAACATAAACAACCACAGTCGATCATGCCAATGCCACACATTCATACTAGGGAAAGGAGTGTCTTATCACTTTGGACAGGCAATTGTTATTCTTGGAACTATTTAATACAGCCATTGGACGTCACTCACTAATAGACCTATGTTGCGATCGATTACCATTTGCGTGAACTTGCATTTGTGTTCAAAGGTTAAGTGCAAGTGGCCATACTTCAAGATTTGCTGACACATGGAGTGTTACTACATGCTTTAAAATTAAATCGTAGGGCAGTAGCAGTATTCAGTGACGCCAAGTGTAAGAGCCGGGGCATTGCACCTGCCGTTTCAGAAGGGGGGACAACGGGGGCGGAGGTGACTTTTCAAAACAGTATCATAGGCACTTTCATGATTATCAAGATCGACTTAAAACGAATTTATTGCAGCTATTTGCGCACCCAGAAAATTAAGAATGGTTTTCTATAATTTCTGAGCTCACCATTGTTGCTGAAACTTATGTTTCCATTACCCTCAACTCTTTAACTGCCCTACCGCTGTCCCGGCACCCCTGGCAGAATTTGAGTCAGGCTTATTTTTCGGCGATAGTGGTATTTACTTGAGATTTGAACTCAAGCACGAATTTGAGCTTGACTTTTAAAACCGGTTTCAATTCGGATGCAATTCACAACAGTAGGCCTACTCTAAAATAATATTCTATTCTACGATAACCCTGATCTGAGACTGAGAAGACATCAAGTCAAGCATATGCTCAAGGCGCGTTCTGCGATACAGCCGATACAATCTCCAACAATCAAACCTGAAATCACCTTGCATTGCAAATCCATACGAACTCCACATGTAACATCACATCAGAGAGAATTTTAAAACTCTTGTACAGTAAACCTCGGTTAATTCGGATCTTCGCCAAAACCGGATAAAATCTGCTCTTTTCACATCTCGTAATCCGGATTTTTGTCTCTAGGAAAGATTCGGCAGCTTTCAGACGCAACACAAGCGTGCTCGCGAAGCGTGCACCAACGAGCGTATAGAATTATCATAACAACCCCTGCAACTGCGCGAAACATTTCACTAATCGTAGAGACGATCGTCACGTCACACACGTGCAGGGCTTATCATGTTGAACGTAACGCTCAAGGCACGCCGCCGCACCACGGTTTCAGTTTGTTGGTCAGTATTGAGTGTGCTTGTGTAGAACATTATCCCTGGGTGCGCTGTACCCGGCAGGATGTTTGAAGGATATTACCTCTTAGTGACTGCTTATGGACCAGTCGCAGAAATACCTGCGTCAATCCAAAACCCAGATTTCTTCACAGCCAAGTAATGTGAAATTATGAACTTAAAATTGCTCATAACTAACTGGATATGGCGGTTACTAGTCTGATGGACAATTGTAAACACATATCTCAGTCCTTGGTTCGGTTAATCCGGATAAAATCGTCGGTCAAATCGAATCCGGATTAAACGAGGTTTACTGTAGTATTAAAGCCAGCACACACAGTAAAATCACCATCTATCAATGAGATAAAAAGTGAATATACTGACAACAGAAAAAATCTTGTCCAAACAGGCACGACGCCAAGTCTTGTTTCGTTCATTCACTTTCCGCTGTTTAGAATAAAAACATATACAGTACTGTACCAAAATGTAATCACTGCAAGTAAGACTCACTACCAGTTTAATCAGGGTTGCGGAGTGGGTGGTTTTTGGATAGTCGGAGTCGGATTTTTTATCCGATACGAAAATAATTTTTTACATCGGATTCCCAAGCTACGAATCCTAACTCGTGCCTGCTGAATTGGTACAATTTCTTTTGAAACTTACTGAAACACAGAGAATTCTTGCTGTGGACCATGATTTCCATTGATGACTAGTTGCTGAAAAATTGTACGTCACAAAGGTCGGAAACGGACATTTTACCTCCAACTCCGCAACCCTGAGTTTAAAACAATGCGTCATATCACAGTGCTTTGTAAAGCATTAGTCTGCAATGTAAGTACGCTGCCTCTCACTAGCACAAGGATGAACACAGTGATTCTGCTACCCCTCATTGGTCGCTGCATTTGCCAGTCCGACGCTGCGGAAACCACAGCTCCAGGTTGGCTGTGGTTGTTTATTGACAGGCCACAACCCTTCCTATCCTTTTCTGCAGCAATACCGGTGCTGAAAGCGCTCACAGCTCAAGGTTTTCGTCATTTGCAGTGTTTCCCATGTGCAAATATAGGCGTCGGAGAGATTTTTTCTAGGGGGGAAATTACGGATTTTCCCAGGGTGCAAACTGGTAAGATCTAAGAAAACAACAAATTTTTTGCTGATAGTTTACTATGAAAATGTCAAATTTCGAAATCATCCAAGAGGGGGGAGTTGGCCCCCTTCCGACGCCCATGTACACAAACAGCAGGGGGACGTATTGTCAACACTTCTTGTGCATGCGAAACCAAATACAGTATCAAAGTAGAATAATAAACTGACCTAAAAACGAAATATAGCGTGAAAATCGGTGTACTGCAGTCGCTACATACGAGCCGCCACTGGATCAAAGATTTTGCAAATTTTTGCTTAATTGGCATTGTCTTTTTAGGCCAACCGGTAGTGAGATTTGCTCAAGTTAGCCATTGCCAATGTTGCACAGTGCGTATTATTAGTTTCTTCGTGCCAACTGAAGTTCATAAGCCCGCCTCCCATTTCTAGCTAAGGCCATACCCAACAAACAAATCTTCGCCAAAATCAATTCTTCGTGACCATTTTGATCCGCGTAAATGTTTGCACGACATTCCTCAATGAAACACTGCTTAGACTTGGCTGATAGTGCGGTGAATGCATCAGTTCGTCCGGTACACGTCATTTCCGAGTACTAGGTGCTGGCTGTTGTCTGTTCTTGTCATTCCGCATGTTCTCAGAGAGCTAGAGCTGATACGATCAAGCCTAGTAGTCCTGAAGATCAAGTGGAATATCCCGATGTCGTAATTACTGTGTCTGTCAGTTTTCCAAGAGATCACCGACGGTTCAAGAAAAGTGCTGTGGATTTTTTCGTTCTGGGATGCCAGGTAGGAACGGATAGTTTGTAGTTCAAAGCATGTAATGTTTTCATTTTGCCGTGCAAACGAACCCAAATCGCCTAGTGTGGAATGGCAAAACGATTGTTACTACTGCAATGTGACGCAAGGCAACTCGAAGTAAATTTGTTCTTGACATGTATTCATACACAGAAGCTGACTGAACTGAGAGACAAAATACCCTGCGGTTTGGATCATCAACCTGTGGGAGACTTCTCAAGCAATCCTAACCACCCGAGGGACATAACTTTAAAAGACATATGTCCGTCATCCTTCTTTTACTTTGAAAAGTCTTTTTTCACTGATACTCGGCCGTCATGCACGGATTTAACAAAGTATGACATTCACGTTCTTCCGTATTTAAATGAGTCGCAACCCCGCTGGTAAAGATTTGGCAGCCATGCTTTACCTTTTCCTTCCAGGCAGATCATGGAATGGGCGCAAAGTCATGACACTCCTGTGGCACGCGACTCGCACACTTTAAACATGCAAGACTGCACCTTCAACGACTTGCGCATTCGACTGGGTTACCCTTACGTTTTCGTGCATCAAGGCGATTGCGAACATATGATAGTTTTTAAAGATATACGGTACGGTACAGTATGAAACCACTGTAACGAAACTGCCGATGGAAGGCAAGGATTTTTTCTTTATTTTTTTGCAGGCTGCTTAATCCAAGTGACTGTCAATCCCGTAGTTCGTATCCTATCTCAGTGTCCAGGGCGAAGTTCAAGACGCAAAGTTGCAGAGTGAGTGCAGTCGCAAAAATTGTAAGTTTGCAAACCTGGGTAAACTCAAACTGGTCGCTTCTTTTTTGTAGGTTTGCAACCTGTACATTGCAACGTGGGTCACCTGGCAAGACACACTCGCCACGGAAGATCCGTGCTTCTTTTGCGAGGACTGCTTTAAACAACTGCACTTCGACAAAAATGGCAGAAAGCTCGGAGATTTTATCGCATACCCACACATCAACCTCGAAGGTTTGCACTATTGATACAATGAACAGCACCGCCAGCATATGGAAGAAAGTAATAACAACGTTGAGTTGGAGTACGTGAGTTGTTCAAGCGCACAATACGGATTTACGTTCAGAGTACGTCAAAGAACTGGCTGTATTTTGCAATCCCGCACCGGCAATGAGTTGTTTAAAGGAGGTCATTTCCGTGCTGCTGCAATGCAGTTGAACAGTCTGACTGTGAATTACACTTGCGTAAATTAATCAAAAAAACGTTGCGTCGCTCTCGCGGAAGGGTAGAGCTTTGGCTCGAGTTGTTGTTTCGGTTCTTTCCCAAGTCAGGAGTGGTTGGAAGAGATGATGGGAAGAGTGAGTGTTCTTCGAGCAGAGCAAGAGAAGCAGTGTCGCGTTTGCGGTGAATCCTCTTTTTGTGTTTTCCTTCCTTTCTGTGCCTTTGAAATACAAATGGAAATATTAAAATTGTCTGTAATATTTCCAGGTCCGTGTCTCGATCAGTAAAAGCTGCCCATGCTACTACAGTTTCACAATGACTATACAAGGAAAGACATGTGGTGCTTAAAATTCCATCTTCAATTTCGTGAAACGTTAATTATTAAGTGTTGTAAAATCACATTATGCTAAACTAGTGGGTTCTATAGACAAATCTAAAGCGTTTCACGAGCTATACTTTCCTGTGTTAAGCACAAACCGCTAATATGTCAACCCTTTGGGAGTGTGGCAGCCTCTATATCGTTTGATGGAGCTTTCCATTTTCCCCGTTTTGCGTGTTTGTTGAATTGTTTATGCTTTATGGTTACTTTTATTGTGCATACTTTTGTTTACAGTATGAAACCTTAATAACCGGTAATTTGGGTGAAAACAGTGTTTGTTTCTTGGCAGTTCTGGCGGGGTTCTTCGACACTTTTAATTGCAGTGTTCGTTTGTCGTTTGGGAATGAGTCTCAGACGAAAAATTTAAAAGGTAAAAAGGTATGACTGAACTGTGCAAAACAAGGGTGGGCAAACATTTTCTATGGGGTCGCATTGAAAACTTTATTGCTACCGGGGGTAAGTCGTATGAAATGTGTTTATACTCGTTGATAAAGAAACGTAGCCAAAGGCTGGGTGTATCTAGACCAGGACCCGCGAAGTCATTTTGTGCGGCCCGCAACGCTTTTGGGGAAAATTGAAATAATCAACACTTAAATTAGCAGCGAGTGAACAAGTTTCTTCAATCGAACGTAGAGACCGCTAGAAATGCTTATTAACTCCCGATACCTTTCGCAGGAAATAAGATGGAAAGAGGTTCAGTTACCGCTATTGTTGCGCCAGCGTCATACCCTAGGGCCGCATTATAAGTCCTCATTTGGCCCTCGGAGCAATTTGAGTTTGAGACCTTTCGATTTTTAATCCGCACGAAATGGTGCAAAAAACATGAGCAGTATTACACAATAGTTACTTCCGGTTGAGTACAAATGCTGTTTCGAATGAAACGTGTGAAATAAAGTCTCGAGAATTCTAATCTAATCGATAAAATTACTTTATTATTTACGCATGCATGCGGCCCGTACTTTGCCCCTGGTGTAAATCATTAGTCAGAAAACCTGTGACACTGACACTAACTGTCAACCAGTGCAGACTAGTGTTACCATATCTGGAGGTAAAATTCCTGACAGTCCCAATCGCTACTTGTCACGACAACAAACAAGTGCTATACGGCATTTTTCAGCATGTTCTTACAACTACCAATCCGCAAAACAGCATCATTACCACTATTCCGGCAAACTAGTTGTAGGCGTTGGAAGCAGTAGCAGCCAAGAAGTAAAAGTTGAAGTCCTCATCTTCACAGCACAACACAGTAAAACGTAATTTACTAACTGTCGAAATTCCGGACATTAGTGCATTTTTAAATGTTTTCGGACACAGGACGCAAATTTTAACAGCGAAATTACGGATGTATGGCAACCCTAGTGCAAACCAGAAGTGAAAGTAAGCCGTTCCACAGAGATGTCGCAAGTATTGATTATCATGAATCTCTTAAATTCTCTTTATCTCTCATATCAGTGGCTACCAGAGTCCTGCGCGGGGCGGGAACCCTCCCCGCACTGCTGCGCGTGCGCGGAATGAGAAATTCTTTGTGCGGTAACTGAGTGTTGAGCTTAAGGAACATGAATTTAATCAGCTAAAAAATCGCAAAACACGTGGATGTACTAAAGTTGTTTGCCAGCATTGCGCTTAAGACAGTAGGCCTGCAGCAATTACTACATCATAAATGTAACAACACACTGTTACGAAACATTAGCTCAGACTCCTGCCATGTAGTGGGCAAGTGACCACTTTCCAATGCTACCGTCGAACTTGGTGAGGAATAAATTCTGTCTTGCAGCTCTTCTAAATAGATAAGACAGCGCTTAACGCACAGCTAGTCACAACTGGACTGAAACTTGGTTTTTATCACCTCAAATCTGCTGACTACGGAACATCAGTTTTGTGGCAAAGTTTTGGTTACCAATGTCTTCAGGCACTATGAGTAGGGCAAGTTTTTGCAGCTTCCTAAATGCTCGAATTTATGTAGTGCGATGTTTTAAGCTGGCTCCAGGAATTTAATATTGCAACTTGTTAATTTTTTTACATGAAATTTTATCAAGTATTGCGCAAAATGTAAAAGTGTGATTTAAAAAATCATGATTTCAGTAAAGTTCTGTTATCTCTCTGAGAACCGATTCGAACTGAAAATGACCTAAAAGCAATTGCAGAAATGACCCGGCCAATGATCAGTCCAGAAGTGTGCGCCAAATTGTTAAATTGCCAAGCAACTTCAGGCACTGTGGAGCAAAGTTCTAGCATGCTATGCAAACTGTTGGCAAAAGATCGCCATTTCTCTCCAAATAATGTTTGGAAATATTTAGCATTATATGTAAATAAATCGCTTGAGTAAACCACTGTCGTTTAAAATGATTGTGCATAAATGCAACTTTTGTTAAAAAGAAATGCATGTTTCTCACGATTTTGTTGCAACAAAAACTTGCCCTAGGCTAGTTACGAGTTTTTAGTAGTTTTGGGACAGGTGCGGGTTTGAGACCGAAAAATTCCGGGGCGGGCGGGGGTTGGGATGGTCTGCGGGGCGGGTTAAAAGTGTGCGGGTGCGGACAGAAATTTTCAACCCACGCAGGACGCTAGTAGCTACATTTCTGTGACACAACAACTAACCGTTTTGCGTGGCCAGGTTCAAACCTATTTTGGGCATGTACTGCAGTAGCTCAATGCATACAGTGTTAGGTTTTTCAAGTTGACTAAGTCAAATACAAATAAAAATTGATCAATATTAGAAAAGAATTCTGAGTGCAACAGCAAGTAAAGTTAATACAACAATGTTGGCGCCCAACCTAGCACAATCATTGATGACCACTCAACGTATCAAGAATAAACTGACTCCATTTTAGTTCAAGAAGCTGCCTTCTGGGGGGCGGCAAGTTAACTCTTTCGTTAAGATTACGACCCTTTCGTTAAGATTGACAATTTGATTTTTTCGTGTTAATTATGACAGTGCCTGTATTTGACCAGGGTATGTTATTCGGAGAAGTCTGGAAAAAGTATGGAAATTTATATTCACAATGGCGCAGGAATCCTGCTTGTGACATACCTTTAATTAAGTACGAAACAGGATCTTCTTTCATTTTAAATTCTTGTAAGCTAATTTGAGGGGTGCGAAGGTCGACACTTTCATGTGCGGCCCCGAGCAGCACTTGTCACTTAGCTTCGCTAAGTCACTGATATACGCTATTAATGGAAAAATATGATGTACTTCCTGTCTTGAAATCGATAATTTGGGAATGAGAACATCTCACGGTGTTACTATTTTGGATCAATGGACAGAGGGCAATGTCACTTCTACTTCTTATGGAAGCACAAGAGAGATCCAGTATATCACCACTGAGCAAAAGATCCAAGAGAACAAAATCGCCGAAGCACAGAAAGAAGTTATCAATATTCTTTAAGCGGTGTAGAAAGACGTATTGCTTTGAAAGCACAAAGTGAACAAACCGCCTTTCGATCCACTGCTCGAGTTTTCAGAACAGCATATTATGTGGCAAAAAATAACAAGCCTTTCCCAGACACGGGTCGTGTCTTACACAGTAAACTGTTGTCGTTGATGTAGTTGATCATGTGTCTTCACCGATGAAGAATATACTTGACTAATTTGTTTGTTAAAGACAGTTCAGATTGTTTGCTAAAACAAGTTGCTGCAAGTATTCATTAGATTTTACAGTGATGGAGCCTNCGTGATGATAGCCTTATGTCGTGGAACTTCTTCAGTCACTGACTTGAACTTGCTGTTGACAATGCACTAGATATTACTAGTGGCACAAATGGCTTACGGTGATTTCTTGAAGGTTTTATATTCTTAATGTAGCCAGTCACAGAAGAACATACGAGAACTTAATGACTGTGCCCGTGATTTGCGTATCACCCTCAAAAGAATCTGAAAGGCGTTTACTGTTCACATGGGCGGTTTCAATCTAGCATTCTTTTCCATCCTTATCCCAAGACATTCGTGTAGGAGGCGGGGATGAAGGCGCACCCCCAAAACTCTTGATTTTTCACAAATCTGGGCAAAAATGGCGCCCAACGTTTGCAGAAAACACATGAAGCCCTTTTTTTTGGAGGTCACACCAAAAAAATGTTTCCATGATCTTTGTGGGAGAAAATTTGTGGGCAGAAGTCGCACAAAAACTTTTAGGGCAAGTTGGGGGATATTCGTGCAAAAATCCTTCGCACCCCTATATGTCCCAACAGTTTTACAACGCTTCAAAAGATGAAACTAGAAAAAGAAGAGCTGTTTTAAGTATTACTTTCCAAATTGTGTGCAAACAGTTTTGTCAAAACTTTCACGCTAATGGCGGATTTCTGGAAAGAACTAAAAAATTTGTTAGAAACACTACAAAACCGAGATGCCACACTTCCAAAAGGTCAAAACTTACTAACTGCAAATACAAAAAGAATAGAAAGCGTTATTGTTTCTCCGGGAGAGCATTCTATTTCGGCTAAACTTGTAGAAGAAGCAATGTCATTTAAGGATGTACAATTGGGAGGGGGTAGAATCCCAATTATCAATCAGGCTCAGTTCATTTGAGCTCTAGCTGATAACATGAAACAAAGGTTCTTCACTACGGTATGAAACAGAGCACAGAATAGTGTTGTTGTAACTAGCCAAGACATGTAGGCTACAAAAACTTTGTTAGTCAAATGGCAGTGTTGCATCCACACAACTGGGTACATGAAAATCCTCGACTTTGTTTTAGATGAAGTAAAAGGTTTACTTCTCCACAAACAAGAAACTCATCTTGGGTTTTTCAATATATAAGGCACGTGGTGGAAAATGCATTTCCGATGAATTCATAAAGTTGCTTATGGCAGTTGACACTCTGTCACCATGCAATCCCGACTGTGAGCGAGGGTTTAACGCATTGTACAATATTAGTATAAACGATAGCAGAAATTTGATAACTACAAGCAATCTCGCGAACCTGCTCTTTATCAACGCTGTGGGTCCTCCAAGCCAAACATGGGGTCCAGAGCCACACGTCAAAACATGGCTTGGAAAAGGAAGTAGAGCAGCTTGCTCAACAAGTGACATGGCTCATGAAAAGCACGGAGACGACATTTACTGTTGCGGAAAGCTTTCGAACAATTTTCTATATTTTTGGTTGTTGCGTTGTGCTATTTATAATTTTGACTAGCGGGAAAACGGCAGATGCGTTGTACATAAGGCAACTCAAGTTGCATTGCCCCGACGCACTTTCACAGATCCCAGTAGTGCAACTTGTCGTACGTTGCCAATAACGCTTGTTGGTTGTTTTCAAAATGCACAATACATTGTTGTGTTTTCAAAATGTACATGACAGGGTGGGCCAAAAGCAGACTTACTCTTGCTTGCATTGTTGGAATTTCGAGACGGTGTTGACGTATACCGGACCGTTCCGGTAAGAAAATTATTCTACTTTCATCACTGGTGCAGACCCATAACACAACCCATGATTGGTAGGAACTCATTATTACGGAATCAAATCGTTCCCGGAAGCAAGAACTACCCATAATAGCGTTCCCTCGTTCCTTGCTTACATTTCCAGTTGCTTCAGCGCGTTATCTAAATTTTGTTGTGACTTTTACGCACCCGAAACTTGATATTGCCGTGCCCTTGGCAGACAGGCCACTGGTCTTTCCTCCATTAAAAGTAGTGCAAACACACCTATCGTCCAACACCCCCAATAAGATGCATAACTTAAATAGTTTGCCTTGGGACGCACTTCTTCGTTACAAGGTTTTGAAAGCCATCCTCTTCATCCCATTCGCTCAGTGATGTCTGATCGCTGTACTTCGCAAAACTTTGACTGAAGTCCGGAGCCTACAAAGTAAAACGTTGGCTGAAGTAGAAACTATTTAACAAGAATCACTACAATGTTGCAAGTTAAAATCACCTTCCACCATCGGTCCAGCGGAGTCGCTGGAGTAATAGGTGCGTGAATTTCGTGCCAACTTGAAATATCAATTTTGTCGGTGATACTTTTGTACGTGGGTCTCTGGGAACTGGACGTCGGTGTCGGTCCGATCGTAAGTGTTGGAGTGTTGCCGTACAGTCGTCGAAAGCTTCGCTTTTTTTCTGCACAAGATTTCGGTCACATCTCGTAGAAAATATATGTCATTTGGCACTTTATATCAAATGTAACAATGATCAACTGCGGACAAAATTGTACTTAACAAAGAGATCTAGATGACGCAGAGCTTCCACTTTCCAGGACGCGAATCCACAAAACTGCAATGATGGTACGCTTACTGAACCTTAGCCCATGTACAACCCGTATCGCACCAAACAGCATAACAAGATGTCAGTAACATCGAACAGAAGAAACATTTGAAATCGACATTGAAATGTAAGTACATCTTCATACGCACCGACAACAGGACCCCCAGGAGTTTGGGCGTTGGACTTGGAGACAGCAGACGAATGGCTAGGGTTTGCTGATTTAGCAAATGGCGCCTGGCCTTCAGTCATGATTCTGGTTGTCAAGTCAGCTTGACTTCTCGCAGGAGTGAAGTGCATGGAACTTGCCGCTTCCGGCAAATCGTTAGATGAATCAGCGCGCTGTCCACGGAACCAAACCCCGCTGCACGTGCTGTCCGCGTCGTCCACATCTTGGCATGTCTCGCCTGACGCCATCTCTTTCTGTTGGTGAGGCAAACTAGCTGGCCTGCGTAAACAAACAATCGGCATTATTGGCTTTGTTGCAGCCAACAGTACCGCCCAACTTGCTTTGGACTTATGCACGTCTACTACGAATTGGCAGCATTTTTCTGATGCCTGATCATCACCACTGGTCCCTTCTGACGAGGTGGGGAGGCTGAAGATTACTCTGGACGTGGTATTGTTTGGCTTGTTCTGCAGTTCTGTCTACATTACGAAAAACGCAGTGAGACCAGGTTCTTTTTCCGAAGCAAGTTCATTGCTTTGAATTGTACAATACATTAAGATTTCGTCTGTACTTTGAGCCAGAACTTCTCCATGAAACAAAACTTGCTGTGGCGATCGGTGAGAAACACAGCTAGGCTTTCTTGACATGACAAAATATAACAAACAATCTTTAGCAATAATGACACCCAAGCGTGGAGTATATTGCATAATTTACTATAACCAGTAACTACTATAACAAAACACATTTGAACTTTAAGATATTATAACATAGATTTGAACGTCAAGACAAGGCCTTACTTTGCCTGAAATAAAAACTACCTGCAGATCCATCATTGTCAGCTTTTAATGGTTTCAGAAAACCTGGTTGACATGTTTCTGAACAAAGAAAGGGTGTTAGCAAGCTCACTAATTCGCTCAATATTGTCGCGTCAACTTCACCCAGTATGAAGAGCCTTTGGACCCCTTAGCATTGGAATAACGATTTTGCAGAACATTGCGGATGTGTGGAACAGACGTAATGACCATTTCTACATTGACTACGGTCACAATATTTGTCTCGAAACATCAAGCTCGCCACTTACCCGCTGCTAGCTATTCTTTCAGACAAACCATCCTTCTTCCAGGAGTCTGAAGGCGAGAACTTCGGTAGTTTTTGTTCCGGAGGCAACAGTCTGATGTTTTGGCAAGACAACGATTTGTTATCTTCAGGGACGGCGAAGTTAGGGGCAAAAAATGATTTGGTTTCACATTGACTGACGTAAACGCTGGGGATTTCCCGAAGAGCCCCTGGAAAGGCGCATACAAATAAGAATACCTCACCAAGTTACAGCTGTGTTGAATACTATACCATGTCGACGCTATTACAGTCACAGCAACAAACTTTATGCAAAACCTCAGTGACGATGCTTGACATTTTTTTGACATACATTGTGAATTTGTTCGGGAGAAATCCATCAGCACAAAAGAACTTTGCAGTTGAAACGTTCGCCTAAATCTGCGCAGCTTTCAAAGAGAAATTTTTGCATTGCTCGACCAAATTCTTTCAGCAAAAGTGTAAAACGTACTTTGCAACGATTCGGAAAAAACTAGCGGCATGTAGTAACCATGGCGTTCTGGGAGTTGATTGTTACTGTCAGTGAAAAAACGTAATAATTGTCTATGCTGGTGTTAACATGAACCACTCAAGAGAAAATCGCGGTTACAACTGTCAATACATTTTCAAGCGCCAACTTATGACACTCCGTCAACTTGTTTTGGTAAATACCTGCAGAGTTTGTTCTTCGTAGTGGCTTGTCTACATGTGAAGATTGAATCTTCGTTTTGTCCGAACTTTTGTTTCTGAAAAAAAGAAGCAACTTTCGCATCTAAGCAGCGCAAACGCATCTGCACCTCGTTCGACATAAAACTTTCCATCGAGTGCCAGTCTGCGCTGCTCCACCTAAAAAACGTATCGGTCAACGATGAAACCTTTCACCCACCTAACTCTACCAAGGTGCAACGGGTGCCAGTCACTGGTTGAGCTCAACTCGGAATCTTGCCTCATTCGGGAACGTTGACGTAAAGAACACCAACTTCTGACGGGATTCACTGCAGGTAACACCCCTGTGCATAAAAACAATGCGTGTCAACATTGTCATCACTGGTGTTTCCGCACTAGTTGAACTTTGCTTTTCATCACCAAGGCTTGTTTGAATCAATGAAAAAAACTCGAACGATTTCATGTGGAACAAAGAATCAAAAAGTGCTTCAACGCACCCAGCTCGGACACGTTCTGATTTCTGTCACTATCGGGATGGGTTTCGGTGCATCCAGTTGTCTTTCGCGACCGAACATTCGATGAGGATCCGCTCATGTGTCTCCCTAAAAGCTGCGAAACACAATCACAGGGGGGTCACACAGCGTTTAAGCATTCGTGGGCCTTTGAAAGCGGGTCCTGGCCAAATGTACGCGCATCGCCAACATTTTGGTTTTCTGCGCGTGAATTTAGTGGGCTCAGTGAAAAGGAACACAAAAAGCTTCGGTTTGGTTGCCTTCAAGGAGTTATGCTCCAGCTACAGACGCAGTGCAGCTAATGGAGACTGTGTACTGGAACATGGTCGTTTTATCGGGAATACAGACGCATGCTGTCATAAACTAAATGTGACACTGACCAACAAATTTATCTACACAAATCAAAAACCACGCCACTGACAAGCGGGTAACCGAAAAAGGTCTGTTACAAACTGCGACAACTACAGGCGCCACGTCCTGGACGTCCCACTAATCGTGCCAGTGTTTCGTGCAAGGAATCAACAATTTCGTCGCAAGCACTTTCGTATTTGCATTCACCAGGAAACGCCACTCAGGTCAGGCGAATCTCAGCAACAATGCCAATGAAACCAATAAACTAAACTGACTCATTCACCCAATATGTAAACTTACAATAAACGATGAAACAAACTGATACAACTATGTTGCAACAAGGACGTATAGTTGCATGGTGAATCGTAGATGAGCGCAAAACTAATAAACAAAATATAAATTTTGCCCAAAATCTGAACTTTAACCCGCAACTTTGTTAGCCAGAAAAAAAACTTTGCAAAAGCCACTACTGCACTTTCTTTTGCCCAGGTCATCTATTGCAAACACATTTTCATACTAAAGCCTCACCTTCATATTCATATCTTCGATATCAGCCAACCGCTGGTTCAAATCAACAATATGCTCAGTGAGAGCAACTTCGCTCTCATACATGTTTTCCACGACTTCTATAAATCGCTCGTAAAATGGCACACTGAAACAAAAAGTACCTCTTACTTAACCACTCCGCTGCCCGGACCTATACAAATGAATCAGTCCAAATAGTGGTAAAAGCGACGAGACGCGAAGGAGTACGCAATCGAACAGACAGCGAACTTTCCACCGAATTCAATATCATCGAAGACATTCTGGCAAAAAAATTTACGAGCGGCAAACACTTCTGTGACGTCACCGTAACAACCCAAAGGTCATTCGCAGATAGCGAGACGCATAAACTTGGCTTTGTGTTGTTAACGTACTTTTCTTCACCGACTTGTTTTTCGCCTAACGTTTCCGGCAGATTCGTGTTGTCCTTCGCACGAAAAAATTCGTCGACGCATTCTTCCTCGAAATCGTGCAATTTTTCAACATCCTCGTCATCAAGAAACAGTTCTGCCAAATGAACGCCCGTTTGAAAAAAGGCATTAACTGCCACTTATTTCTGTGGCGAAACTTTATTTGCACAGCTTTGTAACCACATGCCATTTCTACCCGGTTAGTTGCATTAATCATCCTTTTATAAACATTGTGCGAAATATGGGTTAAGACCAGAAAGCGTTAAACACAATAATCAATACTTCTCTACTTTTATACAGATGCAACCTCACAACTAGGCAGCTCATACTGGAGAGTTATTACCAAATATGAACGTTTGTCGAAGATCTAAAAGTAGCCAATATTATTCCTTAGACATACAAGTGGTGACACTTCTAATCTAGACCCATTTCTATAATCTCACACATTTTTCAAAAATTACAGAATATTTTGTTGCATGTCTTGGGTCTCGCCAATGACCTTCCAGGTTCTCACGAACTTTAAAACGTCCACAAGTGGCTTATTCAGAACAAATCAACACTCAACGTATGTAAAACCGTTACTTCGATGACAGTGGCAGTCGTCGCGTCCTGCATCCTGGTCGCATTTGCTGTATTAAGATGCTAAATAAGCTAAACCCTATCGCTACATGTGGTTAACGCTCACGAAATTTTAGTTGATGCTACTGACTTAGTCCTCGATCGGACGACGAGTTCTTTCTCTTTTTGCAAAGACGCCCGATGATCATCGATACATAGCTGATCAACACAAGTGGAGGGGGAAAGAGTGGTCGGAGCTCGAACTCCACAATCGTCAAGTAACGCTGGAATTTCCAAATCTTGTCCGAATGGTTCTTGACGCGAGCGAACGTATTGCTGCAATACACACACGAGTTAACTTTTGGCCAAAGAAATTAAGAATCTCAAACACGCGGGTCGCATGTGGCCGGCGAGAGCGTTTTGTGCGGCCCGCGATGCTTTTTGGGAATTTTCAAATGATTAATATTTACGTTATTTAGTTTATTCACTGATGTTTAAAAGTGCTCGACCAGCGAGTGAACAAGTTCCTTTTGAACGAACGTCGTGAGAGTTAGAAATGATTTGCCTACAACTGATGATACCTTTCGCAGGATATAAAATACAAAAGCTGTTTCTGGTAAGGTTCCGGTACCGCCATTGTTGTGTCATCGTCATAATGCGGCACTCGGGTATTCATAATGCGGCACTCGGGTTATTTTTTAACCCCTCATTTGGCCCTCGGAGCAATTTGAGTTTGAGACCCCGATTCTAATTGAACAATTAACTCCGATTCTTGTGCTTTTTCAAACCAGGCAATAATCGTGCATGAACACATAGGCCTATCAGTGGTGTACAGGATCCGGATTTTGGAGTCCAATCCGGCCGGATATTTGTTTTTTTTTTGATTGGATATCGCTTCCCTTTCAACCGGATCCGGATTATCCAAATGAAACAAAATGTGGCCATGCAAAAAATCGATATGGAATAACAGATGTATGAGGAAAAAATTACGATATTTCGAAATCAGATAACAGTGCTAAAAATCTTCTTGTCTAAATTCTCTCGATAGACTGCAATGTTCCCTGCCGCTTGGAATCCTAACTTTCAGACTGAGGACATCTCAAGCAACATGTACTGTAGTTTGGAACTGTGCGAAGATAAGCTAGATTGATTCAATAGCTTGATTATGACGCAGCCCGTTGTTATTCAGATGAGACATTCATTTTTGAAACATATTTCTTAGTGGATCATAGTAAAATGTTGGTGTTTATCAAGGCATTACAAAGAGTTTTTTTCAGCTTTGAACGAAGTACACCAGTTTCTGTCTCAACGGCGTAGCTCACTAGTTTAACTCAAATCCAGAAAGTGGCCTTACCTCACAACTAAGTAGCAGTAATAAGCAAACCTGTAGGTTGAAATACACCTGAACTGAGAATGACAACTTGTGAATTGTTGGATTTAACAAAAAGTGCCAAGGTTATTTAATTATTCTCTAAGCCTGGCAGTGCTGGAAGTTCAGTTCGGAAAGAGTAAGAGTTTCAAATGAAAAAAGGTTTGAGGTAAACATTCATTGCACTGCTTTAAGAAATGATTGCACTGGGCATAAAATTATCGTGATGGTTCTGTCATGGTTACATTAACATACAATAGCTGTTGGCATTGCATCGAGTCCATCAGCTACCCAAATGTAGGCTGGTTGTAGGCTATCATTTGATGTAAACATCTCCATTAGAGAGCATATGAGAATTGTTGGCAACTGTAACATGCGCTACCATATAGAAAGACTTGTGCACTTCTTGTCAAGATCTCTCATAAACTGATTGTGGTAGGCAGTTGTAGCCATTGAATTCAAGACAAAGTATGTTGGCAGTATCTATTTTGCCTCATGAGGCAACAGCACTGCTGGAGCTCTTTTACCTTTTGACATTGTTTGGAATGGTCACATGACAAGTTCAAAACGCACGACCTTCTCACTTGATAACGACATCTGTAACGGCTTAGAGTCGTAGTCCAGTGGACGAGTATTGTCATGGTTTCAGTGCTGGCAAACTACATTAGTGGCTTCTTGTTTGTTTGCGTTAACTGAAGACTGACTTAAATCTAAATCCTAAATCTAATCCTTAACCCTAACCCTTGTCTTCTTGTGTGTGTCATACTTGTCATGTGACCACTTCAACCAATCGCATCTGAATAAAGGCAAAATAGTCACAACTTTTGCCTCATGAGGCAAAATAGACAGTTGCACATTAGCCAAAATATTTGGTACTGAGTGGGCGGTTTCAGATATGGATTGGATATCGGAGTCAATAATCTTAAATTTTCGTATACGGATTGGATGTGGAGTTCATGAAAAAATTTCGGATCCAATCCAATTGCAAAATTTCCATATCCGTACACCACTGAGGCCTATCCTGAACTGGAGTTCAGTGATGAAAACTCCGCGATGTTTTCAGACTTTTCTGCCGTCTAGTAGTCATCCAACAGTGAACGTAAACCAAGTTGCGGAACAACAGTATAGGGTATGATCACCAAACTGAAAAGAATCATACCATTAAAAAAAGATAAAAGAATGAACAACAATGCTAACCAATAACTGCCGAGTCGACTTCATAAAGTTGTTTCAAACATTGAAGTAAGAACTGACCAGTGGCTGATTCATATACAAAAAGCAGCACAACAGCCGCATCAACAAACATTTGTTAACGTTTTGGTTGCAGTTAGTACGCTGAACAAAGGTGGAAATTGGCCGATTTTTACGGTAGAACTAAGTTGTTGGCTATCTAAGAACAAGGCTTGCATTATCCAACACACTTTTTCTATGCCAAACAAGCGAAAGAACGGATTTTACACATGAACATCACTTACTTGAATACTGCTATGAGTAGGTTGAGAAGCAAAATATTCGCAACCAGGAGATAGAGGAACATAAAAGTTGGAGCGATCCAAGAACCAACAACACACAGAGTGGGGTCGTCACCGAAACAAGCTGCAAAGTCAGCACACCATCATGTTTTGCACAAGACCCCTGTTTAATACAAGATCGCTGAACGCTTACGATCGATGGTTCCCGCGTAGACCTCCCCGTACAACATGAAGTAGGGTTCTAAGACGACGTCTTTCAGTAATGTCCACGATGCTGTTTCGTTGGGATGCAACACTGCCTGCAAAGTGTAACGCACTGTCACCCAAAAGAAACCAAACTCGATTGAATGCTTAAGAAGTGAAAACACACACAACCGATGTGCGGTGGCGGCCGTTTGAATATTCAAAACCATTTCAATGGTACGATATTCGACTGCACCTGAACCACATTATGTCCAGCTTCGTTTTGCCAATACGAAGTGAACAAAAGATTTCGCTTTCGTTTTGGGAACTTTTTAAGCGCGTCCTTCGAATTCGTATCTACGATACTAACCTGCCGCGACACTCCAAAACCGACCAACACAATAGCGAGTAAGATGATGAAAGTTCCCATGTCAATCATCATCTTTCCCATCAGCATCACGTACGGACCGAGTCGTTTGTTCACACTAGAAAGCACAGTCAACGCCGGTTGAACAAGCGCGAATAAGAACAGCAAAGCCAGCTGTAATAGCTTTCCGCACGTGACGAGACATACCTGATGACAGAGACAAAGCTACACGTAACCTTAATGACGTGTGCAACCTGCAAGCACTGAGCTTAAAGAGACACCTTTTTTCACCTAAAGTGTGTAACGTACGATCCAGTGTGTATATATAGCCTTCGTCATGTGACCTTGGACATTAATAGCTCTCTCGTGAATCTTACACAGACAAGCGCCAAAAGCTGCATATGGAGTGATGGTAATAGCATCGATCGAAGCTGGCTACCTGTCCAGCTGAGATTAGGATCAAGACAGACAAGAACACGCTTTACACAGGGTCAAACATGATTGCAGGGGTAGAGGATCTACTGCTGGAGCCGTCATGTCACACCTTGCTCTGCCCGGCCAGGTGAACTTTCCCGCTTCCATTGTTGAAATTACTGCTGATGTGAAGGATCAGGATAAGAACTCAGATTAGCCACTTTGTTGCATTGTCTTGATCCCACAGTTAAGGATCTTTGCTACTTTCTAACTACAGCATGATGACAAGAAAAACTGTGAGCTTGTTTTGAAAAAAAATTCTGGTATTATGAACCCTAACGAAATGAACTGTTCGAAACATTGCGCTTGTAACACCGCCACCCTGTATCCGGCCAAACGCACGTAGGCTGAATTAACGATTACCGCGTGGTCCTAAAAGGCTGTAACAACGTCAGTCAGTCCGTGGATGATCGGATTCTCAGGAACACGATAACGTTTAATATCCATGATGAGTCTTGCTTGAGCAGCTCATACTCAAAAGTGGTCTCACTCAGGTTGCGACGCACAGCAGAACTTACCTCACAAGGCGCGCTTACAGCAAACCAGACGATCACGCTAGTCAGTCCTCGCTGCTTCACCAGCTTATCAAGGGAATTACAGCTATCGCCTCACCTGAATATATTAAATAGTCGAGTGTACCACAAGACGATGTTGGCGCAGTACACAGACCTCCCCACCAACATCACATAGTTCTCTGGTGACATCCTGAAGCCAAACGCTATGAAGAACATGATGATTGTGGCCGCGTCCAACACGTTCCAGAAACGACTTCCCCAAACTTTGAATTTCTGAACGACGCTCCCCGGACAACAACCGAAAATTTCTCGCGTCTGACAGATAAGATAATGTATTAAAAAAACACGTAGATTGCGTTGACGAAACCATAAGCTATACGTGCGCAAGACTCACTATTTCGATTGCGACGGTGAATGCGTGGGATATCACGATCCATTCTGGTATCGATGGAAAGTCGTTCAGCCTGACCTGGGAATGAAAAACAAAATAAAAAAGGATAGGTTCGCACATGCATTGAAGTGCATCACAATACTATAGCACAGCAGCATTTGGCAAGAATTTGCAAAACTAAATCAACACAGGAAAAACATGTTAGGCCGTGCACTTAAATATTTCCTACTTTCATAAGAAATGCAAGTTAAATATTCTATTTTACATGCACGATTTCCGACGCTCATTTGCGGTCTTTCAGATTCCTTTTTCTCACCAGCACGACGTAAGTGAAGAGGACAAGAACGATGGAGTAAGACATCACATACATCCAGAACTTCGTTATGGGAGCATTGTAGAACTCGTAGATTTTCTTGCTCAGCGTCAATTGCTTGGGTCTTGACGTCAGCAGATAATAAGCGTCTTGTTCCTGGTCGCGGCCCAAAATTTCTGGTTTCTGACAGAAAAAGAAACCGAAACAACTCAAACTTTTCATGTAACAACAACGATGCGAAGAATAAACGCACTTACTACGAAAGGGCATGACGACATAAACAGAGGAAAATATCTACAACGAGTAATTCTTCGCGAAACTGGTAAACAGCTCCTCAACTAGATGTTCACTGCTTCGACAAAACTTGTGACAACGCTTCCCGAAGTTTGGTCTTATTGCAAAAAGCAAGGCCTCCGAGGCTACGGAAAAAGACAATGCAACAAACATGTATAGCAGTCAAGCAAAGCACAAACCGTTATCATTGAGTTGGAGCTCTTGCTGCTTGAAGATGAGCTTGAACTTGAAGTTGATGAAGAAGAACTTGACCTAAAAATAAAGCAGCACTCTTCTGACAACGACGTAACATGGATTGGTGGCATATTCTGTGTTAACAGTTAATCCGCAAATTTGGACTTCTCGATTCAGTGCAAAACCAAGTGCAGTTGACGTTGCGCTGTGACGCTCGGTAAACTTCGACCGAACTCCATTCTGCTAAATCAGAAAACTTGGCATGCATCAAAACGCTGCACTACATAAACAAAGTATCATTCTGACATTTTCTGTGCGCAATAAATTGCTATCAGTCACAAATTCCAGACTCATCAGCCGGAGATCCGCAACGATTTCTGACAGGTAACGTACCTGTGTGTAGCAGCATTTGCTTTTAGATGCTAAAGGGTTAAGCGCCATCGACTAGCGCGGCAGGTTTTCTGCTTGAACGGGTCCACAATACACTGAAATACCCTATATTCATTAAAAAAGCTCATCCAGAGTCAGTTTTCTCATACTCGTTTTTGTGCTCCTTTGGTCTGCGGGCGCCTACCTCCGCTTGCTTTCGCCGTGGGCCACGCGGCTGCTTTTGCAGTGAATGCTGCACTGCTGGCGAGTCAGTGGCAGCACCGCACGTGAACCGTTTCCTTGCTCTCACCCATCAACGTCAAGCACTAGTATGACCCGGTCGGGAACCTAACTCCGCCTACCAGCATTGGTGACGCCTTCTCAACCCAGGCGCCACCTCAACCAACTGCACCGCCACTGCACCCTCAACAAACTCAACCAATTTTTGAAGCGGCAATTACTTCAAAACAGCAATCACAATTACTAGCACAGCGAGCACAGAAAACAGTTACTAGCACAGCACTGATGCTTGTTGCCAAGTTTTCCCAAATACAGCAGTTCCCAAGCTTCTCCCAAAGATGAAATTTGAATATTTGTTATCAAAGACGGCATTTGCACACCTGTAGCAATTCCAAAGGGTGAAATTTGCACATTTTTGTTTTCATTTTATAGTTTGATCTGCCGCTTCAGCTCACCTCATCGACTGTTCTCGATCGTCTGATCATCTCATACTCATGGTGGTACAAGCAACACTGGTTGGGAGAGGAGCTCCTAATATAACCTAACAGTTACCGCTCCTCTTCAATGTTTGCAAAGATTAACGTTTGTACTCTATAGCTCTTAGCGACGCGACAACCAGGCACGAAATCCTCGCGACCTTTTCAGACTAAGTGTCAATTCAACCTACCAGGAAAAACTTCCGCCAATTGAACGTGTTCGCATTGGATTAGACTACGCAGACAGCGTCGAAATTACGAACATAATTACCACTGGACACTAGAGCGGATTTCAGCTTCTGATCACGAGAAGATCATAATTACTTAATCAGTGGCAAATTTCAAGCGCGTCGACTGATTTCACGAAACAAGCCGAATCTCACAAATAAGCAATGCTACGCACGCTTGTCATATGCCATGCGTACCATGCACTCTGAACGATTTTCGGAAAGCAGGATGGAGCAAGAGCTAACGCACGACTAACTGTGCGATGAAACAAATTTCACCTGCTGGTATCTTTACCACTATAGGCAGTTTAACACAGGAACAGGCTCCATGAGAACATCTTAACTGCAGAAAACAAATGAATATTTAAAATATTTATAGCGCCCAATATGTTCCTTTTCAACCAACTAATCTAATCCGAATTAAAAAACAACCCCTTTCAAGGAACAAAGATATAGTATATTGAACTTGAAATAAGTGATAAAATGGCACGGCCACAATATCGCCAGAATATTTATTCACCCCGCAATTGTCGATGATGACGAGCTGGAAACTTCGTGCAGGTGCTCAGCGACTGTTTGTGGCATCAACTGCAACTCTTCTTGCGATTTGAATGCCAGCGTGAGAATGAACGGCGGCAAAAGAATACCAACAATCACCTTCAAAGAGGAGCAAGCCAGCGTCTTTAACTCATCGAAAAGATTTCAGCGACTGGTCTGCTCTTATTTCTGGGACAAGAACGTGAATCATACCGAGTGAAATAAATGTATATTTACACAGAAGTATGTATCAAATGGCCTTCAGCAAACAACACAGCACACCAGTGTTTCGTCTTAAAACTTGAGAAAGGCGAACTATGACGCAACAAAACGGTAATGTTTCTGACGAAAATCCTTTAGCGGTGTCGCCCACCCTAACCTCCATGGCTCGATGAGGCATGCATTGCATCAGACAAAACCACAACTTGCAGCACTGCCAAACACAAAAAATCATCCAAAGTAATCTGATGCCTCATAAATGCAACAAAAATAACCTACATTATCAAGTCTTCTTTAAGTATGCGCTACCACAGTCTCTCAAACTGAACTGTGGCTTCCAAAAATAAATGTTAATACATTAGCTCATTAATTTACGATGAACTAGATATTACGATCATGAACTAGAAGCGGAATATATTTGGTCTAGCTGCGTAGTGCACTGCAATGCTTGATAACAATTTTTACACTCCCGTGTAACACATTTCACCGCTGATCACGAAACGAATATCGACCGAAAACAGTGAAAAGCAACAAAACATCTGCTGTCTCACAACAGGTTGTTCAGTACTTAGAAAGGTAAATAATATTTCTATATTTATAAATATCAAAAATCCTAGAACGCTTTAGTAGAGGAAACGGTGTTTTGCTTTCAGGCTTGTTCAAATTAAGAGAAAACGCTCCTCCACGTAACGAACCTTCATTCCGGAGTTCTTCCTCTCGGACAGTCCTCCCATCCAAAGGTCATTGAGAAGAAGCTGAACGCAAGGATGGGCAATAAAATCGCGGTGACTGGCAGCGATGGCTAGGCTCAAACATGTCTGTTTGCTCCAGTGCTTCAGTTCTTGCGTGAGAAGGTACTGCGTGGCGTCATCGTCTGTGCGGTAGCAAATTTCGAGAAGCTGGATAGCGAGCCCTTTGAACTCTCTGGAATGGTGAAAAGCATAAATCGACAAGGAGGTAATGACGTAAGGTCAAATATAAGCCAGACCTGGAGGTATTAAGATAAAAACATAATGAACTAGACATACAAAAACGAATTACCCTAAAGAAACACAGTCGTGCAGCGCAAGTTCTCGCATGTTGGCACAAAACATTGACCGATGGCCGTGGAGCAGCCAGTAATCCTCTAACTACGTTGCGTACTTCTTCCAGTATGCACGCAGATGTTACTTGGCAAAAAAGTCCAATGGCGCAGAGCAGTCCTCACTTTGCGTACTTCTTCAACTGCTCCGATTCCTCCACGTCGAGATCATCGTCGGCCGCTTCTTTCGCCATGGTTTTGTACAGTTTGCATGCGACCAACGCCTGTAGGCGAAGAAATGCGCGGTGAGCAGTGGAGGAAGCGCCCGCCCAACCGACATCAGCGCCGCACTCGGCGAAATCTCCGTGACTACTGAACAGGGCGCATGCAGATAATTTGCAAAACATTTTCGTGCAGCACGGTCCAACTCACTTTAGCGATCGCCTCTTCGCCTTGCTGCCACATGAACAGAGCCATCTTCTGCCTTTTCATGAGCACGGCCCACACCAGCAGTTCGTGAAACGGATAGGAAAAATTTGAGGATAAAGAATGGTTGGGCTCGGACTTGGAAGGGAGCAAAGGCATCTCTATTCCCTGCGGAGCAGCGTTTGTCTGCATGAAACAACGTCTGTATCAGAAAGCAACGTTATGCCATGATCTTTTTCATGACAATCGCAACCTGACTACATTTTCAAATTACAGCAAGCCCAGTACGGCAGCAATGAAAACACATTTATAATGAAAAAGTTTTTTGGTATTTGCCCTCAGGATAACCATTAGCTAAAGGTATTTTATATTGACATCCGACTTTATGAACTCCATTTTAAAATCATTTTTTAACTCACATCTGCTTTTGACGTAGCGTTGGAGTTGCCAAAAGAGTTCAAAGCAAGTCGAAAACTGAGCTGCTTTTTCATTGGTGCAGGTGCTTTAGCGGCGTAATGAAGACGAAAGCGCTTACGCGTATAACTTGACCGATAGGCAGCTCCCATCAGAAGCTCGATCACCTAAAGCAAAAAAAAAAGTTTACCAAAAATTGACGCATTCAGGGAGTTACTTCAAAAATGGATCATTATTGCTCACTTGTCCGATGTCAATAAGCGTGAAGCGATAGTTGGGCTGGATGCTCTTCTTGACATCTTTTACCAGATAGACAAGATGCAAAGGGGGTTTCTGTTAAAAAAATGCTGAGACTAAAAGTGGAAAATTGAAAAAAATAATGCTGACAACACTTTGTACATAGTCTGTAGTAGTGTGACGCAGTGCTGTCAGATTAGACTCACAACAGCTTCCGTCTTTACTTACGGCGTTGTAAAGCTCCTCCAGTCTCGATATAGTGAGAAATTTGTGCATACTGACACCGTTCTCCATTAAAAGTTTCACAAAATCAACGCGATCGCCGATCAACGCATCCATCATTGCTTGTTCAAGCGACAGCACCTGCGTCGAATGTACGAATGAGTCTCGAACCGCGCGTCGCATTTGCCGTTGGTTCACCGCCCATTACACTTCGCAACCATCCTCGTTGAAGTTGCGCTCACAGCCTCACCGCATGTTCAGCTACAAGGGCTTCGTTGGAAACAAAATCGCTCCTTCCCATATATTTCTTCAAACTCCGTCCATCTATTGTGTAAGGCTGTTTTATGCTCTGCATAATTCTGCACAAACGTGGATTTGCGCCGAGTCATGCAACGAGGAACTGCACTATCCAGAAAGTCACACCCTCATCAAACCTCTCCCCAGTTTTTGCAGGTTCACCCTTCAAGTTCATGCTTACCAACGTCTTCTTGATCTCAAGAATGACTAAATATGGTCCTTGCAGCAAACCGTTTTAAGCTTGCTTTTTGCCGATTTTTACATGAGAAGATGCAGCCACGGTGGTGGAACTACAGTGTGCATTACTAAGCGACAATTCTATTTCCACGCTAGTTGTTAAAACGAGCAAAGGACCCGCTAGTTTCATAGCCAGGGTAAATATACAATGATTTATCGATAAATACTGTCCATGTTACTCTTAAAAAGACATGTCGAACTTTGAAATCGTTCTAGTCACAAACGACAGGACCCATTTCACGACAATAAAACAACGGCATGGTTAATTTTTTCTTTTTTCAAATAGCCTGAACAGCTTTCGCAAGAACATCAACGTCCTGAAGATGCTGACGGACAATCCCACAATGCTCGTCCTGATCAAAAAACACAACCAGCGACCGATGTTGGTTTTGGGATAACCGCAGGGCGCTCCCGTCACTGAAGTAAAAGCAACAAAAATCGATACGAAACCATTGGCTGTGTGTGACTAGCACTTCATGGCAGGTCACTGTCGCTCAAAATTAATTAATGTCCTCCAAATGCAAAAAATAGAACCTCACCGGCCATTGGCGTCCGTAGACGAAGATGTGGCTTTTTGCAATATCGATGCGATTCCAGGCCAAGGCAAGGTTGAGCATGTCGGGAGCCGACTTGCACTGAGCTGCAGCAAAGTTTAAATGTTATTACAAGTTACGAACCAACGTAACGTAACGAAAAGTACACAAAGGTTTGAGACTTTTGTCAGCGCCGCAGGCTCAGCGCACTATGTGCAGGAAGTTCAACGCGTCTTCAGGCCATGTACAAAATACCTGGTCTCACCGGAGCGTGTATAACTGAAACGAAAAAGTGGGTTGGTACCTTTTAAAGTAGCAGTTAGGATCGCAATGTCAATGTCGTCTTGATTGTAGCCTTGACCCATTCGAAATATCGTGATCTGGTAAAATGGATTTTCGTCCGGTTGACAGCTACCCACTGAATAATTTAAATAAGTCATCGAACGCATTATAACGTTGCTTACCAATTCTTTTTTCTTCACACATTCCAAAATCGATATGAATATGTACTGCGCTTGCTCTTTGCTGCATTTGAAGGTTTCTTGCACCAGAACCAAAAGCTGCACCCTCAGTTCTTCTAACATTGACCTGAGACCGAAGCGAGAGAAATAAGCATAGCATTTACGCTAGTCGCACAAATCTGATTACAAAAGCGAGCAGACGCTAAACCCCGACTGATGAATTAAACGCAGTATCGTTCAAGAGTAAATCGGTCAAACACGGGTCAATCGCCAAGATAAAGCGATCAGGAGGAAATAAGCTGCGCGGCAGGGATCAATCGTCTGCGGCGGCCCTGGATCCTAAACACGTTAGTTTCCTTCAGTGTGTGTGTGCATGTTGTTTAAATCTCTCACCCGTCATCGTCAGCGTACTGGTGGGCAAAAGCCAGCAGGTCGGCCGCTCTTCCGCTGCCGTCACACACAATTACTGGAATGGGCGGTGATTGGCGGACGCTTTCCAGCACGACATTGATCGTGTTCTTGCCGCCTTCAAGGACCAAACAAACCACAGGACATGTTCGACCTTGCCCTGCACAAATCAGTTTGCCAATTATGGTTAGCACGCTTCAGTGCTTGAACGAATATCGTATATGTATATCAGTGCAACACTCAAGCTTAGCCCATTATTTCATCAACTTAACATGGTGCAATACGCGGGTAATCTAATTAACAGGAGCTTTGCTCCATGTTTTACTACGTAAAATCGCCACAAAAGTGAAACTAAAACCTAAAAATTACCGCTTTAAAATCAGGGATGAATCACCAAGGCAATGCTGCATATATTCGCCAGAAAATGTGGTGGAGTTAAATAAAACAAGCTCTTTTGCAATAAACGGAAATGACTGCAAGGTACAAAGCTGAAGAAAAAGCTTGTTCCGACCGGACTTTCTGAAGTGTTCGCAATTCCCATTTATACGTAGCCCAAGCCCTACAGTGCAACGTTATTGATCATTTCCACAACAATCAACCGAAACATCAACGTACTTAGGTTGCAAAGGCAAACAGCAGTTAAACTGCTCTAAGAGATATTTCGGCTACAGTCACGGAACTGGTTACATAAAAATAAACGTCAGCGCACATCGATCTTGCATACGCATTTGACGACCCCGAATTTCGAAACAGCAGTGATGTTTTTCACCACTTCATTACAACACACTACGTTTATTACGTTAGATAGCAGACGAAGTTTTCATCATGAAATAGACACATCAATGGCCTGTGCAATGCGCTTTGCCAAAGGCACCTAGTCTCAAGCGACCACAGCGAGCATTAACTTCGAAACGATTCAACACGTTGCGGCGTGCTAAGCTCGTAATCGAATTTAAATGGAGTAGTTCAAATAGTTGTTCGCTGAAAGCACTGTCTTCCAGTTTACGCTGACCTAGCACCACCGATTACTTTGACAAACAATTATAAAAACTGTGAGCACATTTGGCCACAAGTTTTGAGGAGTCAACCCAGTAACACTTATGCCAGTGAAGTTGTGTAAGACCTGACACAACCGCTTGATAGCTTCCTTCCGGTGTGCTTCCTTAACCTATTAAGATTCTAAGCTCCATCGCACGTTTTGCAAAAAGCGTTGTACAGCAAAATCAAATTATAGATAGGATTTTGCTACTTAAATGAAATGCAAGAAGAGACCCTTATTCAATGGGACTCGGAACTAAAGTCAAAACAACCGGATGTGAGGTTTTTTTATCATATTTGTAAACGTTCTATCAATCAGCAAATCCACATTTGAACCGTTGGGATTTCCAAGTGAAGTACTGATACATTATATACAGTAGAATTCCCGTCTGGCAGCTACAGACGCACCTTGCCATTTCAAATTGGTTAACGCCCTTCCTTTACATGAACAAGCAGTATTTGGCAAAGGTTAAGACGCATCCGCTGTAATGCCTTGAGCTCTGACGTGCTGGTTTGAACATAACCTTGCTTTTGGCTTCAATCTCACAGTTGAGTCCCACCTTTGTCAAATACGGACGAAAATAAGTACTTTTTTAATTGTACTTTGATTTCACTCAATATTTTGAGATTGATTGGCAGATACGCACCACTGCAAAAAATATACCTTGAGTGAACATCTTCTGCTCAAAAGTAACCACTAAAATCTTTTAAATTCGCATTAGCAGTCATACTTTCATTTCAGTAAAAAGGTTTGGGATCAGCTTTCAGCCTGTACAGAATGCGTTTGTTTTAACTCCGATTGTATTGAAGCAACACAACGATTTGTTTCGCGTTTGGAAAGCCAACGTAGTGATATATACCCATTGACGAACGTGTTACTTCTGAGATGTTGCGTCATGGAGTGTACTGACAAGCGTTCTATAAGCAAACGTTACACACGTATCAGGTGACAAGGATAGCATATGGTTCTATTTCGTTTTCGACGATCGTTTAACACAGATCGTTAAACACCCTTTGCAATAAGAGTTATTCTGATCAATTTTTCAACTAAAAGCAAAACCATACAAAGGGATCTGTTTAAGTGAGTAATTCTGAATACTGAGCAAAATAAAAAAGCAGATGAAAAACTGCGGCAACTGCATCGGATATACCTTTCTATGCACAACAGAGCGATACCGAATCACATTTAGTGTCAAGCGGAAGTATGTCGTCATTCAAACCTCAATGGCCCCACACACTGACCGAAACACAACTTCACGTAGCATGTGGTTAATAAAGACGAATGCATTTCATTGATCGTTTTGTTGTACTGCTATTTGTTTGAAGTGGTCAAAGTGTTCTTTCACAGATGCCTACAGCTTCCGTAATAGACTTTCCAATTAGATGTTCAGCTAAAGATACTGCTCATGCTACTTCTTGTTAACGTTAGGTTATTAAAAGAAATTTTTGACAATGCATGTTTGTCGTGCGGTTGAAATTTCACCGTTAGTGCAGTACGGTAGATATGCTGTGGATTCGTTTGTTACTGTTCAACAACACAGGCAACAGCCGTTCATCAATTACACCTTCCATTGGAATCGTTATCAGTAGCGTTCGACGTCTATTCAGAGATTAACAACAGGGGACACGCATAAGGTAGCCAGATGGCCGGTATTTCACCGGCCTGGCCGGTATTTTACTGCTAATTTAGCAGAGGCCGGTATTTTGAAAATCAGTGCCTGAAGCCGGTATTTTGAAAATAAACAATTTGCCGCAACATCAAAAAGAACTAGCGCAGAGCATTTCAAATTATAATGACTCTAGTATGAATCTTGTCAAGACAGATCTTTCAGCGAAGAGTAGTAGTATTTGCTGCGGTTGACGAAATCCTTGTTGCGATTGTCACGTCACACACACACCGAAGTGTAATGAGCCAGCCCAAATACGGGAAAATTATTGTGGTTCAACAATACTCACTGTCTCTCTGTTTACCCAGTGCTGCTTACGAATTACAAGCCGGATTGCCAATTTGGCTTTTTTGAAGCCAGACTTTGAAATTCTGGCTTTTTTAACACTTCTGGCTATTTTTGGAAATAAAAAAGCGAGACAAAATCTGGCCAGACAAAATCTGGCTTTTTTCAGCCGGAAAGGCTTGGCTCTGGCAAAATATTGTCTGAGCTGCGTATTCATTACAAACCTCTTCTGACGAGAGTCTACGACCATGCAGGGTGCAGAGAATATTGCAAAGATTTACTGTTGCCCTAAAAGTGATCGATGTTATTAAATAGGAAACAAATGTACGACAGTGTAATTACAGGGAGAAAATGCTTCTAAACATTGGAATTGTATTATAGCGATGTTTCTGACGAGTTTTGATGTTTATTTTGTGTTTGGTTATGCATGTTTTATGTGTATATGTCTCAAAACTTCTATCTGGCCTTTTCTGGCTTTTCTGGGACAAGGTCTGGCTTTTATTGGTTAACACTCACAGGTTGGCTACTCTGATTATAACAACACAGCTTAGATCTGGCACTGTTGGCAAAATGGCCGGTATTCTTACAAAACGCATGTGGCAACCCTAGACACGCAGCACCGAAAAGTATCCCAGTAAGTCAAACGAAACAAACACGTAAAATCAGACGAAGGACTTGCAAGGGAACCACCTCCAGAAGCGCACAGCGCGCAATCTGCCATTGTGCAGCACAGATATTGTGAATCGAAAAAGTTTTTAGAAACATTTATTTGTAACGCATGGACTAAACCTGCTTCCCACCTTACTTAGGTTATCTTTGCATTGTCTCAATGTGCTCAGTATCATTGACTCACTTTGTAAGTCTCAGAACGGTACTCTCTTCAATAAGAGCTCCTTAAAAAAGCTTATTTAAATACCTCAGCTGGTTTGTGCGACACGTCAGTATAAGGCTCGTGGTGAGTATCTGGGCCGGGTGGGGGGTTCAGGAAAAGTTTTTTTTTAGGCATACGGACCACATTAATTCATTGCGATGATGGAGTCTCGAGATTCATTTTTGTGAGTTTCCGTCTCGAACCTATAAATGCTCTATCGATATTGATAGGTAAAGCTTCTGAAATTCAACCTGTTTTCTGCCTGTCGTATCTTCGGGAAAGGAAAAATCAGAAAAGGTGGAAAAATGCGACAAAAGTACAGCTCGGAAATGTTGAAGACATTTTTTTTAATTAGCAAAAAATTTTGCGAAGATAACGATTTTTCATGTCTCCCTTCTGGAACATTCAGGTGTTGGACACAGCTTCTTTGACATATTCTCTGTCACGAAGTTTTCACCAAGTCTCGCTCGCGAAGTTTACGGTATCGACCATCTCCGGTTGAAGCTTATCCTCATAACCTCACATATTTTTTTACAAAATGGAGTCTAATGACACCGGCTAGGTGCTACAGTTGGTTGAGCACGCGCTACTGCAGCTGGTAGGCTTGGTTCTATTCCCGGTCGGGTCAAACCGAAACATGATTTCGTACTTGCTTACTTCCGTGTTCGGCGTTAATGGTTGGGTATAAGTAAACGGTTCACGTTGAGTGCTGTCATTAACTTGCCACAAATGCAGCATTTCACTACGAGAGTAGACGCGTGCTCCCCACCGGAAGCAAGTGGAGATGGGCGCCCTTCAATCCACCGCGGCGACAAGATTGCGTGGTGGCTCAATGTGTTAAAATGAGGTATGTTTGGAAACATCAGAAATACTGGAGTGTTTATTGAATCATAAGCAGGGATGTTTCAGAAATCAGAAATATTACATGGTTCTTGTGGAATGCGAGGTTCTTATCCAGTGTGGCTTTCCCATCGTAGAGTTCTGGTGGCGGCTGGTGCGGCCCAGGATAGAAGGGGCGCACTAGAGGCCTCGAAACTCGAACTTCTTACACCGATCTGCTTCAACCAGGATATAGAAGTTCTATGCGAACACGGTTGTGCATGAACACAACGTTAAACTGCAACTGGTGATGGGGCTGGAGTTTGCAATTTTGGGAAGCTGGAATTCGTTTAGCCATCGTTATTCTCAGATCCACTTTGGCCGGGAGTGGTGACACATGGCAGGCTCCAGCTAGGATCACATAGTATCGTTGCGGGGACCGACTGAGCTCTTCAGCCATACAAGGCAATCAGTTAAGGAGGGGGAATCGATAGGAAGGTGGGAATATTTCGCCACGTTGTAATCCCCTGTAGCAGAAACCGTCCATTTAAGCATCGGCCACGTCTTTCCGTGGATACAATATATATCACTAAATAACTCTTCTCCTGTACAAGCTGACACGTCGGTAAGACAGCCTGATGAATATACCACGGAATTTTTGCACAGAACTGTTTTCATCGTCAGAAAAACTGTCAAGTCCACTATCATTTTATTTTAGCTTTTCCTTCGAATGTACTTTTTCTAAATGGGCCACAACAACTGAAATTGTACAATTGCACCCAATTCCATTAGGCAACAATTACTATAACTGCAATGCCAAAACAATATCAGACAGTGGACGAACACATCAATCGCTGACGAATACACAAATTTTTAATAATCGTTCTGACAGCTTTACCATTACAATGCCTCTCAGAAGTGGGCGCCCACCACATTTTCAAAAATGTGAGTTCGAACCCACCATACCAACCCCGTTTCTTCGCCTACGCATTGAGCTCGTTATAGCCACATGGGTGGCTGTACGTGTTTATTTATTTCCTTACTTATATGACCAGCTTTGCTACTCAGCATATTTGGAGATTACAGTATTCCAACACCGTAGAAAGAAACACCATGCGTCAAGGAACCAGCACCATGGTTTCTATGCTTCAAATGATGATGACGTGCGTGCGACTCTTTTCATATAATTTACGGAAAGAAAAGGAAATTGGCGCTCGTGGTTCGGTAAAGGCATTGTGTCACGAGAATCAGCACGTAAGCAGGTCTCGGAATTTATGCAAATCTGGTAAAATGCACGACCGCAGCTGGTTTTGAAAAGTATTTCAATGGATAGCCGGCTTGAGGATTGTTTATTGACTGGGTGAAAGCTGGTGGTTTTTGTTGCATATTTAACGATGCACTGCTTCAGCACCTCAGGCAATATGTTTGTGAATAATAAATAGCAGTATAGCAACAAGCATTATGTTGGTTGTTTCCCTGGGAACTACTAAAAAACGAAATGCCGTTCAGGCGATATTGCACTACAAGAAATAGGTTCCGAATTTTTAAGTTGCGTTTGTCGAGTAGTTGGAACTTCCACATAGCAATATGCTACGGTCTTTACACCCAGATTTTTTATGACTTTAAATCCCCGGTTCCTCTGTGTACGTGCTCTGACAAATTGCTCTGCATCATATGGCCTGCTGTGTTTCTTGACAGCCGGCGAGTTAACTCACTTTGACGAAACCTCAAGCTTTTAAAGTGGAAAATGAATTTACCAGTGTATGATCTCCCAACAATACGTCTCCACAAAGGTGACGCAGTCGAATAAATCAGCAAATTGTTTCACTATGAAATCGATTTCACTTATTTTACGCATCCGCAGTGCTGTACATTGAAAGCAAGGCTTGTAAGTGAAATGGTGAAAAACAAGGCAAGATTTAGAGGAAATACACGAATGTTATTCTCAAACAAACGCTGTGACGATAAGGTTGACCTTAATAAGCAAGAGAAATATGTTTTCGCCGAAAAAAGCGTTTTCTTCTGTGGAACGCGACCCACTGTGGTTGTTCACTTATCACCACGTTGCTTGAACCTAGTCGTTCGGTAATTGACGTCAGGTTTTCCTTTCAGCTGTCGTGTGAGGCTAACTTTACGATCATAGCTTTTGGTGTGCTTCCCCTAAGTCTTGCGTTGTAGTTTGCCATTTCTTACAACCCTTGCTTTCAATGTACAGGACTAAGAAATGCGTAAAATACGTGAAATCGATTTCCTAGTGAAACAATTTGCTGATTTATTCCACTGCGTCAAGTTTGTGGAGACGTATTGTTGGAATGTCGATACGTGCAATCCGAAAGTTATGAAAGTAGAGCATGGCAGGGAGATTCCTAGAATATTCTTCTCACCGTGGAGTCTAATCCTTATTTCATGCCCACTACATAGCTGTCACTATATGATGGTGGCTGTAAAGTAATTTCGGTAAGTATTTCACACTCCACCGTTTTCATTGCGTAAGAATGATTTTAAGTAAGACCATAAAATTCGTATTTTAAAATAGAGCCCACATTTTATTTCACAGAAAATATCGTTTCATTTTTCTTTACGTTTTTTTATACATACACACCGACGCTTGGGCCCATTAGTTTTCATTTTGGGCCTAGATGTTACCAGTAAGATAGTGAACGTAAACTTATTTACGTTGCTTTATTTCTGTTCATACATAGCGAAACTGACTTTTCCTTAGTTGAAATATGTACATTCCTCAACTCGTACCCCCCAGTGATTTACCATACGAAAAATTTTCGTTCTGCCCGAGGCTGAGTAAAATACTAAAAAAGCCATAAACTTCATTATAAGTTGGCGTCTACATCTGCATATATCGGGAGTTTATTTGAAAAACCGTTACCACTATGTGACCACAGATCATACCAGCACAGCTTCATATACGTGCACGTAAAATCACGTTAAGATAACATTGATTGTAATCTCGTTAGTGCACAATCCTATACGCTCCTTAATGGGAGTCAAACTGATTCTAAGGAAGCTGTAGTTGCTATAAAACCTGTCTAACCGAGCAAGTTTTATCGAGCGCTGGCGATCAAGGAACTAAGGCAGGCAAAGTCAAAACAAACGCATCAACACCGTAAACAAATCGTTACTTGATGTTTGTTGCAGTGAGAGTCGTCGCTCGAGATGACGTCGGAACCGCAACTCGCTGTCGTACCTTCCCTCCATGCCGTTGTCCACAAGCAGGAAATGCGTGTGCGCGGCGTGCAAAACTGAGCCCTTACTCAGCGGATTGTCCATAGTTTGATATGCACTTATGGGCTGCAGCCGTAACAAATTGCGCGTTAGCATCTCACGCAGAATCGACAGATGTGTGGTGCTTGTTTCATGCGCGCTTTTAACCAGAAAGATCGCATACGTTTTTTTCTAACTGCACAAAATTTTGATTTTACATGAATTTTTATGCTAAGCTTTAATTCAGTGTGACGCAGAACGAAGACTCTTTGGTATAAACATAAACAGATTTGAACTCCGCTTTAAACGCAAAAAGCATAATGCACAAAAGGTGGCACATCTTCACGCAAGTGAAAATCGCACTGTTTTACACGCGATTACATACTCCTCTACTTCAAATGTCAGGACCAAGTATAGCTTTCAGTGTATAAAATGTCGATCTAGTGCTAAATTTCGTCGAAAAATATACACCACCGTTTGTTACTTGCCAATTTTTGCGAAATTGTTGTGACTGAGGACCTATTCTCGTAGTACAAAATGAGCAGAACAAAATACCAGTCGCACTCGCTACTTAAATACAAACAGCAAGTGAATGAAACATGGCAACTGTTTTCCTGCTCTGCTTAAAAAAATGAACGAAAACAAAGACATTTTGTCTACGTGTTGGATGGCTTTTTGAAGCGGGCAGTGATTACTGTCTTATCTTGTTTCTTTAATATTTCAATTTTTGTTTATATATGAACTGTGACGTCAGGTCTGGGTTGCTCTTTGGTACATTGAACCTTGCTGGGCATGCATCCCGTTTTACTCATTTAATTGTTTGTTTATTGGCTGTGGGTTACTGATTTTGGGTTCGCCCAAGTGCTGTACTATTGTTGCGATCGGAAAGCCCGAGCGGCAAGTGCGCAAAGCTTCACACTCTGGCAGCAGGCAACAATAGAGATCACCCGACGAGATCGCTCTATAATTGCTTGTTCGCGCCACAAATTACATGGGTGTTATTCTTCGCGCCCATCCCGTTCGTGGTGACTGGCACATTCAACGCAACGCCAACCGAGAAGTTGCAACACTATCAAAGTTTTGCATGGATAGGAACAATGTTTCCAAAATAAAATAGAATAGACTTTCAGCAGTGAAAGGTTCCCGAGCGCTTTTTGCTTTGTTCATTGTGTGATGTTGTTACTTTATTGCAACGTCTTCGTGTTTATTTGCAGTTTTTTTATTTTCACACTACTGTAACAATTGCACTTCGTTGTTTTACATGAATTTGTGGGAACAGTGACGCAATGACAGTTACGGCCGTCGCTTCCTGCTCGGCATTCCTGACCACATGTTCTACACATGGGCGGGTGCTAAATAAACTATACTGTTCAACATGCGAACATTAAGATATATTAAGGTATCCAAAACCTAAAACCGTAGAACATTAAATCCAAAACGTAAAACCGCATAATAAATGCGCACAGATCTGCTTTTTTTGGATGAGATGTTTCGGTCATTTGTCCGAAATAGCTTAGAAATTTTCTCTTCTTTCGTTTTCGAACAGTTTGTGTCCCAATTGACTTAATTTTTTTCGGCCATTTAACAAAAATTCGGTGAATTACTGAAAAACCAGGCTCCACAAAACGCTAAACAGCAAAGACAGCGCATATTTCGGGAAACGAAATTAACAACAGTTCTCGGTCATGGTTGTGCTTGAAGTGCGCCATGGTAACCACTATTTCATACCTAACAAAAACGGGCGCTTTTAGATTATGTCACCTGCGACCCGACCAAGTCATCCCTGTGATCTACGACTCCCCAGGGTGCAACTCCAATGCTGACAATTTTTCCTCTAAACTTTGCTTTGTGCTCTTTAAGAGCATTTCCAACGATTGCACCAACTCCTGAAAAAGAATTTCAGTGGTTATAAAATGCTACCTCATCATTGTTCGTGATTGAGTAGACACCACACAAAGAAAACTAACGGAGGACACGAACGACTTCAAACTGTTAAACCCACTTTAAACTTAAGGTAATAAGTTAATTCACTGTAATTGACGTTTACATTTGATCTGAAACTGAATATTCAACTGTTTCAATGCTGCAGTAGGTCGCACACTCTTGACCCAGCATTTCCTGAAACAGCATGTGGAGCAATCGAACAATATTTAAGCACTAGCAAATCAAGCCTTGCAAAAACAAAAGAATTGCGCTTCATTATTGACCTATATCACCGAACTCCGTACCTGTGTTTAAACCAAACGACATAATCCATGCTCCAGTGGTATTCGCAGCTTTCATCAATCCGTTGCAAAACACCCTGAAAAACCATTAGCTATCCAAGCTTATGAAGCGAACAGCCGCACAATTAATAAGCTTTACCGGTTTTCAAATAACTTATAAATAACCATAATAGTAACAATTAAGAAGCCTTCCGGTTTTCAAAAATATTCAAATAAAAAAGGCACTCCCCAAACTTTTTTAGTCTTGCGACCCACTTTTAGTGACAATTTTTTGTGAGGTCCTCTAGAAAACATTGCAGCAAACAGAAAATTTTAGATATGAGAAAGAAACAAAACATTAATAGCACATACAATTTGCTGTTAATGGGAAACTTGAGGTTAGTTATTAGACAGGTTAAGGTTCATTCAACAGGAAATCGAATAATTTTCAAGAAATGTTTTAGTTAAACACCAGAAAATTGTAACATTTTGAAATGATTCGTGGCCCTCCTAAAGGAAATTCGTGGTCGACTGGTTGGAAAGTGCTGGTCTATAAGAAAAACAAAAACGTAGACACCGCACAAAGTTATGCAATCCAGTTACCAAATACATGTATAAAAGCGAATTATACAGCACCTGACTTTACAACACGATAATATGTATACTTTACCGATGAAGTTTTGGTTGAACTTGGAAATTATGAGCCCCTCCATGCACTGTTATTACCATTTTGGGAGGACGTAGTTTCCACTCATCAATCAGTAATTGTAAGACACGGTCTGGGATAGTGTCATGAGACAGCCTGATGAACTGAATGTAACAGAGTTTGAAGACCACTCAGTTGCAGAATATCTTAAATGAAGCTCTTACAACATCAAAACTAGTTCCTATTACATCACCAAAAACACTGCACTGAGAGGCTTGAACAGGCCTTAATGCTTAAATCTTGTACAGAAATCAGATTACACTCAAACCCGCTGTCACTATAAGAAAGACACTATGTTCCTTTTTTCAACCTCATTTGGTGCAAAATATTTCATGGAAATTTTGATAAGCAGAAATAAAAAAAATAGCCTGGTGAACAGATTACAGTGTGACATTGGGAATGATCAGTGGTCACTATTTAAGTTTTTGTAACTTGAAACATAATGGTAACAATTATATGTTTGTGCATTTGCAAGGAAGTTTTATACAATACATTGAACAAGTACAGTGAAATAAAACTGACATGTGCTGTTTTCAGGTATATTCTACTTATTTACAGTGAAAACAACAACTTCCACAGTCATTTTAGACAAACATACTTTGGATTTGTCACCTTCACCAGTTCCCTGAAATTCCAGTGTCCCGTAAGCATCAGTAGGAAAGGCAGCTGTATGGTTAGAAATGTCCCATTTCAATGAACCTGAACTACAATAAGGAAATATGCAACTATCCAACCTGTATTTTGATTAAAACCTCACAAAGCACATTTCCTTTATGTTATCACTACACAAGGAACAGGTCTAGGCCTACCACCACTAAAATAAATCAAGGCAGCAAACCTTAACTGTTGCCACATTTGCGTTGCAGTCAGAACATGCTCTCAAGCTTTGTAACTTAGCTAAACTTACCTCAGACAGCTACAGCAAACCTCGGTTGATCTAGATTCAATTTGATAGACGATTTATCCAGTTTAGGCAAAGATGCGGATTAACAGAATAAGGTTGTTTCTAGCATGACGTCATTTAAGTACTGAGATATCGGTGAAAATTACTTCACTTGAACACATTTACGACCCAACAGCAGACTTTCGCAGAACCAAAACGAATTTATTGATGTACTTACAATGGTAGGCTATATCAGACTGGTAACCGCCATATCCAGGCAGTTATGAACAATTTTAAGTTCATAATTTTAGATTACTTGGCTGCAAAGAAATCTGGGTTTTGGACTGACGCAGAGATTTCTGCGACTGGTCCATAAACAGTTACTCATTTGGAAGGTAATCCCCTCCAGACGTCTTACCGAGCACACTACACTGAGGGGCAAGGCTTTACACACGCACACTCAACACTGATCGATAGACTGTAACTGTGGTGCGGGGGTAAGCCTTGAGCCTAACGTTCAAGACAAAGTGCTATGCCCGAGTGTGATGTACTACGATTAGTCGGATGTTGCGCTCAGTTGCAGCCATTGTTATTATCATTCTATACGCTCGTTGGTGATCGTGAGCACTTTTGTGTTGCTTCTGAAAGCTGCCAAATATTTCCTTGAGACCAGTCAGTGTACTTTTTATAACACAAAGCGTGGAAGTGCAGAAAAATCTGGATTACGAGATGTGAAAACAGCAGATTTTATCCAATATTGGCAATGATCCGGATTCAAAAATTCAGGTAAACCGAAAAGTTTTATAAAACAATATTTTTTCATGCCTAACATGGTGGAAAAGCAGAACAGCAAGACACTTGCACAGCCATTGAGCACTGACTCTAAACTAGAGCTCGACTGATGTATCGGCAAACCGATATATATCAGCTGATATGACGATGTTGCCGATGTATCGTATCGGCAAAATTCCGCCGATATATACTGGAAATATTTGTTCACAAAAGTGTTACGCTGTTGCTCTGCATGGAGTGTTCGGAAACCCAAGTTGCTACTTCGTCTCTGACCTTGATTGATTAATGCAAAGGCTCTGTCCTGTTCCTAGCGCACAGACCTCCGTGCATAAATCAGGCCGATGTGCAACAATCCCTAAAAAATGCTCTATGACGTAACATTGGCTGCACAGTGAGCAGTGACACAGGTTTGCGCAGAATTCGTTGTACGGTTCTTCATCGCAGTGAAGTGATGGTTTTAATGCGCGTATTGTTTTTCACTTATGACATCTGAGCGTAGGCACAGATGTCTACACAAGGAGAAGGAGTAAACCCACTTATACGCAACACATGTTTGTTGTTTGTGCATTTTTTGATTCAGAGTTAAACTACTGTGAGTCCTAGAAATTGCTATGGACCATCCTTTTACATTTAACCTTTAGTCAAGTACAGCTGGTTGAAATGGTCACGTGACAAGTACAATACGTAAAAGAAACAAGGGTTTAGGTTTAGCCTACAGTTCACACAATGCAAGCAAGAAGCTGCTAATAGCTTGCCAGCATTGAAAGCGTAATATTACTTGTCTATCCGACTGACCCATTTATAGATGTCACAGTCAACTAAGACAGTCATGCTGTCCCAACTTGTCATGTGACCAGTTCAGCCAATCATGTTCGGCTGGTGGCAGAAGAGCGCCAGGAGTGTATATTTTGCCTCAAGAGGCAATCCTATGTCCTATGCCGATACCAATATTTTTGTATTGCTCAAGCAGTATTGGCATAGGATATCGGTAATGAAAAACATCGGCATCGGCCAAAAAAAACCTTATCGGTCAAGCTTTACTTTAAACACTGCATTTTGTTTTGTGATGACATTCAATCAAAAGTTAATACCAAAATTACAACAGTAATTACCAATTAGGTTCATGCAAATTTGAAGTAGTCTCAATCTTCTTCAGGCCTGTTGTCAAAATATCAGTCTTGACAATCTTTACTTGACTAAAATTGCAAGCAGATGCTCCGAGTGGCAATTCATCGACTCCGATGGCTCGTTTATTCAAGTACAGATGATCACTTCGAATTCTGCCACAACCACACCTATACACATGCATGAAAAATGGACAACATTTGTTGGCAACTAACTTAAATATTTTAGCAATAGTACACTGTCATGCCCAATCATTTTCGTGTTCCCAACCATTTTCTATTTGCTTAAGTGGTTTTTCTACCATTTCCTACTTGCTTAAGCGGCCAGTGGTTCTCAACCATTTTTTACTTGACCCGTAAGTGCAACAGTTTTTTACTCAAGGACACTCAAGCCACAAATTATTTAGTTTAAAAAATACCATATCCTTAAAGTGTGATGTGTGGGGAATTTTTGATGGTAGATTAAAAAACAGAAAACCTTCATTGATGCCAGCATGTTATTAACCAGTTTTATTGCGATAGGTTATTACTCACAGATCTTCCACTTCACCTTCAGAAACCCCAGGGTGTGTGGATATTAGGTTGGGAACCACTGTATTAGACAGAGTCATTCTTGGACAGTTTTCACGGTTGTTTGTGGCATGTTTTAATACCAAGGTTTTGAACACTGTTTGCTAGACATGACATCAACTACGTCAACATATAATTACAGCATTCACATATGCTGATAGTTTCCATATAACATTTTGCATTTGCAGAATGTGGCCAAATAAATGTAACCAAATGATTTAGAAACTTGCAGGGTCCTTTGCTATCTGTCTCATTGGGATCATGTCTAACAACACAGATATGAAACAAACTTAAGATTGTTTAAGAAAAGGCTTGAGTAAAAAGCATACGGAATTATCAAGCCACAAACAACTATTTGAAAAATAGGTATTCTCAGTTTTAATTTTTTAAAATAGTTGAAAACAGTTTTAAAAAAACAGTTAAAAAATAGGTAACCTAAGTATCAATTCACAAACTTTCTTATCTTCCTAATTCAAAAAATTTCAACTCATATGCCAAACTTGACTGCACACGACTTTACCATAAAACCCAATATCAGTTCATACAACTTTACCTTAAATTTACCTAGAGAGATTATGAACAATCAAGGAACACTTGACAAGACAACATAGAAGCTGTTCAGTGAGTCTGCTTCAGGAGCTTATTTTGCCAAACAAAAGAAATTAATCTTTGTACAAATACTATAGACTAATCCAAACATTACAAGTTTTAAAATGAAATGTTTATAGTTGGCTCTATAGGCTGTGTCAAAGCAATACGCTACATGTTCAAACTTGGATGCTGCAAACCAAAAACACTGTTTAATAAGAATAAAACAGAAAATTTTGAGTGCACAATTATAAACAGTCAACCTGGTTCCATCAGAAACAGTGTTTAAGAAATACCTTGATAGACCATCACATGTTGATGCTGACTGTATGAATTTTACACATTCTCGCTTTTTGAAGGTTACTTCTATCCACCCAGCTTCCTGAGTCAAAGCACAATATGTTTTGTGACATTGTACAGTGTAAGAACAAAAATCTGAATTTTAGTTGTCTGTAATGAAAATAAGAATCAAAGTAGCAAATCAAAAAGCTATTTGTGTTCTTAAGGAGTCAACACTTAAAAAGCATAATTTAACAAGAAAGCAAAATGTAAACAAAAAATACTACTTTTTGTAGTTTATTTTGACACCAGTATTAAACAATAATAAATAGTTAAGACAATCGTTTAACCTAATCACTTAACATCTAGTGCAAAAAGAAAGGGATTTAAAACTATTCCATTGTTTTGAAACATTATGAATCATTTAATTAAGGCAGTGGCTATAGAACCACCCATGGATCTTTAAATATGAAACCTTATTCAATCATCTCTTACATCGTGACAATAACGCACAAGAAGAATGCAGTAGCTGAGTTGGCTTTGTAGAAACATAGTAAACACAAAAGGTAAACCTAACCCTAACCATAGCCCTTACCTAATACTAAGCTAAGCTAACCCTAACCTAATGCTAATCTAACGTTAATTTAAGGACAACCCAATGCTAACCTAACACTAACCTAACGCTAACACCTAAACCTAACCCCAAAAGCAAAAGTTTGGAAAGTTTTGAAAAAAGTAAAGAAAAACTGGTCCCACAAAGTGACGAATTGAAACATGCAAACAATAACTAATACGAAAATACAATACAAGGTGCCAAGTTGAGAGGTGAACCCACAACCATTGGCATGCTAGATTTCAAACCTATCTGTTACACTACCAGGTTGACATCGCCTGAGCAACAAACTGACCACATTATTCGAGCTGCATCATGCGAGGTAGTACGCTGGAATAAGTTTTGAAATAAGATCAAGATCCAAAGTGGTTGCGTAGCCACTTCCTTTAATTAATCTTTGAAAGCTACACAAAACTAAGTTTAACATTTATGAAAAGGCTAGTTAATGATATGTTCCACTTACAACACGGTGTTACTCTTTACAAAAAGCAAAAAACAAGGAAGTAGCAAGGCAGAAAACAATGTAGATCCACACAAATCATGAAGAAGTAACACAATTGCCTACGGACCATAATGGAGTACAATAAAGAAACGTATATGTCAATTTTAATTTATCATGGTGTCATTTTAAAAATTTGTATTGAACACATAATACCTTACTTGTTTAGACCATACAACTTTGTATTTAAAGACTTATGTTTTTCAGGCTCAGAGCTGCAATGGAAAATAACACTGAAAATCAGGTTTGGCATGTTTGATAAAATTCCACGAAGATGTAACTTTCCTACTTTGGTGGGATACAACAACAATTGAAAAATTTCTTTACAAATCTTGCTTAGTAGTTGCAGTCATTTGGTAGTTCTGAACCAAAGCAACTGAACACCTTAGTTAGGCTACCTCTTGAGCAGTTATAGTTTCATTGCAGTTATACCAGAATCAAGCAGATTTGATACCACTCACTAGTGAAAAAGTAAAATTATAAACATGCACGCCACGATAAGATACAACAGCAGAAATTGAAGCTCACAAAGTAAAAACATTAATGAAATTCAAAACAGTTAAATCATAAACCACTGCGGACTATGCAATCACGCATAGCGGGAACACAAATCTTGAAACTTGCGTTCACGTTGTTCTGTTGAGTCTGCACGTACTATATACTATAGTACCTACCTGTTCAACAACCTCAGCCATATTCGGCTGGGCAGGGCTGTTCCTGGGAACTGGCTGTTCCTTGGCAGTGAACATGTCCGAAGTGCACCAGTCTTCCCAACACCGTTTCGCAAAAAGCACTTTCATTCATTATTTGCAACTGTAGCTACATGCAGGTCAGCTTCTTAGCACGTTGGTTGCAATCACCTCTCACGCTTTTCTTTCACACCCGAACGGAGCGTCACGTCCGATATCGAGGAAGGCAAAGCAACGAGCTTTGGCAACACCAAAACTCGCCAGCGCCGATAGTGGAAGCTTGTGGATGGTGTTTATTCTAGAGATGGCACGGGCCGCAAACAGTCCAGTCGTCGGGCCAGCGCCGGATTTAGAAGGGGCCGGGCCCAGTGGCCCCCCGCCATGTTCATGTGTTTAGCCATATGTACGACATGTGCGTGCCACTTAGCCATTTTTATCAGCGAGGAAAGTTTGTGAACCCTGTTATCAGTCGTCACACACGACTGATAACTTGCTTCAGTCTGGCCAAGCGCTCGGCATAATGACTGTAGCAGGGAAATTCTCCAATGCGGATGCAATCTTCGTCGGAGTCCGGTCGTGTTGTTTACTGCCTTTCCATCAGAATAACCTCGTCGAAGACCAAGTGTGTGCGGTTGAGATATGGGCGATCTCTTCAACACCCTAAACAAATCTCTGCCCGGGCGATCGTCGATGCCACTGGAAGGACAATTCTTGTGTTGTGCATTGTCTGTACTCGCAAT
>JGI24158J21664_10000135_pt1 | contig 50327 bp, 30 predicted proteins | sample Ectturendosymbi3_FD_21664 | JGI IMG/M metagenome (IMG submission 21664) | reverse complement strand
AAAACCACGATTTGGGGTTTACATCTCTTTGTTGGCCAAAATATCCTAAATTTCAGGTACAATTGTTGATAATCGGGTAGAAACCGGCAGTTCTTTGACGAATTTTGCAGTTGAAAAAATTTTTATTTTCGAGGAAGAAACTTATATTGTTGAATGTCGGCCAAGTAGTGCGCTGAGCAAAAATACGTCCTGCAAAGCAAAAGGAGCAAAAATGCAACTTTTTGGGTGAGGCTAAATATTTGAGGCAAACACTTTATGCCTCTCATGAAAATCTGGCTTCTTCCAACCATGGGTGTCATAAAGGGGTTGCTGGGGGCCTTGCCCCTGGTTTTGAAATTTTATACTTCCCTATTAAACTTTTAGTAAAAAGGTTGCGAATGGGTAAAATGAAATTTCACCACTGTTTACCTCTGGAAAAACCTACTATTGTCCACCCCCCTGGAAAAACTCCTCCCGACGCCCTTGGTTGCAACGATGCCCATGGCAACGATGCACATGTCACCGAATAAACGTTTTTGCCGTGCACTGAAGATCTGTCAAATGACAAGCCGTGCACTGTATCTCCCTCACAAAAATAACGGGAATTACTTTCAAAAGCATATGCAGTTAGCTCTTCTAACGAAAAAGTGTTGGTGGCTTTTCCGGACTTTGCACCTCCCAAAGTGAGAAATTCTTATAGTTGTTGGAGTCACGTCATAGCTGGTCAGGTGCGGACGAATGTCGGTTGTGTGTGGGCCATCATCGCAAAGCTGGTAAACCGCGATTTTTCCCTGCTCTTAAAACTCTGGCAAAAACAAGCAAAAAGTGTACGGGAAACTTCACTAGGAAAACTAAACTTGCAACAAAATAAAACTTGGCCTTTGTCAAGAATGACAATTGTAAAAGCCGCAATTTGAAATGCGCCTAACATTATCTCAGAAAATGATCCGCTTTTCCATCAAGCACAAAGTTGGAAAACGTATTCGTGATGCTGTGAAATTGATGGAAGGTTAACGACCGCTTGGCTGCAACAAGAGAGGCTTGCCAGCTCAGAGATAATCTCGTCAAGCGCTTGTGAAGATTGCGTTCGTCACCGCAGCGACTTCAAGTGTCAGTCGCTCCCTCAGCAGCAGGTGGCATAATCTTCTCGGTGCTGCTAAATCGAAGGATCGGTCAGTTTTTGGTCCTTTGATAAAGCCGCCCTTAAGAAACTGGGGCGTTTACAGTGGAACGTGATACTCATCCCAGGTTTCTACCACAACTCTGTCCTGCAAGTGCCGGAGAAGGGCACAGACCAGCGTCCATGTGTGTCGGATTAATAACTGAGGGGATTTTTCTCAGGTTTCAGTGGAAAAAATGAAGCATGAAGGCGCTCTTGTTTGAGTTTCATAGAATATCTCGACAAGCTCTATTTACATCACATAGATATTAAACAGCTTGACAACTGTTCATTGAAAAGTCCCACAATGTTGTTTTGCTTTCTACGCGGTTGACATCAAACTCTAATTAGCGGAGAGTGTAACTTCGCAACTATAAACGCAAAAAAGCATTCTTTTTTTATAGAAAAGGATATTGTACCTATATAAATGTTCCATAATTAAAGAATGCACTTCTTATACAATAGAAATCACGACTTATCACGAGATCACTCAAAAACACAGTTTAAAAAGAATTAAATTTAACACGTGCTCTGCAGTGTACACGTTCGTTGCTTATTGTTACTCAAACGGAGATTTTCCAACATAATGCATCTGTTCAGAATTATTTCTTTTTAACGTGTTGGGCTGAAGAACAATTGGAAAGCATTGAAAAGGAATAAGTTGTATGTTTCGTAAAGGATTTTTCGAGAAGTATCGGAAAAAAGTATAAAACTATTTGTAAAAGTTTTACTTAATTTTGTGCTCAAAGAATGCGAACACGTTAGTCATATATTATTCATTATACGACTTTGGTCAAAAATTAAGTTACTATATGCGACTTTGGGCAAAAATTAAGAAAGCAGTTGAAATTAAAATGAAGGACACACTTCCTCATTGTTGAGTTTGTATCAAAAACGAATATTTGTCAACTTGCTTAATATCAAACATTCAGAAGTTTTTATTTTTCAGCGTTGAAAAAAAGTTCGTTGAGAAAGTTTTTGTACTTTGTCAAGAACTCAGACTTTTTCTTCATTGCGTTGCAGGGCGCACTGTTTCACTCCACAGCAGTAATTGCAGTCACTCGCATGCAAAGAAGGCAAACGATTAATCTTGACACATCAAGTTTTCTCAGGTAGAAAAAGCTTGAAGTTTGTAACCAGCTTCAAAAACTCCAGATGTTTTTCACTGCGCTCAACAAGAAATATGTGAAGCTTGCGCTCAGCAGGGAGTGTTAATTGACGATGGTTTATTGCGTTTTCGTCGAATCACATATCACCTCCATTTCGACGAACGACTCACTGAAAACACAAAAACAATGCGAAAGCTCCGGGAATGCGTGGGTCAAAATACCATTTGTGCCTGTATCGTCACCCTGCCACACGCAAGTCGGCAATGCGCCTGTTGAGTCCAACCCCTCTCTCACCTCCGCGTGGGCTCCATTTATTTTGTAAGCGTTCGATTGCGATAGAACAGCCGGTCTAGCGCGCAATCGATATCCTGCTTTAAAGCGATGAGTAAAGGGCCATTTTGATGTTTGCTGAGTTAGGCTTGACTGGGCCTTTGCTGACAAGCGTGGCCATTGAGAGATGGCCTCTTGGACTGGGATATGAATCCGCGCACTGTGGATAAGCAAGCCTTTCTAATGAGCGATTAAAGCGCGAGGCTGGCCGTTGTTCCGCGTGACTCTTCACAGGAGTTTGAGAGAGGGAAGCACCGAGGCATTCGCTCCAGATTCTTGCCGTCTTCCTCCAGTCCATCGAAAGCGGAATGCGCGCCATGGAAATCGCCGAGGCGTTAATTGTTTACGGTGCAGCAGAGCGTTTGAACTCTGTTGATAGCAAAGCATGTCCATCACATAAACAGGCCAGGCTCGCGTGAAACCAGCCCTCATTCACCTAGGCATCGCTGAAACCCGGTCCGACGAGAGGCTACAATTAGATACGCTTCTTCGGCTCTCATTATTCAACCGGGCCATTTGTCACTCGTCTCGCGCCAAAACAAACGCACGCAATCAGCCATTTTGATTTCGCCCAAGCTGCCCTTTAGCTATAACCGGCGTTGCGGTCGCTGTCTGGCCCGGAACTTGCTGTTACCAGCCGATGTAATGCGATGAGTTGAGCGTTCGACGTTTTGACATCCCTTCGCTGCACATGCTGCGCATTCTGGTATGAAAATAACTGCTGCAGCCTCAGCTCGCGTTTTCGGGTCATCGCTGATTGATTTAAAGATTGAGCTTGAAATGTCAGCAAATTGCTTACGCGCTGTCAAGGATAGCGGCATCGCGGTAAAAATACGTCATTTGGTGAGTTTCCGCGACTCGTTCTGCGTCCGCGCTTGACGACATAATGCATCATGCGAAGGGAAAACGAAACGAAAGCGCTCGTCGAAGCGCTTTTCTCGCTTTCTTGATCCGCCCCGTAATTTCGAGTTAGCTTTTGTTTTGACGCTAATCAATTCCCCAACGGCTTTTTTTGTTTGTCGTCAAAACCCCGTGCCAGCCGCTTTGATAGGCTGGCGCAGGTGCGCGATGGATCCAGTCATCCCGGCTGATCCCCAGCGCGCCAAGTAGATAACCCCTGCACCCGCACCGCGGCGTTCACACTCCAATCCGATTTTCGGCATCGGAGACCGTAATGGGTTCCAGGAGCTCATCGCGGCCCCGTCAGCCCCGAAGCATTTGCCCGCGTCTCCTCCCGTGTCTTTTTTGAAGCCATATCGCTACGATGCCGTGCCCTGCAACGCGTCGTTCGAGACCACGTGCGTGGGAGGTGTTTGTGCCGTTCAAGCCAGATGTTGGTGGCCGTTTTCACGCCCTGCCGTTCTTAGCATTCGTACTGTCCGCTCACGCCATATCCGCAACTAAAAAAGCTCTCCCAATTTTTCTTTTCCGTGACAGCGTCCTCGCCCAGGCAGCGGTTTGTAAATGTCACTGTTTATCGCAAATTTCTTTTTAAGACTCCTTCGTATTTACAAAGTCAACTCCGAAACGACCGCCGTCAGGCTACAGCTCTTCTCTTCTAATGTCGCCTTGCTGTTAGCAAACATCTCAACATTGGATTTTGAAGCTCTCATTGGTTTGAAACAGCTTATTTGAAAGTTTTTTTCCTGATTTGTTTTTTTCCTATCATTGAGGCGAGATCCATAACTCCAACAAATCAAAATCGGCTCGTGGAGTTTTGCGATCGCGGTCCGATTCGATTTCGCACACACGTTAACCGGAGCGAAGAACTGTACGTGACCAATTCGACAGCAACCGCCTCATTTCCAACCAAAAGGGTTCCCGCAGATTGACACGCGCAATGACGCTCGCTCCTTCTGAATATTCGAAGCGCCAGACGTTTTCCTTCTGTTCACGCCATGCAACTTTCTCAGCGATATGTTTCCCCCTTCCCGCTGAACAACATGTACGGTGGCTTTCCGTTTCTCACAGAGCCAACATGATGCCGTCCTTGTCTTCCGATTTTCAAAGAATCCTACGCTTTGCTTGTCCATCTCGAGCTCGTTGCAACCTTTTGAAAGGGCGACGCTTCAATCTTTTTTAGTTCTGGCACGGTGCCCTGAGGTTTTGTGTCATCAAATTGTTTTTTTTTCTGAGCAAGTAAACAGTAAAGGATTAAAACATTGACGTGTTTTGGTGGATTACTGTTCAAAACTTAAAAGTTGCAACTTTTGTTTCGAATTTTGTGATTCGTAAAGATTTTCTCGCACGCCATGTCCAGGCGCCAATTTTTGTAAGATCAGGATCTAACAAGAGAACTGTCAAAAAATTTTCAAACATTTTTATTTGCGCAATGGCTATTGCAACGTCTGACAGACTCAACATGTTACATCAGCCACCCAGCAGCGCGATATTCAAACAGAAAAACAGATATTGTGCAAGATTTTCAACAAAAGTGCGCCCCAATTTTTCGAGAAATTTTGAAAAAACTCGTCAGCAGTTTGCAACCTCTTAAGCAATCGCCTCCATCAATCGGAACGATTTCGCGATCACACGCTCGGCGCCGCATCCAATCGCCGAGTAAACATTGGCTGTCACGCGAAAACGTCTTGATGCCGCGATTAAAGCCCTTTACGGGCCGCTTCTGGCAAGTAGTTCTCGCTCTGGCAATTCCCTCTTGTCATTGAAAAGTATTGCCATCGAAAAAGCGGCGCTGCCGAGAAGCCTTGACCGTTCATGCACAGTTCCAGTAGCTTTCGAGTTGTCTCAGGACCGTACATGAACTTGAAAGCAGCAGTGCTGGCCGAGCTTGATGCCGCGGCTTTAACGAAGGCTGTTTGAACTGGGAAAGAACGTGGTAGATATTAGCCAGGATCAGAAACAGCAATAATTTCACCAGTGCAGCCGCTAAGGAGATATTTTGCAGGAGAGCCAAGTCAAAAAAGCAATGAAAATTTGAAAGGCATTTAATGAAAATTTGAAAGGCATTTTGTCTGTAGAAAGAAGCAGTCATTCAGCAGTATCATTTGGACCGAATGTGGACAAAAACCGAAATAAAACTGAAAAGCAGAGGCCAATGAAAAATTGAAGTAACGTCAACTGATAAAAATAAACTCAGTTAATTTTTCTGAGCAGTTTGAAGATAATTTCAAAGCATTGAAAAAGCAGTTTCCTGTCAATTTAACAGACGATGTATTCCCCGGGTAATTTCATCAATGGAGGTCGAACTTCGGCAGGCACGAGATAATGTTCATTTGCAATGTTCTCGAAGTTGTGAATATCAACAAATAAGGAGCGCGAGCAGAGCGCGGCTTGAGTTTCACCATTTTGTGGATTGAGCAAAGGCTAAGGCAATTAACGGCTTTCTTTTTCAGACCTACAGATCTTGATCCATTCTATGTCACGTTGCGGAAAAACCATATTCACCTGATTCCGATACGAAAAATATTGCAATACGAATATATTGCATTAAAAATTGTTTGCTACTTCAAGGGCTTGCTTTGAACTATTCTGTTCAGCGAAATAAAGCGTATTGCTGTAATTCAGCTGCGGCGAAAAATCTGCAATTCGCGTTCCTTGCTTAACTTTGAAAACTATCGTGCAGCTATTTTACATGGAAGTAGTCAGACCTTTTTCGGTGTGGGATGTAAATAAGATCCCATACGTGGATACTAAAAGAAGTAAAGGTAAACCAAATTCGTCTGCATAACAAATTTTAAGAAAAATAAGATTTGCATCACTGACCACGATCGGACACCAAACGCATTGAGCGAGACTTGCATTATTTTGCTTGTATCAGCTGCTTTAAGCTTAATACTTATTGAAATAATAAAGTTTGAGTAATTTTTTGTGGCAACCAGATATATTTGCAAGTATTTTTTGTCATTTAAACGCCAGGCAGATAGGCTTACTCATGCATTTGCATTTTTGTGACTGAAAATCAGGAAATAACGCAGCCTAATGTTTCACGGGTGCGTTTGATCTTGAAACGCAACAATAATTCTGCTGACATTGCAGCAAATGAAGCAGGTGAAAGGCGGTCTCCTACAAGTACTGAAAGCATGAATAGTCAGCAGCCGTGATGAGTTCAATGACCTCAGTGGAACCAACGATTTGAGTCACCACAAGCAGTCAGTACGGGATATAAAACGCTGAGTTAATTTTTCACGTCACGCTTCTGAACAGAAAACAGCTCCTCAATCGCGGTTCGGCTGGTAATAGGGGTTGCACGTTCTGCTACCAAGAAAATGATAATTTCTCGCAATCATTCATCCATTCAAGTATGGCCCATTAGTTTGCAAGCTGTACCAAATAAAAGCTTTGGATAACCGACTCTCATCAAAAATCCTTTAGCAGATTTTGCATCCCACCGCACCTGCAGATTATGCTTATTGCCACTGGTGAACGGTTGTTAGCAATCAAACGAACACAAATTTGGAAAATATTTATTGTTTTTTGCCTATATTGCTGACAATCGCTGCACAGTCGCAGAGGAAAGGCTATTTCGTCGATTTTTATACACCGAATGTGGGCATAGCGTCACGTTTCCTCGCCTCCAAAAGCTTGACCTTGGGTCAGTTTTCTCTAAATTTCGAAATTCCAGATATCGAATGAATTTCGTATCTATGAAACTATAAAGTGGGTGGGAAATTTATGAGACCTAAATTTATGCACAAAAATTTTAAGAATTAAATATTTAACCCATGAAACTAAAACGTTAGTGACGATTTCTACGAAACAAACAAGTAATCAGATGCCATTCCACAGTGCGCTGCATGCTGGGGAATTTTCTAAGGAATGCTTCTATTTATCTGAGATGTGCAGTTCCAAATATATTTCAAGCCTGCACTTTGGATTAATTTGTTCAATTTAATCAAGTTCTAGACAATTTCAATGATAATGTGAAGGTGATGTTGATAAGAACGGCAATTTAAACAAAATTCAGATGAACAGTGCATCGTTTCTTTTGTTTGTTTTTAACCGCATGTAGCTTGAGGAATAAAAACAAAATGGCGACGGTTCCAAGTTTAAGTTCACCGAAGACTTTCCTGCATTCGCATTGACTGTGAGTGTTGGGGAAGAAGGGAACAGGTCTTGGATATTTGCTCGATTCCTTAAGGACAGAACAACTGTCCAAAACCTGGACTGGAATGTCTTTCTCTGTACTAAAGTGCAAACACACAACGTATTTCCAAAATAATTTTTGCGCTTGTTTGAAAGTTGTTTTTTTTTCAGAATTTTAAAGTTTTTAAGGTAGTGATGGACAGCTAAGGTACAGAAAACTTCATGATAAAGAGTAACCAAGAGTAAAAAGATATTATAATTTCTTGTACGTCGTACTACAAGCAACGAGAGAATTGTAATTACCGCTGTTTGGAGTTTTGCCATGCATCAGAAATACGGCGCTTTGAGTTTGATGACTTTTGACTACTTTTTATAGCATGAGACAGTGTCTAAAAAAATATTCGCCTAACAATTTTTTGTCAGTAGGTTGTAACTTTATTGGTGGTCTTGGTACGGTTGTTGCAGTGTTGCTAAGAATAAGCAAAAATTCAATAGCATCCAGTCGCCTGTTTAATTGATTAATTAATTTGTTTAATTTTATTAATAATTTATTAATTAAAGCTATCATTGCAAAGAATGATTTAGTATACAAAACTCTGCGAAGGCTGCATGCATCCTCCATTAAAATAATTTTCCTCAATAATACAGGAACAAAATGGAAACAGTTCGTAAAGTTGACAACTCTTAATTGGCATGACCAACATTTCTTCTCGAGCGAAAGACATGGGAAGACAGCAGAATTCAGATAATAGCGAAACTAGGCCACGTTTCAGCAACTCTGTGAATGAAACATATTTGGTTTGGAACAAAAATTAAGTTAATCTTTATGAACTGGATAATGCGGTAAGCCTACATTAAGCAGTTGTAACCACCAGTCCACCACATATGCCAGGCATATATCTAATTTTTGCAAATAGCTGCCACTCACAAAAATGCTTACGGTATTCACATACTATTGCTAACACTGGTAATGGTATTCACATGAGGGAACAAATGTACATCAAATTAAGAAAAAGGGTGTATGCGACATTTCACTAACAGAGCAGCTTTCTTTGTCAAAAGTGTTTTGTAGACAAAATGGAAGAGGAGATATATCTGTTAGATTTAGATTTGGCCCGAAACAGAAATCTGTAATGAAATGAGCGAAATTTGCCAGGCGTCAAGTGGCAATCGGCATATCAGAAAAAGAGCAAAATTTCAACTCAAACTGGAATGTTTTGTTTGATACTTTCATTCAAAACGTTTTCGTGCAACTGCTCAGCTGTGTCAAAGGCTTAACAGACTATAACGTTCGTTTCGATGTCTAGTCGCCGGCCGTTTTCTCACCACGATTTAAGGGATACAAATTAAGGACAAGGGTTAATCCAATGATGGGTCAGCCCTTATACTGGATTAAGTAATCCAACAAAGCCGGCTTCACCCTTTCACACAGCACGCGAATGCGCGTTCGGGTTATGGTATGTCGTCATGGATGTGGTTTAAAGATAATCGCGAGTGTTTAGCTTCGACATCTGCGAAATTCGAGGGGACCGCGGAACTGAATTTACAATTGCCACCAGATCCGTCTGACAAAAAAATGCTTTATCCGCCAAACGTCGTAGCAGCTTGTGCAATCTTCCCAATTAAATGACTTGTCAATGTCACGCAGTCAATTTGTTCTGTGCAGAGGTTATCGCGAAGTAGGCGGTGATTTGAAAAAAGTCACGAAAGTAAATGCTTGCGTTGCATTACATTTTAAGCTTTTCAAGTGATAGCTCCAAAAATTCAAACTATTGAAAATATATTTAACCATCCGACTTTACTAACTTCTCAATTCTTATCTTGCTTTGGTGAAAGAAGCGGATTAAAAAGGTTTGAAAAAACAACTAGACTGGTGGTTCACGTTGATAAACAAATACGTCTGCTTCTCAGCACTATGACTTGCGAAACGGCATGTTTTTCGAAAGGAGATGTCTGCACGCGCGAGATCTGTCACAACTTTGGGCGCGCGCCGACTGATTGATTAATGCGTGATTTCTTCGAGCTTTAGATCAAATTAACCAGCTCGAACAAGCACATATCCCACTGACGCTTCAATCTGTTGTTGCAGGGTCAGTCCTGAATGCGATTAACTCTAAAACTTTTGTTTGTAGCTTTTAGCAAAGGCCAGCAACAACATCGAGCACATTTTGAACTGCAAGCGGCAATGTCGCTCCCTCAGCGCTGCTTCATAGTGCAGCAGACAAAGCTTTGTGAGGCACTTCAACTCTTTGTTTTGTTACTCCCCATTAAATGTGAGGCATTTCAACTCTTTCTTTTGTTACTCCCCATTACCCTACACTTTTGTGACAAAAATGAAATAAGTTTTGGGTTGGAAGACTGCTTTATGTTGAATTTCGCCAAAAAAGGAAAATGAAGTGGTGAAAATAGAAAAGAAAAAAGAAGTGTAATTCACATTTTGTGTTTATTACACCCAAATGTGTTTATTATTCGATCCGTGCATGGTTTGTTGTGCCAAAATGATACGCACCACAAACCATGCACGGATCGAATAATAAACTTTCCATTCGAAGCATAAACACCTATATTCACTTCCGAAGTTGGTTTGGGATGTTTGTCAATTACCTCGGAAAATAATCTAACGCGTTTCATTTTCTGTGAAGAGAGTGAGATAATGATGCAACACAAACAAGATAAGACGGTTGACCTATGTCCTGTGGAAAGGAAAGTTCTAGCGTTATTTTTGCAAGGCAGACAGGGATTGTTTTTTTTCTCGACAAATGGCTGCATTATCTACAGTTACGTCATAAGTGTTGGTTTTGTCAAGTAGAATTTAAGTCTCAGATGCTTTGAAAACATACAAAAACCTGAGGTAATCCAACAGCTTTTGTAGCTAAGCTGCATAAAAATGGCATGTTAATTCCGATTTCTTTCGGTACAAAATACCCTGTAGTTGATAAAACTGTTTTTTACCCGCACTATCAACGGGCAAAGATCGAATTTCAATGTACTGTTTTATGGCCATCGGTGTAAGATTAATGATGTAAATTTGAGAAGACAGGTCTTGCACAGATGGAGCAGAGAGGTGCACGGTTATCTTTCTGATTACAGAATTAGTTTTCAAAAAATATTTCGAAACTTTTGCCCATCTTAACACAGCTGCAATGTACTAAGTTCTCTTGGCAACAAAGCACTCCATTCCCACTCATAACGTTGCTGTGAGATGCTCCATGCGGCAAAACGTCGTTCATTTCAAATGCAGCTTGCCATTTTAAAAGATGACCCTAGTGGACACAAAATAAACTTTTATGATTAAGTTCAGCAATTGCAAGGAAGTTTTGCAAGTTTTTCTTCTGTCCTGAGCTCTCCATGAAAAGTTATGTCGGTAAGAAATTTGCCTTAAAATTTGTTTTCGGATACCTTTGCAGCCCTAGTTAAACTAACTTGCAAATTACGTTTTCTTCACAATTTTTTTATTTCTATAGATTTCATAGATGCTTTCGAACCGCTTGTTGTCAAGCCAGGACAGTGTCGGAAAAACATGACCAAAATTGTCATAATTTAAATAAACCTAGATAGCACAAACACTATTTGTCTACCCTAACCCATGAAGTACTGCCAAATGATTTTTCGTGATGTAGAGGTAAAAAAACAATAATCCAAATGAGAAAAACATGCATGTTGAAGGCAACCTTTATTTGAAAAAAATAGTGCACGTGAAACATCAAGACGATTTCTAAAAATAATGACCAATGAATTTGTCTGGGCGTTTTGCGCTATCATGCATTGTACTAAGTACGGGACAAATTTTTAGCCATAAAGTTAGATGCATATTCTCAAACTTCAACGTCATAATTTAATGGTCACCAAAAAATTATTTTGACATGCCTGTTGATTGATTGGCAGGTGACGCTGCCAGCTTTTCTTTTCTTCTTCTGCAGTGCCGCTTCTGGTTTTGATGTGTAACGCTGCTGACGGCTCGGCCACGTAATGCAAGGAACGATTCTGAAGAACGGCATTAACTTTAGACCTGACCTCTCCCAAAACAAACTCGTAAGAAATGACTAAAAGCGCACACGCACGACAGTGCGGTCAACCTGGCAATTGCAAGTGGATAATATTGACCGTGAAAAAGGAACAGATCTTGGCAGTAACTCAAAAAAAGCATCTTCAATCGAAACACGACGCGGCAAACTGAAGACTAGCAACAATATTTTCCACACAATGTGTGTTAATCCACATGACTCCTTAACAGTATTTATCATATTTCAAATGTCATCGATTTAACTCAGACAAATTATCGCAAGGTGGCACTGTTAAGCATTATGTGAACTAAAGCTGGTCATTTAGATTTAGGACCTGAAGAACGTGCGCTTCAAACAACCGGATCAATGCAAACGTGTACATGCCTTTGAAGTAATGGGAAGAAGAACATAATGTTGTGCGTCCGCAGTTCGTTTTAGAGATATCTGAAATTTCTTTCCAAATTTGTTGACACCTTTAAATCGGTTGTAAAATGTAATAGACACAAGATTGCCATCGGCATTCTTTTTTCTAATTCTGTGATGCTGATTTTCCCCTTTTTTGAGAGCTATCGCCAAATGCTTTGCATCCGGAAGAAACGTTGCTTCTTGTTCAAAGCTTGTTTTCTTGTACTATGGTAGCTTGTTACTATTTTCAAAAGTACTTTTCATTTGGTTGAACTTCTATGCGTAGATCTAAAACCGCACTATTGTAGATTAGCGTGGCTTATTACCCAATATTTATTTGTTGAATACATTAGTAGCCAGTGAAGCGCAGTGGAAACGAAATGCGAAAATCAGCTTTGATAAATGTAATCCTGTTTGGCGCAAACAGATTTAAGCTAACTATTCTTACAATGTTACAATCAATTTTTCATTCAAAAATCGTTTCACTGTATGGTGAAACTGTATGTTCTAGTACCTAAAACTTTACCCCCTTCTATACCTACGTTATCAGTCAATTCAAATTCATTCTTCAGAAGTTTGAAATTCGATTGAACTTTATTGTCTTTGTAAAAGTCGTATGGAAAATTGAAAATTTATAGACCTTGTAGGTGCCACAATAGATTTTACCGCATATCATTTTGTCTGTTTTCTATTTTCAGGTGACCAGATATTTTATTTGATCATGTAGATTGTAGGTCATTTGTGTGTTCAGTTTAAGTTGTCAGAAACTGCCCTGCTATCTATAACCATGCCACTTGCGGTGTAATTGTCCTTACAACCCACGGTGAGCGGTTTGATCCAAAAGCATATTTCTGAAAAAATCTCAGGACGTGATATCAAACAGACTCATGATTGTGTTTGTCACGACTTCAGCTTACCTCGCGATGTTTTGTCAAGTTAGGAAAATTGTTCCTGCGAATCATCCATCGCATGGCCTGCCTGCTCTATGCCGAGAAAAATCCAGGTAAACAAATATCGTCGTTGTAAAAAATCCAATTTTTGCAGGCTTTGACATGTTCAATATTAGGCACTACGGAATGAAATTGCAAGCTGGAAACATCAGCATTGGCCTTCTGCTACCAATCTGAAACCTTACAGCCAGGTTTGAAGCGTGTACTTCAACAGACAGAACAAGTGAGCTGCTGCTGTATATTTTGACAGTTTGCAACTGTTTCAAAGGTCAAAAATTAGTCTCAACGCTTTATTAACACTTTCGTTGCAAACCGCACAGCTTGATGAAGTCAATGCGACAGCGAAAAAGCGGCGGATTGAGTCAATGCTACAGGTGGTTCTGCGCTGGCTTCTTGAATGACTCACTGTCGCCTCACACAAAAACTACTTGAGGCTGCAATTTGTCCAATTTATGGTGATGCAATTTTGACATGCGGAATCGAAGCCCAGTAGGAAGTACGCCCAACTGGCTGCAGTTGAGCTGAACATATTTTTGTGTTGTAAGTTCGTTTGTTACCTCACGCAGGACTACGGAGACGACCAAACAACGACAGCAAAATGGAACGAAAAAGCGGAAAAGTTAAATTTCAGGAAAATCGTGGCTTGCTTGAAAGTAACGCCAAACTAAAATTTCAGGATCTTTTAAAGTTTGGGCCTGGCTAAAAGTTTTGGGGAAAATAAGTAGCGTACGAGCTGTACGTTGTTTGTACGATTACAAAATGTTTGATCATTTAAGGAGAACTGGACACGAACACTGACTGAAGGCAACTTGGTAGTATTTTAATAAAAAATGAACGCTTAAGACAATGTTGTGAATCAATGCTTTTTATGCAACACGTTGAATTCACCAGGCACATGCGCTTGCTGTAAACTGGTCGTCGCAAGTCAAATACTTTTTCGAAAGGTACACCGAGAACATACACGGTGTTAAGAGCTTAACAAGTCTTTTCTATTCAAGTATGTACTTTCCACGATGGGTGTAAGCAAGGAATCGATCAGCAAATTTTTCTCGAGTATGTACTTTCCACGATGGGTGTAAGCAAGGAATCAAGTATGTACTTTCCACGTATGTGCTTCAAGTATGTACTTTCCACGATGGGTGTAAGCAAGGAATCGATCAGCAAATTTTTTGCAAGTCTTTTCTAATGCTAGCAACGGCCATGTTAACAATGAGTTTGAAACCCTTCAGCGTTTGCGATAAAAATAGAAGTCAACGTCTGGGAGTGGCAATGAGCCACTCATGTTTAAACTATGATAAACTTTGACAACAAATGAGAAAATGAAATGAAGTGTCAGTGTTTAATAGTGAATGTACCGTACAACAGCTTGGTGTTTTTATGTGGTAGTGCTCTAACCTGTCTACAAGTACTTGTTGCCGCAGCTGATACATGCTCTTTGCATCAAAGCTATAATTTGACAGATTTCAATATATATGACATCAAATGCAACGAAATGCGTTACAGAACATTAGATTTAATTTTAAGTGCCTCTTACCCTGCTCCCATGCTTCAGCAAACGCCTTTACTGGGAAACAAACGTTCACTGCACTTGAAAATTTTTTCAAAGGCACTTTTGCACTATAATTTTTACAGGAAATTTACTTGGTTTGCTTTTGTGCAAAGGTCTAGCCACAGATTAATTAATCAAGTTCTGCGAACCACCCTTTTGTAATTTGAATTTCCAATGCTATCAGGTTGGCCCTGAACAAAAGCCGCTGTGTAAGTAATTTTTTATTGACACCTTTCCTAAGGCGGATAATAACAATCCCAGGAAAAGCACATCTGGAAATATTTAAATCTTGCAATTTCGGATAATGTGTTAAAACTAGTGCTGGGCAAGCGTTTCACGACCCCCTCCACCGCTGCCCAAATGCCGTCTGATTTTCTCGATGAGCAGCCGCGCAGCTGAAGGCGGAGAAAATCTTGTGTAAATATTGACAGAGCCGTTCGCGCGAGCATTCCAGGCCTTTATTGGCAGCATGAACGCCCGAAACCCGCTCTCATTGGATCCAGCGGGAACACTTTTGAAGCTCTTTGGCGCCTCCTCCTGCGAAGCGCACTTCAGCTATAGACGAAGCTCTCAAGTGAGGTTGCTGAGCTCCTTCCTTTTTCAGTGCGCTTACTATCATCGAGATTTCAGAGTGAAAACAGTTTGGGAAAGTATTTTCACTCATTAATTTTTATCGTCCGCAATTTGGTGAATGGCCCAGGACATGAGCTGAGGTTCAAATTTGTAAAATGAAAGGTTGTATGGTGCTGTTTTGGAGGCTGTAAACCTACACAAAAACATGTACATGTTGCTGCGACAATCTTTTTGGCATGAATCTACGAATTTATATTGGCAAAATTGACGGAAGTTTCGACGAAATTAGTTCATTCATCAACAAAAAAAATATTAGAAGAGATATCAGGGCAAAAACAGAACCTTCGCCAAAAGTCAATTACTGTTTCCATTCTGCCTTTTATAGTTTTTCATGAATTCGACATTTCAATTAGTTTTAGTAAGTTCCCTTTCTAAAAGCTGCTTCTGGTTAATTTTACAGTTTCTGAACTGTTGATACGACCTGACAGAAAAACGTTTTCACTTTCATTTTAGTTTTTATTGCTGCAATCACTTTTGCTGTGAAACTGGCTCTTTCAACTGATATTCTTTCAGAAACTGCGACATCATATTTTTGCAATGTCCAAACATGCTGATAAAACCCCAAAATAGAGAAAGTTTTAATTTCATGGGCATGGGAACGTTTACTTCCCTTTCATTTGTAGATTTTCTCTTGAAGTTGATCCAGAAGGAAAACTCACGCAAACGGAAAATGGCATAAAGTAAATGTGGTTAGTCATAAAGGAGCAACGTAGCTTGCTCCATCTACCGTGGGTTGTAGATTCCTATTTTAAATTTTTAGTGGCAACACCCAAACAATGCACGAAGTGGCAACACCCAAACAGGTGGCAACACCCAAACACTTCCTCTACACAACTCGCTGTTTGTAACTGGCTTTCGGTTTTTAGCTGACTCTTGTAGAAAAGTCGCCATTTTTTGTTAAACTCCAGTACAAATACAATGTTCGCGTAAAACCACGAATACGGAAGTTACTCAAATGACTTTACAACAGAAAATTAGTTGAACGTATGCGTGAACAACTTAAAAAAGCTTTTGGCGGTGCAGAAGAAACCTGAACATAAAAAAATATTGCTAAGCTGTAAATATCGCGTCGGCCAAAGACGTTTATTTGCAGTGCTTTTGCGAACGTGACGCAGTCTGACAAGTCCTGCTTTTAGGTTTTTCTTATTCATCCAGACTTGGGATTTCACGCCCGGCTCAAGTCCTGTGCATATAGACACAAGGTCCTTGGGTATTTACATGGTACTGGAGCGGTCGTTGATACAATATTGACAGAAGGCAAAATAAAGCAATCCCAGGAGTAGTTTTTTTGTCGTGAACGAAAGAAGTGCAGCGCACTACACAATCGCCGAAAACAGGCCGGCCATTTGCGCCTAAAAGTAGAGGGTTGGTTCCAAACTGGTTCAGAAGGTGAAATACGTGTTTGAAACAAGCATGTCTGTGACGCAGAAGTTTGCAAACTACAAATCACTGAACGAGCCTTGGGTTGTTTGGATTTCAGTAAAGAGCTACTATGTCGTAACCAGAAGTGCAGATGTGGATAGTTGTAGCAGATCGCATGCTCGGAGTAATCGCAAGGCACAGACGATTTATTTCAAAACAATAGCTCAAGCACCTATTTGTGCATCTTGCACCAGCTCTTACAGTGGAAAAGTGCAGATTTATCGATTTTCCCCCCCAGAAGCTTCTCCAAATTTGAACTGAAAAACGGAATAATGCAGTTAACAAGCAGTTGTTGAAAAATTTGTGAAGAAAAGATTGGGCAGCTGACGAGGAATAAATGTCAGAAGAAAAAAAAGAAAATATGAAATACATTTTCAAATAAAACTATCGGCCCACAGGGATGAGCTGAATTTCATCTCATAAAATCAATATAATTTGGATTGGACTTTTGGGATAGGTCTACCTGTGAAGAGGTGATGCCAGACCTAAATTTTTTAGAGAGGAAAACAGAAAGCACATGGGTGCCTGAGCAGCATTCTACTGTAAAATACGTTTACGTGGCATTTTTCAAGAAAAGTCTTTTCATTATTGTCTTATTATTTTTCAGACAACCCCGTAAATTCTTACTGGTGTGATTTATGAAGAATATAAAGTAATAGAGAAAATTAGACCTCACTGTTAAAAAGTTTTTTTGTGATCATTTAACTCATTTTTACCCAATTAGGAAGTGAGGATACTGCTGCGTCAAAGCATGAACAACAGGATATGCAAACACTACTTATTAAATTGAGAATATCTCCAATCGTTCAAGGTAAGAGACTCGAACTAACACAAAAGCCATTGCAATCTTCTGTATCTGACATGCATGTGTTATGTAAACCTTTTATGAATGAAACGAAAAAATGGTGAGAATTTGTTCTTGGCAAAAACCATTTAAAAGCTCAATGGAAGGGGTTGTCTGTTAATATTAAATGGTCCGTTCAAAGTAGCACCGTTCAGAAGGCCGTGTGTTTTGAGTTACCCCCAACTTTACGGCTGGTGGCGATTAATTAACACATCAAACTGTTGAAAGTTTTATTGATAATTTGCCAGCTAATCACCTGAATGTTGCTTCGTGTTTTGTCAAGCGAAACTAATGCTTTCACCGACTTGCACGGTTGTCCATGTACAGGACAAACAAGAACTATTATTTTGATTCATTTAATTTTTTTTGGGGCAGAAGATAATTTGATACAGACGGTTTAGTTCAACGAAATGTAACTACTGTGCATTGTACGGTGTTACAAAAACAGAAAGATTTATGTGGAAACGAAGAGGCGCGGTCAAACGCAACGGGGCCCGGCAGATAGGAATACCAGATTTTGGCACATCCTTGGTCCATATCAGCGGTCAGTGGCTTTCACTTACGCAGTGAATGAATGCGACTGTCAAACTCTTCGCGATACACGAACGCATTGTATTTATGCTGTGGATAAATATGTTACTAAATAGATTGGATATTACAGTAGTTTGCATTGATTGCACAGCTGCTGGTGTTGGTTTGCTTTACCGTCCCGACACAGTCGTCACAACAATTGTTTGCTTCTAGTAGCTGCCACACTAGATATAAGGCTTTTGTCTCTATCTTTTCTGATTTCAGTGATTCGTCCTTGACAAAATTTCGTTTGATGCATTATGGTGAGTTAATGTTCATAATATTTAGTAATTTCTAAAAAAACAAGTCTCCAATTCAATGACTTATTGCAGTAGTCCATCAGTAGGATAGCTCATTGCATACAAGGTGGGTGGCAAAGTTCGTGATTTGTTGTTAGACACCGCACATTACCATAAAAATATTTGTCGCAATTAAGCAGAAACAACAGCTATTTTGTATAATTAAACAAAACGTTGGTGACAAAGTCACTCATTCTTTCAAAGATAACAGTTCTCATTTTCATGGCGCTTTCAACGAATCAACACCCGAAACAGCTGCTTTTTGTGCAAAAACAGAATAAAAGATAATGCTTGCATTTTTGCAGTTTGCTGCAATGAAGAAATGGTCCGCAAGGGAGGCGTTTTGGCATATGACTTTACGAAACCGTTCGTTTTGATAAAAATTCATTTTACGTATTCACGCGAAAAGCAACTGAGCAAGCGCTTATTCGTCATCACGCTTCGAAAGGCCGATTTCCTCAAAAAAATTGTTGTCGAATCCAGAGGCAGCACCACATTCGCGCGTACGTCGCGCTGTTTCAAGGCCCAGGTGGTTTTCCGCCATTTTGTCAGTAATGGACTAAAAGCAGTGAAACGTGAACCTGCCCCAACTTCCTCCTCGCTTTGCGTGGAAGGGGCTGTGTAAACAAAACACCGGCCCAAATCAATCAGTGTGAGAAATCTTTATTTATTTCGCTGTTGCATTTATTCTTCGGGCGCTTCAGGTGCTCCGTGGTCACGTCCATGTAAAAAAAAATTTATTTTCGTTCAGTGAAATTCCTCAGCTTGACTTCATATACCAATCATGCGACTAAAAAAATAAATTCGTTTATTTAACTCAGTCCAATCGCAATCTTTTCCATCTTCGTAAAATGAATCCAGGCCAGAAAATTGTATGCCTGTCGAAATGCGGAGGCTTCGTAGCGTTTGAACGCCCATTAGCATTCCCAAGAAGATAAAGATAAATTATCTTCCAGTAAATAACTGTGCGTAACCAACAATTTAAGAGTTTTCTTTATGTGGTAAAAATCAGATGCAACCCAGCAGTTAAACCATGTGACTGGTTCTGAAGCTGCGAAAGTGTAGCTTTGTTGCTCTCATAAATTCGACAAAGAGACTCTGCTGTCAAATGGTTTCAAAGAAGTGCCTGTGCGATGAGGTGGTTTACATTCCCCCTTTTCATTTTTCTAAGGAAAAGATACAAATTGTAATAAAAATTATTTGCTTAATTTTTACGTCCTGAAGTATAGTTTAGCACTTTTACATCGAACATAATGTATGACAATTTGTGCTTAAGTTTGGCTTCACAGCAGCATTTACTAATAACTTGTGGAGTGTTACATCAGAGAGCCAGGCATGAATTACAAACACTGGCCTCAAACGTTTTTCGCAGGTTTTTCTACAGAAAAGCCATTTTAGGCAGACATCTACCTCTTTCAAACAAGCAACCATTTCCTTAGTCTTTTCAGACTTAAGTTTATTCAGTTCTGTACGAAGCTGCAAGCAACATGTAAACATATCCACACAAGGTTTTGCAATTTTAGGGAAGATACGTCTGTGAAACGAACTGGACGTACATATCGAACCGGATTTCATCGGCGAAGAGCGTTGATACTTCAAAAATTATTTTCTATTGCAAAGGTCCCAAGCAGCGACGAATGCAATAAGATTGCTTAAATAAAACATGCCATGGCCTAAGGTAAGACTACATGCAATCAGCGATCGCGTGTATATTTAAAACGAAATATTGTTGGATGCCAGACGTTTTCTCAGCAAGACCTTGACCACTGGTGCCATAAGCACGCTGATTTTGAATTGCTGGCCGTGCACAGGCTGAGATCGAGGTTGTATTCACGATAAGTGGATGCTAGTTTGCTTTGGCAAAACTAAGTTAACAGAGACAGGTGTCTGTGACTGTCAACGGCGCCTACAAACGAGCAAAGACAATTCGCTGAGTAACAATGTCATAAATCGTCTTTATAAACGACCGTGTTCAAAGCAGACGAATAATTCGGCACAATATGGCAAAGAGTACGAGTGTTATGGGACATCGTACATGATGCGGCACAATCGTCATAAAGAATTAACAAGGTTTGAAGGTCCTGATTTTCGGGAGCACATCTTGAACTCTGTGACGTAAATGCAGATGAAACAATGTATCTTGACCTCTAAAATCTCTGGAAGAAGCGCATCGACAGTTGCCTTTCAATCATATTCTATAGGCAGTTGACAGCTTACAGCTGGGAGAGAAAATTTACGAGTGGCCTTTCAAACTTCAGTAACACATGATTGCGCAAAGAGTGAAAGTCGTAGTAAAAGCAGCAAGGACTTGATTTCGCAGCGCAGTATCACTCGTTGTTTTTATGGAAAACCTGTTCGTTGCATAAATAATAATTGCTATTGTTTTTGTTGAGGTAGTTTCGACGACTTTCTCGAAGTGCACCAACAACAAGGAAGCCTCCAAAAGCAAGACGATGAAACTTCTCATCGCAAATTGCAAGGCTCTCTGTGATGACCTGTGAACTTGTGATGAAGCCATCGGCTGCTGAGGCCATATTCACGTCGAGAGTGATGGTACGGGAAGTCGTATATTCGGCGCGAGTTTCCGCGTCTGACGAAGCTGCTGGCTTCGTGTCCAAGATCGATTGGAGACCTAGAGCTTCTGCAAATAAAAAAAAACTGGTTCGAGCTGTTTACTACGTCGTAGAACTGGGTTAATCGCTGCTTCATTTGCACTGCTTTTGTTTCCGATATTACAATAAAACACAACTTTAAGCCAAACCACCGGCCGACGTGTCAGCTTACGGACTATGACGCATTATGAGTTGGAACGCTTAAATTTTGCGCAGGGAGTAATTGTTGCAATACGTCAAACAAATGCCAACGTTATGCATCCTTTGTAAACGTTTCACTCCCATGTCACAAACACTTGCTGGCTACCATGCACTAATTGCTGAGTCATCTTGATCCTCAATTTATGCGCCACGCAAAAACATTCAGTTGTCTCACCACAGCTGTGCTTTATCATTTAACCAGTGCTAGATTAACCATTAGATTAGGCAAACAAGGCACATGCCTTAGGGTCAGTGGTGAACCCAAGTCACAAAAAGACGTGTAACTTAAAGTTCTTAGTTGATAGTTTTCTTGCAAAAAATTATTTTTATAATTTTGTGGTTGTTACACTTTGAAAACGTTGATTAGAACTTCTTGGATCTCATGCACCTGCATGCACTGGCCAGAAACATGCATACAATTGAAGCTGCCCTAATGTGTTAACTACGGAATGACATTCTGCAGCACTTCAAATGCTGTAGCAAGTCTATTCAAAACTCAACGATCTAATCAAGGCCAGCTATATCGGACTGTTGAAAAGCTTGGATGAAATCTTGGATGAGAGCCGCGAAAATTTTGATTGGTATGAGCAGCGGCAGTTAATCGCTTGGCGACATCGCATGCAAATCTGAAACTAGCCGAGTACCAAGTGTAAGAAGCAGTGGAGATGCCGCAGACGCTACTGAAGAAATGTCGGCCCAACAAAAGTTTAAAGTCAATACTATTTGAGACCTCATCGCTCGACTTAAATGGGGACTACAAAAACGTCTTGAGGCGTGTTACATGATGTTGCAGAGATTGATTTATTGACTGAATATGACTTATGACTGTATGTATGATGAAGATATCAATAGCGCTATCAAAGGACTTTTTGTTGCGTAGTCGAAGACCCTGTCTTCTGATTTTCCAGCAGTGTTTCATCAATTTAGATGCTGGTATAAAGAGCAGAAACGCAATGGAATAGCAGCAACTGAAAATGCGCAGATGATGTTTAAAATACTGCAAACCACGGGCGTTTATCAAACATTTCCAAACGCAGAAGTATCGCTCCGAATTACTTATCTCTTATGGCTACGTACTACTCAGAAGAAAAAAAACACTTTCGCAACTGAAAAAATAAAGATGCCAAACGCCCAACGATGGGTCAACCACGACTTTATATACTGGAACTTCTGTACATTGAAAGTAATTTGTTTAGCAAAGTTATCTTCACCAAACTAAGTAAAGAATTTGCAGTCGGAAAAGCGCACAAACCAGTTGTCTAACTCAGTGATTGCAACTTTTCAAATACGGTACACTTCAGATGTTTTTACAATTCAGCAGCTTTTTCCTTTTTTTTCAAAAGTTTAAATAAATATATGACTACAAGCATTGGTGGTTTGATTTATCACGATACTTTATTCGTGCGTCAACCCCAGCCACCTGGTACTGACACGAGGCGGACCGATTGCGGAGCCCTGGACTCTCGCCTTAAGCATATTGCTGAAGTTTTGTGTAAGATTACCGAGGGCTGCTGTTTGAAAAGATTGGCTGTTGCAAATTTTGCGTAAGAAACTTTCTATTGGTATGTTTTTCATTTTCTGCTTTAGTCAGTGGCCGCGTTTGTTCTAAGATTTGTGCCATTTGGCTTGTACCCACCTGCTTTTGCCGTTGTGGGGATCAAACTAGACCTGCGTCAACTGATCGTATTTTTTAAATGTGACAAGAACTGGGAAGCCTAATTTATGATTAACTATTTTTAAATTGCGTTTATATATATTTGCTTTATGTACAGGTATTCGTTAAAGAGTTGACTAAAACAGTTGAAAAGAATCTATTTCTTCAAGTATATAGTGCAAAAATGTGAAACATGTGCCTAAAATGCAAGAAGCAACCGACAAAATAAAAAATTTCAGTTGACTGACGCCCAAACTGAAAACCACAAAAAAATGGCGGGAGAGGAAACCCTACTCGATTTAACCAAATGCCGGTATTTGGGGCCACTCTCAAAATGTGCCGTAGGACCAGGAAAGCCTCAAGCCGGCACTGTATTTAAACCTTCTTGTTGCATTGCTTGCATAAATTTACTTTGGGCACATAATTGAAATTTTGCAGCGGATACAGTGCAGGTCAACAAAGGTTTGCCGCCCTGCCGCACTTCAAGTAACGATCGCCTTAAAATCATTCACAAAAAAGCAAGTCTGCGAAAGCAATCGAATAACAATGAGTCTCCTGGAGAAAACGAGCTGACAAAAAGCCTTAGAAAAATCAGGCGTTCTGGCAGAGCCACGGCACGTACGAGAAACTGTTGAGTGCAAAGCGATGACAGGTGCCCGTGCTGCAAAGCTATTTTTGACCGCGCTTTCAACCCTATAAACGCCAGAGCTCAACAGCGCCCGTCCAGGTAGGCAGCACCACCATGCACCCAAACCTCGCAGCAAGTTCCTAGACCAGTGGTTCCCGGCTGGGGAGGAATTTCATTAGCTCAGGGGAGGAATATAAATCTTTTAGTTAAGTTACTTGTTCATTATAAGTGTTGTACCTTCTTTTTATGTCGACACTGGCTCTCTCAATTATTTATATGATTAAATTATTTAGTGGACTATCACACGTTTTCGTTAACAAACTTTAGTGCCATTATTTAACAACATATAGCTTTTGTCTCACTTTAATTAATCAAGTTATTGTCGTCAGTAAAGAACATTGCTCCAATTGTAGTTAATACCAGGCTACGAACCCGAACAGGGAAGGAATGAAAGTTCAATAGGGGAAGAATGAAAAGTTCCAAAATGAGTACCGGGAGTAATGCATCAAAAAAGGTTGGGAACCACTGCCCTAGATTGTCAAATGCAGTTGAGAGGTCAGATTTATCGGAACAACCAACTTGCGTTTCCGCGTCAGCGCGGCCCGTGACGTCAGGTGTTGTGACATGGTTGTTTGCCGATCTAAGCAATGCGTTGTTTTCGCTTGCGCAAATCTCGGTTATGAAAACGCCCAGCGTGAATTCAAGAGCCTCTGGACGCTGCATTCCTCACGACTACGACGGTCACGTTTGGCTTGCTTCATGGGAACACACCAACCTTTTCTTGCTTCTGATTACTGTCACAACTTTTCCAGCAGAACTTGTTTTGATTTTTGTCTCAAAGATTTGATAGGAAAAAGCTCAACAGACACAGGAATTCCGCTGCACAAAAATAGCTGGGAGTAATTGAAAAACACTGGAAGGTGCCAAACGGTGCGAGTAAGCCATTGGAAAACTACAAACTCCACTTACGTCTGCTTACTTACGTGCCTCGACAATAAAATGGTATTCGTCGGGAAAGACGTTTGAAGAACGTTCGAATTGTGTGTGTTAAAACTTCTTTTTGGGAAAAAATTTAATTAGAGCACGAAAAAAGAAAATGTCAAACAAAACTTTAAAAAACTAACGGCCTCAGCAACGTCGTTAGCTTCGATTTCTATGACCATTATTGTTGCTAAAGAAACATTTATGTTTGAGCTTCTTTGTACGGCATATGTTTAGATCACCTGTCAGAAGGTGTTAAAATCGTCTTTGTCAGAGCTGTGCGCTTCTGATATTCAATATCATTCTCGTACGACCACGGGTATGGGCCAATTCAGTTGTGCCACCAGCCGAGTAAATAGTCACGTTCTGTCGCCGGAGATAAACTGCAACAAAAGAGGCCACGATTCGGAAAACCCTTGTTTGCCCGAGCAAATAAGACGCTTTATGCCTACAGTTGTCGAGCGCTTGGCTTTCTCTAGCAACGCATCGCAGCTATCAACGAGCTGACCCGCGTCCCGGTAGGTGAGGAAGTTTTTTTGCGCCGGGGTAAACCGCAGTTCAGCTTGTTCGCGAGAGTATTCCCGCCTGGGGCAGTACGCGTGCGAAAACATCCGGACCGTGCGATCGAACAGGCCGCAGGTGCATTCGCTTTGCCCAGTTGGCGGCAGTCAGTAAATCGGACATTTTGCACCAGCGCAGCGAGAAAGTTTTCTTATCAGAGCAGGTTGGCTTGCTAATGTTACACGAATAGGAAATTGGGTTTTGTTTTCGACTCGGACGCTCAACTTCAACTCCGTGGTTAATATATCAACGGTTTGATTTTTTGCAGCTTGAAACAAACGGCTTCGTTTGCATTTCTTTTCCCCAGTGTTTCCAAATAGTTTTTAAGACGTATTTTCAAAAACACGCGCAGAACCACTGGAGTTGATTTTTTCAGTGGAAACCTGACTGTCGCTTGACGCTAGCAAATAAATGTGGCGGAGGTGCTGCAGTGTTAGGTTCGATTTCACGACGTGAAATTTGTTTTGCGCAACATGTTTAGTAAAACTGCGAAACCAATAAAAATGCTGCGACCCAAATTCCTTAACAAACAAAAAATGAATGCATATTTTTCCGAATTGCTTTTTTTTCTTTTTATTAATAACAGAACTGCTCTTGCAAAGTACAATTTCTGGAACCTCGCGACTGAACCAACTGGACAATGTTGATTAGAGTCAAGAAAAAGATTCTGGAAATACATGTTTAAGTCACAACAACCTGCGACTGCGTTGGCAGTGCTTTTTCCAAATACTCTGTAATTTTGTGAGGCTCAAAAGAAAGCACGCAAAATATTCCACAATTCACTATCAAATTTATAATTTCCCCTTAACCTTCTCAGATATTATCTCTAAACAGCAAATGTTTTATATTAACCGCATCCATCATTCAACGTGAAAAAATGAGCTTCAGTGGTAAGTAAATCCATGCGCCATTTGCTGCAGCTTTTTTTGTAGCAAACGACTCGTGGCATTTTGCTCTTATATGGCAACAGCAACAAACGACATACTTTTGTATCAAAAAAATCTGTAATGACTTTCTTAATCGTTGACATTTCAAGTATCAAAATGATATTTCGTAGGTTGATCGTGGCGAAAATCAAGTTGTGACAATGTCTTAAAGTCCATGACGACAAACTTGGTGCTGATGGTGCCTTTATATAGGAGATAACCAAATCGATTATTTTCTTTGAAAAACTGATCTTCACTGCTACTTGATCATTGGTGCCAAAAGTTTTGATGGGCATGCAAGTTGAAAATATTCAATATTCAGGTGTCATCAAAATCCCACCTCATACAAAGCAGTGGCCACATCGAGAACATTTCAGCTTTGAAAGGATTCAGTGCAGAGTATTTTTGTGTTGTAATGCTTTCTAAATGAAAAAGATCATTTTGAGAAATGATGGACGTGCCCGAACTGCAAAAACAATGCTCCAGGCAATAAATTTTGTCCGACTTATTGAAACGTAACCGCTGTTTGAACTTCAACGCTATCTCTATTTAAATTGCAAAACACAACTTGAGTTGGAATGCCTCTTACTGGCGAAAACATAGAGAGGGATCTTTTCGTTTTTTTTTCAAAAAACTTTTTTGTGAAAGAAGCTACAACATAACGATAATACATAAAATAACAGGAGTTCTTATTTTTTGCAAGACTGCGCAAGACTTCCAAGTTTCAAGCATTGTTTGTTTGTTTGTCGAGAAAGCTTGTGGTAGTTGTGAGCGACAGCCAGAGAAAGTTTCAGTAGTAGCGGTATTTCTGCTTCATTATTGACTTTAAAGCAAGAAAACGTCTACGATTTCTGTTCGCAGGGGCTTGAGAGCGAAGTGAGATTTTACGAAAGTCGTTGCGCGTGTTGTGAAGTAACGTCATATCACTCATGCCTCCGGCCAGCACTCACAGCAGCGACGTGAACAGCAGCAACAAGCAACAAGCAGATTCGGTGGTTTTGGAAAAAGAACACAACTAGTCAGTCGCCAATATGATGACTTCTGACCAAAAGCACGGAGAAATTTGCAACGAGTTTCGCAATCCAACAGATCTTTATCGAGTGGTTTTCAAGTCTGCATATTGAATTTCCGAGTTTTTTGTTTGGCCAGTTAACTTACACCGTAGAGCGTGTTGTTTTTTTGTTCATGTTATGATAGAAAAGCGTGCAAAGCAAAAGTGCTCCGAGAGCGCGCAAGTAATCGTCTTTGTCGATGCCAGTGGACTAGCCAACCAATAGGAGATCGAGTTACGCCGTCGCTGTTGTGCGGATCAGGGATGGGAACTGAACCTAAACGATTAAGCGATTTCTATGAAAGTTCTGAGCAGCTTCGTGAAAAGGCCGTCGATTTCGCCAAAGCGCGTCGTCTTTGGAAAAGGTGACGCAAAAGTCGCTGCTTTCATCCAGCTCTGGATCGTCCGAATCACGTAGCGCGGGAAGGAAACTGAACACCACTGAGATTGGTCACAGCAGTGACCGGACAAGAAGAACTGAGGTTCATCTGGGGGAGTTGTTCGCACATGAAGTGTCACTCATTACAGAAAGAGCCTACAGGCCAATAGACACACACGGTTTCTTCGAATTCATATCATAAGCGGTTGTTATTTGCAGGGCTACTTTCGTAAGACAATAATGGTTTCGGAAAGAGCTTCCGTTGACAGAAAATGAAACGCGATTGATCAAAAAGTAGCGACTTTCATTTAAAACTGCAAGAGGATCTCTTCTGCATAAGATAACATTGATGCTCTTGGCGCCATGGGCTTCGGACTTCAAACAAAGTCTCGAAAATTTTATCCTGCAGTTTTTTTCGAAACAGCATCAACATCACTGCTTTCTCGGAGATAAAACCACCCCACTTTTGATATAAACTACCTCAATTTCCTCACTAAATAAATACAAATCTGCAACCGTGTTTCGACGCAGACGATGAAACCTGAAATGTATTTGCAAGCTAGTGGTGGTATAAGAGATTTTTTGCTTTGTAACAAGTATTCATCATTGTTTTTAACAAGTTTTGTTTTCTTACCGGTGGAATAGATTTGCCTGAAGCACCTGTGTGTTTATTGCCAACTCGTATAACATCAACAAACCGCTCAGCTATGTATTTAACATGAAGATGTAGGATACAAAGTTAAACTTCACATCGTCTTTTGTGAAATATAACCAAAAAATAGAAAACGTACATTAAAAATTAAAAGCAAGGTCTAGATTCCATGGCTCGATGCACCATTACAATAAGCAGACGAAGTAGAACTCCCTTTTTGTGATATTTTTCGTATACATTCCATGCGCATTTTGTCAGGCTTCATAGCATCTGTTGCAAGCAATCCAAATTGAGAATATGTACCAGGCCCCGGAAACTGATGTCAAAACAAAGCAGTGAGAATTGTAAAAAGTTTGAATTCCATCTTGCTTGGTCATTTACGCCAATGTTTATTGGTTTCCGACCAGTTCTTTTCTGAAAGGTGACCCGTCACTAGCCAGGAGTCCCGATAGATTGCCACCAATCACCGCGTACGGACGGCAGAACTATCTCTTCAATACAGTAAGTTTTGTAGCAGTCCTGATTCTGTCGCTACGCCTATAGCTGTTGGCGTAGACCAAATATCCGTGGAGACGACCCATTCGGGTTCCTATTGAGTTGTGATTCAGTGTTACCTGGGGCAGGTCTGTCGTAGTCACAACAAAGGAGCGCGAGGCACGTCACATTCTTCGCAGCTTGGCCTCAAAACGGTACACAAAGTTCGCTGAGGAGAAAACGCTGCGTTCCTTGACAGACACGGCGGTCTCTTATCAGGCAAATGCGTGGAGCAGCATGGCCGTTTCGCACTAATGACGTTTCAATGGTCACGACCGCTTTACGTGCAGCAAGCGCAAGTGCTGGCCTAAAACAGTGAGAAAATTAAAAAGCGTGAAAGCATTTTTGCCGAGCTCGAGAATGGGCGACGCAGTATCTCGCCACCCCCGCAAAAATTCGCTTGTTTCAGACGAAGCTTTTTGTGTTGAGAGCAAATATAATTCTTGAAGCGAGTAAAGCGATCGGTCAATTGAGACTCAGTCTGCGCCACAAGCTCAAAAATAATATTTTTAGATTGTTTGCGCGAATCAGCTTAAAAAGAAACCGAACACTGTCTGCTATTACCACGCGAGCACCGAGATGGCAATTTCCGATCACAGCAGGATGCGGTTTTGGCTGAAGCTCGTTGGCTTCAGCACAGGTAACTGCACTGTTGATTTGGAAACACTATATGTATCAACAGCTTCACGTTTCATGCAGGAAAATGTATCGAGCAGTAACTCAGATCCAAAAAATACAAATTACTTCCAATCTGACGCAATGAACTATCTCTTGAAAAGTCCGTTGTTCACTGCTCAGCTTTGATAAAGTATGCCTGAGAAGTAACAAACCTGGGAATGCTGAACAAGAAGTATGATGACGACAGGTTGATCGGCTATCGCCCACACCGTTCAGGGGCGTTACGTCTGTACATATCTGCAACGGCCCATTTGCTTTTCACACCTCAGTGCCAAGACATGACGGCAAAGGCCACTGCCATGCGAACTGATGATCTTGTAGCAATTAGATTCAATCGTTCCGCATAGCTACTTTTCAAAATAGCCGAGACATAGAGGGACAGTGGTGGATGTTTCGGCACAGTGCACAACTTTAGCAGCAGACGTAGCCGAGCGTCAACCAATTAGCTGTTTACGGCGAGATCGGATTTCACGCACGATTGCGCAGCAAGGTCGAAGTATTAGCACCACGCGCAAACGACTTGGACCGCTACGTCCGTGCCCATTAAGTCACTATCGATCTAAAAACTGCTTTTTGGCGAGCAGCCAAGGAATCATCTCCCACGGACACCTGCAACAAATACCGTCTTTCCTTACAAATGTTTTCGAGGCCGTGTATCGAGCCAAGCTGCGACGAATCGGCAACTATTTAAATCGTGAATCCAAAGGCAAGCGGGAAAGTTAGAGGACTTAGTATTTTAACAGAGCTTACCTGCTTTCGCAAACCAAGCCACTCTCCGTTGCCTCTATCAAAAACCATCGAACTTTTGCCAAAGCCCCTGAACTCTTACTTTTCAAATCACTTTTGTGGGATATCGCCGCTATCCAGAAAAAGCCGATAGTATTTCGTATTAGTCAAGGCGTTTCGCAGTCATAAAATGATATTGTTCTTTAACTTTACTCCTGTTCAGTTTTCTGGTTGTGTTTCGCTGAACCCCTGATTTTCAGTTGGTAAGTGAATTACATATTGAGCGTTAATAGGACATTTCTGTCATTATATATCTGCAATTCAAACCACTGTGCGGAAAGACTCTGTATCTTATCATGTTTTTCTTCGGCAAATGACATAGAATAAGCGTATTTTATTGTGAAGCACGCCCGCAACCGGGGGCGCAAGCGGGCAACTGCACCCCCAAAACTTTTCAAAACATGTTTATTTGTTGGGTACAACAACAAGTTACAAATCGTTTTCTCACCCCCAGAAAATAGTACAACGACAAGTTACAATCATTTTGTCCCCCACGAAAATATGAGCTGGTTGCGGACCTGGTATGCATTTTTGTGACGCAAATCACGAAATAACACGAATGCAGCAAGGGGAGGGGATTTCGTTTAGTCTGGTGCAAAAGAACAAGTCTGTTATTAACACGCTTTATTGTACAGTATAACTACTTGTACAGAAGCTTTTGTTGCTCATTAAGATCCACTGAATATAATGTTAGCATCTTTTCTGCAAAAATGCTGATGTCGACACTCATGTAGTATCTTTATGAAAGAAAGGGCTTTTAGCACATTTATACTTTGGCTGCTTTTGTTTTGTGTTTGTTTGGTAAACCGATCTGCGACAAACGCTTGAAGAAACATCCAAAGATAGGAACGAGAAAAGATAAATACTGCAATTAGGTTGCGACCACGGGGGGGGATTTCGTTTTTGACCTTTAGTATTTAAAGAAGTAAATGTATATTTAGACGCAGCCTGGTTACCTAACCCATACGTTTTTACAAAGATTTAGCAGAAACGCAAAAGGCTTGATAACGCTGGGTCTGGTCTTACTTGCACTTACGCTCCTCCCTTGAAAGCCAGAACACTCCAATTTGCTTCTAAAAGTTTTTAATCATAAAGGCATTGTAGGCTATCTAAATTTAAACATTTATCTAAGGAGACATAAACTTTTAGTCAAAGAAAAGGCAATCAACTCTTTGACAGTGTTCATGTATGCCCAGAGCTCTTTTATCATAATCATTTTCGAATAAAGCGAGTTCCATATAAAGGGTGTGTGTAGCCCGTATTCAGCCTGGAATAGTTAACTCATCCGAAAAGCCGTGCTTCTGCAGAGCTGAGTTTCTGTTGAAAACGCTTTCTGCCAGTGAAAGGCGCAAAAAGTATTCTCTCCAGAAATATAATGTTACAGAGTACAGATATGAGCGTTTGTTGACGGCATGTTTTTTTTAATTCACACTGGGGCAATAAGTTCGAGTTGCCAGTTCCGTGTCTGTCATCCCGTGATAGCTCGATGAATGCTGCAGCAAGCATTGACACCAAGGGTATCTGCTCACAAATTTTTGGCGGTAACGATTGCAAAACAAAAGTAGTCCAGCCAAATATTACTGTAAGTCTCTGTACATTTAAGCTATCAGAGACTCGATCAGAGATTAACACTAGTGGCTAAATAGGCTGTTGCACATACAAAAAGAAAACGCAATCAAGGTGGTGTTTCAGCACATTAAGCACCAACCAGTTGTTAAATGTACATGCACGGTTAAATTAAGGCCAAGCTGAGTTTCGGAGTTAGGGATTATTCCACGCGTATACGTGGCATGTTGAGTGGTACGATATGTTTTTCGCTTGACCACTGCGAGTATTCTTTTCGTAAACTCAAAAGCTTACACAGTAAGTTGCAACGTGAATGATCGCTAAAAATAACTTACTCTGTTTTACTGGAATTACACCGTTTAACTGGTTGTTGAACTCGCAAAAGCGTTTGCTCCAAAATCAAATATATTTTTTCAATTGTGATTCAGACAAAATCAATTACGCTTTGAATTTCTTTTAGATTTGCTCCGACAAAATTGGGTGCTGCTGAACATCGCTAATTGGTATCATAAACAGCAAAACTTTGGAAATATCCCGCCAGGAAGTGTTTAGATGTCTGTTTCAATCATGAAAACTGCAAAATGCGAAATGACTGGAACATGGTACTGTTAGTGTTCATTTGTTTTTGCGTGGAGAAGTAAAACAGAGACCGCGCTTTTTTTAAAGTGAGAAAAAGCTACTTGTTGTTTGTTTAGGGTTGCGATTTGACGCAAAACAAAATGAATTTGCATTTTTTCGCATCTCTGGATGCAAGGGTTCCACTGACATTTTCACCTAGACCCCATGGAACTCTTCTGCATTTCTACGGGATTTGTAAGTAAAGTTGAAAGCGGCACCAGCAGATGAAATGCGAGAAAATGTTGAAGCCAGCAGTAAACCCATGTAATGATACTTTTGACGTTGCTTGCATCAATGTAGCCAAGCAGTGGAAGCCAAACAAAAACAAACAATGCTCTTAAGCTTGTCTGGTATTTGCCATTCACTTTGAAAGAGCTTTCATGCATTGTCCCTGTAATTCATCATAGACGTATCATTGTGACGCAATGAAAACCTACATGAGCCTGAGTTGAAGTCTACTATTTCGGTTTTTGTCGAACAATGGCACTATTTCCTTTTTGGGAGCAAGTTTCTCCATTTTTTGTTCGTCGAAATGTTTCTCTGCAGAGCTACATAAGGTTGTGGACGACTAGAAGTCAGGCTTGTTTAAACAAACAGGACATAAAATTCATTGGTTTTAGTAAAACTCCGATCATTATGACAAAGGTGTTTTCCATTTACCATATTTAGTGATTAATTTAATGGCCGAGGTAGCGAGTTGATATTGAAACATAAGTAAACTTGACTCAAAACTTGTAGCAAACGTTCGCACCTCAGCGATGACCATGAGCCAGCTATGCACTGACTTTACGAAAAAAAAGCTTAAACAATTAAACATTGAATGGACTAATTTATGGGAGGGGATAAATGGCGCAGTTTGGTGCAAGTAGCTACCGAAGAAAATAGCTTGAAAGAAACTTGTATGTCTCTCTTGAGTGTTCTAGCTACCGTCTTCAACGAATACCGAGACAACACATCAAAGAGACAGAATTTTAATGTTCTTGTTCAACAGGCTCGATTATCGTGTGGCCAGAAGCATCAAAAAACACAAACCGGTCGGCGTCGAATCGCGAAGCGCCGATGACAGCGTGTGCTGTGATATTCCGCGCGAGGACGGGTCAAGTGGCGTCGAGGGCCTCGCGCCACCAGGGCCTCGCAGTGCTGCGGTGAAAGTGGCCGCCTGAAGAGAGGCCCGAGCGACAGAGAGTAGCCCTTGTGACGGCTAAGCGCCAGAAGTGTCTTGCTGGTGGGTTAGCTTATTGTGCGCCTCGGAAAGGGCGACTATTGAAGAAACACCACGCTAACCAGCGGGAACAAAGATACCTGGACACTGTTCTGGATCAATAGCTGAAAGTACTTTGTCGTTGTTGCCTCGCTCCATTCAAGTTGAAAAAATCGTTTCAAATTGACTTTTCGCGTTGCAGATTCGCTTATCTTATAAAAAAGCCATCGACGTTTTACGACAAAGCAGTCTTAGCGACGATTTAAAAATATTTCGCTGCTAGCTCTTGGTTTCATAATATCCAATGGAACCACACCAGCAATAAAGCATGCGAGAGCAGATGTGTTTCGGTGTATGTTTAACCTTGTATCAATATTAAACCTACGGCAGGTTTTTCGGTAATGTGACTGCCACATCACCGATTACAAGTGTACAAGTTTTTGAAACAACGCGCAGCGAAGTCGTCTCTGTTCCTGGTCGATACGAGCGCCTTTTTCGCTCCGTCAAATTATCGTTGACCGGGAAGAAAAACTCTGTTTTTTGGAAAAACGAAAATTCTACCTTTCCCAATTCTCTTCACCTGAGACACGCTTTGTCATTTCCGCACTTGCGCGCAGAACACCCAGGCGACAAGGAAAAAACCCTTGACATCAGAGAGAGTTGGAAGTCGTTTTTACTTAACCGCTAAGGAAGTTGGTCAAGTCGTGAAAGAGCTCGCGCGTAATTGATTGCAGCGCATCGGATTCATCGCTTCGTCAGTGAATCGCGCTGACGAAGACGCTGGGTTTTTGATTTAAGACAGGGAGGAAGGGCGTTGAAATTTTCTCGTTAAAGAACAGCAGGTGAAACAGGATCGAATAGGGTCGGTGGTGACCGACCGATAACCCCGCGAATTTGTTTGTTTTCGCGCCGGCGAAAATACAAATCGCACGTCGCACAACGTGGTGGTCTCGGGGAAGGCTGCCGAACAGTCGTTGACCACTTTATCTGCCGAGGCATCGCGGTCCACAAAAGGGAACCTTCTCGTCGCACAATGCTGCGTTCGCCATGAGGCGTAATGGAGGAAAGGGGATTAAGGGACGCGGAACGTGATGTCACGACTGCGCGTACGTTTTATGACGAATAAGCCCGCTGAAAACGTGAGATTGACAACTGATCGAACAAAGGGGGTTCGTGCGCCCAGCAAATGGCGCTGCGGCGAAAGTTCGGCATCGCTCAATTCCGACACACGAAAGCTCGCGCTCGGCGATGACGGGCACGTTTGCGCTCGCTACAAAGCGCAGACAAGTCCGAAATCGGCGCTGACGTCGTTCGAAGTCCGTCGACAGAAAAACTCGACTTCGGATCCGGGCGCGATGAGGTTGTTCCGGCGGCGGAATTGTTCGACGACGATAAGAATCTGTGGAGCTTAGCTTCGAAAAGAGAAACTGCACAGCCTTGTGCTTTAAAGGATGTTGGGACAAGGGTTGGTTTATGGGTCGCTTATCTGTGATCTTTTTGAAATTTCGCTCTGTGTCGGGTTGTTCGCTGTAAGATAAATTAGCAGCTCTGTCCCGGGTGATCGGCTTTCCATGACGGACTTAAGGCAGCAGTCCATTTAACCCCTGCGGTAGAAAGTTGACATTAAAACTTTTACGTGAGTGATTTCAATCTTAACGAACTAAAACAAGTTGTTAAGTGAAAAGATTGTTTTGCTATCAGCAACACCCCACCAAGCCTCGTCGCGGCAGCATAAGCCCGAGGGGTTGAAAGACGTTTGAAACTCTCGGGTGTTGACACCCAGTGGCGCTGCAAGCAACGTTCGCTTTTTCATCTGTTTTGATTCGTCAGCAACATAAGCACTTGTGTCTCGTGGGTTTGTTGTTCTTGTCCTGCGCCAGAACACAGGTTTGCAGTGCCCAGGCCGCTTGTCTCGCTTGTTTTCATTTGACACACGGTCGCACTTTTAACCTGGCGACTTGAAACGGTTGCCGTCAGTAACCGGCGGTAATGCCTGGTTAACAAAAACAACAAGCCTTGAAAAAATGGTAGATCAGGAAAAGAATCTTGGTGTTGTCTGCCAACAGCTTCGATCGACCGGCACGCTGTTCGATTACCGGCCGGAATGAATAAGAAGAAAAGAGGCGTGTGCCGGTGATAAACGACTATCGAGGCGATGACAGAATTTGTTTACGGGCTAACGCGAAACTGGTAACAGCGCGTAATAACCGCAATAACTAACCCGGCAGCAATCGGTTTCCATTCGGCCTCAGGGGTTGGTAAATGGCGCGCACAAGTTTCCTGGTGAGGTGGAGTGACCCACGGCGGTCGGGAACAACCAGGTGTTGAGAAGCGGACGAGACATGCGCACTCGACGAAGTTGCTTCGTGAAGCATTTCCATTTACTGACGAAAGTGTCCCTGCTACACGGCCGGGCGATTTCTATTACGCATTAGCCTGCCGCGCCTCGTCGCTATCACCCATCCGTCAGTTCAATTTTCTGACCTGCTGAACGCGCGCCCGCCGAAAAAACTCGGCTCCGGGCCGAACAGCACGAACGCCTTGCCACCCGCACGTCGACAGTACCGGCGGAATGATTCGCGCAAAAACGGGGCCGGTGGTGAAAAGTATCAAGTGTCCACACATCTGGCGAGGACCGAACCTGGTTTTAGAAACTATCAACATCAGCACTGATATGTGATGACCGCGGTGGAACCGGCAACAAGTACAGTCAACTCGAACGCTATTTTTGTATGCTTTTCGGGAGCTATGTCATAGTCATAGAATTTGAAAAGAAAGCTCCATTACAACATTATGCTGCCTAAGTGCCTATCACGGCGCGGAAAGAACACGAGAGGCCGCGTCATTACTAGCGCGAACACGCCGTGCGTGAATAGCTAAATTGCCAATGCCTGCTATGACCCACTATCTAGGTTGACTTGGTGGGCTTGATTGCAAATGTCTGCCAAAACAACGCTTTGCTTGGTCGTTATCTGCAGTCCATCGCCCAAAATAAGTTCACGACATGTTAAGCTCTTCTGGACAGGCTAATCCATCGTTAATTACAAGTTTTAACATTTGACGCTGAGTTGAGGTAATCACGAGTTTCGTTTGCTGTTGCGTATTGTTGATCTCGCATCGAGCTACTTTTGAAATTCAGCTTCGCGCGAGACCGGTCGCGAAGCCGATGAACTTGACATTGGTTCGTACAGGCAAAATGGCGGAGCGCTTTTTGCTGTCTGAGGATGGACTAACGCAAAATGTTTGCAAGGTTATTGTTGCTGGGATCGCAGCATATAAAGCAGTAAACAAAAAGCAGGAACTGGCACTAAGACTAACATCAACTGAGACTCATTTTATACTGTTTCAACAGTACGGTTTTCAAGTCTTTGAAACAGTAAAGTTTCCAAACTTTCAATATCTCTTTCGAAGCAAACGAAGCTTGTCTGGCCACGTGCAAGAGCTTTGCCGGATAACTGCATAAAAATGATTCATATACCAAGATAAAAAATGCAATTTTGCAGTATAGAAAAAAATGCCCTGGCATAGCAACTTTTTGCATTGCTAAAAAGAATTGAAGAATTCCCAGCAATTTTTTGTGGTATCTCCGTTGCAATGTTTCTAGTTTTCATCTGTGCAAGAATCACAGATGCGGGGTTCGTTTACATGGAGCAGATTTGTCTTTAATAGCTGGCAACCATCTGTATCTAGTCTCACAATACATGAAAAAGCGACTGCTACTGTTTTTCTCAGACAAGCTGAAAATATCAAAGTCCATCTAACAGAATATGCTGAAAAGGTAACAGTTTAAGGTGTCATATCGCACTTATTTGTTTTTCAATCCTGGTACTTTGATCTATATCACCTTCACAGGGTAGTTTTTTTAATTTTTGTTTTCACTTTACGAAGATTTTCTATTACAAACAACTGCAAGGCAAACTAGATCAATGATATGTTTTACTTGCATGCACAGCACCAGTGGCGGAACCAGGGAATTTGATGCTGCCTTTTAACAAATTGATAACTGGCAAAATGTGATGTTCACACTCAGACTCAGCAAACAAGAACGGCAAATAATTTGGATGAACCCCAGAGTTTGTGATGAACAGTCATTTCTTTACCCACTAAGAGATGCATGCGTTTTGCGATTCCAAATACAGAGAATTCCCTGATTTGTTAAAAGTTGTAAAGTTCACCTCCTAGCAAAATCCACTAAAATATCTCTAATTTTGTTTCTTGAAGTCATTTACTCAATGTTGCGCTTCGTAAGCAATTGACCAATACTTTTTTTAATTTTCTGCCTGCGTGACAAGTAAAATTCAAGGTATAACCATTTAAACTTGGACATCATGATTGAAACTTTATTTTTTCAACAGTAAATAAGCACGAAGAACAAAACTCCCAAAAATGCCTGTCGATCAAACATTATTAGAGCTAAAGCAACTGCAGAATCTACGAAATATTTTTCGACATGACCAATCCAATGTGGTCAAAATGTATAAGTTGACAGTACGAGCAGTGTACTGGTGCAATCCCAATATAATCAAATCAAAATGTTCATTCCCACTAACAGTGGAAGAACTACTGTATGTTGCAAATTGACAATGCCAATGAGCTTTGGTCAAAGAAAGTTGTTTTCCTGTGAAGGTAACTAAAGTTTAGATATTCGATTTCATTAACCTTTATTGATGCGCCGTATAAGGGTGAAACTCAAGGATATTACCTATCCCCGGAAATTGCAGTGCACTAACAATCCTCAAGTAACAAAATGGCACCCCGAAACGGTTGAAAACCTGGAATAGAACATTTTAGCTAAATGAAGTATATCAGCTACTTTTTCATACCAAAAAGGTTGTTTAAAATTGTTATATTCATATTTGGAAATGTTTGCTTTAATAGAAAAAAATTCCTGTTTGGAGGTGGAATCAAGTTTGGAATGGGCGTCTTTTCAAATTTTATGAGTTGGCTAAAACGACTGGATAAGTAGAATTCGTACAATATACACTCGCAGTTTGTGTTTTTTTTAATAGAGAATTCTACAACTTTGAAGATAAGCAATGTCACATGCCCTTTTTGGTTGAATGTTGCAATAAAATTTCAGCGTCATTGTCCTAAAAAGACAGTGGCAAATGATGAAGAGAAGTCAGTGCCTTCTTTTGTCACTAACGAGGCTCTGACTGAGGAAAGGCAAACTGCATAATTAGACAACTTACAAGCCTTCTTTTCTAAGGGTTTTATCTTGACACACGAAATGAAAGCGTAAAAATTGTATCTATTTTGTAGTTCAACAAATGCATCAAATACATTGCCTTGGAATGCCTCATTTTCAACTCTCGTTTGCGGTAGTTCTATTCACACTTAAAACCAAAGTGTTGCACTGCAGTTTGTACTCGCATGTCTGGTTCCGAGAAGTCAAAGTCATGAAACTAGTTTCTGTGACAAACCTTTGTTTCCTACATAAGTTGGTGAGTTTCGATGCTAAAGCATAAAAACATGCAAAGCTTTGCTGAAACACGTGGTTAGATCGACACAAAACTCCCCTTGGTCTTATCAGGTCACACAAAAACAGTTACTGCATATTTGCATATTTCCACAGCATCTGATTGTCAATTAATGGGGCAGGGCAGCTAAAGTCCAATTCAAATATTTTCGCCACGGTATCTGATCACATATTTGCTAAAAAGTAATCTGACCACAGGACCCTTACTTGACTGTCTTCATTTGACCCGGTCTCATTACTTTCAGCTTAGCTGTGAGGCAACTCACCACGTAGACTGAAATAAGGTTAATTGCTTCGGGAATGCTTTAAAGTTGAGTTTACGCGCTTGGAGCAAAGCTTGTTTCGACAGATGTGTGAGAACGATCTAGTACGTTTGGGTCGCTTGTTATTTTCTGAAGGTAGAAATTCGTGTTTAAACTGTTTTAAACCTGCACCTCATATGCTGAAGAAAACCCAAATCACTTGTACGTAAAAGGAATGGACAAATAATGCTTGCATTAAAAATTCGGGAGTTTCAAACAACCTTTTTATATGAAGCAACAATAACTACCTATAGTAAACACTTTGTTTGCACAAATGGTTTTGAAACCTTAAAAGGTACTAGAGTTCAACCTAGAACCACTTTCATTTGAGAAAGCAAAACGCTGAGTGAGAAACAAAGCGCCTATCGTTTCTCGATACTGTTAAACAACCGGTTCTTTTCCGGAATAATCAAACTATATTAGGAAATTGGCATGTTTTGTTTAATTGCTAACTGCTTTCAACAGTTTCAACTCGTTCTATGTTATAGTTTGGCAATAATCATTTACCGCTCCAATCAAAAACTATTACTTCATGTCAACGAAACAAATAGATACAGAAAAAAATGACGTTATATTTTTCCGCCTTTCTTGATTAAGAAATTAACAGTGGTTTATTTCATGAAAGCAAGAAGTGCAGTCATAAGAAAATGACGGGCAGAAAAAATTTTGCTGTGTGAAAGCTTCAAGGTTCAACATGTTCAAGGTTGCTTCTCGTCCAATTTCATTGAGGGTTTATTGACGCGGAGATTTGCAAAGTAAAAAGAAAAATTGCGCATTCAGTTCTTTCAACTGTACGATTGACCCTTCAACTAACCCATCAGTTTTCTTCCAGAGCTACTTTTGTTCACATGTAAGCCTGCTTGATACCAAATGCGACAGAAAGTGACGCTAGCTCGATGTGTCACCACACTTTGTATTAGTATGACGACATGCAGAACAAATTGCACTGACTACGAATTTCAAAATAAGCAAGAAACGTCCAAAAAATAAAGCAGAATCAAACGTTCTGTGCTGTGTTTCGAAAACAGTGTTTTTTTTCACTACGGGGCAATGATTGTAGTATGACATGTTATAACTGCAACGCGAACGTCTTTTTTGCACGGCTTACAATAGAAAAAGCCATCAGCTGCACTTAGCTGAACGAAAGTGTTCCATAGCTGATTACGAGGCTGATGTCATTAAAGCGGGCAGCTCAAAAACAATAAGCAAGAAAATTCAAAGCAGTAAAAGGAGCACTAGTCAGCCATCACAATGAAATGCAGAGTTCACAACTGACTCCTTAAAACAGGTCGATACTTTGATGTTCCGACTATAGCAATTATATCTTTTTTAGTTATTTGACAAAAAAGAAGTATAATTAGTGCATCCAGCACTCCGCATGCTTCGAGTAAGGTGAAAAAACATGCCAACACACACGTTTTAATCGCGCCAAACGAGCGGTTTGATGATGCGTTAGTTTGCAGGTACGCACCCTTGGTAGTAGGCAGGCTCCCGCTGCTGCTCCGATGGATCGACTAGCAGCGGACCAGGTTGGTGCTGCACAGTACTGTGCTGCTGGTCAGCCAAGGGTAGTGGGTTGTATTGCAACGACGAATAATGACCGACTGATGAGGAGGAAACTGGGGGCGTGGTCCGAACCGCTGACGTAGGCACCGCCGAACCGATCGGCGAGCAGGAAGGCGGCTCGTTGCAGTGAGAATGCATAGGCTCGGGCGGCGTTCCCGACAAAATTCCGCTCAAACCGTTCACGCCGCCGTTGTAATATTGCACTGCACTCTGCGGGTAAGCTCGCATGTCTTTCGTGTAAGGTTGCTGGGCGTAAGAATGATGATGGTGCTGCTGTTGATGATGGTGGTGGTGATCGCCGACATTCATCAAACTACTAATTGAAAAGGGATGTGGCGCAAACGGCCCGGCAGTCACGGCCGCAAATGGACTATGTTGCGCCGCTGCAGCCGCAGCGTACTGTGCATATTGAGCGTAAAGGTCCTGCGACTCGTGATGGTACTCGATTCCCCCCCCAATGTGATTCGGTCTGTGCAGTTCGACGCTGTGTTGACGCGATGCATGGGAATGATTGTCACTGACCTTTTCGGATACAGGCGCCATATTGTGCAAAGTCTGGCCTGGGTCAGGCTCGGTTTTTGGCGACGCAACAGGGCCAACCGGGCTCACAGTTTGAGGATGTGGACGCTGAACGGGCAAATTGTCTGTGTGTTCCGAAGCAGTCGAAGTAGAATAGCTCGACTGCTCGGGATGAAGTGTACCGTCGTTCAANCTCTCGGGGCCGGGATTCTGGTCGCCCGAAATGGAGCGTCCGTTGTAGGTCGATGAACTCGAAGACCCAGCTTCCGATTTTGGACCCTTGTCGCCAGCTTCGGTCTCCCCGAATGCCGCGTGCGGATCACGAGGACTGTTTGCCGAAGATCCGGGTTGCGACCCGGGGGTAGACGGATCTTCGTTGTGGAAACCGTCCAATGAAAGTTGTGGATCGTCACCGGACGCGCTCATTTTCACCTTCTTGTCGCTCTTGAACCTTTTCTGGCGTCGCAAGTAGCATCCGTTTTCGAACATGTTGCCTGCGTCCGGGTGCAGGGACCAGTAAGATCCTTTGCCTGGCTTGTCGGCTGATCGAGGCACTTTCACGAAGCAGTCGTTGAACGACAAACTGTGTCGAATCGAATTCTGCCACCGCTGCTGATTTTGACGATAGAAAGGAAATAAATCCATAATCCACGCGTATATTTCGCTCAGTGTCAGCATCTTGTTGGGTGCTTGACTGAGCGCCATTGTGATAAGCGAGATATAACTGTACGGTGGCTTGGCGTGAGCGTAGTTTCGACGAAACGCTTTTTCAGTGCGTCGGTTTAGCATGAACGCCATATTGGGAGACACGCCGACCCCGGGCGCCATGCCGGGGTACGCGGAGCTCATTCCCGGCGAACCGACGGCAGCTGCTGCGGCGGCAGCCATTTGCACGCTGTGAGCCGAGTGGCCAGGGTTAATGCCGTTTAGCGACATTCCGCCGTAACTTTGATTCACACTGCTATGGAAGCCGGCCTGACTGCTAGCTGCAGCAATTGACAGCGGGTTCATGGAGTTGACATAGGGTGGCTGCATTCCGTTTGGTATGCTGCCCATGTTGCTTCCATATGCCTGCTGAAACGGAGGATACTTTGAAGGGGCCGAGGACAGCATCATTTTGTCCAACGTTTTCGCTTGCAGTTGTTTCTTTCAAGGCTGTAGGCTCAAGGAAGCCTAAGCTTACAGCACAGTTTCAGACATGAATATAAGGAAGTATTTCCTACCGACTATGTCACTTCAAACAGAAAATATATCGTTGATGCACGTTATACTGTAACTTTAACATTCCATTTCTGACTAAGGGTTTCTTCGACAGTTGTTTTTATGTTACGTTATAGGTTATAGAGATAGTAACTAATGTAACCACCATTTCTAACCTACTCGTGCAACACGACAATGAATTCTGAATTCTTCATGAACACCACAACCGTAAAACAACTAGCTGCACAAAGAGATTATAAGCGGGAGTGTTTGGCATTGCGTCTTCGACTGCTGCTTTGTTGTTCAAAACTTAATTTCTAAATTGCCTCAAAAATATTTTTTCTCGCGCACACTGACGTACAAACTCGCAGCTGCATAAATTCAACACTTGTTATCCTTTCCGTAACCGTTTTTGCTTTGTCACTGGTAACACATTGGTGACACTTGACTAACTGATTTCTCACCACCAGCTACGGATTGAGTCTGCCATACTGAATAACTACAGTTTGACAAGAAAGAATCAGAAGCTTACACTCTTACGGGACAAAAAGGTTTCCTGGCTTTCTTGTCGAGTCCGGCTAGCGGCTTTCAGACTTATTTGTTGATACTGACTCGATGAAAAGGTACGGCAAGATGGCGATTAGGAAAGCTTACCGCCAAAGATGACGCTTTTGCGACAGCTAGCGGCCATCTGCAACCAGAGCAACACCGCCATTTTCAGAAGCTTCATTGTTCTGCTGTTGGGGCCTACATTGACTTTTCTTTTCCAGCAAAGCCGCAATCGCGTAAAATAGCAGTGACATAATGAGATTTTCATCAATGCTAACCAATGTAAGCTTCCTTAACTGCCTACGCACCTGGTATCAAAAACTAATGTGCTGCGATACCTTTTTATTTTTGCACTTTTTATCACAATTTCAAGTGGCAAGCAACATTTTATGCTGACGGTAGCAACTTTGTTGCTAACGTGGCATTACTCTTTGCAGCATGTGCTGAATGTTTTGCCGGAATCGAAATTTTGTTAAGAATTTTCCAAAAATAAATTTTCAACAAGTTGTTTTAAATAAACGCTTCAGTTTCAATTCACTCAAACAGACCAAATGAAACACAAAGCAAATGCGGGAAGGAAGAAAAAGCAAGTAAAATTTAAGATTTGGCGTTTATGTTTATAGTAGCGTCAAATGCCTTTGGAAGGAGAGGTGTCATATAAAGAAATAAAGATCTTGCCACAGTTGCGGTTAAACCCGTCTCAACACATATATACCTGTAGGTCTAACCACTCTAAACAGGGATATTTGCGATTAAAAGAAATAGTAATTTAAAAGTGTGTGCCAATCCTGTTTCCACTTATCATTATCTCAACACACCAGCGCGTACTGCTAGCTGAAAGACAAGAGTCTTTTTGTCAATTGAAAAAAAAGCTATTCTCGTATTTACGTGATGTTTCTGTTCGAAAATATTTTTTGCAACAGTTGTTAGACCCGATGGCAACAATCTTGTTAAACCTCATCTGACGTTACTTCTACTTTAATTTGAGGTCGACCATAACAATTTTTTTATTCGTGCAAACCTCAAACGCTTGCAATACAGCTGCTTTGGGTGATTGGTCCTTGCAAAATACTGCACACAATTGTTAACCATTTCTGTAACGTCGCTGAAAGCGACAAACGTTTGTTACCTAACTAGGCTAGCTTTCACATTCCATAGCGAAATGCCGTGGTCCTTGAAAGCTGCGCAATATCTGAAACTGGGTATTATTTTCTAAAGGGATAAGTACGAGGCTCTACCAAGTTTTTATCTGCCAACTGAAGATTCCAGCTCAGCAATCTGTTAACACAATGCTAGAACGTCGCTTTGCGCTTCGGAGCCTTATATCGGGAGCAAGGGCGGTGACCATTTTGTGTCAAGAGCTTGCACTGGGCCTCTTTTTTCTTTTTACATCAAGGTCGTTTCTCCCACCACAGACCTAACAGTTTGACTGCGGAAGAAAACCGCACCCCCTCCTCCTTGCTTTCGCCAAATCTGCCTGAAATTGCACTAGGTGTTCATAAAACTGAAGTTCTCACTATCGACAATAATACTTTTGTTTTGTGCGCCTATTTCAGCGTTAACACCCCACTTGCATAATGACCATTTCCTGCATGTTCGCACCTTCTTTTGCAAAGTGTGGAGCGAAGCAAACTGGCAAGGCGAATGAAGAGTCGCACGGTTTCAGTGAGTCACGCACGAGCTTTTTTTCTCCGGCTGCTAAGAACAAAGGAAGGGCTAAAGTGTCCAGTACATGGATGTTGACACACCGATTCTCCTCGCAGGGAACGATTGAGCTGAGGTCGGCATTAAATATTAAAAACAGAACGAATGAAAAAAATCAGTAAAATAATACATTGCGACCAACTGGATTTTGAGCACAATGAGCGGAAAACAATAGATGTAAACAAGAGAAGAATTTTTGGATTTCAAAAGTTGTTAGCAACAAGCTTTTTTCTTCAACATCATCCATTTTCTCGCTCAGGATTTGTGCAGTTTGCCTACTGCTTTATTTGCAGTTTCACGAACACTCATCAAACATTTGACACGGTCACTACCCATCAAAAACTGTGTGTGCTTTGGAGGACTTCACAATATAGTCAACTGCATGGGTAATCACGTTATTTGATCTCAGTTGAACCCTTTATTGAAAACGTCAGGAATAGAAAGGCCTTCGTATTTGCTACGCCGCCGAAACAACACATTTTTCTTTGACGAACAAATATTGTAGAGTTTGCTTGACCCTGCTGGCCACAACAAGCCATCAGCTCTTACTTCATGCAACTCGGAGATTTTCAAAAGTAAGATAAACTTCTGTTGAACGGTAAACAAATTAGCAACAGGTTAATGTAACCCTGAAGGTAAGTTTGATCTCAACAAACAACACAATGCTAGAAAGAACTTCTTGTGTTTTTCAAAGACCCTAGTCATCGCAGATAATGTTGTCCAAGGCTGATTCGTTCCACTTTACTTCAACCGTAAATGACAGCTCTTTCTTATATTGGTTGTTTGCAGACTGTGTGGTCTGTGAAACAGCTCGTGAATAATGATGCCGATACCCATTTACTGGTAAGACACAGCCATGCAGTCCTCGATGTTGGTTTGCCGCCCGAAAAGGCTTGTGAAATGAGCAAGCGCTGCTTCAATACTGCTTTTAGGTATCCACAGTGAAAACTGCAACTTTTATCTGCCATGTTTTGTGTGACAGTGGGAAGGCAGGTTTTCGCCAACTTGTCTTCTGTAAATATTGTATTTGCTCACATTTGCGAAAACAGTTGCGAGTGGAAGAGCGCAACTCCGATTTCCGCAATGAACAAGAACGCTGCGGGAAACATCAGGTGAAAGGGACATCCTATCCTTCTTGCAACACTGAGAAAGCCTGAACGTTGATGAGCGAAAGGAGGCCGAATTTTCCTTTCAAAGCCGAAGTGGAAGCTGGTAAATCTTATACCGAGTGCAAGTGTGAAACCGGCAACATGGTTGGTCCTGGCAGATGTGCCAAGATTTCAACGACCGGGTTTTGTAGGGTGCCTCCCACCTCGTAACGGCATATGCAGATCAGCCAGATGGGATGCTGGAGGTTTGAGCATTTTGGTAACAAAAACGAATCATCTTTAACATTCGTAAGCCTGGCAATATTTGGTGAACGAAGCAAACAAAGTTTTGGTGATCTACTCGCTATATCATAGCAGCCCATATCACAACAAAATAGATATGTAAACAGTTGTTTCATGATATAAGTACGTTGACGAAAACTTTCGAAAGTCTGAAAAACTCTTTTTTGTTGTTTTTACCAAAGCAACATATTTCAAAACATTTACAGAGAAACGCATTGTAACTCGTAGAGAAAAAAGAAAAATATCGTTCTGGTTTTAATGTCTGCACTACTACAAGCAAGGCTCTGCTCAATGGTTTGGGAGTTTTGAACAACTACGGGAAAGGGCATGAGGTAATTCAGCGACATGAAACCGAACGTGCGCTCATTTCGTCGCTGTGGTTGTGAATCACCGACACAAGCGATTGGACAAAATGTGCGTCGTCTCAAATGTGGTTGCTGTAATGTACACGAGATATTTTCATTGAAAGCAAGGAATAGTTTTTCCTCCAAAAAACGAGTAAAATGATTGCTTCTGACATTTGTTGTGCGCGGGACACGTTCGCTTTGCGTGTCAATTTGACATTTCAATTCATTTTGGAAAGCTCATTACAAGTTAACAAGACTCTTATAAACCTTTTAACAGCGTTATTATTAAGTCATAAAACTTTACATGTGTCATAAATATAGCAACTCACCACTTCGAAATGACAATGAACATAACCAATAAAGGTTCTATAAAACCACCAATACTACGCTCATCACACGGTCGTTTATTTTGTAACCTTGAAGCAAACTCGCCGCCCGCATTGTATTAGAGGAAAATTATGAAAAGACAAGGTACTGCGAGTATTGAAGTCGTGCGATCGGTTGCATGGCTTCCTTTGGTCACATTCTCTGCAGTCGCACAGTTAGAAACGAAGAACTTTGCAAAGCAAGTGCTCTTATCAACGTCATCGCGGAATTTGTCATTCAAGAAACTGATTAAAACCAATGTTTGCCCACGAGATCGAAGGAACGCAAGAGTTTGTCGCAAAGCGGCCGACACTATTGCGTCAGAATAGCACCAAACAATGACGATGCGGTCGTCGTGTTTGATGGCGTCGGGGCAAGTCACTGCACCAGGGTCGCTGTTGTCCTGGAGCGCTTTGACCATGCATGTGACGGCAGTGCAAAATCCGCCTGACCTTTGTTTGAATTGGAACTAAATTTCGGTTTCTCGGTTAGCGCTGATTAATTGTCTTGTCTGCAGCACATGCACAGCAGCAAGAGCAGCAGCATGTAGATGCAACACCCACGCCACGAATTAGCTTTTCTCACGCTAACGCGGAAATGCTTCAAGCCTGTGACTAGATTTGCTGTTGAACATCTGAATCTGGAATGACAACGTGCTGCAAAAACTCAGGAACTGTTCTTAAAGGGTTTGAATCGTCGCTATCAACGGTGGGTGAGAGAAACCCAGGCGCAAGGTAAAAAGTGCAGATCACTGCTCAAACAAACCGTTTCGCCTACTGTAAGTTTAAATTTTACAAGCAAGAGATTTCATACTACTGTTTTGAGTTTAAGAAAATAAATTATGTCGCTATGCAAATCTTCATGAAAACGCTTGCGAGGAAACACTGAAGCTTCTGAAGTGAAAAGGCAAAATACTGTTAAAAGCCTTAGTTCATTTAGGCCGAACATTGAAGCATATGTGTTCACCAAAGCAACCTCTTTTAAAATATTTCGCCAACCCTGTTAGACAACGCTTTCTTAGGCGTTAGTGTTTCCCTCTCTAGTAACACTACTTATTAATTTTAGGCCATACAAACCAGCAGTGTTTCGTGCCAAGATCACCTTTCATCATTAATTTTTTGCCTTTTTATTATTGCAAAAATGCGTGCTAGCCAATTGGTAGTAGTCTCAGTTTTTGAAATAATGTTCGATGAGGTTTGGGGTAATAGGGAGGTCTACGGCTTTTATAATTTTTTTGGAGAAATAAAAAAAGACATTCTCTTTCCTAATAACAGACAAGCTAAAAACTACTTTTGTTTGAAAATTTATTTGGATATACAATAAATTCTACAGCAACACTATAGTTCATTTCATTTACTGAAGTGGAACTGCTTTTCAAACTGGTTAAAATTTATGTAATTATTTTTTGGTACAATATGACATACAGATTTGGCGTTTTTGTTACGAAATAAAGATTTTTTAAACGACACCTCTTTACAAACTGAAGTTCAATGTAAACAGGACTCAAAAATTATTTTCAGAAAGATTTGAAAATACCTAAAATTTCAAGTAAAAATGACAGAGTCCCAGGCATGACAAACGCGAAATCACTAGTGCACAAAACGTCCACATCATCAGAAATGCATCTGTGATTTATACTGCTCATAAAAATAATGTTCTTCTCAAAATAAATAGTTACTTGTATTGAGATTATTTTTTTCTGATTTTAGAGCGAGCTTGGGATTTGAATGTTCTTTTCCTTTCTCAGCTAGCAATGCGTTATGCTTATTTTGAGTAAAATGGGGTTGTACTCACCAACAGTTACTTTTCTGATTCCAATGTTACGATGGGCAAAACTTGCCTCTTAACTACACTAAGGTTCTTAGACCTAAAACGCAGTTTTCAAATTCAATACAACCCAAGACCTCACACATAGAGTTCCTCTAACCTTCTGCATCCATTTTTGCTTCATTTTAGACAGCGCCACTGAAAAATAGGGTTTGAGTTGTGCTTTTGTGGCCTTTCATCTTTTATTCAAACAAGCAGAGTTTGTTCTACTTTCCAGTGGCGTCCACCAAAGCCTTTCATGACAACCCGGCTGAACAGCACTGCTTTGGCAAACTGGTGTCAAATTGCGTGAATAAGCACTGTCAAATAGCAATCCATTGTGGTCCGTTTGTTTGACTGCTGGCTTTTTTATGAGATTCATCGATTATTTTGGCGTTGCGTTTTGGGGCAAAAACTGAGCATGTTTGTCAGCAACGCGAAATGAATACATAGGCTGGAGAATAACATCAGCTGATGTCTTACAAAGATAAGCTCTATCTTTGACTGATTACGCAGCAAGAAATGCTCACTGACAGAACCAATGGATAAATACATGGTCATGGTATGCCAACAAACCAACAGATTTGAAAAAAATTGAACATACTATGTCGTTTGAAAAAGAGAATGTTAAACAAAAACACACAGCCACACGCGATATAGCTGCTGCTTAAACTAATTTTTTTTCATGTTTTCAGTGTATACCAAGAATTCAAAGTAAGCTCAGTTTATCTCTGCCGTTAATCCTGCCAATGACTGCTCACGTGTTTCTTGCTATAAATAGATTTTGAGTAGCCTATCTTTTATAGCTTGAGACCAAACGGCAGTTTTTAACTGGCTGAAAATCACATAAAGGCCTAACTTTATTTATTACTAACACAGCTGTTTTTCCTATGATTTGTACTTGTGCCTCCCAAGCTTACATTCCACGTAGCTACTGGTAAAGAAGCATGTATTGCTACGTACACTCACATACGTGTATTTTCACGAGTGACTCATTTCAATCCGCGCGTAATTCTAGTGACATGCAAAAATGGAAAAGTTTTGTCGCAGCAAGGCACAACAAGCGAGTTGTGGTGAATCTGCTGGCGGATTGGAAAGAAGTATCTCTGCCTGCATATACCTGCTGCCAGTGGCGATTCTAAGGGGGGGCCTGGGTGGGCCATGTCCCCCCCAGATTTTTGCTAGGCCCCCCCAGTTTTTTCTTAGTTTACCGTTCAAATTTCGTTTGGTTGACATATATAGTAGATAAATTTCGGCCAGCAATATTTTAAGCGATAATTTAGAAACTCTTTATCCTGCACTCAATATTTCCCAAATGCAAGATAAGCTGTGTTGTTGTTTTTGACGATCGGGTAACTAGAGTTGCTTATGACGACATACACCAGTAGTTGCTCGGATCCTGCGTGAAATGTGAAATTTGGTCAGACCGCGGTCGGTGTTGAAAAATTCATTTCGAAACTAAGAAACAGTCACAGAAATGGGAAGATTAATATGTCGTGCATTTCAGTGTGAGATGGAACTGGATTATATTACTGTCAGTAGATTGTTAATTGTCCCAGTACCAAAAGGTTTGTGAAAGCATTAAGAATTGGTTTCAGGTAATTTATCTCAATTTATCCTGGCTGCAGTATTGCGTTCTGCTGCTTTGTGTACACGACTTCGAAACATCTTATGTAAGTGGTTCGTGACTACAGTTTTAACTCTATCTACACATGTCCTGCAACCTCATAGAATGTGGTACGGATTTTCTGTAATGATTCAGAAGCAATTCTTT
>JGI24158J21664_10000134_pt1 | contig 50463 bp, 38 predicted proteins | sample Ectturendosymbi3_FD_21664 | JGI IMG/M metagenome (IMG submission 21664) | reverse complement strand
TGGTGAATGGTCTTCCATAAACTGAATAATGTGTGGTTGTAATTTGAAATAAATAGCGTTTTAATCAAAGTCACAATTGAAATTTTCATGGGTACACATCTTTTTGGGTCACCCTGTATGTCACAGCTTTAATTATTAGTGAAAGTGATGTACGTGGTTGGATTTTGATCAAAACACATATACTGTACGGCTTCAGAACCAATTAAATGTTTAAGGAAAAGATATTTAGAATCGCCGGTGACGATTAGTCAAAACAAAACAATTTTAAATGAAGCTCAAATAAAGCGCGCTGATGGAAAAGCGATATCATGAAATGTAGAACGGAAATGTTACGGCATGAACTTTTCTACTCGCATTTCAAATTACAAATAAAAACCCATGATGAAAAGGGGAATACACATGAAAAGTTATCTTCTGAAAAACGATTCTTTCGGTCGTTCATAAATGTTCGTATTTATTTTATAAGTTTCTCAAATGTAGACGTCAACATCTGCTGCATAAAAGTACATCTACCGAATAGCAACACATATGGTGCATAACAACACATCTGCTGCATAAAAATACATCTGTACATAACAACACTTCTGTTTCATAACAACACATGTACTACATAAGCACACATCTACTGCATAACAACACATCTGCTGCATAACAACACATCTATACATAACAACACTTATTTTGGATAACAACACACCTGTTCCATAACAACACAATTGCTGCACAACAACACATCTGCTACATAACAGCACATCTACTACATAACAACACATGTGCTGCATAACAACACATGTGTTGCATAGCAGCACATCTGCTGCATGACAATACATATATGCATAACAACACCTATTTTGCCTAACAACACACCTGGTACTGTACATAACAACAGAATTGCTACATAACAGCACATCTGCTGCATAACAGCACATCTACTGCATAACAACACATCTGCTGCATAACAACACACCTATTGCATAGCAACACATCTGCTTCATAACAACACATCTGCTTATAGAACGAGCGCAGAAAATCGTTACAACACAACCGTTTTGTTGCAGATTTGAACGAGTGTGAAATGGGCGTCGCCTCGTGTGAAACATCTCAGACCTGCTCCAACACGGAGGGAAGTTACGTGTGCGAGTGTGGTGGGGGTTACTTGAAGGGCGAATCCGGAACGTGCGTCGGTGAGGAAAAAATATATTTGAAGAAATTCAGAAATTGCTTTCTATCTGCTGCGTTGATATTTTCATGTACAAACAGCATTTTCGCTGCATGCGAAAAATGTTCAAAGCTATACGCCACGAAGAAAAGTGTAAAACGCTTCATAAGCCAATAGTTGCATTTGGAAGTTATTGAATATTTGTTGCCGTCAGGAGTTTTTTCGCCTCTAATCCGCCGCTTTCTGCACCTTTTTAAAGACTGTTTGCGATGAAGAACATTTTTTTGCGTTCTAGACATTGACGAATGCCAACGAGGGGAAATTTGTGGAAGAAATTCCCACTGCGTAAACACTGCAGGAAGCTACAAGTGCCTGTGTGGCAACGGATTAGAAGCTGTAGATGATGGCGTCACTTGCACTGGTGCGGGATTTTTTAAATATTATGAACTTCAGCGTAAATGCCTGCNAAACTATTNTCTGCACTTAGACTAAAACATTGTACGCGGTGTTGCTTGAGCTACGTCACTGCGTCAGTTGATGACGTCTACAGTGGAGCAACACAGATGCACAGATACAACCGTCTCTTAGCGAAAAAACTCATAACAGTCAATGATGTGTCGAAGATGGGCGGAGAAATCGTTTATAAAGTGGAAGCGAAAGTCGTTAGTTGCAAATAAGCTCATTTATCAAATTGTTTCGTTGTTTGCGCCGGCTTGTGATTCCATGAAAGCAATTTATTGCTGCTGAAAGACACTATAACACCTCGGTCACGTTTGCAAGCCTTCTGCCAGGCGAATAAGAACCGCGAATGGGTTCAGATAGCGACTCATCAATCCACTGTTAAGTTGTTTATTTTCTTCTGCACCATTTCAGTTATGTATCCAAATCCGCCATGCTGTTGGTTTATAACAAATAGTTTCCGTGACTCGCACCTTGAATCCAAAGCGCACTTTTTTCGATGTTAGGGAATTTTTGCTTTGAATATCGTCAGTAATTGCTGATTATTTACCTTTCAAAAAGACTTTTTTTTCAGTAGAAACAGTTAATTTTCACACGCTTTTTTCTTCAAGACATCGATGAGTGCACTCGTGTCAGAGGCATCTGTGGCCCCAACTTCAACTGCAGCAACTCATACGGCAGCTACGAGTGTTCATGCATGGCTGGCTTCCGTTTGAACGACGCTGGTCAATGCGCAGGTGCGGGATACGGCCATTGTTTACCGTTACATGAAGATTTCTTCAAACGTAGTCAAATGTAGCGTAGGCCTCAAAATTTTAGCGTTGTGAATGTTTTGCTTCCGTCTAAAGATCTCAAACTTGCATCTTGTTGCATTAATAGGCAGGCATGCAGCCAGCTTGGAACGCCAGGGGGGCGAAGAGCTTTCCAAGGCGGGGCCAAAATTTTTTAAACTATGTCCAATAGTTGTAAACTATGTCCAACACTATTTTCCAGGGGGGCAAAAAGTTTCTAGGGGGTTTCCCCCTTACGCCCCCTCCTGGTTACGGACCTGTTAATAGGTATTTTCCAAACAATAAATAAAATATGTTATCGCTGTTTACGACCAGTGGCGTAACTAGAAGTTTGAGCTAGGGGGTCTTAGCTGAAAGGGGTCCATTGGCCACTGTACGAGGCCCACTAACCAACATTCAGAAAAAAACATGAGAAATGACGGTGAATCCGGATGTGGATGGCTATACTAAAACCCTAAATCACCGAGAAATATTCCGAAAAATGCACAAAAGCAAAAACCTACTGAAAACCAAAAGAATCTAAAACCGAAATATAAGCTAAGTGGGTACTCGGCTTCCACATTTAGCTTGCCAGAGGGGGAGATTCGCCCCTTTTCTCCCCCCGTCAAACGCCTCTTAAGACATATCTGTAAAAAGTCTGTATAGGAACATGGGGTGCAGTGTGCTTCTCGAGGAGCACTTCTGTCAACATTTGTGCGTGATCTGGCCTTCAAGGCCTTGATTCGTCATGTTTAATTACGAGTTCTGGTTTCGCGCAGACGTGAACGAGTGCGCCGAGTCGACGGATGAATGCGAAAGTAACGAGGCGTGTGCCAACCGACCTGGCGGGTACAAATGCGAGTGCGCTACTGGTTATGAGTCGAACGAGTACGCCGGGTGCAAAGATGTGAACGAGTGCTCGAGGAACACGTACGCGTGCGAGGCAAACTCGAGGTGCTTCAACACGGAAGGAAGTTACCAGTGCGCGTGCGCGAACGGATTTCGAAGAAACAATTCCAGCCAGTGCGAAGGTAACCAACCCCGTCGCCAAGCGGGGGGCGTTGGTGAGCTCAGTCCCCCCCAGGAAGCTCCCAGCTCCCCAAATTGAAATATGAAACACTATAAATCAGTGGAATTTTTGTTAAATTTTGTTAGGGTGCTGAGCCCCTCTGCACAAACGCAAAGATCCCCATTGAAAACTTTCTGGCGATGGTTCTGAATGTAACGCGTTTGAAAATGATCTGAAGTTTGCAAAATGCCTGCATCATGACAACCAGATGCACTGTCTCGAAAGCGCATCGAAATTTTAATTTTGGGAGAAGGAAAAACGTCATTCTTAGCATTTCGTCTGAAAACGTGTGCGGAAAGGTAGAGGCAAGAGCAAACAGGGATCAGAATCATTTTGCCCTCCTGAAAGATGAAACAAACGGGAAGTTATCCAACTACTGTATGTTTTCCGATTTGCTTTAATTAGAAAAACTCTATTATGTTTATTTTTTTCACTACCAATATCCCTCGATGTGCATTTGGTTTTGCCCGGAGTTTATTCAATAGCTGTCACGGGCAAATGAAAGAGGCAGGGTTTTAACCAACGCTACTTTGTTCCACGTTCAGAAAAAATTGTTATCATTGCTATCAGGTAAACGCACTTACACTGTGCGTGCTTTCTACTCTCAGGATGCTCTTTGTTTTCAAGTGAACAAAAAATTACGCAAGGAATTTCAAAAGCAGTTTCTCTATCGGATGTAAAGGCATTCTCGGCACTTGAGAGTAAAGTGCATTCAAACAGATTATTATCAAAAGCGCGAATGCAAAATAGAAAAATTGCTGAGTTCATTTTAATTTGCTCCTAATCAAGGTGACTTGCAATGTTAAGAACTAAACTGTGTGATACCGGATAAACTGATTGTTTTTTCCAACAAGGATGCGTCGCTTCTGATTAACCTTTTGAGCAGCATACGTTGATGGCCACCTGAAGCAAATAAAATTCAATCCAGTATTCAATCCGCTCAGCAGAACAATTGAAACTTAATTCAACCTACGTTTGAGAATAAAACAGAAAGAAAAATTCGTATTCGTTTTGCCAAACAAAATACAAGAGTAAAGATGATAATTTCTGCAAAACCGCGAGTCACTGCAAGGAACGGGAACATGCTCGAAAACCGGGAATGTGTGATTGCAGATGTCGACGAGTGTTCAGGACTGAATAACTGCTCCTTGGAAGCAGCGTGCACGAACACAGTTGGGAGTTACACCTGCGCATGCGCAGAAGGTTACAGCGGCAGTGGCAAAGTCTGCGCAGGTTTGTGTTTTTCAAATGGTCTGAGTGAAGTCATCTCACAATTTTCTGACACAGCTTTTTTCCCGCGGAAGAAAATGATAAGGCGTTTGTTTGGTTCAACATGGGTAGTTTAATCCGAAAAAATCCGAAACGAACCGATCATGTTAGAGTTCCCTTAAGTAACTTTTAGCAAAACCTATCGCCCTATTTGCTCGCTGTTATGAATTGTTGTTGTGCAGAAATAATTTTTTATGATTTCGTCATTATCTTTTTTCAAGATGTCGATGAATGCGACGAAGGACGTGACAACTGCCACGACCGTGCTGTGTGTTCTAACAACATAGGAAGCTTCTCTTGTTCATGTGCGCCAGGGTTTTCTGGCGACGGAATCTTCGCTTGCAAAGGTGATTTTGCCTTCGGGCGTCTGGTGCTTTTTCTTTTTAAGTGATTTGTTCGTCCCGTACAAGGTTCTCGTATCGATTGAGCGGCGCTCTAACTCTTGACTTTGTCATGGATAAAATCCACTATAGAATTACCAAGTTTTAAAATACTTTCGTCGATACCGTGGATCAAAATGACCAAACAGAATAATTTTTTGAAAAACGTTCCTAGATAAGGTGTTTCCGCGATCGAAGCGGGACCAAAGTACAAGGAACAAAGTTTGCTGGGAGTTGCATTACTTACGTTTTGCAGTTTTGCTATTTTTAAAGTCATGAATGGATTCGCCTCAGATAAATGCTGATATCAAGTCATGCAAGTAACGTGGTGGCTGATTTAAACGTCACAGATATCGACGAGTGCGTCAGCGATCGTTGCCAAGACAACAGCGATTGCGAGAACACGATCGGTGCTTATGCTTGTTCGTGCAAAGTGGGATACAAAGAAGTGAATGGAGCTTGTGTTGGTGAGTTCTTGCAGTTGCTGCAGGATGTAAATCCGCCATTACGATTGCATGTATAGCATTGCTTTCCGAAACAAGTTTAGCATGCCTTTTTCTAACTGAACCTGATTTAAAGAAAGGTCTTCGCTTTCGAAGCTGCTGAATGAATCCTTTCCAGCGACCACACTGTTTTTGCTGAGTATCTTTTTCAGTAAACTTAAGCCGAAAATGCTTGTTTCAAAGCAGACCCGTAACGATAAACTATGTACATCAGGGGTGGTGAACCTATTTGCCATCACGGGCCGCATGAATTGCGCATTATCGCTGGCGGGCCTCAAAAGCCAATTAATTTCATACTAAAATTCCACCTTTACATAAATATGAGGGAGAATGACTTCTCTTGACTTGCTATTTAAGTACCTGCTTATCATGGAGCTTCGTTTTGACGCAATGTTGGACTCTAACTAGGGTAACGAAAATTCTGATGCGGGCCATATCAAGTGTTCACGCGGGCCGCAGGTCCCCCACCTCTGATGTGCATGGTGCAGGTCCTTCCTGTTTTTGAGATGGACTCCCACATAGACAAAAATCTCTTTAAATCCACTAGATACTTATTTATTGTACCAGTACAAAACTGGTTCTTCAGCTTGCGTATTTTCAAACAGGTATATTGGTCATGCTCACTTTGTGTGCCAAGNATTGACTGTGCTACGATTTCTCTGCTCTATGTCGTATCTTCCTCTGGATTAACTNTATATTGGAAATTGAATTTGTTGTCGCTTTATCGTCTTGTTTGGTATATCAGTTGTTCTNTTTTCTTCTTGTTTTGAATATTTACTTATCACAGTCAGCTACTAATAGTTATTTAGGTACTTCTGGAAACCTTAGGAACGCCTTGATAAGATAATCGTCGGGATTTTCGGAGTCCCAGTCCCGCATTTTATTTTATTGGAGATGTTCTTGTGTATTTATGAAAATATGGCTGGCGGGTAAGCTGGAATACAAAAAAACTATACTGCACTAACATTTTTACTTTGGTCAAGTGCTGAATTGTTGTCATAAAATTCTTCAACAGATAGAAACGAATGTGTGGAAGGTGATTCCCCGTGTGCGAAAACCGCTGAGTGCAGCAACATCGTCGGGAGTTACACATGCGCTTGCTTTCCTGGTTTTACTGGGAAGGGAAATATTTACTGCAACGGTATAGTTGTTTTTTATTCTTGGCGTATATTTTCCAATGAAAAAGTGAAAGCTATACGTTGAAAACATGTTAACGCGTCAGCTGTTTCTTCGAAAAAGAAAAAAATTCCTGGCAATACGCGAAGTCGCTCAGTTTGAAACAAACGGAAAGCAGTTTGATGCATTGGACAGAACAATTGCTAGTTCGTGCAGACAAAATATTTTTTCTGTTCCTTGTTACTCAAAGCAATGCTTAATTCGCCTTGACAAGCTCAAACCTTTCTTGCATTACTTTCTACCAGACTTGGACGAATGTGCGGAAGACTTGGCAGACTGCGACAGCAATTCCAAGTGCGTCAATGAGCCGGGAGGTTACAGTTGCACTTGCAAAGACGGCTATGATGAAAACAGCTTTAGCGTTTGCAGCGGTAAGGAGGAATTTTATCAAAAGTTCTGTTGATGATGATTTGAAAATCCCCGGAGAACACCCAGGGCTGCGGAGCTGGAACTCAAATGTCAGGCTCCGGTTCTTCAGTTTCGGGCATCTAATTTTTTCGGCTCCGGATCCAGAAAAATTTGGTCCATTAAAAAGTGACTTTGGCTCCGGCTGCAGAAAAATTGGCTCCGGCTCCAGAAAAATTTTGGCTCCGGCTCCAGAAAAATTTGCTCCGGCTCCAGAAAAATTTTGCCTCCGGCTCCAGAAAAATTTGCTCCGGCTCCAGAAAAATTTTGGCTCCGGCTCCAGAAACATTTTGGCTCCGGCTCCAGAAAAATTTTGGCTCCGGCTCCAGAAAAATTGGCTCCGGCTCCAGAAAAATTTGGTCCTTTAAAAACTGACTCCCTCCCCGCAAATTATGTCTGTGGAATTGGAATTCAAATTTCAGGTTCCGGCTCCATCATGTTAAATATTTTGGCTCCGGCTCCAGCCGTCCAAAATTGCTTTGGCTCCGGTTCCGCAGCCCTGACCGTTTGGATGTAAGGATGGTGCGTCGCATTTCGCAAAGTTGGGTTCGTAGCGGTATGCGCTTTCACAAGCTCGGAAAAGTTTTTCTTTGTAGCGAGAAACTTTGCTGAGCATGTGAAAGCGTATAGGGCCATGCAGTACACGGCAAAACCTCTTGTACTAAAACGCCCAGCAGCACGTCGACTCCGCAGCCTTTTTTCAGTTAAGCCAGGTAAAGAGGCGGTTAGCTGGAGCGAAATTGTTCATTCGCAACGCGATGTCATTTTCGCAGATATCGATGAATGCGCAACAAACCGTCATAGTTGTTTAAAAAACTCGGACTGCGTAAACACGGACGGCTCCTACGAGTGCACCTGTCGAACTGGTTACACTGGAGACGGATTGGGAGCTGGTTGCACCGGTAAGTTTCCATGCATTTCAATCTTATCTTGCTATAGAAAGCACAGTAGCTGTTTACAACGTCAGAATGCAGTTCTTCTTTTTCTGAGCCAGTTGTTCTAACCACTGCTTGGCCGCACTAGATCTCCGGGCAGATGTTGAGATGTTGAGCAGCCAGACTGCAGTGCAATGAAAGTAAACGTTTTTGCAACAAATTCTGGGAAAAGTGTTCACTTGAGTGTCGTTGCGGTTGTGCCGGTAATGGATGGATTACTTGATTTTTGATGAAATACCGGGTGAATTTAAATGGTACATACCAATTATCAGATGTTAAGTAGTGGAGAAGAGCAATGAATTTGAGATCGCAGGAAAGTCCGAATGTGTTTATTCTAAGATATTACGTGGTTTTGTGTTTGGGATGTGAAACTTCATTTGATATTGGCAACCAATTTTCAAATGGCTGAAAAAGCAAAAAAGGCCATGTGATCTGATGAGACTGAAACTCGCGGTTTTCTGTAATAATGCAATGTCTGAAAGCTGGTAACGGTACTGGTTATCCGTCATTGGTTTCTTCCGCTCCAGTGCAGAGGCAGATCTCACCAACGGGGTTTGGGCCACAACCACCTCTAGAACGAACCGAGTAACTGAATTAAAAAAAGGCTGTTGGACATCTAAAGAATTTGTGAGTACGACGCAATAGATTGCAAATGTGCCATCTTATAGACATCACCTCTGCTTAAGCTAGTCTCTGATTGGAGGCTGTCGTGTAGTTGCAAGAAAAATGCTTTCTTTGTGAAAGAGGCGTAACGATGATGATGTTGAGCCAGTGGCCCAACTTTGAGGACAAGTACGTACGGAGTGGAATCAACACGTTTGTTATGGACTGCTCAACGGGCGTTACGTTTTGGGCGCAAACGTTCACACGTTCACAAAGCGTTCTCATTAATCTAGTGACTTATCAGCCACGCCTATGTGTTGAATGCGTTTAGCTTTTGCTGCCTGCATTATTTCGCGTTTATTTGTCGCCTCGCATGTTTTAGCGTGGATCAGTTAGTTTTTCGTCAGTGACGTTTCGGCTCAAATTTTCTGTTTCCTTCCAAAGAGCTACTGTAGTTCTCGTCAACGTGCTTCAAAGCAACACGCATCTTTCTGGGGTCACTGGTTGGTTGGAGATACCGTTATGCGCTCTTGAAAGTAACTGTAAATCGAAGGCAATAAATTTAACAGAGTCAAGTTTCGAATTCCCGGCCTGCCTTGTGTCTCAAGCAGCCGTAAGCCTGGGTTAGACCTTCATCACATCGCAGGTCAGAGTGAATCAGATTCACTGACTGAAGTATGTGTGTCTGCAGCACGAGACCCTTCAACTTTGGCCTAAAAGTGATGGTCCAATATATAGTAGTCTGTTTTCTTTTCTTCCAGGTTAGAATACAATAGCAGTGCGTTACAATTCCGTGTTTTCAAGTTAATAACACTTTTCAGACAAAGACGAATGCTTGCTGGCAACGCATGACTGCTCACCGAGCGCCGCGTGTCGAAACGTCATTGGCAGTTATTCATGCATGTGCCAAAAAGGTTATACCGGCAACCCTCGATCTAATTGCTCCGGTAGGTTAGAATATGATCTTTCTGCTATTCAATTTTGTCAGATTCCGCCACACCCGCGTGCGACCGACTCACATTCCGCGATTTGGGTTTTATCGGTGGAAATAAACAACTTCGTGGCACACCTTGCGTCAGCGGTTTTTCTTTAATGCAACTAACGTAAAAAAACTTATGTTTTTAATTGCAATAAATCAGCAGTTCTTTTGTTCCTTTTTCGTCGTCACTCTGTTTGATTTCGGAGAGCACTTACTTGAAATAGATGTATGAAAGTTTGAATCATCGCAAAAAGATGAAGGCAGAGCCCAGTCGGCTGATTCCTCGAAAGCTTGCCGAAAACCTAGAGCTTTATAATTGTTGATTCAGACATTGACGAATGTTTGAGCGGTGACGATGTCTGCGGAAGCAACGCATATTGCATTAACAGCGATGGTTCTTTCAGCTGCCGTTGTCGTCCTGGTCTCACTGGCGATCCTTCGGTGGAGTGCGCAGGTAATCGGCCTCAGTTATGGTCAGCTATACGACGCAAGCCTTCGCGTCTCCTTTAGAGCCTCTGTGTCATAAACCGTAAGCCGTTGCGATACTGTTGCTGGTTATATCAGACTATGCACAGCCCCTTTTTGAATTTCGGCAGATCTAAATGAATGTCTGGAAGGCTTATCAGATTGCGGCCAAGAGAAGATATGCAAGAACACAAAAGGAAGTTTCAAGTGCGCTTGCTTTGATGGATTCGCCTTGAATCCAATATCATTGCTCTGTGAAGGTGAGTTACTGTGTTGCTGATCAAAGTTTCGAAAACCTCGTTTCGTGTGCATTTTTACAGGCAGACAGAAAACGAGATGTTGATGATAAGACATTTGTCTAAGATAATTAATTATAATTGACGACACCACTCATTTATTCTTATATTCGGGAAGCTGTCGACATTCCCTTTGTTTACCGCATGACCGGGAAAACAAGAAGGAAAAAACTAGAATCTTTTAAGGAAAATACACCCGCAAATTATGGAGCACTCCTTCAATTCCAGTTTCATTTCTATTTTCGATAAGCGTTTTCAAGCAGTTAGTGGCGAGGATGAACTGTTTGCTGAAAATGCAAGCGACATGCGCGACCAGTTCGCATTGATCTGGCCTTGATTTCCTTGATTTCTGTTCAGATATCGACGAATGCTTGACATCCAACAACACCTGCACTGGCAACACAGCTTGCTCGAACACGCGCGGGAGTTACTCGTGCGAATGTTTGCAGGGATTTGAGAGAAGCGACAAGGGATTTTGCGAAGGTAAGCGAACAGATGCTAAAACGACCTGTGAAATCCGAACCGACCTAGGACAATTTTTGGTCTGAATTCTATTGGAAACTAGTCTGCCCGCAGCATTAACTGTTAGCCTGCACCGAAAGACCTCATTTGCGGCGTAGACACGAATTTCGGGTCGATCCGAGTGGCCCATGACGCAAGCAAGCGGAGATGGGCGCCTGCATACAACTCACGATAGTTAGAAACGGGGTACAAATCGAGCATGAACGAAACTTAACTGTAGCGCTACGCTAGAATGAGGTCTGGACTGCAAGCTTTTCACTTGGATAATGTTTAAGTGGAAAAGAATGATCAAGAAAGATTGGAACGTGCTCTTTCTTTCGCAGACATCGACGAATGTTCTGTTGTGGAGGAGCCTTGCAAAATGAGCGAAGACTGCGAAAACACCCCCGGAAATTACACTTGCGTTTGTTCCCATGGCTACACGGTCGATGAATCAGGGCTGTGCACAGGTGAGTATCTTTTTTTCTGGGAAGATTCGCGCTTTCAGTTTGGATTCGACGCATGTTTGACAAAAAGACACTTTTTAAACTCTGCCAAAATTCATTTCTCGGCCAATGAAGCCATCGCACCACCAGAAAAACATATACATGATGCAGTAACCGAAAAATGAAATATCATGAACAAAAGTTTCTTAAAGATGACTGTGATTTGCTGTAAAATCATAAAAAAATTTTCACTGTACTTGTACTGTATAAAAATTACGTGTTACTTCCAATGAAACGTGACGAGTTGCTCAGTGGCGCTCTAATGGGCCAGAGCACCAACTGCTTTGACACTTAGTAACAGTAACAGCACGTTTAGCAGTGATGCGCAGAGAAACATTTGTGGTTCTTTATTTGCCTTGAATGCTGCTGGTTTTCTTTGAGTTGGATGTTTGTTCACTGACCCTTGAAGGGCGATAATAAGTGCAGTTCTTCAACAGGAAAACGTACAGAATAAGATTAGAAGTTGGAAAAAGTTTGTCACCTTGCAGGGCTCGACGCCAGTAATCACCAGCGTTTTTTGCACGTGCCTGGTAGTGTGCAGGCTATTAGGTTTAATCTTCGAAAACATGGTTTGGCCCAATGATACACGCGCTTGGCACTAACTTGAGTGAAACGCAAAACTAATCATTATCAAAGGAAATAAAAATGCTGGAATTTAACCTTTTACAGTAATTTTGCGAACTTAGATTTCGAAAAATGTGTTTTGATGGATACTAGTTTCAATTCGGGTGAAAAATTTTTCATTTCTCTTTACTTGAGGTAGGAGCTCAATCCCCTGAAGAGTAATTTTAACATCCAAAAGCCAACAATTTTTGTTTCTCAACAAGTGAAAAGCAGTACAAAGGGAAAGACGCTCGTCTCTTGACCTCACGTTTGAGTACACTCTTCAACTATGATGGACACTTGCAACATCCCTAGCAAAACAATTTTTAAATTTATTTTTAAGGTCGTTTGAATCGCATGCCTGTGGGTCATGTCACCTTTTTGCATATTTCTCGCGATGGAACTTAGACTTCCGTTGTTGGCTTCACGGATATTATCAGACAGCCACTTTCTTATGAGCGCCTAACGGACTGCATGCGCTTTTGTTAGTCGCAAACTGTATGTGCGGCGTAGATATCGCGAACATCCTGAAACATTGTTCAAAGGTATGTCTCGTTCACTGCGTTTTTCTTCAGACGTCGACGAATGTGCATCGGGAAGTTACAAGTGCACCCTTTTTTCATCCTGCTCCAACGTGGACGGCAGTTACGATTGTCTGTGCAGTGCAGGTTACCAGGAGACGCAGGATAATCTGTGCGCAGGTTGGTCTTGAACAACTGTTGTCTCTTGGCAGTTGCAGTCAAACCTTTTATTTACGCCACCACATCGGGTAGGTGAACCTATATTTCTGGTTGCAAATTCACCGTTTAAGTTGCAGCAACAGATATGACTGGTGCAGAGTGAAATGTTGCTCCGTTTTCTTTTCAGTCAGGCCACTGAAGGGGAAGGTGCTACTTTCCTTCAAACCCAATTCGAAAAACAGGAAATGAAATCGTTGCACTGTAATTACTTCTGGTCTGATTAGCTATTCTGTCTGACCAGATTGACAGGCCCTCCTAAAAGATCGCGACTGGCAAAAAATGCCTTCACATAATCATTATTGTCACTTTTATTGAATTCCTGGCGGGTTCTTTAGATGTTTCGATCTTTTTGACGTGTCCTGAGCAATATTAACAACTTGCCGCGTTTTTCCAAAATGTGATTTTTATATGAGTGTTAATTCAACGCGCAGTTGGTTGAAAGTTTCATTTCCAACAGACATCGATGAATGCTTGGATGGAACCCACAACTGCGTTTTGAATGCGGAGTGCATCAATACCGTTGGAAGTTACAACTGCAAATGCTCGACTGGCTTCACTGGGAACGGTGGATCCTATTGTGGAAGTGAGAAGAACCTGGCAGGTTTGCGTTTCTCATCGCGTGACGTTCAACCTCGAATCAACGTTTCCTTTTACTCTTCAGATATTGACGAGTGTGATCTGGGAGCTTGCGGTGCGTCAGGCACGTGTCAAGATACGATTGGTTCTTACCAATGCACGGGATGCAAGCCGCGCGGTGACAACACGAATGTTTGTGATGGTGAGTTGGGAAACATTAGCATCTTCAAAGAAGGAACGAGATTTACTCGATAGTTTGCGATTAGACCAGGCCGGTGATTCTCAACGTGGCCCATGTTGAACGCCAGTGGTCCACTTGGAATATCTGGTGGTCCAACGAGGGTTCCATAAAATCCTTATAAATCGTTCCACAAAATTGTAACCTTTGCTGCACATTAATTATGTGAGACCATTTTGTGGGTTTTTGCGTTTTGCTAGTTGTTCATGAGGCATCAACTTAGCAAAGTGGTCCATCGGATTCTTTTATAAAAAAAGATGGTCCATTGGCCTAAAAAGGTTGAGAACCACTGGCCCGGGTGATGGACAACTCCAGCTCTTCAACAGGTAAACGTTGAAAATTGCGTTTCATGACGACGTGTTTCAACGCAATTGTGACAACTGCAGGCCGCGGAGTCGTCGCCGTGGGAGGGCCTGTGGTCCCAGGACCCCTATTAGCAGTCGGTACCCCCATTCATAGGTGGAGACCGCCTTTTCAGTCCTTTTCTGTATTTGCCCCGTTATTTTTTTGTTTAACCCCTCCAACAACCAAACCCTGGTGTCCCAAGTATCAGGTAGGTACGAAAGGACGGACAAATCGGCTTACTGGGCCCTGATTTGGGACACGATCCACGGCCATCCATTTTCAACATTCTTGTCGGAAAAAAGATGATTAGTTTTGATTTTAGTGCTAAATTTCTTGTTAGCAATACTGTGTGTGGTAACGACCCTGGTTTGAACGGCCAATGTGCGCGTCTAAATTTTGTTGCAGTTCGATGTTCTTTTGTGTTTTTACTTGAGTTCATTTTTATTTGCTTGCTTCAGATATCGACGAATGCCTTGAGGGTTCTGCCAAGTGTTCTGGAAATTCAAACTGCGTCAATTTGGACGGGGGCTACATGTGTGAGTGTCAGACTGGGTTTACCGGGGATGGAAAGGAGCGGTGTGCAGGTGAGTTTCAGCAAAGACCTGAAAACATGCTTGTTATGAAGTTTCGCAGATGTGTAAAAAGTCGGCTGTGTGGTGAATATAGGTTTTTACGTGTAAATAGTTACCTGCAGAAAAGGTTGGTCCGCTCAACACTCACAATATAACGTTACCAGAGTACCTGAAGTGAAAACTAACTCATGAACTAGCGACAGGTGTGTTTTAACAACTGCAAGGGACGACACAAATGTTACATAGTTGGAAAAAATAAAACAAACGCTTAACCGTTGTTTTAATCCCGGAGAATCAGCCAAAATGGATAATTCGCTATGATTTTCGTCCGTTCCTTGAATTGTAATAACCTGCTACTGAAATTTTTTGTAGTATGGTCGTAGTCGAACTTCGAATTGAGCAAATATCCAATACATTTTGGTCTTAATTAAGTGATAAAGGTTTTGGGTAGCGTCACCAGGTAAGTCTATTTTTATTTGATCTTAACTTAACGAAAGACGACTTTGTGCCTAAAGTTGCTATTGAAACTACTGAAACTGATCTGTGATTATAAGACACAAAAATACTGTATATGTCCAAATAAAACGAGGTTTTCAATATTTCCCCTCTACCTCAATTGAATTGTAACTTTCGTTTGAAAACAAGTTTAGTTTATTTACAATCATGATCTTCTTATCAGATGTAGACGAATGCGTCCTCACTCCCGATGTCTGTGAACCCAACGGGTTGTGTAGAAACCTGGCTGGAAACTTCACGTGCGATTGTCAGAAAGGCTATCAACTTGTGCGACACACCGTGTGCGAAAGTAAGGCTTTGCAATGTTTTCTTTCTGTTTGGTTTTGATGCATTTTCAAAACAAAATCGCATGAAATTTTTTTTTTGGTCGCTAACAAAAGTCAGTGTGATAATGACATGGTATCCTTGTAAATGCTTCTGTTACGGCGTTATTTTCTTATAAGTGTTAATGTGTTAATAGGTATTTTCCTTACGTAAAATGTTCGAAAAGCCTGCTGGAAACTGTGGCTTGCCAACGTCATTTTCTCCACTTATGCTGTACAGTGTAAATAGTTGATACGCCTGAGCTCTTGCAATTTAATCAGTTAGCTCGTTTCTTGCTTGTTAAGACACCGATGAATGTTCCACAAGCAGCGGCCGTTGCCACGACAAGGCCGCTTGTAAAGACACAGACGGGAGTTACGTTTGTCAATGCAATGCTGGTTATCGTGGAGATGGCTACGTCAACTGCTATGGTCAGCCACGAATTCTGTTTTTATACATTTTCGCGTAGCAACAATAGTTTGTCAAAACACCCAAAAGTTTATATATGCACTAATTTCATTTCCTATTTTTACCACGTTTCTTGCGAGTGTGTTGCATTACTTTGTGTTGTGTTTCTACCTTGCCAACGTAGAATTTGAAACTAATCTAAGTTATTAGCAGAGGATAAGAATTGTAAGAAATGAACAAGCGAAACTGTTTTATCTGCATTTTTGCTCCCATCTTTTTCTTCTGTTTCGTTGGAAAACTCTTTATCGTGATTGCAAGCCTTTAGAGCTGATCATCTGTTGAAACGCGCATCATATTATGGGTCTTTCTTTTTCATATTAGGGGACGTTTCATAGCTCCGTAACTTATGCATTGCAGATGTTGACGAATGCTTGCAGCAGCCGAGCCAAACACTCTGTGTCCAGAACGCCGTATGTTTAAATACGGAAGGTTCGTACGAGTGCCGGTGTGCTGCGGGGTACCAGGGGATCGGGGACAGAGTATGCCAAGGTAAGTGAACCACGCTCTGTTGTGATATTTTTTGTTACGAGCAGTCTGATTTTCGTAACAACAGGAGGCAACGCGCAATTGCACGAGTTTAATGTGGCTGAAAGGAAACCGATTAAAACAAAGCATCTGTTTGAGTCTTTCTTCCCTTGCATGCCTCAAAATCTAAAGCGGGTACGCTCGTAAGATGCTGATACGTTTCGCACAAAAACGGGTCGACTGTAAATAAATGTTTCTATTCCAGACGAAGACGAATGCCAGTCTTCAACAAATAACTGCACTGATGACAGGCGTTGCGTCAATGAGGTCGGTGGGTATAGATGCGACTGTCTGGAAGGCTACACAGACAAGCAAGGAGCATGCACAGGTGAAAACAACCTTGGGTTATGTGAACGTATGGAAAAGTATAAGACGTGCCTGTCTTCATCTGAGATATGGATAAAAACAGAGTCTGTTTGCGTCTGCTTAAATTTGGTGATTTCGTGCGACACTTTTCCCTGCACTGGTGATGCTGATCGCAGTTTTTTAGCAAAACATCTGCCTTGCGTTGCACTTTGTCCGTTTTGCATTTTTAATAATTTATTTTATATTTTATGGCGATGGGCGGCAGACCGGAGTTTGGCCACGCCCTTCGTCGCGTCATGTCGATCTGACAAGCACACGACGAACAGTTAACAAAAGGTTACAAGCACGCAATTAACAGGCAAACACATGATGAACAGTCGAACAAATTTTTCATGGCGATACAAAGCTTTTCTTTAAAATAAATTTTTAACACACGGCAGTGAAATTTTTAACAAAGAAGCAAACTGACAATATTTGCTTTGTACCGCGTGCTTGTTTGGCAACATGCATCTCTAGAAATTATTTTTTGTCTTTTCGCAATTTTTCACAGCTTTTGTTACCGTTACCATTGCCAATTAAACTCATTGCTATCTTTAAGTTGTTTGACTTTTGCATATTTTACACAAGAATTCTCAGATCAAACTTTATTTTGAAAGGCCGCGCAATATCTTTCTCGCATTTGCTTTTTCGTCAATGCTAATGAAACCGAATCATTGCTTGTGAACACAAAGTGTTCTTTTGGGGCTTATTGGCAATGCTGACTTACCCGCATGTGGGGTTGTGCTTTTCGCGGGGATTTCAATCAGCAATCTCCAAGTCGGCAACAGGCTTCATGCTTCGCCGGTTTCCTCCAATCACACTTGCGCTTATGAGTTTTTAAATCTGACGAAGATTTTGCTTTTCTGAGTAGAATGCGTTTACCTGCGTTGACTTTCACCTGGGATCAGCCTTACACTCTGTCTCCATAGACGTGGACGAGTGCCGCGACGGCACGGACACGTGCCACGTGATGGCGCTATGCACCAACGTGCCCGGATCGCACCAGTGCGCTTGCAAGAGGGGATTCACCGGTGACGGAAAAGTGTCATGCGTCGGTAACGACGTTTGATAGTGTTGAGTTTTATTTTGGGAGGTGGAGTTTCTTGCAAGTCTATGCCAGGGTCTTTTGCATGTGTTAATTGTTTGCACATCTCATGCTGGACCGCCCTGGCTGGAGAACGTGGCGTTGTAGAAGTCGACGTTCAGGCCTGATTTAATTTGCGCAGATTTTACACATGCTTTCTGAAATGCTACGTTTCTTAGGGCGCTGTTGCTATTTGAATTACATTTTATGTGGGAGGTAGAAAAAAATATTTAAAGATATCTTCTTTGGAAGGTGTGCCTAACAAAATTGCGGTTTTTCATAGCAATAGATATTTATTCTTCCACTTGGTGTCGCTAAATTTGACTCCACTTTGAACTGAAACGGTGTCACTCCACCTTTGCAAAGCAGTGATAATTTTCAAATTGATTTTTGTGAACCGATATCAACCACTTCGAAAATCGCAGTAAAAACGTAGAGCTGCATTTCCAAAGGAGATGCGTTTGTTCATGTTTCTGACCAAGCTTCATCTTTTTTTAAGAAGTTGATTAGAAACGTAACAAACTGCTGTTTTTACGCCACTGGTAGTTTTGTGGTGGAAAAATGGCGTGTACGTCTGCAGGTTGGTTCTGTTACGTCTTAGTCTTGAATACGTGCAAGAGTGATTTTGCGAAATAAAAGTGGTGTTACGATCAACGCCATCCTCTCTTATTTATCTTAATCAGATATCAACGAATGTGACGACAGCTCTCCGTGCGCAGCGAACAGTCTCTGCGCCAACACTCACGGCAGCTTTAAATGCGATTGCGCTGAAGGTTACGTTTTAAGCGACTCCGGTAACTGCACAGGTGAGGGTTTTGTTTCTACCGAAGTAGAGCGGATTTGCGCAAGAACTTCAAACAGCCTCGTAAACGTGAAACGGATACTTGTTGTTGTACCTCAAGCTTTTTGGTTGCCACCTGGGCATCTGTTTGCGTCTGCTGATGTGGATTGAGAATCCGCTGATCGAAGTCAGTTTACCCGGAGCACTGCTGGCAAAGCAGGCTACTTGCTGTGCATTTGAACAGTTTCGGACGTGCGCTTTACAGACGTCGACGAATGCGCTACGGGTAGCGCTGGTTGTGACAGCGACGCAGAGTGCGCGAATGCCGACGGCAGCTTCGCATGCGAGTGCAACGACGGTTTTGAGGATAACGGGGAAGGAGGTTGCGCTGGTGAGGGCTGGCTGTTTGTTGCTGGAGTTCTATCACTGGAAACGTGGAAACTTGCTTACGTTCAAGGGGTTGAACGTGGGCTGTCTGGGTTGGGTTTTACTGTCGTTATTTGTTTGCTAAAGGTGGGTAAGAACGCTAGAAAAATGCGGCAGGAAATGAGATAGTATTTTTAGTTGTTTTTTTTTCTCACACAAAAGAGAAATCAGGGAGAGAAATACACGCGTTTCTCTCTCAGCTCAAACTGGGTTCTGCTGATTTACTGTACTAATGTCTAATTGTGATGCCTACAGTTTGCCCTCTGATACTGAAGCAGAGAGCCCACGACCTCTACCAGATAACTTTTTTTCAGATACGGACGAGTGCGCTGAGCCAAGCGCTTGCATCGATAACGCACAGTGCAGTAATACCTTAGGAAGCTACGCATGCTTGTGCGAAGATGGTTTTACAGGAGACCCGAACACTTTCTGCGAAGGTAGGGCGACTTTGATATTCGCATGGCTTTCTAACCAATTGCTGGATCCTCAAATGCTTGTCTTATTTTGCTCACTTATTGCCAAGTTGAACTGCCAGAACTGCTTCACTCCGACACTATAGCAGCCAAAGAACCGGTTGAAACGCTTTGTTTGCGGAATTGCCGGCTTATCGTCTTCATCGGGCACTAGATGTGAAGTTTAACTAATTATTTGTTTCTTATTTGTGAAAAAGACTAGTGTTGAGACTTGTTTTGTATTTTTGTATTTCTTCGGAGTAATCAGTCTGCTTGTTTCCTTGCAGACAAAAACGAGTGCAGACTGGGGGAGGCTGATTGCCCCTCAGGCACTGTTTGTTCCAACTTGTTCGGTGGTTATGAGTGTCTGTGCGATTCTGGATATGGCGAAGACTCACTGAGCGGGACTTGTGCAGGTGATCGTGTAACTTCAGCTTTCAAACATGTGCTGATTTTTCTCAATTCAACCTGAATGAATCTTGATGATGGAGCGTCTGTTAGTTACTACGCAGTGGTATAGCGGTTTGGCTGATGGCCGTCGTCGCCGACAGCGCTGGAATTTTGTCTGAGACTGTCCCTCCGTGGGTGTATAGAGCTTTTACAGATGAAGTGAGTGTTTGTATGTGGTTACAAGACGTACTTTGGTGCTGGCGTTGACTGCCAGTGTGAGTGTTCTGTGCATTTAGAATTATCACTGAAACTCAGACGCGTCACCAGACTGTTAAAATGAGGGTCAAAAAGAAAAAGTATGGGCACTACCTGCGAAAAACAAAGCAATGACTTCACTCGCTTCCGACAGAGGGGCATTGTGGAAAATGAGGAGACAAGCACCTTGATCTACTGCAGAAAAAAGTCCCCCTAAAACCACTATATTTTTGTCTCATGTTGCACACCTTTGTAAGTAGTGTATGAACAAGGGTGGGCAATTAATTTGGCTCTGGGGTCACTTTGAGAAGACCGCGTTTAGCGGAGGGCCGTACCTTCCAATCTGATCGTAAAGTAAATAAAAAAAACATGAACAATAACGGTGCACAGAAAAAGTTTTCATGAAAGCCTCACTGTTCTTGTGCAAATACACTTTATCCAGCACAAGCAATTCAATGTGGCAGATGTAATCTCACATACTTTTCAGAAATTTTCAGATTTTAAGATATTTCCTGAATCCTTCCACGGGCCGCTAATCGCCTACCCTGATGTAGAGTTTGCAAGTGTCATAATAATGCTGTCAGCTCTCTCTTTGCAAGTGGTACAGTTGGTTGAGCTCGCGTCACCAAAGCGGGCAGTTTGAGTTCAATTCCCGGTCTGGTCATGTCGAAGATTTGAATGAGTTTTCCATTTTTCAGACATCAATGAGTGCGATGATCCATTGACCGTCTGCCGCCTCAACTCCAGATGTGTTAACAAGCCAGGAAGTTACACGTGTGAATGCGTCGATGGGTTTGAAGACTTTGGTGGGGCATGCCAGGGTAATTCTACCCACCAGTGTGTTACAGCCTGTATCACGCACCTTTCGCCAACTCTTTGCTTGAAACGCACTACGCACTCAGATTTAAATAAAGTCGGAAAACGGTGTTTGTGAGCGCTTTACAAAATTGTATTTGTGTTTTCAGTTTTCAGGGTTTGCTGGTGCTGTTACGTTGTGACAAGTAAATCTTATGTTTTAAGACCAAAAATCACCGATGATAGTAATCTGACTTCTTAACATTTAATCAGGCATTCCAGCTTTCACCTTTAACGATTAACCATTTTTTGATCATAAGAATCTCAAGATATAGTCTAACGAAATCATCTTCCATGACCTTTTCAGGAAGTCGGCATTTTCATAAAATACGTCGTTTTTTGTTTCGGTTTTCAACACATTGTTTTCCTATTACAGATATAAACGAATGCTTGGCAAGCACCAAGAAATGTGGACCTAATGCAAAATGCAAGAACAGTCATGGAAGTTTTACTTGCACTTGTCATCAAGGGTATTTTGGAAATGGCGCTGAAGGGTGCAATGGTACTGAACTATGTGCATGTGTGATATAACTATTCCATATGTAATTTATTAGCTACGGCGCGTATACTTGTAAACAGCTACTGCACTGTAGGAGAGTTTGCGGCCTTCCTGAGATCAGTTCACTATCTTGAGTATTAGTACAAGACACCGAACTGCACTTTTGAGTGTTAGACTGTGCTGGCGTCAGTTGCTTTGACTAAACAACCTTGGTTTTAGACATTGACGAATGCTCACTGGACCAGTTTTCCTGTCCAAGCAAATCAACGTGCTTGAACACAAAAGGCAGCTACAAGTGCGACTGTGACGTCGGATACATTGACAATGGTTTCGAAGTGTGTAAAGGTTGGTAAAGTTTTGCTGGCGAGTTTTTGTAGAAGACCAGGATTCATGTGCAAGTAAAACTTGGGGATGTATGCCTATTGCCTCGAACAGGGTCTCCAACCTTTTTGAAACTGAGAGTTACTTCTTGGGTACTGATTTATGCGAAGTCCTTCCAGTTATTACACGCCTCCGAAATAAAAAAATTGCTCAATTTGTCTGTAATTATGTTGCACATAATAAAATCAGTGATATTCGTCCATGTGAAGAAGCTGATTATGTTAATGCTACTTTCAGAACAGACCCGCAGGCAACTCACGTGCTTCGTGTGGGCGACTTGGTTCCTTGCGGGCACCAGACAGACCCTGGCCTAGAATAAACGGGGATTTCTAAAAAAACGCAGCAAAAATGCAGGTGTTCATTGCTCTTATCAGCACCACCATATTTCCTGGTCATCAGAATTGGTTTTCTTCTAAGCCAGTGCGTCCCAAACTTGGGGTAAATTACCCCCCGGGGGTAATATGCGGTTTTTTGGGGGTAACGCGGAACCAAAACCGCAATGTTGTTCTGTGTTATGAGCGATCACTAGAAAAGACATTTTGGACAGGAAATGCGAAAAGTTTTTGAGGGTAATAAGACAGAATCGCTACCTTGATTTGAGTAACGGTTCGAAAAAGTTTGGGAACCACTGTTCTACGCTATGATTCTGCCGCCAACTAACAAACTGCAGGCGGTATAGTATATAACAACGAAATGCTTAAGTTTTGAAGCCGAAATGCGCGACAACACCCGCTCTTTCTCAATTCTGTGGATACCTTTGAAAAATGCGACGTTTTCAGTTTGTTCGAATATTTTTTAAGAAGCTCCCAAAACCATCAGAGTTTCTTATAAGTTTTAACGTATTTCTCTGCCTTGCTCTGAAGACAATGACGAGTGTGCTGCTTCACCCAACCCTTGCAGCAACAACGCTGTGTGCGAGAACAGCGTTGGATCCTTTTCATGTCAATGTGCGGCGGGTTTTTCCGGGAATGGAAAAGTGGCTTGCATAGGTGAGGAACGTGTCATTCATGCTGCTCAAAAGAAAATGCAATTTGTTTTTGTTGCTTAAAGCGATACTTGCAATGTTCTTACGTCGCGTTTTGAGTTTTTGCATGCACTTCAAACGTTCTACATTGCTGTGAAAAAAAACATGTTTATCCTTTAAAACCTCAGCTTGTTAACTGATAGAACCTGAATAGATTTCTTCGATTTGATCGAAATTATTCTTCTATTAAAATTTATTTTAGTTAGATTAGCGATTGGTGAAAAAAATTTAAGAAAAGTGGCTCGTTATTCGTCGGATGAGTTTGCGAAGTAAAATAAGCACTTACGTAGTAAATGTTGATATGGATTATTTTTGCAGATGGCTTTAACTTCTGTCGAAGTTGTGTGCTGTTTGGGTATAAAATATACAGTTTAGGCAGCACAGTCTTTGACTTGAACTAGAATAAAACCACACGGCTCCACTGTTTATCATTACTTCGTACGAAAACAATGGGAAAAATTACTATATAAACCCCAAAAGTCAAAACTGCTAACAACTCATTTCTTTTAAGATGTTAATGAGTGTATGGCTGACGTCAATCCGTGCGATGAGAACGCAGTTTGTAAGAACCGAGTTGGGGACTACACCTGCACTTGTCGCGAAGGCTACACTGGAGAAGCAGTGGGCGCTGGCTCATGCACAGGTAGGGACTTGTCGGAAAGCACTGCCGGTGGCTGGGCTGTTGCACAATCTGTGCTATCGGTTGTGCTGTTTCATCGTTGTGCTGTTTGCGCTGGGTGTAGGACACAGAAATGGCGAGAATTCAAAGTTGTTTTCAATGCGGTAATATATCGCCTACCACCTCGGTAGAGCGATTCTTTTAGCTAGAACACGCACATCTCTGCATTTGTTGATAAATGTTTGATTTGCTGGATCGTCAAACCAAGTGGGGCTGTGCAGACTGCAGCAGCTCATTGGAAAACCTATTGGGAAGTAATTGTTTATGTTTGGCTCGCGACCTTTTCCAATGAAGTTGACATCATAAAGCAGTGGTGACGTAGAAAGTAGTTTTTTTATGACATCATAAAACAGTGGTGGCGTAGAAAGTAGAAGGTGGTTGAAATGCACAAGTCGTTTGACAAAGAGCTGCAAATCGGCTTTTACTTGAGCTGGCTAATGTTTTTCGCGCTAGCGAAGGATATGGGTACGTGTGTTTATCGTATTCACTTCACTAGTTGACTCATTCATATTTGATTTTATGATAGACGTACAGTACCTTCTTCAAAATTCTCTCGTTCTGATTTGCTTGTTCAGACGTAGACGAATGCCTTTTACTCCGCCCTTGTGGAAGGAACAGCGAATGTCGCAACAACGAAGGCAGCTACAAGTGTTTGTGCAAAGGTGGATACACCGGCGACCCTAATATTGAGTGCATTGGTAAGGCTCATGAGTCTGGCAATGAAGTGTTTCGAGTTTAATCCGCGCTTGACAAGGTCCACTGTGGTGCAGAGAGTTCCCACGATCTGCCAACTTTGCAAAAGTTCAGCGAAATGCAGTTGACTTAGGTTAGGTGCGAAGCTGATGGTCCTGCTGTATTTGAGAAAGGAAAGTTCATACATTGTCCTCATTTTGTATTTCCCAATCAGGGTGTCGCGAGTGTTCTGCGGGCGCCCGCATTTTTGTACGTTACCAGCTGTGTGTTGTGTCTCAATGTGACTTAAAATTTTCGCCTTTTATTCTTTGCATGTTTCTGAAAGGATAACACTTCTTTTCAAAGCATCCAACTTGCTTCATTCAAATCATTGGTGGTCGCGTTTTTGTTTGTGACATTAAGTTTGAAATAGATCTAAAAATAAGTTAAACAATCGTTAACTCTTTACTCAATCTTTATCCGTTCAGTTGTGTTAAAATCGATGATAGTCTTTAAAAACTGTTTTGAACGAAACTCACACAAAACCTACAAATAAATGTGTATGTCCTGACGTGCTACATTACATTTTTGAAAACGATCTTACTTTTTCGGGAAGCAATGTAGATAATAATATTTCATTAAAAACTGCTTTAAGTTCATTTTTTATCAAACTTTTTCCACATTTAATTTTGTTTCATAACTCAAGAAAAAGAAGATGATGGAAAAACAAACACTTTTATTTATTTTGAAGTGAATTCGCAGAGAGAAAAATTCTTTTCGCGTTGAGTACATCGACCTGACACGTTACATTCCATCTGCAGATTTTGACGAATGTCTTCTCGGTCGTTCCAACTGTCTCGATGAAGCAATTTGCACAAATACCATCGGCAGCTTTACTTGCTCCTGTAAAGATGGCTACAGTGGAGATGGGGTCAATGCGTGCATAAGTAAACAAACCGCATCCTTTTACCGAGTTTCTCTTGTCGAGCTTGTGATATAACGTTGTTTGTTAACGTATTTCGTACTTTACAAAAAAACGCTCATGGCCGAGTTGCTGAAAAATGATTTGAAGAATGATGCATCAGATTCATCTTAATCGTAGAAAGGAAAGCTTAACATCATCTACCAAACATGCAAGTAGACTAAAAGTTTGCCACGGTCCAGGAAATAGCTTTTCATTAACTGGCTGCTACCGGAATGTCAGCAAAGAGATGTTTCCAAATTTTAGTAATTTAACAGCAGCACAAATTGCACTAATATGATTGATTGTACTCTCTCTTCGCTAAAACCATTTTCATTTTAAACGTGATGCAGAGTGGATAAGTTGCTGATAAAGTTAAGCAAAATTCTTTCATCGCTTGGGTGACTCTGATTTCTGCAGAAGAGTGACTCTGATTTCTGCGATTGTGTGGAGGTTAAAACGACCTGCTGCTACTTTAAGGGTGTTAACTTCAAAAGTGTGAAAGGATTTATTCATTGGTTAGTGCAACCGTTGTGGTTTATGTTTTACAGACGTGAACGAATGCCAGTCAGACGTTTGCCACAAGGTGGCGATGTGCAACGACACTGAGGGTAGTTTCAAATGCACGTGCCTTGAAGGTTACAGGGGAGATGGACGAACGTCATGCCAAGGTAACCATTTAAGAAATAATTTGGTCCGCCACTGCAAATCGTTTGATTCAGTTACAATGGTAAACATTCCATCGTTTCCAAACTTTGGTTGAAGGTTTATTTTTTAGTGTAATTGGGAAGAGGTCAAGTGTTGACTGGAGTGGGGTTAAGAAAACCACTTATTTCATGCTCATTTTCCTCACGCAGATGTCGACGAGTGTAGCTTGAAATTGGACAATTGCGAAAGCACAGCGATCTGTGATAATTCACCCGGAAGTTATCGGTGTCTCTGCCGCGCTGGATACCGGATGCTGAACGGCATTTGTCAAGGCGAGATTGCACAATTATTGAAACTTACAAGATAAACTCAACTTTTATGTTGGTGATACAGGTTGTTTCTGAATGCTTCTGTTTGTAAATAAATTATTGCGTCACAATACGAGCTTGGTTTCTTTAAGTATTCAAGTAAACTCCATTCACTTCTTCAGTAGTTTCGGTGGCTGTTGGTTTATATATGTTGAACAATTCTAAACACTGAGTTGCATCTTCGCAAGAAATTACAAATGCATTTTTCTTTTCATAATTTTGACGCATGGTTTTTGCATTCTGTGATCAAAATGGTTCATTGCTTGTCATTCAGTCAATAACGGAGCGACCCAGTCCAGCTGTTGATTTTCTGTCGCTTTCATAGACAAAGACGAGTGCAACCTGGAAAGGCCTTGCGACACTAATGCCGAATGCACAAACACCGATGGAAGTTACAAGTGTCGGTGCAAACCGGGTTTCACAGGTCATGGCGAGCTCGGATGTTCGAGTAAGCAAAATTAACTCAATTATTTATACCTACATTTGTTTTGTGTGAATAAGAGCTGATGATGCCTCGAAATATATACTCTGTAAGATCTTCGTGTCTGATTCTTTGCTGGGAAAGGACTTCTTATCGGTAGGCAGTGTATCAACATTAACTTTATTTATTACCAGGAAGTTACCCTGCGGTTTAAATAGTTATTTTCTTGAGTTTGTGAATTTATTTTAAACTGGAGTTTTGGCTAATTTTGGATAAAGCGTTTCTGGGTCTCGTTATTTTTTAGAAATGCCTTATAGTTACGCCGTTATGCTTGTACCCGCAGTCCAAAAACATGGATAAGTCATCCACAGAGTTCACCGAGTTGCTAGTTCATGTACAGAATTCAACCTTTACTTTCGCTTCGTTCGTTCGCTCTTCTTTTGTGGCTTGTTAATTCCTTGCTCCATCGATTCAGATGTGAACGAATGTGAAGATAGCAAGGCGTGTGCTGACAACGCGGTGTGCGTTGATGAGGTTGGAAGCTACAGTTGCATCTGTGCACAAGGTTATACCGGTGATGGACGAACTTACTGCTCAGGTGCTGTGGTTTTCAGCTACACAACACTTTTTCATTATATCTTTGAAATAGAAAATCTTTGAAAATAAAATCAAAAACCGTTTTTCTCTACAATAGCTATGCGTGAAATGACGCAAATTTCATTTAGAAAAATATCTGTCATCAAGGTAACGAAATATTTGATCAGAATTAGTTGTAAGATTGTTGATCTTCAAACCCTTGCCTTAGTTCTTTAGAGAACATGTCTCTTAACTTTGGCAATGGTACCAAACCAGATGCTGTTTGTACGAGTGACTTGCAACATCGTTATTTGTCCATTCACAATATTTCTGCTGCTTACACGTGTGTTTCCTTAGTTTTGATACTCGACGTTTTTGTGGTTCTTGAAGTTGTTTTTTTGCTCTTTATCCATGCTGCTTAGGAAGTTTATAACTTGGCTTGGATTTTTCGAGGATGCTCCCTAAATGTTTTTGCAATACTATCAATATTTATTTGCTGTGTGCTATAAAACCATGAGGTAACATGAAAGGCACAGAGCTGAAGTTACTGGTGGTTGTTTGTTTGGAGGGGGGGTTAACTTCTAGATCGCACGAGTTAGCACGGTGCGTATTTTATCTGCTGTAAACCGCAGGGATTTCTCATTCAGATGTCGACAATTGCGAGACTGGCTCGCACAGTTGTCATGCCGACGCAGACTGCATCAACCTCCCGGGCAACTACACGTGCAGGTGCAAGTCCGGCTACAGTGGGGATGGAGTGAACGCTTGCGACGGTAAAAAAATCATCAACTTTTCACAACTGGCAAATGACTCATGAACTTTAAACTTTGAAGTGTTGTGTTTTCCTCCTGTACCGAAAAGAATTACTTCAGCGCGGACATTTTCATCTGCATCTATGCTCTGCGTTTTGACCAGCATGATTGGGCACGTGGCGAATAACATTCAGCCAAGATATTTGTAATTGGTTGATGCTATATTCTATTTAAAGCGCATCCGTCATATCATATATACAGTGAACTGCGTGCCAGTGATCCGATCTAATATTTCTCAAGAAAAAAACTACTAAACTTCTTGTTAATTTTATTTCCTGTCGAAAAAACTTGTTGCTTGGTATGACGTAAAAAAGAGAAGACAGTTTTGTTTCAAATAAGTTGCACTGTCAATATCTTACCAGATATCGACGAATGCCTGTTTGGAAACGACTGTTCAGCGACAGCTACCTGCGAAAACGGCTTGGGAACATACATGTGTTCATGCACGAGTGGTTACACTGGTGATGGCGTCACGTGTGCAGGTTAGAAGGGTGAACGTTGCTAAATGATTAAACAGTAAAGGTTCAAAGCTAAGACCTTATGCGCCGCTGTCTAATGAATCAACGTCTGGCACTTTAGACAACTTTTGATCATACCTTGTAAGAAAGGTAATGTGCATACCTATTCATCAAACTTTAGTTGTTGTTTGTACGAAAAAAACGCTTGTTGCTGTACAGCAAGGATGGCCAGCCTGTGGTGCATGGGCCATAAGTGGCGCATTGGATGCTTAGAAGTGGGGCATTCCATCCTTTTGATGACAGCTAAGTAAGCCACTCTTACTCATTAAGTTTAGTGATTTTATTTTTCTTGGACGCCCTTTCTAGCAATGCTATGTTTCTTTCAGATCAATCTGGCTTTGCAGTAGTTAAAAATATAAGCATGGTTTTCCTCGATGTTTGAATGTAGTCCAGTAACTAGCGTTGTAACGTTTTAACAACCCCGAGGTAACGTGATGATTTAACGTCTTTGAAGAAATTATTGGCTTTGAGCAGGCTTGCACAGCATGCGACCCGCGAAAGCTTTTCTTGCGGCCCGCGAGAGCTTTTTCAATTGTTGAAAATGTTACAAAAGCGTGACCTCGAATAAGTAATTGTCGCTCCAGAAATTCTTCCATACTGCAACAAAATCTCTACATCGAAATGAAATAGGCTTTTGCGTCCCGCGGCAAGTTTATGTTGATTATCTGGCCCTTTGAGCTTTCTGTGTTGTGCAGGCCTGGATTTGAGTCCCTTAATGGAAAAACAATAGGATCATATACACATTGGAGAAAGTAAAGTCATGTCTAGGAAATCAACAATTAGATTCAAGTATAAGCTTAAGTGTATGCACTGATGGAGCACCGTCAATGATTGGTAAAGCTGCTGGAGCTGGAGCCTTGCTGTAAAATTTTTTTGGTCGTCCTCTCCTAAAATCATTGCATTATTCACCAAGATTCTCTGTGTGGAAAAGTTTTGAATTTGCAGCATAATATGGTACCAGTTGTAAAATGTGTGAACAAAATTAGAGCAAAAGCATTAAACAGAAAACTATTCAGAGAATATTGTGAACTGCTAGTTGAGGAATATGGTGATCTCATCCTTCACTATGAGGTGCGTTGGCTTTCTAGAGGACAAGTTTTAAAACGATTTTGGAAACTGAAATACTGTACATTGTGCATGATTTTCTAGAAGCGAAAGATGAACTGCCCAAGAAAAGGGCCCTTTTGTGTAATGAGAACTGGTTGTTGGATTTAGGATTTTTAGTTGATGTTACCAGCCATGTTAATTACCTCAATTTGAAACTGCAGGGCAAAGACAAACTGTTTCCTAGCTTAGTAAATGATATCAGTGCATTAATGCATTCAAGATGAAGTTGAAACTGTTGATCTCTCAGTAAAAAAAAGAAATCTAAAAGAGCAAGGTCAATATGTTGAAAATGTTGTCAACTTCGCGAAATACATTGAAAAAATCAAATTACTACAAGAGGTCTTTGATAGTCGTTTTGGTGATTGTTCTGAAGAAGACCGCATGCTTGCCTTTATAAACCCATTTTCACTTAACATAACATTCTAATATGCCTAGTAATATGCAAATGGAACTTATTTGAACTAGTAGCAAATTCAGTATTGAAAATACAATTTGATGAACTTTCCTCATTGGCAAGTGCGTCGGAAATGATTGTTTTTTGGCGATCATTGCCAAAAATGAGAAGGTTTGCCCTGAGTTATGCCTGTCTCTTCGGAACTACGTACAAATGCGAGCAGTCATTTTCTTTCATGAAAATAATCGAAAACAAACTGAGGTCGCGACGGTCCGATTCTTGGTTGAAGGACTGTCTGTTGCTTTCAGTTGTGAATTTAACTCCTAATATCACTGGTTTGATGAAAGCAAAGCAGAGTCAAAAGTCACATTAAAGTCATTTGTTTATTTTGCCTGTGAATAAAATTATTTTTATTTAAACCGCTAATCGTATTAATATATTAATATTAGCGCTTTCTGAAGTAAAATGATCAATTAAAACTAAAAAGTGTTGTGTAAGATCTTTTCCTCTACAACTGCTACATGTGTCATCATTATTATTAGATAAATTTGGTAATGGTTGTTTATATGTTTGTTATATAAAATAAAGCGTATATTTTTCAAATAAAAATACGTTATTATAAATTCNAAATGTGTCCATATAACCACACGTTTTAAAGGACTTAAAGGAAGTGAATGTTTGTGTGGCGCATCTGAATTAAGTGTGAAAAAGATTGGCGCATGGAAAAGGTTGGCCACCCCAGCTGTACAGTGTTTAAACCCACTGGTTTCTTGCCTTCCAACCTTGTATTTCGAGCGTGTGTAGCACACAGTGTATTGCAGATGAGGACGAATGCACCCTGGGTACTGACGACTGCGTTGAAAATGCTGATTGTACAAACATCGTTGGCAGCTTCGCGTGCGTGTGCAGACAGGGATATACTGGCGACGGGACGTCATCTTGCACTGGTTAGATTTTGAACCTGCAAGCAAGTTTTGCACCGTGAATAATTCTAATGCGCGAAGACGCCTCATTTGCGCTCCTAACCTGTTTTTAATATGCTATCTTCCATTTGTAGTCAAACTGGATGGGATTATGTGGTTGCCAAACTGTGTGGTGTGTAGAAAAATACTTTGCAGCTGTATATAGACAAAACAGGTGTTTAAAAAGCAAAACGTGGTAAATAAAGTAATTAGTCTCCAAAAAGGCGACGCAGTCGAATTTATCAGCAAAATTTTCAACTGGGTATCAATCTCACGTAACTCTATGTATCGTCAGTTTTTAAATCTGCCAGCAATGCTTTTGGGTGAAAAGTTGAAAGGCTATAGCAAGAGCAGAGAAAGCCAGCAAACTGAAGACTAAAATGAATAAATCAAAACATAACCCGCGGCAAGTAAAAACTGGACAATACATCGTTCCTAATTAATTGCTTTGAATGAAATTGCAAAACTATATGATGGTAATTATTATCGAGCAACAAAACCACAGGTAACAGGATCACGCAGCGATGACTCAGCACAAAGCGAATGTGTAATCAGAATGGCGGTCGCAAAGTTGACAGTCGCCCGGGTGGCCTTGGTCGCAGTCTCCAGTGAGGTTGAAAAAAGCCTGGTGTTTGAAAACACAATATGGCGCTGCTTCTGCGTCATCTTATGAAGCAAACGACTCAGCTGGCTTGCATCGATACATGCGGCAGCGGTTTTCGTCGCCTATTAAAATAAGAAAAACTACAGCTTTTTCTTGCTGACACATACAAATCAAAATGCCGTACTGAACTGCAGTACTGAATTGAAGCTTTCTGTAAGCAAGCAGCCCGGCGATTTTTCCAGACGTTGACGAATGCAATGAGATGGTTGATCCATGTGCAAAGTGGGCGATCTGCCAAAACACTCCCGGGAACCACCAATGCACTTGTCGACCTGGCTTCGTAGGCGATGGATTGGCATCTTGCAAAGGTATGATGCAGCAAAAGGTGGCATCTGTGTTTCGACCATTTTGATTTGTTAAATTAAGTATGCGCACAGTAGTCTCTCATCACAAATGGGAATCCTGTTATTTTTTGTTTCAGGCGTAAATCTTGTCACCACTTCCACCTTTGTTGAAACCTTTTCTGAACATTACGACTTTTGAACATCAATTCCTTTTTGTATGACTTGTAGCGCGGTTGTTTTTTAAGTTACATGAATATGTGTATAAAAACTGCAGTTCGAAATCACGTTTTAATTTTCAAAAAATCGATTCCACACCATAGAAGCACACTGAAGCTTAGATAGGCGTAACGTGAGAACCATCACTGACGAAAAGTGGAGACTATTGCAGGGTTTGTTAAGGAAGGCTCTTCAATCGTTTTGTTGCTCTCGTGTTCATTGCAGACACCGACGAATGTCTGACCGCGCCTTGTCAGGAAAACTCAGTGTGTCGAAACAGTCGAGGAAGTTTCGAATGCAGATGCCTGGAATCATTTGTCTTTGACGGAAACACTTGTGTCGGTGAGCGAGTTTTGCTGTAGTTGCTTTCTGAGCACTGCTTCACATTGTGGTGTTTCACTTGCGAAAATCGATCTGAAAACGTTGATATTGACGTTAAAGAAAGAGGTTATTGTTCAGGAACTGAAATGTGACTAAGTGTTGGGTTTGAGATTTAGGTCCGTGACTGTACCGTTTTGGTGCACTCAGATGATCGACCCTGGCTTGGTTGCTGTGTTTCTTTTGGCTTTCATTTTTGGAACAGCAAGCAGAAATCTTCGCCACTGCTTAGAAGCATGGATTTGGAGAAAAAAGTCTTGTTCTTTTGGCAACTTCAAACAGACCGCGCTTTCTCTTACTGCAGAACATACAGTATATCCAAATTCAAGACTTAACCAAAGACAAGCTTTTGCGAAAAATGTCGAACTTTGACAAACATTAGTGCAAATGTCTTTTGAACTAAACGGGCATTTGTTGATGTGGCACTCCAGATAAGGACGAATGTTCTTCCAATGAACACGATTGTTCGGACGATGAAGATTGCGTCAACGTCGAGGGAGGATGGGACTGCGAGTGCAAATCAGGATTTGCTTTGAACTCATACGATGAGTGCGAAGGTGAAATTAACTTAGCAACTGTGCTGCCGCTTGAAATTATTTCAGAAAGATGTTTCGAAAGTGGGAAAAAAGGTAAAATTACCGAAAGCGTAAGACCTTTGCCATTCTGTCTTTGAAAGTCAATTGGTTGTTTCCTTCTTTGCCAATTTTAAGTTGACACGCAGCGAAGATTATTGTAAAACCACCAAAGAAACAATCGAATTAGTAAAAACGATGCTAAAAATTTCAAAACATTGTTTATTAAAGGAACGCATGACCTTCGCAAGCGTTATCTTTGTTTGCAGACAATGATGAGTGCAGCGGTGTGAACAACTGCTCGGACAATTCAACGTGCCAGAATTTGCCTGGAACCTACGTCTGCAAGTGTTACAATGGTTACCGTGGCGACGGAGTCACGTGTGAAGGTAAAAGCCCATCGTTGCAAAAACACTTGGAAAGAGCTCTTACTCGCAGTGGAGTATGGTGTGCTCCCAGAAAAATTATTTGTATTTACGATGTTTGTAGAGACGGGCATAAATGGTGAAGGTTTCCGCCTAGTGCTAACTTTGCCATTCACACGAATGTTATCTACATTCTATGCAGTTTGGGCAGTTAAAATCGAAATAAAATGTTAAAACTGAGCCACTCTGTGTTTATTTCCATGACTTAGAGAAGTGACTTGGCTCCCTCGAGTTCAACTCAACTCAAGCCTTGTTGCAGACTTACCTTGTTCCAACAATCAGCAGAGTTTTTGAAACAGCGTAATTTTTTTATGTTAACTCGCATCTTTATTACCGTTTACGTTTCCCGGCGTCTTGCAGACATCGACGAATGCGCTGAATCCTTGGCTGAGTGCCAGCGTCTGTCTGAGTGCGTGAACAACCAGGGAAGTTATAGCTGCAAGTGCGCGGCTGGATATGAAATGACGGCGACAGGCTACTGCGCAGGTGACTGTCAAACACAACGTGTAAAGCAGTGGTTCTCGACCACTGTCCTGAGGGTCGCACGCGGCTCCTAAGCACCCTTTGTGCGGCCGTCAGCAGTGTTTCAATAAAACCTATGATATTCTGACATTGTTCTGCAATAAAACAAAACGTGTCAATTGATTTGTGTTGCAATTTCTTCAGTGCGGCTCTCTGACAAAGTTTTAAGTCTGGATTTGGCTCCGTTCAGCGGGAGGGTTGAGAAGCACTGGTGTATAGCCTTGTACGGCCAGCTGTCTCAATTTTCATTTGATCTGCTGCCGATACTTTTTGCCAAAGAAATTTCTGACTAAAATCGAAGTCGGTGCATGGTTTTCGAAATCGTTCTCTTTCATCGAAATAATTTTTGAAACGAAGCAGTAAAAACCTTTCACAGGCATTCCGTTTTCTCTGCAATGGTCACATTCAGATCTCGCGCAAACCTGCTTGGTTTTTTAATGTATTTCGCTGTACAGGGCAGCAGCCCCGCTGCCAAGATTCAAGGTTTGGGGCGAAAATACATTTTTAGGAAGACCAAATCTTTGTTTTTATTGTGTTTTTGTTTTCATTAAATGAATAAGATAAAAAAAATTATGTCCGCAACAAAATTTGGGGTTGAACAAAAAATTTCGGGGGAACTGCCCCCGAATATCCCCGTGACTACGGGCCTGCAGAGCAGTGTGCTCTATTATTCCAGATTTAACAGCTCAGATGTTGTCGAAAAGAAAACAGTCTAGTAACATTAGCGGCCTTGATTGGTTTGGTGCATGTAATAAATTTACTTGTAGAAATGCTGTGGGAACGTTTCCCGGTCTGTACCTTTTAATTTACTGGATAATTTACTGGAACTGTTTTTTTAATTGTTTCTTGTAAAACCGTTAAATGTTTCAAAACCTTCCGAGATGCCGAACCGCTTTCGCATCATGTAGTTGTACATGTGGACGCAGATATTGCCTTCATTGGCTCAAGGTTGTTCAAACCAGTTTCATATACTTAATAATGCAGTTGCAACTAAGTGATGTGAGAACCGTTACGTCACAATCTGTCCGGGCTGACGTCGTCGCTTTGAAAATTGTTCTTCAGACGTGACCCGATATTAAGCACAAATCTGTGATCACAGGTCTTAACGGAAAATGTTTGGAAGCAGAGTTCGTGTAGTTTTATCTTTGCGTGTGTTGCCAGATGTTAACGAATGTGACGACGGTATCGACCAGTGCGTTGACAATTCCGAGTGTCGAAATACTATCGGCGGCCACACTTGCAAATGCCGTAAAGGTTACGAGGGCGATGCTAAGAAATTGTGTGCAGGTACGTTTTGTCGTGCGGGTGAGTTCAGGTTTATCAACAGCGAAGTATGATTGCTGAGCGATGATTGCTTTACAAAAAGATCCTCATGGAGATCGTGCCATGGTGCTCGTGTTTGATTTGATTGATTGATTGGTCACAACATAGTTAATTAGCAGTCTAGCACGTTTTCAATGGGTTTTGCGCTGACCATTTTTGCCTTATGGCTCAGTGATCAAACGATATATATAAGCGTTTGGCCGACACCACAGAGCAACCACTTTGGCGCAGTCACAAAGCACCAACGCTTTGGCAGAACTTGCGGCTTGCAGTTCTGTTAGACACTGACACAGCTTATGCAGGCGTCCAGTCAAAGACTGATTTTGCGTTTTATGCATAAGATCACACGGTTGCGTTTTGCAAGGTGTGCAATTTGCATTCCGACACAATTGTCGTTTGCCAAGTAGAAATTTTGTTTCAGGTCATCAATGTCGTTTATCCGTTATGCGCTCTGTCAATTTTGAGTCTGTTTCGAAACTCGCCCACGCGAAATTGTCGCTGATGATGAATAAAAACATCCTATATGTCTTTCTCGAATTCTTTCGGCGGATTGAAAACTCAGCACAGCTCCCCACGCACCTGTATTGCCCAATACCTTAAGCTTGATTTTGAGATGGCGCTAGTAAAACAAATACAGAAACTTGTGAAGTGCGTATAAAATATCAATGATGTTCTGAAGTGCATATAGCTCCAATTAAACCAGTAGCCCTGACAACAGTTGGAGCTAAGTTTAAATCAAGATTTAGAATAAGTTTCAATGTTTTTTTTATCTCAACGCAGTAGAACTGTATGTTTTACAAGCTTGCTGTTAACAACGTTAAGCCGAAAGTAACATTTATGTAGTTGTAAATCGGGTACCTTTGGACGATTGACACATTGTTTGCCACTTTTGTGATATTGATGTTTGAAGCAGACAAACATTTTCTTTTGTTTCAGATGTGAACGAATGCAGGTCCGAAAACCTCAACAATTGCAACGAGTTTGCCACTTGCAGTAATGTGAATGGAAGTTACGAATGCCAGTGCAACGAAGGTCTCACCGGTGATGGTGTAGATTGTGCTGGTGAGTGTTCTTCACCTCACAGTTGAAAACGAGCGTCTATCACATAGTTGGACAACCTGTGCAAATCAGTCGCTCAGCTATATCAGAAACAACGTTTCTGCCTCGAATAGCACTTTGTTGCAAAGTAAACTCTCAAATTACGTTGTAAAAATCTGGTCATTGTGATAGTTGACAATCGACAAAGAGATGATTCAGAGTTGTGTTTTTTATTAGGATAACAGCAGAAATACAACCAAGCTTCTTGTCCAATCCCTACACTTTGTTCTTTCAGACCTTGATGAATGCGTCATAGGAATGGCAAACTGTGGGACATACTCCTCTTGCCAAAACACTTTGGGAAGTTACACTTGCATTTGCGACAGAGGTTATAAGATGCGTGATGGAGCTTGTGAAAGTAGGTTGTTCTAAGTGTGCACTGTGCTGATTTTTTTTGCGAAGAGGAACGTCGTGACGTAGAAGCCTTGATCGCGCTGAACGTCCGCTTAACCGCTTGATTTTACTTTTAGAAGCTGCGAAGGAAATATCTTTGTAGGTGTTATTTGAACGTTATCATATCGCAATGTACAGCGCTTTCTCGATTGCATTTTTCAAAATCTATTGCAAGATATTATTGTGGGGCAAGGGTTTCGTTATCTGATGTAAACCATAAAAAATCACCCATCTAGCGTAATAAACACTATCAGCTTGAATTAACTTGCAGAGGCTGGTAAAAAAAAACAAATTATTGACTGGTTTTCATTACGAGAATAACAACGAACTTATAGAAACCACAGTTGGCTATATCGATGTTTTGTTATATTTTCGAAAACGCTCTTCCTTCCATCAGATGTGGATGAATGCTTGGTTGATCAACCGTGCCATGCTGACGCAACATGTGACGACACTTCCGGAAGCTATGTTTGTACGTGCGATATCGGATTTACAGGAAATGGTTTCAACTGCATTGGTAAATTTTTAAGTTTCACCAAACACGGAATAGGAAGTTACTTTAAACATTTTTCAACGATAACTAAAGAGATTAAGATTTCGATTACAAATTACAATTTATCTTCGCCACGATCTCCGAACGTTTAAGGCTAAGAGCTAGATAGTATAATCAACACCGAACGACAAGCTTTAACGGTTTGTAGCAGCGGAAAATTGTACGTACGAAGAAGTCGGGGAAAGAGAAAAAATGTGCGCTGGTCGCTTTTTTCGTCCGAAACAACTGCTTCTGCATAACTGTCCAAACCATTACAATACGCTTATGACTATCTCTGCAAGTCACCGCAAGCACTTTGCTTTGCTAGATCTAACTATGTCGGCTGCAAATGAGGAAGTATAGAACGATCACTGGGCGTGAAATGTCAATCAAAACTTTTCTTGATGTTTTTCCTGGATTCGTCTTCTGCTTTCCGTTTCTTTTCAAACAACCATGCCACAACTGATCTGATCCCGTGTTTTTCAGATGATGATGAATGTAGACAAGGCTTCCACCAGTGCGACACCAACGCGGTTTGCATTAACACAGTGGGTAACTACACCTGTAAATGCAATGCGGGATTTGTTGAAGACAGTGAAAATGGCTGTGCAGGTTAGTTTTTCGTGGCTGAAAATTGCATTTATTTTTAACATATGCGGTAACTCGGTCACTGGGAGAGTTCTAATAACTTTCCTTCAGTTTCTGATGCACAGCAATTATTTTGCTTTTAAGTTTTTGTAGGACATAGTGTTCTGATTTTAGCTTGTAGCGAAGTGTTTTCGTGAAAGAAAATTAATTGGCGTTAAATAAACAAAAAATTTGTTGCACTGAAGACAGTTTCTCATTTGGTTGCTTCATAAAACAATATATTTTTCATTTTTGCAGCAATCACTACGACTACACCCGCATCCACTACAGCGGCAGGTAATGTGGCCATTTTTGTGGAAGTAACTCAAAAGAAAACAAACTTTTTTCTTTTCGATGCTTGCTACACTGGCACTAGTTTTGATTCTATGAACGTAACCAAATCAACCCATGAGTGTTTATAACGATTGTTGCTTTTCTCTCGATATTTTCGATATTCCGAATGCACTGAAAATGTGAAGTTTATTTTTTATTGATGCAAGAAGCCCTAACAATTCTTTAAGACTATGTTAGCAAGCTGTGTGTCGTAACAGGACGGCGGTTTTGCTTTTGACTGGTGGCGGCAGGGTGTCACGTTTTCGCCCTTTTCATCCATCAAGAAAACGCATGTCTTATTTTGTCTGCAACAACAATAAGCCCAGACAAAACGGTTTGGGTAAAATGTAGTTTGCTTCCTACCTGCCGAACAAGAAAATCAGCTGTCAACAGTTGGTTGTCGATTGCGCATCGAAGGAAATTTTAGTAATGTTTTTATTGCTTATTGGTTTACTTCAAGAAAATACGATATCCAAACTGTGCTTGCTTATATACAGACGTCGATGAGTGCACTTCTGGCGAAGCGGTTTGTCAGCTAAACTCTGTATGCGAGAACATTGTCGGAGGTTACCAGTGCCGATGCTTGCCTGGCTACGAAGGAGATGGAAAACTGCAGTGCTACGGTAAGCTGGGTCGAGAACAGTGTCCACAGTTGTTTTTGAATAAAGCTTAAAACATACGCACAAATCCTGAATGAAGCAATAAGGCGCGTTAAACGGTTTGATGGTCACGTTTCTAGGCGGTAATGCGATTACGATCGAATAGTCTTCGATGCACTTTACAGTTTGGGGGCAGCGGTCCATGAGCCATTCTTGCTTTAAATTTACCTGCTTTTTTTCCACTTCTTTTGCTGTCTCGCCGTTTTTCACTTGTTGTTCATTAGAGCAAAGTGATGACGTGACTTTAGCCTCAAAGTTTATCACCGCAGACATGGACGAATGCGAACGTGGACAGTTTTCCTGCGAGAAGAACAGCTACTGCGTAAACGCCGAAGGCAGCTACGATTGCAAATGCAAGAGCGGGTTTCAGACAACTGATAAGTTTTGCAAAGGTACTGGATAAATCGAGATGCTTGTCAGAAATGGACTACGCATGTCTTTCGAAGAACTCAGTTGTAATCGCTGTGCGACTGCCGACTTCTCGAGACGTTAGGTTTGGCAATAAAAATTGTTGAACGATTTTGCTTGTGAATTTCATTTCCTGCCTCATTCTGATGACTTGCTCAACACGTTACATTGTTAACATTGTTGTTGACTGCAAACACCAGGTCCGCAACAAGGGGGGCAACTGGGCTATTGCCTCTCCCAAGATTTTCAAAAGCATTCTTAGTTGTTTGGTACAACAACAGGTTACCATCAAATTTCCCCCCCTTCGAAAAAATCAGGTGGTTGCGGTCCTGGAATAAATGTTGCCAAAGATGTTTTTTTTTATGGTGGAGAACTCACTTGATACGTTGGCAAAAGCTCACACTCGTGTGATAGGATGCTGCTGACCAAAAAAAATTTTAAATTAAAGACTCCTATGATGTCAGAAGCTTACGAAACCAAGAACAAAATGTTATATCAATAACGACAGATTTTGCCTGACAATGTATTCATCAAAGGCATTTATCACCTTATTTTCAATCATGCTGCTCTTTAACGACAGTAAGTTCAACTTGCTCGGATATGAATCCTAACCGTATTTTGAAGATCGTACAAAATGACGCTCATTAAATTATTAACGCAATTTTTTCTTCAGAAAAAGACATTAAAAATGTGTTTCTTCTGCAGATGTCGACGAATGCTTGCGCGGATTTCATAATTGCTCGTCGAATGCCGATTGCAAAAACAGAATCGGTTCATTCATTTGCACTTGCAACAAAGGTTACCAAGGAGATGGAATCACTTGCGAAGGTAGCGTGCAGGAGAAATAAATAAGCGATAATTTTGAGAACGGCGAAAGCAACTGCAGTGGCTTTTGAAGCAATTGTTGATAGCTCGTCGATTGATCGCGCTAGAGAGTCAACAAAGACGTCGTAAAACGCGGATTTTCGTCTTCCTTTTTAAAAATAAATTCGGTAAATTGTCACTTGAAAATTTTGGGACATTGTGACGTCGCCGGGTGTGACCCTGGGACGTATTTAGGACCAGTGAAAAATTTTGAAATGCTAGCGCGTTCGGTTGGCGAGTTACGGCCAAAATTCGCTTCACAAGCCATTGCAGTGGTTGGGGTGATCCTGAATGGTTTGGCGTTCTAAAAAGTGCGGAGGTGGTAAACATTGAATTTGCTTGACTTCCGGTTTTGGAAGCCCTATTTTTCAACAAGAAAGAAGAGATTTTTAGTTTTAATGACTGGTATGTTTTGTGATATGTACCATACAATGCAAGCATTTCTTTGTCTTTTCGAGACAGATTTGGACGAATGTTCCGTGTCACGTTTACTGTGCCCCGTCAATACGAGATGCGTGAACACCCCCGGGGCTTACAAGTGCGAATGCTCCCCGGGATTCCTTGAGCGACAAGATGACGGCTTTTGTCAAGGTAATTTATTCTGCTGGGTCGCTCTTGCGTTTCCGCCTTGCAGGCTGTCAACTCATTAAATTCGTGTGTTCAAGTTTCTTCCGTAATTGCTTGGAAAATGCGTTGAGAGCTCGCGTTAGATTGTGAACGAAACTGACGTGAGCAGCTTCCAGACGTGATGACAAAAGTTTTTATTCTCACCCAGCACAAAGAGAGGAAAACGAGAAATCTAACGCAGTTGCTTTGATGTAACACCAACCCTTTAGAGCTCACGCTGATATCGTTTCATTAACCGGTCTACAGTAGAACACTCGTGTTGCAAATGTGGGCGATTTGTTCGCTATTCTGCGGTAGCGCCTTGTTGGTGATTGTCGAAAAAACCTCTGGTTCTCTGCGAAGCTATGTTTTGTCGACTTGCAGTTTCTCACTGCTTGTGAAGGTTCGTTTCAACGAAACGAGAATAATGCTGATATCAGGTCAGAACCTGTGTTCTTGAGCTTCATTCACCGAACGACGGCTCGTTTCATAAAGAAATCGTCGTTTTCAGCTACTGTGTTCTGAAACTTTGTCCAGCCAATGACTATTCAGATCCAGCGCTGTTGTTTTGGAGTTGCAAAATAACGACTGGGATTTATGGGCTGAAAAATTTTTTAACTTAATATTTTTGGAAATCAGCGTTTTATTTTTATACTGAACTGTATTGGTGAAGAAGATGAATATTCTTATTAAAATGGCGTCGGTGGTTACAAGTACTCACTTAGATCTGATTTTCATTCTTTACACTCGTTTACTCCAATTTAAAAAGATAGTAATTTCAAAAAGCTCTTTCAGAAACTTCCACAAATTTTTTAAGAGCAGGTCAAAGCAAACATTTAGTTGCAGCTTTTCTTTTACTTGCAGTTGAAAAAATGCCTTCAGTTCAGAATAATGTGTTGTTAAATGTTTTCACATAATTAAAATGAAACGCAGCGGTACCTAAAGTTAAATTAACGCGCAGCAGCGAAAACCCAAGCTTGTACATTCAAAAAGTGAACTCTTCTGCTGAAGCTCCATGAAACTTCAGGCTCCAGTCTGCGTGTCGAAGCTGTCGAAATGGCAACGAACCAACTGCGCGGCATTGACGAACGTGGCAAAACACCGTCTTTTCCTTCGGTCCAGTGTTTCAGTTTAATTTAAGTTGTGATAACCGTTAGGTTTTTATGTCACAAATGTTACTTGCTTGACGACAGCGTGTTGTCAGGTAAAAGTGTGCTTACACATATCCAGCATAACCTGGTTCTAAAAAACACTTATAGCTCTCGTAAAATTTTGAAGGGAACATCTTCTGCAAGAGTAGTTATTAACCGGAGGGGTACGCCTGCTCAGGTGGATGTCAATAAATTTCCAGGGGGGCGCGATCCCTTTCACACTTTACAATATGGAAAATTTAATCGATAAATTTACCAGTAAATACAATTGTTTTTCAACTTATTTAATGTCGGGGCTTGAAACAAAGGACAATTACTTCGTGGGGTCGTGGTAGGGGAAAGGTTGAGAACCACTGTTCTAGACGCTCGTTTTCAATATGATGATAGTTTGTCATCCCTGCAAGACCAATCGAAACTCCGCGTGTCCATGAACACATAAAGTTAGGTGTAGAGAAAGCATTCCTGGGTCTGTTAGTGATGGTGAAAGAAAACGAAGTGTTGAAATAGCGGCGAAATCATTGATATTTCACTTGCACAGACGTCAACGAGTGCGAGGATCCTGCTTTGTATTCCTGCGCTGCAAACGCCGACTGCGTCAACAGTTTGGGAAGCTACGATTGCACCTGCAGCAAAGGCTTCACTGGACTTGGGAAGGAGGAGTGTTCAGGCAAGTGGGCTACTTATGTCGCTGGAGCTAAAGTGTGAATATTTCTTACCACAAATTACAGTCTACCTTAGAGAATTTTTTGCAAATGTTTTACATTTTCTTGCTTCTCCGGGCTTCAAATGGTTTTTGCCTGCAGGTGATCAATAACACGACGTTAATGTGGCAAAAATGAAGCTGCATGTACCCTCCTTTTGCATTGCAGGTTGTGTTAACGCGGTGCCAAAATTATGATGTTTTCAACTGCCGTGCGCTTTTATTCAGATGTGAACGAGTGCGCCGATTCAACGTCGGACTGCGCAAGCACCAGCCAGTGTGTCAACGAGGAGGGGGGATGGACCTGCGAGTGCAGAACCGGTTACGAGGGTGATCCGCGATTAGGCTGCTCAGGTGTGCGAAAAAAACTTGACATATTTTGAGAATTAAACGTTTCATCACGACAGTGTGAACTAAAACCATCGCTTCTGTGACAGCTGCCTGAACTTTTTTGGTTACCAGTCGAAATTCTTTTCTTCTGTTTTGGATTTTATAACTTGAACAGCTATCACACGCAAGGAAGAACGTTTTCATGCCGAATCGCAGTATGGTGTAATTTTATACTTTATAATTTTTTACATTTGCGTCTTAACGGGTGCGACTCCTCCACTTTTTCATGATTCTATCTATTTGTGATTATAGCTTGTTTAAGTACTTACCATCATACTACCGATTTAAAGTTTGTTGTATCTTCATTATACGATATCAGACTTAATTTCGTTTTTTAGTTCAAAATTTTTTGAAAAACGAAGTGCGCTGCAGTGATGATATTCGAACGCTTTTCAAAAATCAAAACCACTTCCAGATTTTGTTGCAACTGCATCAAGCTCTTTGCTGAACCCTGTAACAACCGATCATCACTGCTGTTTGAGATCCCATCAGCGTATTTTTTTGCTCAGCGTGTCGACGATCTTGATCGGCGTGCCGAAGCTACTCAAAGCGCTGTGCGCTGAGCTGAACATCTCAGTGGCAGATTATAAATGCTGTGAACCCAACACAGTTTGTACTTGTCAGCTAGTCCGATCGAACAAGTTTATCGGAAAGTCTGGTTTTCACCGTTCCAGCTACAGCAGTTTAACTACTTTTTCAGATATCGACGAGTGTGTGAGCGGTCGAAGCGTTTGTCCGTCGACGTCGACTTGCAGAAACGTGCCAGGGAGCTATGCTTGCGATTGCATCGTTGGCTACACAGGCTACAACAAAATATGCAACGGTGAGAGCTCCATATCAAATGTGTGATCGAATGATTGCCGTCATGTTTACACAATTGGCCAGAAACGTAGTTTTTGAAACGTTGCTTTTTGGCCTTCAAAATCGCACGTTCTGACTACTTTTCGGTGTCCCTGCATCACGCTCTTGGACAACATGGACTTTCTGCTAACCTTCAAGGTTTACCTTAGCACTTGAAATTTAATACTGTTTTCTGAACAATCACTGCTTCTGTGTAATTCCGCTGCAAAACTGAGTTTTTCCCACATGTTACGCGTTTTCCAGACGTGGACGAATGCTCAACTGCGCAAGGAATATGTTTTCAGAACGCGCTGTGCAAGAATACGCTCGGCAGCTACGAGTGCATGTGCGCTGATGGATATCAACAAACAGGCATAAGGATATGCTCCGGTAACTGCGGCAGCACTTGTACTGTTCAGTTAACAGAGTGCTTTGAATTGGTAAACAACGGAATGAGAAAGCCACTAAAAGTTTCCCGAATTTGTGGCTGGGTCACGTGAAACCTCTAAGTTTGAAAGCTTGAATTTCGCGATTGCTTGTTGTTGGTGCATCAGGTCTGGAACTGCTTCGTTGCGTCCTGCAGTTGTGTTTGTATTTTTCTTTTGTGGCACGAAATGCTCATCTACTAGTTGTAAAATGGAGGTCAGCATGGAGACAGGGTGGTGACGTCGTTAATATAGTTAAAGAAATTGTAGGTTTGGTTTGAAAGCTGTATATTGATCTTTTTTTGCTAACGAACCGTGAAACTTGAGTGACAAGGGCCATGATTTAGGAAGATGTCTGTAACGAAAAACAACCTTGTTTTCGACCTTTGTGTCAGATGTTGACGAATGTGCGATGGGAACGGACGACTGTATGGTTGGCCTGGCTAAGTGCACCAACACAGAGGGAAGTTTCTCTTGTAAATGCATCGAGAAGTACTTGGGCGACGGTAGAGCTTGTTTCTGTAAGTCCATGCTCCGAGAAAGAATACGTAGTTATTATGTTTCTGTTTCAGCAGTGCTATTGATTTTTAATGAAACGTGTTGAGTTTTGTTGATTGAAATTGAATTATTTTTACTGAAATTGATGAAATTGATATGTTAGACCAGAAGGTAATAACCGCGGAGCTTTGTGAATAATGTCGTTACGTGTTGACATGGTGCTGCTGATCTTGAAGCATTCGCTCAGTGGATCAAAAATGACTGGGTTGGAGCCATCGGGGCAAGAGCGCCTTGTGTAAAGAGGGTGAACAGCCACTCAAGCCGATGGTTGCATGCATCACGGTGGCTTTTTTCAATTAAAGCAAAACCTGCACAAAATTTTCTCACCAGCTAACGACCTATGCGGTACCGGCCAGCACAACTGCAGCGCGGATAGGGTATGCCGGAACACGGAAGACAGCTTCATGTGCGTCTGCAAGCCCGGTTATCAGATGGTTGCAGGGGAATGCACAGGTCAGTTGGTTTATGTTTTTTGTGAGCTGAAACAATAGCTAATTGTTGCGTCACATTGCAATTGTAGGCACTCAGGTGGTTTGCGTGTGACGTAACATTAGTTTGCTGCTAGCAAACTACCTAGCTTTTATTGTGACACACACCTGGTTCTGTTGTTATCTTAACCCTCGCTGAGATGCTTCAACAATACGCATTTCGAGTTTTCGCTCACAGGCGTGCGCGTGCATGTAGCCTAATAACTTTAAACGCATCCACCTTCAACCTTTAACCGTTGAGTGTTTTGCTTCAGACATTGATGAATGCGGAGTCGGCGAAGGTCCTTGCGACGTCAACGCTGATTGCGTCAACACAGTTGGCAGCTACAGTTGCACTTGCGTAGAAGGGTTTACGGGAAGTGGCCTCAAGTGCGACGGTAAAAATAAAGCGATGATTTTGTTTGTCAATTCAGCAAATGTTGCTCTCGTTTCGTCAGCGCCTGTCAAGATGTTTTGGATTCCAAATTTGATTTTTCCGACTTCACTAACTTCAGATTTCACTTACTTTAAAAATTTTCGAAGTGTTAAGCTGCTGAAAATCTGCAACTAACAAAAGGTATTTTGAGGCATCTTTTCTGATAAATGTGCATTACTTTGATGAGGCTGGTGAATTGTACTCCAGTTGTTTCATGATTTTGCAGTGGAAAATGGTCATTGAAAAAGGTGAAATTTTCTCACCTAACTTATCGATTTTACGTTGGTGTTTTTCTTTAACTTCAAGTAACAGCATCAACATGGAACCGAAGATTCTGTAAAATAGTATGCACAGTAAATTGCAGTAGGAGCTCGTTTGTAAGCTGTAGTTCTCAAGATCATTAAAGAAACGAAAGGACCAACAGCACCAGATTTTTCAAGGGAAAGGGGGGCGCCTCCACAGGTTGCAATAAATTGTTTTCTTGCAGCATAAATGTTTTCTTTTCTGACAGATATCGACGAATGTGTTGATGGGGGGGTGAACGACTGCGGGCCAAACACGAACTGCGTCAATACTAGGGGAACGTACAGATGCGACTGCGTTGACGGTTACTCTGGCAACGGGAAGGTTTGCAAAGGTTGGTCAAGGAAGAAAGCGAAATTTGCGTGTGATCCGTTGCTTGTTGCAGCGTGGATCGTAAAGAAAGAGCGAACAGAGACATAAGAGATTGTACAAACTCTAATGCCTTACGAAATCGGGGCATGTTTGAAGAAAATGAATCTGTTGAACATTTACGATTAAAACATACCTGTTTGTTGGCTTCTTCACGGGGGCTATACTATATTCACACAAGTAAAGTAACTACATCGTTTGAATTGTACCTCGGCTTACCTCAGTGAAATTGCCATATTTTGTTTAACCACCATCTTCGCTTAAAGGTTTTATTTTGCATGTTGTTTTAAGATTTATGCTCATTCGCGCATACGCGGGAAGGTCATAATTATGAAGTCAATGGCGGTTGATTTACTTTCATTGGCCCCCTTATTCTTTTGTTTTCAGACAAAAATACGAAACGTGAAACAAACATTCGAAAGTGTCTTAGATTTTAGTCGTTACCCAGCTGTTTGCGATCCAAAGAGATTAGTATTGTGTTCCAGCATTTTTTGTTGCAAGCTATCGTCAAATTGTCCTATAAATGACTAAACAATGTTATTTTTTCCTAAGACATTGACGAGTGCGCTAATGCCGATGAAAACGATTGTGACGTTAATGCTGAGTGCAGCAACCTTAATGGAGGATACAAGTGTCAATGCGTCCGCGGTTTCCTTGGAAACGGAACCACGTGCCAAGGTAAATTGCCAATTTTTTCACTTTGTTTGAAGCTGATTTTTGTCCAGTGGTTCGACTAGTTGACCGTGAGCGCAACGATTCTATTTGTGTTTCCACACACGGTGTGCATACGTTTGGTTCGTACTTTACGTTTGCCATTTTCGCTTGTTAAGACGAAGACGAGTGCTTGAGAAATCCATGCCACCAGCAAGCTCAGTGCGCAAACGCTGTTGGCGCCTACACCTGCTCCTGTGGTCACGGATACGAAGGTGACGGAGAGGAATACTGCAATGGTGAGTCTTGCGTCAATGCTTCGTGTTCGATGAGACTGCGACGAGCCGTCGAATCCTCACTTCCAACCATCTGTCAAGATGTTCCGCTGTGCAGAAAATTTAAGTGTCTTTTCTGAAGCGGTGTTCTGCTTTTTTGCTCCGTGTTGACTTTGCTGATGTACTTAATTTCATTGAAGCCTTGCAGAAGAGTGGTTTGGAACTTTAATATAAGCATTAGATGAGTGACGTCACGATCGCACAGGTATTCGCTCTTCACGCGCAGCTTGTTTTCTGTATGTTCCAGTGATCACAACCACGACTCAAGCGCCGACTACTGTACCAGCAGGTAACAAATTGGTTTGCAACAAACCTGCATTTCCTATACACTCGTTAACTTGCTGTGTCAACAAATTTTATTTCGAAAAAGTCGCACGCATTCGCAGTGGAGGCCAGGCTGGATTTTTGACTTCCAAGATACTTATTTGCAGACGACAATCCGATCAGTTTTTGCTTCGTAAGAAACAACCATCATTTCGACACTTTCGACGGCGAAAAATACGACTTCACGGGTTCGTGCAGCTACACGATGCTCAGCACCACATGTGATGGACTTGTACCAGTGTCTGTCGAGGTATACAGAACCAAATATACTTTTCGATTTTTATCTGAGAAAAAATTCCAAATGAGTTTACACAACATAACTTTTTGAATTCCACCTCTTTTTTTCTTTCAACCTTGTTCGAAATACTTATATGAATTTTTAAATAAAAAAGCAACTACCACGCAGTATCACAGTCACCATCACATGACGCTAAAGATTTTTATAATGGGNGGTGCTTTGTCATTAACATTATTCACCTTTTCGGTCGCTAGTCTTTTTCAAGCCAGAATTTCCATGAATGCAGCGGTCCTACCCGTAGTTAAAATCCTTGCAGCTTTTGATCGCAATTGTCTAAACAGACGTTCTAAACTTGCCAGATTGTCAAGGACAATCCTACTAACGGGGAAGTCCCAACTCTGTTGAGAGTTGTGGTTCAAGTGAGCGCGGATCGAATCGAAATGAGAAGGAACCGGATACTTGCTGTGAGTGACAAAACAAAAGTTCACCCGGAACAAGCATTTCTGGCGTAAACGCGTTCGCAAAGAGGGGCGCATTCTGTGGCAATGGTCTGTCTGCCTAGGCTGAAATAAAATAAAAATAGTTTTTTGTGCGCGAGGAATGCACTTGCTGTATTTCAAACATAAATGTTTGCATGATGTGAATTTGACAAAAAGAAACCAGTATTTTGTATGCGTATAAGAGTGAATGCCGTCGCTGTTTATAACAGAGATATTTGTACGATATGAATGTGACATATTAAGAAATCATCATATTAATATCCAAACAAACTTAACATTGCTTTGCTAAAGGCTTTTTTCGAAGAGTATACCTTTCTGGTATTCTTTGAACAATATTGNCTGTAGCAACCACTTTCTATTGATCGCACTCTATAGTTTAGATGCCTTCATTAAGTCAACCTTGCCACAGCCACAGCTGTTTTGCTCACGGTTGTCAGGTTAATGGTATCCGGGAAAACGCTCCGTTCATTCGAGTTGAGAGCGGATTGCAGATCACTTCCGTCGGAAACTCGCTTCGGGTTGAAACGAGCTACGGGCTGCTTGTGTCATTCATTGATGACGTCACAGTAAAAATCGGCTTGCCGCCTTCATATGTTGATTGCACAAAAGGTGGGATTCCTAGTATTGGTTGTGCATCGTTATTTTTTATTCGTGCGCGTAGAATGTTAGTTTTTTGTTGTTGATAGCAAGTTTCTTCTGTTGGAATTTTGTTTTTATTTTGAAGCGGATAAATGCCACGCATGCTGTGAACAGTTATGCTGCCGTGATCAGAAAACTTTTATTCACTTGTTTGTCCACTGTTGCAACGTTAACCAGTTTGCTGGTATCGCTTCGAAACATCTCCCAAGTTTGCATAAAATCCTCACTGCATGAGCGTGCTGTATGCCAGCTTTTACTTCTTGCTACTTCATATTTTTTCTTTTCATACGATATTTTCGAAAAATGCAGTCATGGCTCTGTCCAGTACCGTCGTCAGAAAGTTTTCAATAGGGGGGCTTTGCGTTTCTTCCGGGTGGCTTGACATTCTAAAAATTGACAGATTCTCTACTGATTTATTGTGTTTCATGTTTCAATTTGGGGGGCTAAGCCCACCAAAGACCCCCGTGGAGACGAGACTGGCTCTGTCTGAAGCACAAGTGATTCATGACCGCACTGTTGGGTGCAATGCCGAGAAATTGTGGCCTTTCAAGATCAGCAGATGGGAAAGTGTAGTTTTTATGCTTGTTCGACTTGCATGAAAACCTTAGTCTTGCGCAACGTCGACTTATTTGATGACCTTTTACCTCAGTGTTATTTGTTGTTGTCACGTGATGCAGGATTGTGCGGAAACAATGATCGGGATCCAGGAAATGACTTAAAGTCACTGGAAGCTTTAAATTTTGGTCCACTGTGGAAAACTGATAGTGGAGATAAAAGGTAAGAAAGCTGGTGGTTTTCGCGCTGCGTGTGTATGCATCATTCATGCTTTGGTGCGTTATACAGCATGTGTTAGATCAGTGATTATGTTTGTAGTAATCACTGGTTAGATGTATTAGTTACTATAGGTAAATATGACATTCAAAAGCATTTCGTAATTACATGGATTTATGTTCTTCCTTCATTCGTTAAAACTTTGACGCAGTGTTTCCAAATGTTGTAAATGCTAATAAAGCTTTCGTTAAGTCGACCATCTTACAACCACGTACCATAACATCACGTTCATTCTACGTGATGACTAGGGCAAGTTTTTGCAACTTTTTTTACAGCTTCCAACAGCTTCCTAAATACTAAAAATATATGTAGTTCAGTGTTTTGAACTGTTTCCAACGATTTATATTGCAACTTTTTGCAACTTTTTCAATTTTTACGTGCAACTTTTTACTGCAATTTTTATCAAGTATTGCGCAAAATGTAAAAGTGTA